>WPCG01108275.1_pt1 | contig 11224 bp, 15 predicted proteins | sample 5403311 | NCBI WGS metagenome assembly WPCG01 (sample SAMN12869467, study PRJNA574797) | sludge metagenome | isolation source: wastewater treatment of Control | place: China:Beijing | collected 2019-05-17 | reverse complement strand
GAACCGACTCATGTATCCTATCTGTGCCCCTACGGGGAACAGTACCTGGGATAACATTACTGATCCTTCTTCCCCAGGCTTAGGAGCCTGGGCACAATACAATCAAGAAACAGATCTTGGATTGTTATGGCCTATGAAGGGTTGTTTCGCAAGCTGCCAAGAACATCGTGGTAGTTTAATGGCGCTTCGTGGGGACCTTGGGGTTAGTAGGGTCCGTCCGGTCACTTCTTCTGGTGCTACTTCTTTCAGGGGTTGGCGGCCTTGCCTCGAACGCGTTGACTAATGCGTTCATATTCGCGCGTTGATTAATGGTTTTATCGTTAATCAACCGAAGCGAATTATAAGACATTCAGTTAGTCCGATCGAGCAACTGCATCGATTCGGCAAGGAATGTCCTCCTTTTCTGGGGTTTTTATAATAACGAAACAACATAAACCCCCCTCCATTGTGGAGGGGGGTTTATTATATCCCTCTCTTTTTTTTTTTATCACGGAATTCCAATAATAGCTCTAAGATAACGATGTCTTGCCTCTGGGTCGTTATATACGCTCATCTTACGCCATTTGGCTCTTTGTTCTTTATAGATATCTCTTGCATCTCTATATTCTTCTACAATATCCTTAAACACACCCAGCTCCATACCAGCATGTAGTTCTCCTTTACCGATCTTAATTCTACTAACATTGTAGATATGGGCTTTAACCGCATTAACACAAAGTTCTGCAAAGAATGGAATGGAAGTCTGTCTAATGGTATTCAATTCAACATCGTTACCCATGCGACATCTTAAGAAAGCGGTTCTATAAGGTGCATGTAGATAACGAACCATAACTGTGTTATGTGCAATCAAACTAAGATAGGTTGTCATTGCAGGAGGTTGTCTAATAGCACTATCTAAAACCTTCCTTGCTTCCGCCCCCATAGCCGATTCATTTTGATATTGAAAGGGTGCTGCAGTCTGATATCCTAGTACTGCAAAATGAATTGAATAGACTTCAATAATAGGTCTATTCTGAGTCATGCTATCGGGAATCTCATATATAACAGAATAGTTCTCTGCATGAGTAATCTTAGCCTGGGTGTATAAAGGAAGATACGCTTCAGTTCCTCCATGTAAATCTAAATCAGGCAATACCCTTTTTTGAATAACTTCTTCTCTAATTCTGGTATCTAAAGATATAACCTGTCCGCAGTTTACAATACTACTATCAATAAATACTTCTTTTAATATTTCTGCAGGAATTTCAAATTGAATTTCATCAAGTGCTTTGGTAATTGGATTCATAAACGCTCCAGGAAGCTCCCTACAGTGTTTTAACGTAACATCCAATACTAGGGTACTGAATTATATGTTAAGAGGGTTAGAGAGCATTTAAATTGTATTAAGATCTATATCATGTTTGTGAGCCATACCATCTGGATAGTCGTTTATGAACCCTCGAACTAAACAAAAGAAGTTTGCATATATAACACCACTTGATTCTAGATTCAAAGAACTCTTTATTGATGTCATTAAAGACGATCTTCCATTTAGAGATCCCAATACAGAACACAATCTGTATAAGTGGTATATTACATGCAAACTCCATGAATTCGATATCCACACTGCAAGAGAGCGGAAACTACAACATAAACCAAGTCTTCTCACACCGTGGCATGATGAGAGGCTTAATTCTTTAATTACTGAACTTTATAGAATTGCAAGGACTGCCCCTAAGGAGTTCGTATGGTACGTCTTTGATGTCGAAGTTCAGAACGATAAATTGGTTTTAGTATTTTGGTATTAACATTTTATTGGAATAATGAAGATGAAAATTGAAACAACCAAAAACAGACTTGTTATTGCCGATGCACGAGAACTTAAACATAGTCTGACTAAAATCATTAAAGATGGAAGCACTGAAGAGTATAGCCTGGGTTATGATGCAACGCATTACCCCCTTCATGATTCTTCGACTATTGATCGCATTGTTGAGTTCTTCATCAAAGAATTTATCTCAAGCCGAAGTGCATTTAAACAATATAAAACACATTACTTTCAAGAGATTGGAAGAACTCTGTTTGGTTGTGATTTGCTCGATAATAAACATACTGAGATTACCGAAGCAGTTCTTACAGATGCAACTGTAGATAATGCATTGGTTGCGCTCAATAATGAATTGTCCAATACGATACCTTCGAACACATGGAACAAATGGATAGTCAAGTACATCAACGGGCATCATGCCATTATAGGCGGTGAAGATATTCGTAATGAGTTAGTACGAGATCTTGACGATGAAGATGAAATCGTAAAGATCAATCTATCCACATTGAAACAGTATTTAACTTCAATTTATAACCTTAATCGAGAAGACGCCATAATTCTTCTAACTGAGATTATATTAACTCGTTATCCCGCAGTCAAAATGAAAGATGGATTTAGTTCCCTCAGTAAAGTTGCACGCCACGATGTTGTAACTAACATTACCAATCAATGCGGGTTCTATAATTTTAATTCTTTTTATGAAAAGGAACTAAAACATTCATTTGAGATGTTAGTTGACTACAAACAAACAATCAAGATTAATGAATTCTTTAACTACTCGGGATCATTAAGTACTAATTCGATCATGGAACTTGCCGAATTGGATTACAATGTAGATACTGCCCATGAATTTTATGATGAACTTACAGAAGCTATTGAATATGGGGATTGGGTTTCTGAGAAAGAAAGAAGCGCTTTGAGTCAGTTTAAACGAAAATATGCATAATAAACCCCTCCCGTAACAGGGAGGGTTTATGTCGGGTAAACAAAGTCATGTCTCAAAAATACGGAATATTGGATATACGAAGTCTTAAACTTAAAGAAGGAAAACAACATTATTCATTTGCCCTGGTTTATATTTTAAATAACTTTTATATTGAGAATGGAATTGTTGTATATAAAAAACCAATTAATGGACCATCTGAATTCTTTAATTCAATGTTCGGAGAAAGTCCAGTTAAATGGAGTTTAGAAATACTGGTATCTGTAATGGAACAGACAGTAGTACGTGAGGTAACCAATTTTATTAATTTGGTTTATACCGACGATGATTATATATTCGATAAGAAGATACAAATACAAATGCTTCGTTTTGATAATAAACAGATTGTTGTTCGAGTCGATAGCCTAGATTGGATTAATTCATGCACACAACGCTCCATAGCTGTCCTCTAAGTTGGCTTAGACGGTACGATGCTAGTAAGATGTTTCATTACTGTGAAGTCATGGGAATACCCATTGACGTTGCTTTAAAGACATTAGTTACCATAGCGTCAATGATATCCCCTGAGTACTATGCCAATCCCAAACCAAATCCGATTACTGCAGAGATATATGATTCAATGTTAGATACAATCGGTTATCTTCTTGATCGGTATGATGGTGTATTGGACATTCACGATAACGACATACTTCAGTTAATTACAAATGGTTTTATTAATATGGCATTTACCATAAGGCAGTTCATACCCACTGCAGGTGAGAATATACATTTTGCTCACTACAATGAACACTCTGAGGTTTTATATATTGCTACGAAGCAGGCTCAGACATGTTAAAATTAGGCTTGGCTTATGTCTCTAAAACACCCATGTACGAACTTCTTCATAAACTAGAAGAGTTTGTTGATCCAACCGAACTGGACTTTAAAGATGCCTGGGATTTTATAGCGCAGTTAGTAGACACTCAGCTTGGCACACCTGATAGAGAACATATACATCAGGACTTAAGTGCATTTAAAATGTATCTTAGAGATGAGTTAAAAAATGTAGTAGGTTTAGAACACGGGACAATACTCTCCGAACTAATTGAAGTTCTAATAAACACTGCCTGTATGGTACATGCTCAAATACCAGCAAATGCAATTAGTGTTAAGTTTATAAGTGAAGGTGAAGAACATCTATTGTTTCATATGACAGTGGAATAGATATGGCCAATATCTTTGTAACTCTTCCTACCTCTGGAGGAATTCCTCTTCCTTTTGGAAATGATAGAGAAAGAGAATTGGAGTTCTGGAAGATATTCTTTAATCGAAATCAATATTCGATAGATATGCAACGATACATCGAGAAGGTTTCATCTGAATATCAAATAGGTTGGATTTACAATATGTTTTTAAACAGCTTGAATTTTGTTATGACAAGATATGCTGTAAAAAGTGTAGAAGTCATTGACATAAAAGATACTCGTGTTATTCTTTGTTTTAAATGTAATCATCTTCTTGAACATAATCCAGGATAATCTTCATGAAAAGCATAATTACGATCATCGATATGAATGTCATTAAACATCAAATAACTAGAATTATGACTGTAACTGCAAATACCAATACGAATCCGGGAAATGAAAATGTATTTTTTGCAATCTTAGATACATTGGCCGATGTAATTGAAGCGGCGGTTTCCCAAACCGATCCCAACGCTTACATTATGGAATATGTATCGGGATACGTTGTCGCCCAAACATGTACCAATCGCGATGAACAAATTAATAAAGTCTCCCCTTTCTTCATAGAACATTTTAACCTACTGTATGATCTATTGAAGCCTTATTTAGTTAATACAGTTAATAACATGGTAATGACAAATAGCTATGTAGACAGCGTTCGATGTGAAGTTAACCAAAACAGTAATAAATTAAGCATCATTTTCTTTAATGAAGAGCTTGGAAATGAAGTTCTTCCCGATAATATAGAATTTGCTACTCCTTATTATAACTATAACCCTCTTCCATCTAATACAGGTTTGTTGTGAACGCAATTGTTATTCGGGATATTCAGAGTTTTTCGAAGTATCCCGAATATATTACAGAGAGACTTCGTGTTGAAATTCCAAAGAGTCTTAATGTTCTACTCGGTTATTATTTAGATTGTTTCCACAATCCTTGGCCTTTGTTTAACCATCGTGTTCGGGATTCCATGTTTAAGTTACTTTGGAATTTCAATATTTCAATATTAAAGTATGAGATTCAACTCGTATGGGATATGTATATAGAAGTGGTTAATCAATTTGAAAGTTTAGATGATTTCCATGGATCAGTTAAGTTAGTATTTCTAGAAAATAATAAACTGATCTTTACTTATAATTTAACAAATAACGAGCAGACTAGTGAGACGATCAAAGATAGGAATCTTATTCCTAGCCAAAGATGAATGTCGTAAGTTTGCAGAAGCCTTTCATGTATTCCATCAAGGATCGGATACTTATTTATCTGATCATTTGTTTCTTGAATCTTCTTCCGAACTAAAAGAATATTTCGATCTTTATCTTGAAAATGCCTATGAATTAACGGATGATGTCGAAGGACATAAATTCAAAGAGCTTATGGATGAATATGTTGATGGTGTTGATGAACATACTGCAATTGTAGGTTCGTATTTACACGAGGCTATGTTCTTAATCCTGAATAGATATAAACATCTTGATCTCATGAATACCTATGCAACAATCCATCTACTTCGTCCGGAAACAATTGCAATTACTTTTATCAAGGATTCTAAATGAATATCAATGATGTAACCCCAGGTCAAAGAATCTCTTTTGAGGTTTACCCAAGCGCTACATTGGGTGAATTTGTTAACGTAGAACTTGAAACAGTGATGACCGCGACGAGTGCTGCAAATGAAATTGACATTGTGGCTCTTCACGCAAATTGCTACCCCTCAGCTCCTCAAGGCACCGTGCCTAACAATGCACGAGCTTATAATTATATTAAGGTAAGACATAGTTCTGGGGGTACATCCTTCATAGGCGTTCCTTTTATTCGTCCAGACTCGATTGTAATCAATACGGCACATAAAGCAGTGCTTACATGGAATAGTATTTCTGCAGAACAACTTCAGATCATCAATGAAGCACTATCCAGCAATGGCGTTTCTCCAGACTCGATTGACTATTAATACATAAACCCCTCCCGTAATTGGGAGGGGTTTATTCCAAAACAACACAAATGGAAATAAAAATGGAAAGTAGATTTCTAGGAGAAATCCCTGTATCTGAATTAATCAATGGTCCTGATCTTGCTGTTTTAGTGGGTCTAACTGCAGGAACTGCAATAAACGATAACGAACCCTGGTTAAAATTTTACGATGGCTTTGATAATAAGACCAAATTCATAAGCAAGAAACCCTACAGACATTCGGTTAGTTTCAAAGACTTGTATTGGGCTAGAGTAAACTATGAAAGGTTAGTGTCGATAAAGAATACCTCTTACATTTGTCGTATACCAATTGGATATGGTCCTAATTCCGAATGGAACCGATTAATGTATCCCATCTGTGCCCCTACGGGGAATGAGAAATGGGATAAAAAAGATGATATTTTCAGTCCCGATTTAGGAATTTGGGCTTCTTATAATCAAAAAGAAGACCTTGAACTAATCATTCCTGAATCTGGCTGTTCTAGTTGGTGCAGAGGCTTCAATGGACCAACATCGGAAACACAACTGGTAAGAGGTTCTTATGGTGTTATTTTATCGGGCAGTCTTCACGCTACAGATAACTCCCCTCTTTCTGGTTGGAGACCTCTTTTAGAAGAAGCCTAGGTTAACAGATCTCTCCTGTATTGAGAGGGGGGTTTATTTTGTTAAGGAATTAAAAAATGAGTGAAGTTCCATTTAAGCGTAAACGTGGAAAGATCATCTATGTTGAAGGACATGGTGATGTTGATATCCCAGGTGGGATTTATGTCATATCACGATACAGAAAATTGTATTTGGATAACGTACGTTATCCAGACTTAAATCCAGATTGCCGATCATATTACTTTGATGACTATGAGAACCCAATTGACTGCTTATACGACGCGTTGGGAACAGTGGAAGAATATATCAAGAATCACGGAGTTACAACAAAGTTTAATGTGGATGAAAATGGTGTTAAACATGGAGTGGAGATACACGGAGTCCGATTGTTAGAAGGCGTTTATTACTACGAAAGATATAAAGAGTGTCAGAAAGGATGTTTTAGCTACGTGAAGTACTTCCATATCCGTACTCACACCGGTAAAGATAAAACGCTATACATTCCTAAGAAATTTCATGACAGTATCGAATACATAAAAGAAAAAGCACATAAAGCAAATGAGATTAGATTAAGTTCCAAAAACGAAGCGATATATACTCAATATTAACAAACGAATATCATCTCCTTTATTTGCGAGATGGCGTTCGTTTAACTTAACTATCTTTTTTTTTTTATTTCAGTTCATACTTACGATCTCAATGAAATGATAAAAGACTTTTAGGATGTGTGTAATGTTTACCAATCCCTTTGAGATTCCAAATGAAGATTATAAACGCGATCTTAATATCATTAAAGGATACAGACGTGATAGCGCTAAATATCTTCAGTTGATGACAGGTCGTCCTTTAAAAGACTGTGAAGAATTTGTTAAAGAAGAAACGCAAGTTGGACAACATTTAATTGATCCTCCATCTCTGATTACACAGACAGATGAGAATGGAGACAGACAACTTAAGGAAGTGACATTTCTTAAGTTCTTAGGTCGTGTTGTAAAAAACAATCTTCTTCTAGCTCCATCGCTTGCGGTATATAAACCAGAAACAATTGCCGTATCAACACACTCTCAGTATATTTTTGAAGGTGTTGCCAATAGAGCTAAAGTAAAGAAGGAAGCTCTTGAGGCAAAACAGGCAGGGAATGAACTTCTATTTATTGCAAAGAACGCTGACCAAAATACTCTCAAGATTAACAATAATAGTTACTCTGGTGCAACTTGTTCCCCCTCAACCGTTTTGTTCTTTAAATCAACGCACAGTGCATTGACTTCTACTTGTCGTGTTGCAACCTCTTATGCAAACGCAGCAAACGAGAAGTTCATTGAAGGTAATAGACATTATTACAATCCAGATATTACTATTGAGAACTTAATCGCCATTACTACTAATACAAACATGGCTAAGATTCACATGGCCAATGGGCGGTTTAATCTTTATATCCCTACAGCGGATGATGTATTGGAATGTGTTAGACACAGTTCTGATCTTTATTGGCAGGATGAGAAGGTCTGGAGTAAGATTCATCATCTGGCTTCTAATATGTCTGAACAAGAACGCTGTGCTGTTGTTTATGGATCTGATCTGTATCATCTGTTTAAACATAACTCTGAATTTGTAACCAAGCTATTGTTGAAGCTATCTTCTCTTCCTGAAACAATTGAAGAAGTGTCAGACGAAGAGTTTAATGGTTATAATGAAGATGTTCAAATGACAGCTAACTTTATCTGTCACGTTCAGGTTGCTGGTCGTAAACTAAAAGATATTAAGAAAGATGAACCAGAAACATATAAACTAGTTAAGACTTCTGCAAAACGTATAATGGAGACGATTACAGAGTTTAAATTACTAATCTCTGCTTATTGGACTACTCCTGTATTACCCTCTTCTGTTTATGCTGTCCCTACGATTTACCGTAAAGCCGTTATTGTATCTGATACAGACTCTACAATGTTCACTCTGATGCATTGGGTTATTCGTTGTTATGGAGAATTGAAGTTTGATGCAGATGCGGTACGACTGGCATCGGCTTTAGTATTTCTTATTTCTGGTATGGTATATCACATACTAGCACAATTCTCAGCTACCATGGGAGTTGCTCCAGATAAGCTAAGACTCCTTGCAATGAAGAACGAGTATTACTTTAAGGTTCTTGCAATGACTTCAAGAAGTAAACATTACTTTGCTTCTCAAGATGCTCAAGAAGGAACTTTCTTCAGTAAACCAAACAAAGAGGTTAAGGGAGTTGGCCTTAGGGATTCTAAAGTTCCACCGATTGTTAATAAAAAAGCAAACGAGTTGATGGACTTTATTATCGACAGTGTTAAAGCAGGAAAAAGATTTAGTATTAAAGAGATATTGGTTGATATTGCAAATCTTGAAAGAGAGATCTTTGATAGTTTGCAAAAAGGGGAAATGACTTACCTTACTACAGGGCAAGTTAAGAAACCATCTTCATATAAACTAGGAGAAGATGCAACAGGATATATGCATCGGGTTTATTGGGATGAGATCTTTGGGGATAAATATGGAGCATCACCACCTCTTCCCTATTCAACTGTTAAAGTTAACCTTATAGGAGAAACTAAAACAGAACTTGCTCAATGGGGTAAGGCAATGAATGATGGTAAGTTACAAGAGAACCTTGCAGCATCACTTAAGAAGAATAATAGAAACAATCTAAATACACTTATGATTCCAGTAGCCAATATTGAAGGATCGGGAGTACCAAAAGAAATCATCGCAGGGATGGATATGCGTAAGATCGTATTTGGTACAGTAAGTGTGTTTTATTTGATTCTAGAAACCTTGGGTATCTATCTAACCGATAAGAAGATTAGAAGATTGGTTTCAGATTACTACTGATGGAATAAACCCCTCCCTAAATAAGGGAGGGGTTTATGTTGTTTATCATTTGATTATTAAAATATTAAAGGGTTTGGGTATGATTCATAGATTCCCTGTAGGGACTAAGGAACAGAATGATTTATTGATACTGCCCCTTGGGGCTATCTGTATCGATGGCAATGAATCCCTTCGGGTTCACAACGGAGAACAATCAGGGGGAGGGATACTGGAGTTAGAACGAGCAGTAGAACTCCCTTTTAAAGGGGAAGTTACAGTCAGTGAATTAATCGATGGTCCTACGTTGGCAACCCTTGTGGGTTTATCCGCAGGAACTGCCTTTAACTCAAACGAACCCTGGTTAAAGTTTATAGATCCAATTGACAATAAAACCAAATTCATAGCAAAGAAACCCTATCGACACTCCATCTCATGGGATCAACTTAATGCAGTAGGTATTGCGCACGGTAAGGAAATAACAATTGGATCAAATCAATACATCTGTAGACTGCCGAGGGTTTTAAATCCTGATAAATATTTAAGTGAAACTAACCATAATTATTTTAGCGGCAACGCTGGATGGAATTCAGACATGACTTGGGGTTCCGAATGGAACCGATTAATGTACCCCATCTGTGCCCCTACGGGGAATGCTACTTATGATAACATTCAAGATCCAACCTCCCCAGGCTTAGGAGCCTGGGCACAATATGACCAAGACAATGGACTTGGTTTGAGACATCCCGGCATAGGTTACACTCAATGGTGTATTGAATATAAAAGTTCGACTAATGTAACAGTCGGATTTTACAGTGTTGTTTTTACAGAACTAAAATCGAGTAATAGAGCTTTTAACGACGTTGCATGGCGACCCTTGTTAGAATTGATTGATTAACAACATAAACCCTCCCTATAACAGGGAGGGTTATTTATGCTGCTTTTATTCTTTCCATTAGATCTTTGATTTCTAATTTATATTTATCAATAACAAAGTTATTACCAAGTCCAGAAAAGATATTATCGCTTCTTGATTCATCCAATCCAATATAGATCTCATTAAGAGAGGTTTTATCAATATTCTCTTTAGCTAACATACTGTTAACCATATAGCGAATATAAGGAAGTCTAGATAACAACAAAGCCCATTCATTATTACGAGTAACCATGTCTTCAGGAGAAAACATAACTTCTCTTAATGACCTAAATAACAATGGAGTTGTTGTTACAAACTGCTCTGCATTATTAGAACGATGGTCGTTATCCTTAACAATCTTTGTTGTAACAGAATCAACATAACGACTTGTATCTGCAATAAAGAAAGGATGAGGACATGGAAAAGAATTATTCTTAATTCCTAAACTATATCTTTCCATTCTATTAAAGAAAGCAATATCAACATAACTCTTAACGATATTAGGAAGAACAATGCTTCCTACAAAGCGATAAATACTTTCTTTTTGTTCAAGTGATGCATCTTGTTCCCTTAACCAATAACGCCTCTGTAACGCCATCATGGGAATGTTAACACTACATACTCCATACCCTTTGCCTTTGGTATGATTATTAAGTATAGGCATTCCTAGATCGGTTCGTGTATGATAAAGATAGTTGATTGCACTTTCTTCTTTAAATCGTTTGCCAAAGTCTTTTACATCGAATCGTCTATTGTCAAGAACAACCGCCTCAATACAATCCTTTCCTAAAAGAAATCCTTTACCATAAAACTTACCACGATAGATAGGACTTACAAAATGAAAGTTCCTACTAACCTGTGCCCCTATGTCTTCTACATAACGAACATAGCTTACATCATCAAGTTCTGGTGTTAATGGAATATGA
>WPCG01157156.1_pt1 | contig 11230 bp, 11 predicted proteins | sample 5403311 | NCBI WGS metagenome assembly WPCG01 (sample SAMN12869467, study PRJNA574797) | sludge metagenome | isolation source: wastewater treatment of Control | place: China:Beijing | collected 2019-05-17 | reverse complement strand
CGCGGCGGACACCCTTGCTGTTCGGCTAGCGGTTCCCGCTATCAGGGTCCGCAGGGGACTTTCACCCCCAAGTCATCCCGAGGCACCACCCTCGGGAACAGCACCTATCGGTGCTACGCGCCATGCCTGGCGCACCAAGATCAACGCCGCGGCGGCCGACGCCGGGGTGCCGATCCGCACCATCACCGAGCGCTATATCGACGCCTACCACGAGGACATGCGGGCGCTGGGCGTGCTGCCGCCGGACCTCGAGCCCAGGGTCACCGAGCACATGCCCGAGATCATCGCGCTGATCGAGACCCTGATCGAGCGCGGCCACGCCTACGAGGCCGAGGGGCACGTGCTCTTCCAGGTCGGCTCCTTCGCCGAGTACGGCCAGCTCTCCGGGCGCCGCCCCGAGGAGATGCTGGCCGGAGCCCGGGTGGAGGTGGCGCCCTACAAGCGCGACCCGCTGGACTTCGTGCTGTGGAAGCCCTCCGCGCCCGAGAAGCCGGGCTGGGAGAGCCCCTGGGGGCGCGGACGCCCCGGCTGGCACGTGGAGTGCACCGCCATGATCGGCAAGCACCTGGGCCACACCATCGACATCCACGGCGGCGGCCAGGACCTGATCTTTCCCCACCACGAGAACGAGATCGCCCAGGGCACCTGCGCCCACGGCGCCCGCTACTGCCATACCTGGGTGCACAACAGCTTCGTCACCGTGGACGGCCAGAAGATGTCGAAGTCGCTGGGCAACGTGCTGCTGGTGCGCGACCTGCTCGACCAGGCCCCTGGGGAGGCGGTGCGCCTGGCCCTGCTCGCCACCCACTACCGCCGCCCCCTGGACTGGAACAGCGAGCGCCTGATGCGCGCCCGCCGCACCCTGATCGACCACTACCGGGCGCTTTGCGAGGTGGAGGGGCTCGAGGCGGACCCCGCGACGCCGCCGGATGCCGAGCTTACGGCGGCGCTGCGCCGGGACCTCAACGTTGCCGAGGCGCTGACCCGCCTGCAGCGGCTGGTGGATGACCTGAAGGCCGCCGCCGACGACGCCGGGCGCGCATCGAGGCGCGGGAAGCCGAGCGCGAAAGCGCACGACGGCAGCGCGACTTCGCCCGCGCCGATGCCCTGCGCGACGCCCTGGCCGAGCTGGGTGCCGAGGTGCGCGACACGCCCGAAGGTCCCCGCTGGGCGCCGCTGACCCTCGCCACCGGCAGCGCCTGATCCCTATCTCCTGCGCCCCATCTCCCCGAGAACCCCATGAGAACGACGCCATGACCGAGACGCCCTCCCCCGCCGCCGGCGACACCCTCACCATCACCCTGCCGGACGAGCGCGAGCTGACGCTGGCGTCCCCCACCAGCGTGGCGGAGATCGCCGCCGCCATCGGCCCCGGCCTGGCCCGCCAGGCGCTGGCCGGCCGCGTGGACGGCGAGCTGGTGGACGCCTGCGACCCCATCACCCGGGACGCCCGGGTGCAGGTGATCACGCCAGACGACCCCGAAGGGCTGGCGATCATCCGCCACTCCTGCGCCCACCTGGTGGGCCACGCCGTCAAGCAGCTCTACCCCGATGCCGAGATGGTGATCGGCCCGGTCATCGACGACGGCTTCTACTACGATATCGCCTTCGAGCGCCCCTTCACGCCGGAGGATCAGGCGGCCATCGAGGCGCGCATGAAGGCGCTGATCGCCCAGGAGTACGACGTCATCAAGCGGCGGGTGCCCCGGGAAGAGGCCCTGCGGATCTTCCACGAGCGCGGCGAGAGCTACAAGCGGCGACTGATCGAGGAGATGCCCGACGAAGCCACCCTGGGGCTCTACTTTCACCAGGAGTACGTGGACATGTGCCGCGGCCCCCACGTGCCCAACACCCGCTTTCTCAAGCACTTCCGGCTGACCAAGCTCTCCGGCGCCTACTGGCGGGGCGATGCCCGCAACGCCCAGCTGCAGCGCCTCTACGGCACCGCCTGGGCCGACCGCAAGGCCCTCAAGGCCTACCTCAAGCGCCTGGAGGAGGCGGAGAAGCGCGACCACCGCCGCCTGGGCCGCCAGCTGGGGCTCTTTCACTTCCAGGAGGAGGCCCCCGGCGCGGTGTTCTGGCACCCCGGCGGCTGGACCGTGCTGCAGACCCTGATCGCCTACATGCGCCGCCGCCAGGCCGCCGGCGGCTACGTGGAGGTGAACACGCCGGACATCATGGACCGCGGCCTCTGGGAGACCTCGGGCCACTGGCAGAACTATCAGGAGCACATGTACACCACCCAGACGGAGGATGGTCGCTCCCTGGCGCTCAAGCCGATGAACTGCCCTGGCAGCGTGCTGCTCTACCGCCACGGCCTGAAGAGCTACCGCGACCTGCCCATCCGCATGGGCGAGTTCGGCAAGGTCCACCGCTACGAGCCCTCCGGCGCCCTGCACGGCCTGCTGCGGGTGCGCCACTTCACCCAGGACGATGCCCATATCTACTGCACGCCGGAACAGATGAACGCGGAGTGCCGCCGGGTGGTGGCGCTAGTGCTCGACATCTACCGGGAGTTCGGCTTCGAGGAGGTGCGCCTCAAGCTCTCCACCCGGCCGGAGAACCGCATGGGCAGCGAGGCCGTCTGGGACCGCCTGGAGGGGGCCTTGACCGACGCCCTGGAGACGATGGAGCTGGCCTACGAGCTCAACCCCGGCGAGGGCGCCTTCTACGGGCCCAAGCTGGAGTTCGTGCTGCGCGACGCCATCGGCCGCGACTGGCAGTGCGGCACCCTGCAGGTGGACATGAACCTGCCCGAGCGCTTCGGGCTCGACTACGTGGACGAACAGGGCCAGCGCCAGCGCCCCGTGCTGCTGCACCGCGCGCTGTTCGGCTCTCTGGAGCGCTTCCTCGGCATCCTGGTCGAGCATCACGCCGGCAAGCTGCCCGCCTGGCTGGCGCCGCAGCAGGCGGTGGTGATGTCGATCACCGAGGCCCAGGCGGGCTACGCCGAGGCGCTTTGCGAGGCGCTGTGCGGCGCCGGGCTGCGCGCCGAGGCCGACGTGCGCAACGAGAAGATAGGCTACAAGATTCGCGAGCAGACCCTGCAGCGGATTCCCTTCCTGCTGATCGTCGGCGGCCGGGAGGCGGCCGAGGGCCGCGTGACCCTGCGCCACCGGGACGGCAGCGATCTCGGCACCCTGGACGTGGAGGAGGCCATCGCCCGGCTCCAGGCCGAATGCCAGGCCCCCGACCGGGAGGCTCGGCGCCGCGACCAGGCAGCTCGCCTGGCGCGCCTGCGCGCTTCGGCAAGCGCCGCGGAGGCCTCTGCATGAGCCTGAACGACGAGGCGCTGGTCGGCCGCCTTCTGGGGAGTTCTGGAAACGTGCACCTCTGGCGAATGGAGGCCGCGGCGAGATACCATGCAGGCACCGGGCGCGGCCCGTGCCGCCGCGCCCTTCCCCCTGACCTGCAGGAGTCGACATGCCGCTTCTCGACAGCTTTACCGTAGACCACACCATCATGAATGCCCCGGCGGTACGCGTTGCCAAGACCATGCGCTCCCCCTCCGGCGACGTCATCACCGTCTTCGACCTGCGCTTCAATAAGCCCAACGAGGACATGATGGGCGAAAAGGGCATCCATACCCTGGAGCATCTGTTTGCCGGCTTCATGCGCCAGCATCTGAACGGCGACAGCGTCGAGATCATCGACATCTCGCCCATGGGCTGCCGCACCGGCTTCTACATGAGCCTGCTGGGCAGCCCGAGCGAGCAGAGCGTCGCCGACGCCTGGCTGGCCGCCATGCGCGACGTGCTGGAGGTCAAGCGCATGGAGGACATTCCGGAGCTCAACGAGCACCAGTGCGGCACCTATCAGATGCACTCCCTGGAAGAGGCCCAAGCGATCGCCCGCGGCATCATCGAGCAGGGCGTGGGCGTCAATCGCAACGACGACCTGGCCCTCAGCCCCGAAAGGCTCAAGTCCCTGGGCAACGACGTCGGTTAACCCCGGCCGTCCGCCTTGACTCGCCGAGCCGCAGCGCACGCCGTCGCGCGCTGCGGCAACCTGCCGCCCTCCCGCCGCAATGTCGTTATGTTATAACGTAATTACTCATGTAATTATCCACGACATCAGGGACGGGCACCGCCATGCGCCACCATTTCCAACGCGCCTCGATGCTTCGACGGCGCAGCCTGGGCGGCCTGCTGCTGGCCGCTTGCCTGCTGGCACTCGCCGTGCCGGCCGCCGCCGCACCCCATACGCTGTTCGTCAGCATCCTGCCCCAGAAGTCCATGGTCGAGGCCGTGGCCGGCGACCTGGCCCGTGTCGAGGTGCTGGTACCACCGGGCCAGAGCCCGGCCACCTTCGAACCCGGCCCCCGCCAGATGACTCGGCTGAACGACGCGCTGGCCTACTTCTCCATCGGCGTGCCCTTCGAGGACACCTGGCTGCCGCGCCTGAAGCAGGCGCACCCGCAGGTCACCTTCGTAGATACCCGTGAGGGGATCGAGCTGCTGCCGATCGCCCAGCACCTGCACGCCGTACCCGACGGCATGACGCTGAACCCGGAGCGCCTGGATCGGCATATCTGGGTCAGCCCGCGCCGCATGATCGAACAGACCCGTAGCGTGCGCGACGCCCTGACTCGGCTGCTGCCGGAACATGCCGAGCAGTTTCGGGCCGGAGCGGCGCGCCATGTCGCAGCGCTGGAGGCGCTGGACCGCGACATGGCCGAGACGCTGAGCGGCGTCGAAGGTCGCGCCTTCATGTTCTTTCATCCGGCCTGGGGCTACCTGGCCCGGGACTACGGGCTGCGTCAGATTCCCATCGAGGTGGACGGCCGCGAGCCCGGCCCCAGGGCGCTGCAGGCCACCATCGAGACGGCCCTCGCCGAGGAGGTACGCGTCATCTTCGTGCAGCGCCAGTTCAACCAGGAGGTGGCGCGAGCGGTCGCCGATGCGGTGGGCGCGGAAGTCGTCGCCATCGACCCCCTGGCCGAGGACGTGCTGGACAACATGCGCCATATTGCCGAGGAGCTGGCAAGGTGGCTCTAACCCCGCCGCTGCTGCGCCTGGAGCGGGTCGCCTTCGGCTATGCCGACGGCACGCCGATACTCAGCGACGTCAGCTACTGCCTGGACGCCCCGCGCCTGGTGGCGATCAGCGGCCCCAACGGCGGCGGCAAGAGCACCCTGCTGCGCCTGATCGCCGGCCTGCTGACACCCTCCCGCGGCAGCATCGAGCTGCTGGGCGGCACGGTGTCACAGCAGCGCCACCGGCTCGGCTACGTGGCCCAGCACCCCACCCTGCAGGCGGACACGCCGCTCAGCGTGCGCGACATCGTCGCCCAGGGCCGCCTCGATGCGCGCTGGTGGCGCCGCCTGGGAAGGAACGACCACGCCCGCATCGATGAGGCGCTCGCCGCCCTGCAGATCACCGAGCTGCAGGGGCGCACGCCGCGCTCGCTCTCCGGCGGCCAGCGTCAGCGCATGCTGATTGCCCGGGCCCTGGCGGCGAATCCCGACATGCTGCTGCTTGACGAGCCCTGCGCCCACCTGGACCGAGCCGGCGGCGACGCCCTGATGGCCACCCTGGCGGCGCTGGCGCAGCGGCTGCCGATTCTCATGGTCACCCACGACCTCGAGCAGGCCTGGCCCCATCTGGGCGAACTGCTCCACGTGGAGCGCTGCCTGTCGCGACGCTCCTTGACGCTACCCGACATTCACCCGACCGCTCATCCGACTGCGCACCGGGAGGCCGGCCACCGATGACCTTCCTGCAAGCCCTCTGGCACTACCCCTTCCTGCAGATCGTGATGCTGGCCGGCCTGGCGAGCGCCGTGGCCAGCAGCGTGGTCGGCCCGCTGGTGGTCTCACGGCGCCTCGCTTTCATGGCCGGCGGCATTGCCCATAGCGTGCTGGGCGGCCTGGGCATCGCCCACTGGCTGGGCGCCCCGCCGCTGCTCGGCGCCCTGCTGGCGGCCGTGGCCTCGGCGCTGCTGATCGCCTTTGCCAGCCTGCGCATCCGGGAGAACGAGGACATGCTGATCGGCGCCCTCTGGGCGGTGGGCATGGCCGTCGGCATCATCGCCCTGGCCCAGGCCCCCGGCTACAGCGTCAATCTGATGAGCTACCTGCTGGGCAGCCTGCTGATGGCCACCCGCGACCAGGTCATGCTGATGCTGGGCCTCAACGCGCTCATGCTGGGGCTGCTGTGGCTGAGCTATCGACCGCTGGCGGCCACCCTGTTCGACCCGGAATTCGCCGCCCTGCGAGGCGTGCCCACCGGCCTGCTCTACGCCTGCTTTCTGATCGTGGTGGCGCTGGCGGTCGTGGTGCTGGTCCACACCGTGGGGCTGGTGATGGTCATGGCGCTGGTCACCCTGCCGGCCGCCACCGCCCGGCTGGGTACGGCCCGCCTGCCCGCCATGATGCTTGCCGCCTGCGGTGCGGCCCTGCTGGCGGTGAGCGTGGGGCTGGCAACCGCCTATGCCGGCGACCTGCCGGCCGGCGCCACCATCGTGCTCTGCGCCGCCCTGCTCTACCTGGCGGGCCTGCTGATCCGGCACCTGATGGAACGGCGCAGGCGCCTGAGCGCCTGACCCTGCCACCGCCCCTGGGCAACACCGAGCTGTTCGGCGGGGTCGACAACCTCTTCAACGCCAGCATCGATGACCAGCTGGGCAGCGAGCCGGGGCGCCGCGCCTTTGTCGGGGTGCGCCAGTTCTTTTGAGTGCCGGCGGCCCGGTACCGCCTCCGAGACGCCATCCGCCGGGGAGCCTTTGCTCCCCGGCGCTGTCTCAGCCTCCGCCAGCCCCCTTTCCATACGCCGACCGCACAAGGAGTCCCCATGCGCCGCTCTGCTCTCGAGCGCTACCGCCGGCTGCCTGCCGACGAGCGCTCGCGCCTGATCGAGATGGCCTGGGAGGATCGCACTCCCTTCGAGGCGATCGAGACGCAGTTCGGCCTGAGCGAGGCCGATACCGTGGCGATCATGCGCCGCGCGCTGAAGCCGGCCGCCTTCCGACGCTGGCGTCAGCGCGTTACCGGACGTGCCACCAAGCACCGGGCGCTGCGCCCGGCCGGAGTGGAGCGGGCCCACTGCCCCACCCAGTACAAGCCGCGCTAGCGCGCCATTCGATGAGCCACCCGCTGCCCGTGCCAGGCGGCGGCGAACCAGAGCGGCAGGCTTATGGACACGTAGGCCGCGGCCAGCCAGGGGCGGCCGAGGGTGAGCAGGTGCAGGGTCTCGAGGCTGAACAGCGAGAAGGTGGTAAAGCCGCCGCAGAAGCCGGCCACCAGAAAGGGCTGCCAGCGCGCCACGCGGCCGTGGGCGTAGCGTCCGCCCAGGGTGGCCAGCCAGGCGATCAGCCAGGAGCCGACGACATTGACCGCCAGGGTTCCCCAGGGGAAGAGCGAGCCGAAAAGCGTCAGAGAGCTCAGCGAGACCAGATAGCGCAGCAGGCTACCCAGAGCGCTGCCGAGCCCCACCGCCGCGTAGGGCACCAGAGCAGAGTAGCGCCGACTCATGCGCCACCTCCCGCCAGCCACCAGCCGAGCGCCGCCATGGCCAGGCCCGCCAGGCAGGTGGCCAGCACGTTGGCCACGGCGCGGCGCGGATGGCCGCTCTGCCAGAGGGTCAGGGTCTGCAGGCTGAAGGAGGAGACGGTGGTGTAGCCGCCCAGCAGCCCCACCACCAGCGCCAGCCAGGCCGAGGAGAGATCCAGGGTGGTGGGAATCCCCAGCCGTGCGGCCCACCAGCCCGCCACCAGGGCGCCGCTCAGATTGACCGCCAGGGTGCCCCAGGGAAAGCGCGTCCCCAGCCAGTGGCTGAAGAGGTTGGTGACCGCCAGGCGGCCCATGCCGCCCAGGGCTCCGCCCACGGCCACCAGCAGCAGATTGAAGACTCCCAGGCTCTCTTGCACCTTGGCTCCCGGCGTATTTTCGGGTTCATGAGGCAGCGCCGGCGCATGCCGGCAAACGCGGCCCCATGATACGCAGACTGCCCAGTGCTACTCCAGCAGCCACCCGACAGCACAGCGCCCTGCCGGTGTCGACCGGCGTGCCCATGGCGCCGCGGCGAGGCATACTCTTCTCCCCTCAACACCCTGCTGGCGTTATCTCATGCCCAAGTCCCCCGCCCTGACCGCCCTCTTCTCCGGCCTGCTGGCCCTGATGCTTTCGGCCGCGCCGGCGGCGGCCAGCTGCCCCGAGACCTCCAGCGCCGACCTGGCCACCATCAAGGGGATAGGCGACACCCAGGCCCTGCCCGAGGGCGAGTCGGTGGTGGCCGAGGGCGTGGTGACCGGCGCCTTCCTGGGCCGCGACCGCCTCAACGGTTTCTACCTGCAGCAGGCCACCGAGCAGGGCCCGGTGGGGCTCTTCGTCTACATGCCCGGGGCCACCGAGCGTGACGCCGAACGCCTCGTGCCGGGCAAGCACGTCCAGCTCCACGCCCGCACCGGCGAGTACCGCGGGCAGATTCAGCTGCAGCGGGTCGAGCGCGTCGAGATCTGCGCCCGCGACCAACTGCCGGAGCCCGAGGCGCTGGCCTGGCCCCTGGACGAGGAGGCGCTCTCCCGGCTGGAGGGGCGGCTGGTCGCCTTCTCTGAGCCCCTCACCGTTACCGGCAACTACGAGCTGGGGCGCTATGGCTCCCTGAGGCTCGCCAATGAGCGGCTCTTCCGCCCTACCCATGCGCCGGACCATGACCAGGAGCGCGCCGTCCTGATGCTCGACGACGGCAGCTACCGTGCCTTCCCGAGCCCCATTCCCTACCTGAACGACGACGGCACCCGACGCGTCGGCAGCCGGGTCGCGGGGCTGACCGGGGTGCTGACCCACGCCTTCGACGCCTGGCGCCTGCACCCCACCGAGACACCGCGCTTCTTGGATGCCAACCCGCGCCCGGCGCCGCTGGACGAGCCGGGAGAGCGGCTGCGGGTGGCGGCCTTCAACGTCGAGAACTACTTCACCACCCTGGGCCAGCGCGGCGCGGCCAACGCCGAGGAGCTGGAGCGCCAGCGGGCCAAGCTCGCCGCCGCAGTGGCGGGGCTGAGTGCCGATATCCTGGCACTGGTGGAGGTTCAGAACACTCCGGGGGCGCTGGCCGACCTGGTCGAGCAGCTGAGCCTGCGCACCGGCGTGCGCTACCGGGCGGTGGGCGGCAGCGCCGACCGCGGCTCCGATGCCATCAAGCTCGCCCTCATCTATCGGCCGGACCGGGTAGAGGCCATCAGCGAGCTCCATGCCGACAATGACCCGGTGCACCATCGCCCGCCGCTGGCGGCCTTCTTCCGCGGCCAGGAGGGCGGAGAGCCCTTCGGCGTGGTGACCGCCCACTTCAAGTCCAAGACCGGCTGCCCCGCCCGGGGCGATATCGACCGCGGCCAGGGCTGCTGGAACGAGCGCCGGGTGGCCCAGGCGCAAGCCATGGCGACCTTCCTCGAGCGGCTCGCCACCAAGGGAAGCGAGAAGCTGCTGCTGGTCGGCGATCTCAACGCCTATGGCGCCGAGGACCCGATCCGCACCCTGACCGATACCGGCCTGGTCGACCTGACCGCCCGGGAGCTGCCGCCGGAGCAGCGCTACACCTACGTATTCCGCGGCGAGTCGGGCTACCTGGACCACGCCCTGGCGAGCCCCGAACTGGCCGCGGCCGTGGCGGCGGTGCACCCCTGGCCCATCAACGCCGACGAGCCCCCCTTCCTCGGCTACGACGGCCCGGAAAGCACCGCAGGGCTCATCCGGCCCGACGCCTTCCGCTCATCGGACCATGACCCGGTGGCGGTGGATCTCTTCCCAGAGGCGCCGTGAACCCTGGGCGGGTCGATCGACAAGCGCGAGGACATCCGCAGGCTGGCCAGCTACGAGGAAGACGGTGCGCGGCATGGCCGCCGGCGAGGTGCGCCGAAGCGACTGGGCCCGCCTGCTGGGCCGTGAAGTGGTCGTGGCCCTGGCGCTGGGCCGGTTGGCTCACAGCTCCACCAGCTCGACCCGCCGATTCTGCTCGCGGCCTTCGTCGGTGCGGTTGGTAGCCACCGGGGCCATCATGCCCGCGCCGGCGGCCTGAAGACGGTCGCCGTCCAGGTCGTGGCGCTCCTCGAGCCAGTCGGACACCGCCTGGGCACGCTCCATGGAGAGATTGAGGTTGTACTCGAAGTCGCCCACGTTGTCGGTGTGGCCGACGATCAGCAGCTCCAGGTCACGGTTCTCGTCCAGTACCTCGGCGATGGTGGCCAGGGCATCGGCCGATTCGTCGATGATCTCGGCGCTGTCGAACTCGAAGAGAATGTCCCGCACCGCTACGCGGCCTTCCGCGACAATGCCCTCCTCGATCTCGGCAGCACTCAGCTCTTCGGCGTCATGGGCGGCGACAATATCCTCACGCTCCTGAGGCGGCTCTGCAGGCTCGGGAGCCGCGACGCCCAGGGCGGGGGCTTCCTCGGGCTTCTCCACCACGTCAACGCGCAGCACGGGCTCGCCCCCATCGCGCCGATTCTCGTGGATATAGGCATTCACGAAGACCTCTTCCTCGGCATGGCGAGCGGCCAGGAAGTGCCTGTCACTTTCACTGCTCGACCAGCCATAATCGTGCACGCTGGTCCCGCTGGGCCGGCTGCGGTCGAAGGTATCGAAGCGATGAAAGCGGCGACCGAGCTCGTCGCGGCCGCTGCCGGCAAACTCGATCTCGAAGCCGGCGTCCTCCAGCCCCTGGCGGTAGGCGCGCTTGACCTGCAGTGGGCTCACCTCCGGTCTACGCAGCAGGTAGAGCAGCTGGGTATGCTCGCCTTCCAGCGCCCGCGCCTCCGGATACTCGCCGTCTTCACGAGGCCCGAAGGTCAGCTCGACACGCTCGAACTCGGCGAACTCATAGGAGAGCAGCTCGCTCCCCTCGATCCTCGGTACCAGACGATGATCCCCCCACTCGTCGGGCTCAGCATGAGCAAGGGCGGGAGCACCGGCCATCGCCAGAAGCGCCAGTCCTGATATCGTGCTGCGACTCAACAACATGGTAAATCCTTGGATTCTTGTGGGTTCAGCTCGTGAACACTCCCACGCATCATGCGACGCATCGATGCGGGGCTTCAGGCTCTCGCCGCCAAAGCGTTGAGAGCGTGACCGGTGTTCTCGGTTTGCCAGGGGAGCTTCTGCCCGCCCTGGGTCGCCAGCCTTTCAAGTCCTCCAGCACGATCACATTGGCGCCCTGTGCCAGCGCGAAGTCGACCAGTCGACGGGAGGTCTGCTGGGCGATGTCCTCGTTGATGTGCTGGGCCTTGCGGTACCACG
>WPCG01137499.1_pt1 | contig 11239 bp, 14 predicted proteins | sample 5403311 | NCBI WGS metagenome assembly WPCG01 (sample SAMN12869467, study PRJNA574797) | sludge metagenome | isolation source: wastewater treatment of Control | place: China:Beijing | collected 2019-05-17 | reverse complement strand
CCTATGTCGACAAGAAAGACTATAACGCTGCGGCGGTGCGATTCGTCGATGCTTTTTACGGATACGACCAAGGCCCCGTACTGTTCAAGCCGACGAAGGCTTCGGCGGTGAAGTTCCGATCGACGAAAGAAGAAGCGCTCTCCTATTTCGTGAAGGGAAGCGTTCCGGAGGATCATGGATTCGTTCTTCAGCCATGGAGCAATGTACGGTTCGAGAACGCCGGAATCGTGATCGACGGCGACTCCGCGCTGGCGATGGGCGTCTATTATTTTACCGACGCGACGACATCCGAAGAGGTGGAGGTCGAATATACTTTCGGGTATTTCAAGGATGAAAGCGGGAAAATTCGTATCAGGCTGCATCATTCCTCGGTACCGTATGCGGAATAGAACGAGCGAACGATAAAAAGTTGCCGTCATGAATCGCCGAAGAGGGCTCGAAGTCCCCTTCGGCGATTTTTTCGTCGTTCAGTGAGAATCTTCCGCTCCGCCGATTTCGGGCGGGGGCCGTCAACGTTCACAAAGTATGCCATGAAGCCGCCGTTCGTTCAAAGAGGGAAAAGATTTTTTCGTTCTTGACATTGACACGGTGTGAATGTTTATACTCTCGGTAGAAAAATCTATTCGTTTGTTCGTTTGTTTTTTTCACTACATACGCGATAGGGGGTAGTGGGCATGTCGGTTGAATCCGCGGCGGCGTTTTACGACCGCCTCGAAAAAGACGCGGGGCTTATGGGAAAGCTGAAGGAGCTGGGCGACAAGGAGCGGCTGGTTCTCTACGTAAAGGAGGAACTTGGGTACGACTTCACACGGGAAGAGATGCGGACGGTGCTCTTCGAGCGAAATCCGGAGATGAGCGACGAGGAGCTGCAATCTGTCGTCGGAGGCGAGGGGGCCGGCGGGGGATCGGACGGGATGTTTGTTGCAAATGTGATCGTAACGGCAGGCCTGTAGCTCCGATTCCTTTTCTATTCCCGAAGAAGAGAGCCCGTTGGCGAGTCTCTGGTTGTTTCGATTGAAAGGAGTGGTTGCTCGTGAAGAAATATCGCGGAATGCCCATGGTGTTGGCGGTGCTCTTGATGACGGCGGTTATGTTCGGAGGGGGATGCGGCGGCGGCTCGGACAGGATGCCGGCGAATCCGGGAGAAATTCAGCCCGGAGCGGAGTACGAAGGGGTGCTTTCGATTCAGGACGGCGCCTCGTACCGAGTGCTCATGCGCACCCGGTACGAGGCGCATAACATCGAGACGAGTCCCTCGCTGGAGCCCGTGGTTGCGCTTTTCGTCAAGCAGGAGGAACACCTCGACGAGGCGATGGGAGGGATGCGCGTTCTGTCCGCGTCCGAACTCTCAAGGCCGACTCCGGAGAGCGTGAAGGAGTTCCTGAAGAACTTTTGGGACGCGGAGCACGGCGGTGTTGCGGACGAAGGGGTCAACGCGCGCGAGTTTCTCGATTTTCTCGCCAAGTACAATATGCCCTTGGACCAGTTCTTCCGGCTCTTCGACGCCGTGAACTACTCAGTGGCGGAGTTCCTCGTTTTTGTCGACACGTATGCGACGAAGATGGAAGCTTACGACGGGAAGGAAGTGTTCGGCGAAATAGAGTACTTCTGTCACTTGGCCGACATCGAACTTCACGACTATTTTTCCAAGGTCAAGCAGATCTTCGGGACGCATGCGGCGTTTTGCGACAGGCTGATCGCGCTCGGCGGCATAGGCAAGTCCCGACTGTACGACGTCTATGTCGACTGGTACATGGACCAGGGAAGCGAACCTGCCGATCCGTTCTCCGCCTTCCTGACGTATCTGAAGAACAACTCGGTGCGGGCGAGCGGGGACGACCCCATAAAATTCGATCCCCAGAAATGGATGAAGCTGGGGCTCGACGTCCTCAAGTTCGGCTGGGACGTGATCAAGGACGGCAAGCCGCAGGTGAGCACGGACGGTGCGTTCACGGCTGTTTTGAAGAAGGAGACAACGGCTCTCGACTACGGCTACGCGAAACGCAACGAGACGTCGATCCTTCATTTCAAGGTAACGGACGCGTGGATCAAATCGTGGGTGCTCATCGAGACCAAGTTCCGCGGTTCCGCTTCGTACGACGCGGTCAATCCCAATTTCGGAGGGAAATATCTGCAGAACGTCCAGTTCGACGTCGAGAGCGCCTACGCTCAGTGGGGGATGAACCTCAACGTGAGCGCGCAGGTCTCCAACGTGACGAACTCCGCGTCGGTCGAGAACCCGGATCCGGAGATCGATATCGTCGCGCGCATCAATGCCGGCTGGCTCTTCCAGTCGTTCGGCAGATCGGCGTACTTCCGGGCCAAGGGGAGTCAGGGAATCTGGTTCCAGCGATGGGGAGAGAATTGAAATAAGATGTGCGTTCGGCGTCGGGTTGGAAACGATGCGATGACCGAAAAAGAGGGGGATCGACGCATTTCCCCCTCTTTTTGTTTCCAGGCTGTACAAAAAAGAGGAAGAGCCATGTCGATTGAATCTGCTGCTGCGTTTTACGACCGTCTCCAGACCGATGTTTCGCTTCAGGAACAACTGAAGGCGACGGGCGACAGAGTTGCGATGGAAGCGTACGTGCGGGAGGAACTCGGGTACGACTTCACAAAGGAAGAGATGCAGAAGGTGATTTTCGAGCGGAATCCGGAGATGACCGACGAAGAGCTGGAGGCGGTCGTCGGAGGAGTAAGCGACGATATGCTGATCGGAATGAGCATCGGCGTCGGTATCGGCGGGGGGATGGGGATCATCGCACTGGCGATCGCCGCTGCGGCAGCGTAGCGAAAAGAGAGAGGGAGTTTTTTTGAACTGTTCTTTCCGCAAGGGAGGAGCGTATTCGAGGGAGGGATAGGGGATGTCGGTGGAATCCGCGGTAGCGTTCTACGAGCGCCTGGAGAAGGATTTGGAGTTGCAGGAGAAACTGAAGGAGCTTGGAACGAAGGAGAAGATCGAACAGCACGTGAAGGGGGAACTTGGTTACGACTTCACGCTGGAGGAGATGCAGAAAGTGATCTTCGAGAAGAATCCGGACATATCCGACGAGGAGCTTGAAGCGGTCGTGGGAGGCAATGTCAATGTCGGCGTCGTCGTCGGGGGACTCGTCGGAATCGTGGGGCTGACGGGCCTCGGCGTCGCCGCAGGGGCCTTTACGGGGCTCACTATCTTCGGTATTGTCGCCGCAGGAGTCGCAGCAGCGTAATACGAGACGGAGAGCCGAATGCCGGCATAGGCTCGGAGGATGGGAGCGCTTGCCGTACGCGGTTCAGGACGGTGCGGCGGGGAGCGTCGTTTTTCCGGACGAGAAAGCTTTCCAGGCTACTTTTTTCAAGGCCGTGTCCGAGACGAGATTCTTCCAGCCGCGACGTACGGCATGACAATTTTTGGGGGAGGTTCGGGAATGAGACGATGCTCTTTTCGCTTGTTGCTGTTCTCGCTTCTTCTTTCACTTGTACCGTGTATTGCGTGCGCGGCTCTTCCGGTCTCCGGAACGTTCCGACCGGGGAGCATACCCTCCTCGGTCGATATCGATGAATACGGTGGCGCGAATCGCTTCCTCGGTTCGGGAGACAACCCCGACTCGCTTGTGTACAGGAACCCCGGTTTTTTCTCGATGGAACCGAACGACGGGCTGCTGCTCCTGAAGAATTTCGAAACGTATCAGCAGACCTCCGAATGGTCGTGCGGCCCCGCGTCGGCTTTGATGGTTCTCCGGCATTTCGGGGTTAGCGGCTCTACGGAGTGGGATATTGCCATGGCGATGCGATCGCATACGGACAAGAGCATCCCCGGAGCGAAGCCGGGGTCGGCGAGAAAGCCCGCCGATTTCGGAACATCGGTCGCGCGGATGGACGCCTTTTTCCGCAGCGTTCCGGGAATTGAAGTGGTGGAGTCGAGTTACAGAGCGTCATGGAGTGCGGAAGATGTAATCGCCGAGGACGACGAGAGCCGTCCGGCTGCGGAAAGGGGAAATCTGCCGGGACGTTTTTCTCCGATGTCGCTCTATACGGCCGAGAATAGGGACGATGCGTCGGTTCAGGCGGCTGCCGGGGACTCGTATTTTGTCCGCTGGCTCCGCGCCCATCTCGAAGCGGGAAGGCCAGTCCTGGTGGAGTGGGCCGACTGGGGCGGGCACTGGCAGGCGATTATAGGGTATCACGACAACGGAACCCCCGGAATCGGCGACGATATCCTGATTTTCGCCGACCCGTACGATACTTCGGATCATCTGCAGGACGGATATTATGTCTATCCTCTCGAACGGTGGTTCTTCATGTGGCATGACTTCAGAATAGCTCCGAAACCGTTTCAGATTCAGCCGTACATTGTGGTCGATCGTCTCCGTCTATCGACGAAAGATCGCGAATAACGATAATCACAAGGCGTTGCAATCCGGTTTGCGGATGCATGCCGGAGGCATAGAGCAAGGGGAATGCAGTCTCGCTTGAAGGAAGATGCGAGCCGGCGGTTTTCGTGCGTTCCGTTGGACGGTTTGAAAGGAGAGACGCAGCGTGCAGAAAAAGAACGAGCTTCGCTTGACGCGTGACCGGCTGGGAGAAGAGCCCTTGCTCTACGCTCCGGGGGACGGGGAAATCGCCGTCGGAAAAACCTACGAGGAGCTTTTCGCCGGGGGCGTCGCAAAAAAATGGCGATCCGAAGCGCTGATCGACTTCCTTGCGACGGGAACGTGCGTCTTCCCCGGCGGCAAGACCTTCTTCGAGGGGGTCTTCGAGGTTCTTCCGGGACACGATCTGATCGTCTCGGAAGGCCAAGCCTCGGTCGTCGAGCGCGAGACGCTGCCGGAGGCGTCGGAGGAGCTGGGCGAGGAAGCGCTCCCCTTATTGCGCGAACTGCTGACGGAGGCGCTCGGGGACGGTTTGGAGAGCGCCGCGCTCTGTCTGAGCGGCGGACTGGATTCGTCGTCCGTCGCCGCCGCGTGGGCGAGAAGGGGAACCCCCCACTGCTTCGTTTATGGACCGCAGGGAGCGCCCGACCGCGAGCGAGCACTCGCAGCAGCGGACGTTCTGGGCATCGAACCCGTCGTGCTGGAACCGGAGGGGCCGGCGGCGCTCGACGAGCTGAAGGAGCTGTTCCGGATTCTCGAAATACCTGCACACATCCCCGGCGCGCCTCTTCCGCAGTTCCGCCTGATGCGCGCGATGGCGGGCGTCGGAGTAAAGACCGTCTTCAGCGGCCAGGGGGGCGACGAACTGTTCTGCGGATACCCCTGGCACTTCCCCCTCGCGATGAACAAGCTGCGTCGCCGCGACCCGGAGACCGCGGAGAGGCTGGAAGCGCTCCACGAGGAGCGTCCCCCCTTCGGGCCCGTGGAGCTGCGGATGACGAGGCGAGCGTTCACCCGCACGTCGAGCTGGGTGGTCCTGAACGACGGAGGCGCGTGCGCCGCCCTCGGCCTGTCGCGGGAGAAGGTTGCCGAACGGGAGGGAGTGCGCTTCTTCGCCGCGGATCTTGAGGACTGGGATTCGTTGCGCCGTCACGGGTTGACCGGAAGAAGCCTGCGCTACCTTCTGCACTACGACCACCGGCTTGCGCGCCGTTTCGGGGTCGAAGGACGCGCGCCGATGCTGAGCGCGCCGGTCGTCGATCTGGTCTCGCGCTTCCGGCTGGACTTTCTCTACGGCGAAGGATTGCTGAAATATCCGCTGCGCCTGCTCTTCCCGGAGCTTCCGGAGAGCGTGCGCTTCGAGACGCGCAAGACGGGATTCTGGCATAACGGCCCGTCACTTCCGGATCTCCGTGACGAAGTGCGGCGTATGCTGGGGACGACGCTCCTCGGCGGCCTTGTCGCCCGTCCGGAGGCTGTGGAGAGTATGAATCCGGGCGCTCTCTGGCGCTTCTTCTCCGCGGGGACGCTGTTGGAGGGCGTGTGTAAGGGGGCTTGACTCTGACACTGTGTAAAGGTGTATATTTGCGCAGCATCAAGACTTTTCCGACTGAGGAAGAGGAAACGAACGGGGAGGTGTTGTGAATGTCGATGGAATCCGCAGTTGCGTTCTACGAGCGCTTGGAGAAGGATGTCGAGTTGCAGGGGAAGCTGAAGGAGCTAGGAACGAAGGAGAACATCTCGCAGTACGTGAAGGGGGAGCTTGGTTACGACTTCTCGCTTGAGGAGATGCAGAAGGTGATCTACGAAAGACACCCGGAGATGACCGACGAGGAGCTGGAGGCGGTCGTCGGAGGAGGTCAGCTTCTTGAGATCATCGCGAGTCTTTTCATGAGCCTCCTTGGGGCGGCCGCCTGATCGCCTCGCGACGTGTTTCTCCGAGAGATCGGCCTAAGATGCGGGGCATTCGGCGAAGTATGGCCGTAGGCGCGCAAGAGTACTACTACGAAGAAGGGAAGTGAACGAATGAGAGGGGAAACGGCAGAAGAGACGAAGAGGGAGGGTGCGCCTGTGCTCTTTCGCGGCGAGGAGCTGCGCCTGGGGAAGGCCGCCGACGAGGAGGGAACCTCCGCGCACCCGGTGAGTGCGGAAGAGGCGTGGGCACGCTTCGATCCCTTTTTGAAGCGCACGGGCGCGACGCGGGTTTCCGACATCACGCATCTGGACCGGATCGGGATTCCGGTGTTCAACGTACTGCGCCCCAGCGTCGACGGCTACACGACGGCGCACGGCAAGGGGTTCACGAAAAACGCGGCCCGTCTCTCCGCCGCCGGGGAGTCGTTGGAACGGTGGTATGCGACCCGGACCGCGATACCGTCCATCCGGGGGACGTGGAACGAGCTGTCGAAGAAATACGCCATGATTCCGCCGGAGCGGATGGCGCCGACGCCGCACTCCTTCTTCCACAAGGATCTGGAGATTCCCTGGGCGCTCGGCTGGGACATCGCGCGTCAGGAGGAGGTTCCGCTGCCGCTGGAGCTGATCCGTCTCTCTCCCGGAGGTCCCGACAGTTCGCTGCTGAGCCTGGACGAGGGGCTTCTCTTCCAGTGTAGCTCCCACGGCATCTCCTGCGGGGTGCACTTCCTCGAAGCCGTTTCGCAGGCGCTGCTGGAGGTCGTCGAGCGCGACTCCGTAACCGCGTGCACCATGGGATCCCGCGGCAAGGGACTCCCCGGCCCGGTCTTCCGTGCCGCCAAGCCGGAAACGGTTCCGTTTCCGAAGGTACAGGAACTGTTCGAACGGATACTCTCCGCAGGCATAGAAATCCTGCTCTGCGACAACGGGACGGATGTCGGCGTGCCGACCTGGAACTGTTTCCTTTTCGACATGGAGGATGTCGGCGGGATAGGTGGGGTGGCCCACGGCATGGGAAGCTCGCTCGATGTGGAGAACGCCATGATCCGCGCCGTGACCGAGGCGGTTCAGGGGCGGTGCGTCTTCCTCTCGGGCGTGCGCGACATCGTCCCGTCGAAGGAGTTCGGCGGTTTCATGAGCGGCGATGCGCGTCTCGCGAAGGAGGCGATGGAGAGTGCCGTCGGCGAATGGTTTGACATGAGCGGCGTGAAGGACGAACCCTTCGCCACGTTCGAGGAGGACGTTCACGAGACGGTGCGGCGACTCTCGTCCGTCGGGCTTGACCGGGTGATCGTCTACCGGCTTTCCCGCCCCGACGATCCTGTGCAGGCGGCGAAGGTGGTTGTTCCCGGCGCCGAAGGGTACATCTTCCCGTACTATCTGCCGGGCGAGCGCGCCGTCGCCGCCATCCGGCGCGGACTCGAAGAGGGAAGCCCCCTCTTCCGGGAGGAGGGATTCTCATGGTAGCGATCATATTCGGCGGCCCCTCCCTGGAGGGCGTCGACAGAACGAAATCGAGCGCGCTCTTTCTATCTCCCGCATCGCAGGGCGATCTTCTGCGGGCGGTACGCGAACATCGCCCGTCGGCGATAGGACTTCTCGACTGCGATCTCCCCTACCGGAGCCTGCCGACGTGGCACAAGGAGATCCTCTTCGCGCTCGCGCGCGGGGTGGCGGTCGTCGGCGCCGCTGCTGTCGGGGCGCACAGGGCCGTCGAGTTGGCGCCGAACGGCATGGAGGGGGTCGGAGGAATCTTTGAACGCGTAGCCTCCGGAGATCTGGAGCGCGACGACGAAGTGCTCTGCGACTGGGAAGAAACGCCTGACGGAATCCGTTGTCTCACCCTGCCTCTGGTGAGCATGCGCGACGGTTTGACTGCGGCGAAGGATGCGGGAATGTTGTCGGACAGAAGCGCCTCGTCGCTGTTCTCGCTCGCCGAACGGCTCTTCTGGAGAAAACGGACCTGGAGAGCGCTCCTCGACGCGGCCGCTGCGGACGGCCTGCCCGAGGAGGAGCTGCACGCCTTCGAATCGTGGCTCCCGAACGCCCCGAACCCCGTGAAGGAGGACGCCGAAGCGCTGCTGCGGCGCGTGGAGGAACTCGCTTCCGCGAGCGGGGACTCCGGAAAGTCTGTCCGGGATGTTTCCGCAAGGGAAGGAGATCCCGGAGAGGAGTCCGCCCTCTTCAAGTCTCTGGACCAGCGCGACCGTCCGGTGCCGACCTCGAACGGCACGATTCGTCAGTGGATGATCGGCGACATGGTGAGCTTCGCCCACCCCGAGGCGGAGGACCTCAACGGCAGAGCGCTGAACCGGCGCCTCGCGCTGCTGCTTCCCTCTCTCTGGGGGATCGTTCCGCTGCGGGAAGATCTCGAGGCCGAGGAGAAGCGCCTTCGCCGTCGCTTTAAGCTGAAGAGCGACGAAGCGTTCGCCGCGTGGAAGAAGGAGAACGACCTCGACGATGAGGAGATGTCCCGTCTACTGGAGGAGGAGGCGCTGCTCCACAAGCTCCACAGGTGGTACATGCAGGGGCGCATCCACGGTAAGAACACCGGCGCGGTGCTCGACGAACTGAAGCTCCGGGGCGGGTACGCGGAGTGGAAGGAGCGCGCCGCAAGGCGGGACGCGCTGCTGGGCGGACGGCCCGAAGTGCTCCGCGAGGAGCGGGAGCGGGCGTGCTCCACTCCCTTCATGACGCTGGTGCGCGAACACCTTCGGGCGGAAGGTTTTCCGTGGCACGGAGCGATGCTTCCGGAGGCGGTTCCGGAAACGGGGCTGGAGCCGCGCGACCTGGTGGAGGAGCTATTGCTTGCCCGCGCCGCCCGGAGGATTCTGGGGGAAGCGACGAAGTTCGGAGCCGGAGAGAAGTAAGAAGTTCCAGCACCCGTTCCGCGAGGGAGGGGCGCATTCGGAGGAGGTGTTGTGGATGTCGATGGAATCGGCGGTAGCGTTCTACGAACGGTTGGAACAGGATGCCGAGTTGCAGGAGAAGCTGAAGGAGCTGAACACGAAGGAGTACATCGCACGGTACGTGAAGGGGGAACTCGGGTATGACTTCACGCAGGAGGAGATTCAGAAGGTGATCTTCGAGCGGAATCCCGAGATCACGGACGAAGAACTGGAGGCCGTCGTAGGGGGAGTAGTCATTACGCTGACAACGATTTTTGGTTTGGGGATGCTTGTTTCGGGCTACATTGTCTCCGCTGTTGCGGCCGCCTGAAGCTGCGAGAAATCGGAGGCGTGTGAACGGTAAATAATAAAGGGAGGTTTCGAGGATGTCGACGGAATCCGCGGTTGCTTTCTATGAGAGAGTGGAGAAGGACGCCGGGTTGCAGGAGAAGCTGAAGGAGCTTGGCACGAAGGAGAATGTGTCGCAGTACGTGAAGAATGAACTCGGGTACGACTTCACGCTTGCGGAGATGCAGAAGGTGATTTTCGAAAGGAATCCGGAGATGACCGACGAGGAGCTGGAGGCGGTGGTCGGAGGGATGAGCACGCAGGATGCAGTCGGGTTGGGAGTGTTCCTGGGAGCGCTCGGGGTAAGCGGCGGCATTATAATCGGCGCTGCCGCCGCAGGAGCGGCCGCCTGAAGCGGCGATAATTCTTGAACATCGGGAGGTACGGAAAATGTCGATCGAATCGGCGGTTGCGTTCTACGAGCGCGTCGAGAAAGATGCCGGGTTGCAGGAGAAGCTGAAGGAGCTGAACACGAAGGAGAACATCGCGAGGTACGTGAAGGAGGAACTCGGATATGAATTTTCTCTGGAGGAGATGCAGAAGGTGATCTTCGAGCGGAATCCGGAGATCACGGACGAGGAGCTGGAGGCCGTTGTGGGAGGATCCGTTACGCTGCTGGGAATTTTCTCCCTCGGGATGGCCATTTCGGGGCTTGTGATCACATTCGCCTCTATGGCAGCCGCGTGAAGCTGCTCCTGGTTCAGTTCGTTTTTCTTCGGAGGAAGGCCCCGGACGTTTTTCCGGAAAGAGATTCGCGAATTTCGAGGAGGTGTCGTGTATGTCGATAGAATCGGCGAAGGCGTTTTACGAACGCGTGGAGACGGATAAGGAACTTCAGGAAAAGCTGAAGGAACTGAACACGAAGGAGAACATCGAGCCGTACGTGAAGGGTGAACTAGGGTACGAGTTCACGCTGGAGGAGATGCAGAAAGTGATCTTCGAGAAGAACCCGGAAATGACGGAGGAGGAGCTGGAAGCCGTCGTCGGGGGCGGATTGATCAGCGGAACCTTGCTGGTCCTTCTGGCCGGTCCGGTCTTTATCGTGGGACTCGCCGTCGGGGTGGCTGCGGCCTGATCCGCTCGTCTCCGTCCCGAAGCGGTTCGCTGGAAAGGGGAGAAGTGAATTCCCTCTTGGTGTGGTGAGTGAGCTACGCCCCTTTTCAGCTTTTTCGGCGACCGAGGAAACGATGAGAAGCTATTTTGAAAATGTAGTGTTCATCAGAAGCGAACTGCGCCGTTTGGATGCGGAAAGAAAGCGTCTGAACGGCGAGTTCGCTCCCGGCGGCTTCGTGCAGGAATCGTACGAGAATCAACAGGAGAGAAAATCTCCGGTATTCGCGTGCGCTACGCTGCAGAGGCTCTTGTTCGAATGCGAGCGGATCGGGCATGAACACCCCTGTGCGCCGCAAAGAGACGCGGAACTGTTGTACCGTATATTGATGGCTTTTTACGATGAACGATGACCTTGCCGTCAATCTCGACCGGCCGTACCTTGTGCGCACCCGACGCGTTTTCTACCGCCGCGCCCATCCTCCCATGACCCGGTCGGTCTCCGCGAGAACGAGCCACAGTTCCTGTACGGCGCTCAAAAACTCCGTCCGGCTCTTCTGATCGGTCTCCTGGGCGTTGATCAGGTCGAGCTGGGAGCCCATTCCTTCGCGGTACATCAGCTCGGCGATTTCAAGCTCCTTGTCGGCGCGCTCGGCCTGTCGTCGCCGAATGGCGACGATCTCGAGC
>WPCG01161142.1_pt1 | contig 11240 bp, 9 predicted proteins | sample 5403311 | NCBI WGS metagenome assembly WPCG01 (sample SAMN12869467, study PRJNA574797) | sludge metagenome | isolation source: wastewater treatment of Control | place: China:Beijing | collected 2019-05-17 | reverse complement strand
GATGAAGACGGGAGAAGTCTCGGAACCGTTTATCATGCTCAACGATAAAGGGCGGCAGGTGGCAGCCATCGTGAAGATAACCGACCGGAACGAGGGACACCGGGCAAATATCAATAACGATTACCAGATCATCAAGCAGATGGCCGAAAACGACAGGCAGCAGCAGCTGGTAGACGAGTGGCTGCAAAAAAAGATCGGGCAGACCTACGTGCGGATTGATCCCGCGTGGCGAAACTGCGAGTTTCAATATAACGGTTGGTTAAGGTGAAAAAACGAGCGCCGCGATACGTACAGGAAAGCACACTTTTTTTAGGTGTGCTTTTTGCCATTATGGCTTCCGCGAAAGCACAGCAGCCCCCCACGACCGGGAGCGTGCCGGGGGAGGGAGTCACCCGCATCGTGGAAATGAAACAGGCCGACCTGTGGAGTAAGCGCGATGGGTTTAACGCCGAAATACTGACGGGAGACGTGGTGTTCTTTCACGAGGGAGCCTACATGTATTGCGACAGCGCTTACTTGTACCAGCACACGAATTCGTTTGAAGCGTTCAGCAACGTGATGATGGAGCAGGGGGATACCATCTTCGTGTATGGCGACTACTTGCACTATGATGGAAATACCCGTCTTGCCCGGCTGCGCGATAACATTCGAATGGAGGACCAAACGATGACGCTCTTTACAGACAGCCTCGATTACGACCGGGCGGTAAACCTGGGTTACTATTTTGAAGGAGGGATGATCGTGGACGACGAGAACGAGCTCACTTCTTACTGGGGGCAGTACGCGCCGGACACCAAGCAGGCCCTTTTTAGCGACAGCGTGAGACTGGTGAACGAAGATTACACCATCTATGCCGATACGCTCAAGTATAATACCGAGTCAAAGATCGCCGATATCTTGGGCCCGTCGCGTATCGTGTCGGATAGCGGCTATATCCATACCAGCCGGGGGTGGTACAATACCGTCACCGAAGATTCCCGCCTTTGGGATCGCTCGGAGGTCTATAGCAACGACGGCACCAAGATCCTGATCGGGGATACCATCTACTACAACCGTACAACCGGCGAAGGAGAGGTGTTTGGCGATATGTTCCTCGAAGACAAGGAGCGGAAAGCCATTATCCGGGGCAATTACGGTTTTTATAACGAGAAAACGGAGTATGGCCTCGCGACCGACTCCGCGTTCGCGATAGATTACTCCCAGCAAGATAGCCTCTACCTGCATGGCGACACCCTCGTGATGAGCACCGACTCAACCTTTCGAGACATTAAAGCATATTATGGGGTGCGCTTTTACCGTTCAGATCTTCAAGGGATAAGCGATTCAATCCATTACTCTTCTCGCGACTCGATGATTTACATGCGGGGTAACCCCGTGCTGTGGAACGAGGGAAACCAGATTTTGGGTAACGAGATCGATATCTACTTGAACGACTCGACCATCGACAAGGCGCTCGTGCGAGATTACGCGTTGGCTATACAAGACCGGAGAGAAGATAAACAGTTCAACCAGTTGACAGGGAGGGATATGACCGCCTTCTTTCGAGGCGGGGAACTGCACCACTTGCTGGTGGAGGGGAATGCCGAATCGCTCTATTACCTCGTGGAGCAAGACAGTACGATCATCGGGTTGAACCGGACAGAAAGTCCCTACCTCTCCATGGATTTCGAGAATGATCAGCTCACGAAACTGAAAATTTGGCCAACGGCCACGGGGACAACCACGCCCCTGTCATTGCTAAAGCCGGACGAGGCCCGGCTGGAAGGGTTCGTTTGGCTGGATTACCTGCGCCCGTTGGGACCGACCGATATATTCCGCGAGAACCAACGGCGCAGTTCCGAGATCACCGAGCCCCAACGACGTTTCCAGCGAGAAGATGTTACCCTGTAGCGTGAAATATTTTGTTTACCGAAGATTGAGTGAAATCGTTTAATTGACGCTATATTTGTAACAGTCTAATTTTCATAACGCAACTATTATGGGTGTATTTTTTTTCTATAAGAACAGGAAACCGCGGAAATTCAATTATACTCCGATACTTTACGATCCTGAGGAGGAGGCGCGTAAAGAGCGGTTAGAAAAGCGCATCGAAGAGATTAAGCGTGAAATGGGTGTTTTACCGGCGGAAGAAGAGGCAACGCGCGAGTTTAAGCCGGAATTCGTATCCCAAACCCGCCATTTAAAGAAGCGCAAGGCTCGGCAAGAGGCGGGACAGGATCCCTTCTACACGAAAAACTGGTTGCTCATCGCTATCGTGGGCGTGCTGATTGCTATTTTCGTTTTCTGGATATTGAGTTAGGTAACGGTTCTGTGTATGTCGGATATTATTCATCTTTTACCGGATTCCATCGCGAACCAGATCGCCGCGGGGGAAGTGATTCAGCGACCTGCTTCGGTGGTGAAGGAGTTAGTGGAGAATGCCCTTGATGCCGGCGCTTCGAGCGTCACGATCAGCATCAAGGGAGCGGGGCGTACGCTGATACAGGTGATCGACGATGGGAAAGGAATGTCGGCTACCGATGCCCGAATGGCATTCGAACGCCACGCGACCTCCAAGATACGGCAGGCGGACGACCTGTTTGCCCTTACGACCATGGGGTTCCGGGGGGAAGCACTCCCCTCTATCGCGGCGATTGCTCACGTGGAGGTGAAAAGCCGGAGGCCCGAGGACGAGGTGGGAACCTTGCTGATGATTTCCGGTTCAGTGGTGGAGAAGCAAGAGGTGATTGCCTGCGGGGAGGGCACCTCCATATCCGTAAAGAATATTTTTTATAACGTGCCTGCCCGGCGGAAATTTTTAAAATCCAACGAGACGGAACGTCGCAATATTTTCACCGAGCTCGAACGGCTGGCGCTGGTACATCCCGACATCGAGTTTACCCTGATCGAGAATGACGTGGAGACGCTTCATCTCCCAAAAGCGGGTCTCCGGCAACGTATCGTGCAACTGGAGGGGAAAAATATCAATCAGCAATTGATAGAGATCGAAGAAGTGACCACCCTTGGCAAGGTCCACGGTTACGTGTCGCGTCCCGAGTTTGCCAAAAAGGGGAGGGTTAGCCAGTTTTTCTTCGTGAATAACCGCTATATTCGTCATCCTTACTTTCATAAAGCTGTGCTCGTGGCATTCGAAAACCTGATCGCGGCAAACGAGAGGCCGAGCTATTTTATTTATTTTGAGGTGGAGCCCGGCTCGATTGATGTGAATATCCATCCCACGAAGACGGAGGTCAAGTTCGAGAACGAACAGGCGCTTTGGCAGATACTGATGGTGACGGTGAAAGAATCCCTCGGGAAATTCAACGCGGTGCCCAGCATCGATTTTGATACCGATGACGCGCCCGATATTCCTATATTCGATCCCTCGCGTCCCACTTCCATGCCTAAGGTAAGCGTGAATCCCGATTATAACCCATTCCGCGGCGCCTCTTCCGGAAACCGGCCGTTCACACCTCCCGCGATGGGATGGGAGCAGCTTTACAAAGGGTTCGAAAGTGAGAAGATGGAAAGCGTAACCGCCCCAGACACTGAAGGAACTTCCTCGATTTTTAGAAAAGAAGAAACAGGGCAAAACAGGCCGGAGACGGAACTCTTTCCCGAGCACTACCAGTTCAAACAAAAGTACATCCTCACCTCCGTCAAGTCGGGGCTAATGATTATTGATCAGCACAAGGCGCACGTGCGGATTCTCTTTGATAAATATTTGGAGCAGATTCGAAACAGGAAAGGTGTCTCCCAACGGGTATTGTTTCCCGAGGTGTTGGAATTGTCCGCGTCCGAGGCAGCTGCTCTGCCGTCTGTTTACGACGATATGGAAGCGCTGGGTTTCGAACTAAGCGAACTGGGAGACCGGAGTTTCGCTATCCAAGGAGTTCCCTCCGAGATTGAAAACAGCAACCCCTCGGAGCTTATCCGGGGAATGATACACCGGAGCATGGAAACGGGAAGCGACGCGAAAACCGAGATACAAGAATCCATCGCCCTTTCGCTGGCCGCGATGACAGCGATCCCTCATGGAAAGGTGCTCACCTCGGAAGAGATGCTGTTGGTGGTAAGCGAGCTTTTTGCCAGCAAAACACCCACCTACACGCCTGATGGGCAGGTGGTGATTAGCGTGATAACCGATAAAGAGATCGAGAAAAAGATGAGTTGATGTGCTAATATGCTAATGTGCCAATGTGATTAATGTGCCAATGTTTGAACTTTGCCGAGTAACAACAGAAAATGGACGAAGTCAAAGTGACTAATGTCATGATACGAGTGATATGCCTCTGATTATCATTTACCCGAAAAATAGGGTTGGAGTGAAAATAGTGCTCTTGTTAATTTTATTCCTGCCGTTATCCTTCTGCGCGGATGAAGCCCCGCGTGCAACCATCCCTTTCGCCCCCGTGAACTTCTTGATCGATTTAAACGGGTTAGACCACCCGTTGAAAAGCCCCTTATCGTACAAGATATATACTGACCAGGACCGGCGATCCGACGAGGATCGTTTTGGTTTTAGCGGGCTTCTTATTGTTTCTGCCAATACCACGGAAACGGTTCTTTACGCGTACGACCTTTGCTGCCCACACGAGAAAAGAAGGGATATTAAAGTGATTCCCGGTGATAACGGCACTGCAGCGTGCCCGGTCTGCGGGAGCATGTTTGTAACCATGTACGGTTTCGGTACCGTGGAAGACGGGCCCGCTTCCGAGCCTCTGCAGAAATACCGGGTTGTTCCTTTTCCATCTCGCGCTGGTGCCTATCGGGTCATTAATTGATGGGAGGGCTGTTAGTGACATAATGTCAGTTTATTAACTTATTTTAGTGTTTTTAGAAGCTATTTTCTTGTTTTTTCTTCTTTTTTCAGGCTTTTAGTCTAAACAATATCGTTTTTTCGTGGTTTATAATGTTTACTTTCATGACGGGTACAATCGTCATGTCTAACGAGCGTGCGGTGGTTATTTCAGGCGATTCGTGATTACTGGTAGAGGTCGCCGGGCGTGCTATCTTTCGTAAAGATTGTTTTGCATTTTTTAATTCATCTCCTTAACTTATTCTGGATGAGGAAAGTTTATGTTTTTTCGTTTTTGCTGGTTATCGGCTTGGTATTATCACAGATTGTCCCGCATCTTTTTGGGGCCCACTTTGATTCGTTTAAAACCGTAGCCGATGCCTTGTTATATATATCGCTCGCGTTTATCATGATTAACGTGGGGCGGGAGTTTGAAATTAACAAGAAGCACTGGCGATCTTACTCGAAGGACTATTTAGTTGCCATGGGTGCCGCGGCTTTCCCGTGGATCCTGGTGGCATTCTATTACCTGTTCGCTGTGGCCCCTCCGGAGATGCAACTTTGGAGAAATGGAGACGCGTGGAAAGAAACCTTTTTATTGAGTCGTTACGCGGCTCCCACCTCCGCGGGCATATTATTCACGATGCTTGCTGCTGCCGGCCTACGATACACGTGGGTGTACAAGAAAGTACAGGTATTGGCTATATTCGACGACTTGGATACCATTATATTAATGATCCCGTTACAGATCTTGATGATTGGTATGCGCTGGCAGATGTTTGTGATCCTTGTCGTGGCCATTGTACTTATTTGGCTTGGCTGGAAGAAAATGAATAGCTACAACCTTCGTCAGGATTGGAGGTGGATACTCCTTTACTCCATTATCCTTTTTGTCCTGATTGAAGCTTTGTACCGGGTATCGATCTATTTTTTCGGGGGAGAAGGAAGTATTCACATAGAGATTCTTTTGCCCGCGTTTATTTTGGGGATGATCATGAGGGAGGAGCACAGCCCGGTGCCCCGACCGAACGATGAGCGGGTGGCCAATGGTATCTCCTATTTTTTCATGCTGCTCGTGGGCTTGAGCATGCCGCTGTTCCTTGGGGTGGACTTCGAGGCGGTGGCAGAGCAATCCAACTCGATTATCTCGCGCGTACCCATGCTTCCTTGGGGCGTTATAGCCATCCACGTCTTCATGGTTACGTTGGTTTCGAACATTGGGAAGCTTTTCCCGCTGTTTTTCTACCGGGACCGAAAGATGGGGGAGCGTCTCGCGGTTTCCGTGGGGATGTTTACCCGTGGCGAGGTGGGTGCCGGCGTGCTCTTCATTGCTATTGGATATAATTTGGGAGGGGTGTTGTTAGTCGTTTCCGTGTTGGCCATGTGTTTGAACTTGTTGCTCACCGGATTCTTTATTAGCTACGTGAAACGAGTGACACGTGCTACTTCCGAAGAATTGGTTCAAGCACCGGCATAGACTTTCTCACTTGCTGAAAGCTTATTCGCGGTCCGGTTCTTCCGATTTTCTCGGTGAATGGGTATGATTTGGCGTGTCGGGGGGTCTACTAGTGAAAAAAATCAAGAAATCCTTTGAAAAGCCGAGAAACATCTTTACATTTGCAGTCGCGAAAATAAAATGGCTGCATCACGAGAGGATGCGGCGCGGAAGTAGCTCAGTTGGTAGAGCACGATCTTGCCCCAAAAGGCCACGGATACGGCCTTGGCAAGGCATAGTAGAACAGAGGTTCTATAGTAGTATCAACGTTTAATCGCGGAAGTAGCTCAGTTGGTAGAGCACGACCTTGCCCCAAAAGGCCATGGGCACGACCTTGGCAAGGCATAGTAGAACAGAGGTTCTATAGTAGTATCAACGTTTAATTGCGGAAGTAGCTCAGTTGGTAGAGCACGACCTTGCCAAGGTCGGGGTCGCGGGTTCGAGTCCCGTCTTCCGCTCTTCGGGAGGAAAGCCTCCTTTGTCGCGGGGCAACCTACATGCAAGAGATCCCGTGTTTCATATAGCATTAAGGTGCGCTCGGATGGTGGAATGGTAGACACGCAAGACTTAAAATCTTGTGGCCATTAGGCTGTGCGGGTTCAAGTCCCGCTCCGAGTACCAGTGCCGTTGTGGATCAGATTGATCTATAACGGCTTTTTTGTCTTTTTTAGGTCGTAATTCCTTATTTGAGTTTCATGTCTTCTTAAACTGTAGTTGTTTACAGGTATTGCTCCGGGTTGAATTTTGAAACTTCTATTGTCGGACTTTTTTATTTCTTTCCTTTACCAATAATGTAATTAACTGTTTTAACATGAGAAAATATCTGTTTTAGTGTGTATTATTACTATCTTATCGGGGTTGCCATCAACTTATTCCCAATTTGGAGAAAGCATTCGAGTTGGTAGGAGAAAACAGGGTTAAAATTGAAAAGGTGTAAGCTCCTTAAAGTTAAAAACCTGAGGACAGGTTGAAATGCTCGGGCATATTTTCTATCAAGAAATATGCCCGAGCATTTCAACAATAATTACAAATTCAATTTATCCAGTTATTACTGTTGTGATTTTAACGGGATAATTATGATAATCCGCACAAGATTAGAATGATGAATGGGCTTATAATCAATAAAAAATAGTGTAAGATAACTGTAATCATTAAAAAAGTATTAAATTTGTTGTTATGTTGTGATTAAGAACTAACCCAAAATCGTTTTGAGATATGGTGAAGAATATTTTTTTATTGACCGTTTGCATTTCGTTGGTGATTTTTCGCACGAATGCCCAGTTTTATCAGCAACCCGTGGAAAATGCCGTGCAGCTTTCCGATAAATTTGACCAGACTGAAGGGGCACTCACCTTTTATGGCCATAACCGGGATTTCTGCCCGTATTATCTACATGTTTATTTTAAAGATTACCAGAATTTTAGGGGAATGATGGGTACACGTTCGATTATCGCCGATCCGGGAAACCAATCGTTGATGTCTTACAGTTTGTCGGACAAGACAAAAGGCTTTAATTACCGGTACACCTATTCGATGTACAGAGGTGATCCGAAGAGCAAAGTGAATGTCGATTTCGCCTATGCATTGCCCACGGTAAATGGCGGGAGTGCCATGCCGCGTACAACGCAAAATCGCGAAGGTTACCAACTCTCGTTTGAAGTGGTTTCGGATACGGTTTATGCTTGTCGCGAAGGGATGATGTGCAATGACGATTTGAGTGACCATACGGCAAAAGGACACAAAAAATTTAATGGCCGGCATTCCATGGTTCAAGTCACACTTTATCATAAGGATGGTTCTTTTGGCGAATATGTTTTCAAGGGAAAATCGCTAGTCTACCCCGGACAGCAAGTGAAAATGGGGCAACCAATTGGAATTATCGAAACAACCCTGGACAAGTATTTCATCAATTTCGCGGCCTACTTCTTGGATAAAAACAAAATTGAGGACAACAACGTGGGCAACAAGCACACCCATTTCCGCCCTTTTTTTCAAACTGCAAGTGCGGGAAAGTTGCGCTTAGAACGTGAACAGACATACGTTTGTGAACTTACTGATGAGATGTTGATGCAAGACATGAGCAAAAAGGAACAAAAAAGATTCCTGAAAACAAAATCGGTAAAGCAATGAGAAAAAAGACATTACTCCTCTTCAGTGTTGGGCTCTTGCTGGCGGCAAACCTCACGCCGCAAAGCAACATAAGGTTTATCAATACCGAGAAATTGATCACATCCAAAGAAGAAATCGCACTCGGTAAAGCCATTGAATATGAAGCTGATTTTTTCAACCGTTTTTTTCCCGGGAAAACGGTGGATATTACCGATATAAAATTTACGATCGTAACCCGGTTTGCCGATCTCGTGAACCTGAAAAGTGGAAATAAGGCATATTTATCTTCGGGATTTTTCAATCCGAAGGACAGTTTATTGGTTGTTCTTAAAACACGAAAAATGCCTTCAAGTCAATTCCGAAAAGTATGTTATCACGAAATGAGCCACGCTTTCCTGTCCCTTCACGCGGGTGGACAATACCTTCCACCGTGGTTCAACGAGGGGCTTGCCGTGTATCTGGAGCGTATGTCATTCCACAGATCGAAAATCGTTCACGAAGTGGACAAGTCCAAAATCCGCCGTGTGAAAACGCTCATTGAACTTCATGATTTGAATCTCGCGGAATTTGCGGATTGGGGATATGCCAAATTTTCAGAGGAATCTTTTTCACAGGAGAATTACGGTTATTGTGTCGGCTATTGTATGGTCTATTTTTTGATGCAAAAGGGCGAGGAACAGGCTTTTGAATTTTTCCGGAATCTCGTTGGCACACGCTCTTCCGTGGAAACGTTCAACCACCATTATCCCGGCGGTTTTTCACAGTTTGAAGAGGAATTTTTGGCATATTTTTCTTTGTAAATGTGCTTTTTGCTTATGAGAAACATATTATTCCTGTTTTTGTCTGTTCCCTTTCCTATTATCCCGCGTTCACTATTTTAGAAAAAATAACGATTCAGGATGCAAGGTTTCCTCTATCGGGTTGTTTAAGAGATAAAGAGAAAGATTTAGTAACACTCAAAAACAACAAAAACAACAAAGCTATTATGAAAACTACAAATTTTCTTTTAACAACAGGAATTCTGCTAAGCCTGCTTTTCTTATCATCGTGTCTTGACGATGATACCGATTATGACAAATTATATCCCAATGCACTTGTCACGGTGAAGGAAGCTGCCGATCAAACGGTGTACTTGCAGTTAGACGATAATACAACGTTGCTTCCGGTCAACTTCAGTTCCCACCCTTTTAAATCCAAAGAGGTCAGGGCGTTGGTCAACTACACCGAGGTGGACGATTCGAGCGAAGAATATGATCAAGCCGTGCATGTAAACTGGATTGACAGTATTCGAACCAAGCCGATGGCTCCCAACTTGGGAGATGAAAACGACGAAGCATATGGAACCGACCCCGTGGAAATCGTGCGCGATTGGGTGACCATCGCGGAGGACGGATACCTCACACTGCGGTTTAGAACCATTTGGGGTAACAGCGGGATCACCCATCACGTCAACCTCGTCTCTACCGATAATCCCGAAAACCCGTATGAGGTGGAGTTTAAACACGATGCCAAGGGCGATGTAAGCGGTAGGATGGGCGATGGACTGGTTGCTTTCAAGCTTGACGACCTACCCGATACAGAGGGAGAGACCGTGAAGCTGAAGCTCGTGTGGAAGGCATTCAATAACACGACCAAATCAACGGAATTCGACTATCGTACCCGCGCTGCAACACCGGCATCAGCTGCCGTCGCGGCCGAACGAAGCGTTATTCCTTTACAATAACCGGCAACATCAAGTGGGTTGTATCTCGATGCAGGGTACAACCTGCTTACTTTTTTACAAGGAGCATTCAGGTTTTATATCCGTAAATGGGTAAACGGAAAAAGGATGAGCAAGAGCTTCTTCAGCAACTGGTGCAAGGTAATAGGCTTGCCATGAGGGAGTTCTATGATAGTAATTCCAGGTATCTTACCGCGGTATGCTCTCGGTATGTTTCGAATGAAGAGGATGTTAAAGATATATTACAAGAAAGCTTCCTTAAAATATTCAAGGCAATACATGCATTTGAATACAGGGGTGCCGGTTCGTTAAGGGCATGGTCGGCGCGTATCGTGGTAAACGAGGCATTGAAACAGATCAAAGAAAACGACCGGTTGCAACTGACCACCCTTCCCAGTTGGGACTTGCCGGATCAGGCAGAGGAACAAGAGCCTGATTTTGACGATATCCCCGCGTCGGCCATCCTGGAGATGATTCAATCACTCCCGACCGGTTACCGAACCGTGTTCAATCTACACGTTTTTGAAAAGAAAACCCACAAGGAGATCGCATCGATGTTAGGTATCTCCGAAAACACTTCCGCGTCGCAATTTCACAGGGCCAAGGCCCAGTTAGTAAGGGAGATCGAGTTGTACAGGTTAAAAGCAAAGCACTATGAGCGATCAATGGCAAGATGACTTACGTGATCGAATGGAGATTCACGAGGAGGCTGTCCCCGAAGGATTATGGGAGAGCATTGAGTTGCTTATGCCTGCCGAGAATAAGCATCGTGCGTGGAGCAAGAGAATGATAGCCTTGGCCGTGTCTGCTGCCGCGATAATTCTATTGTTCATCGTGCTTTACACGACAAATGAAAGCCAACCACCTATTGAATTCGTCGAGAAAAATGTTTCAGGAGACCCCGGCTCCATCCCGATGAGGGGAGATGAAGCGCCCGCTAGAGCCGGAATCACGCAAGATGAAAACAGCATCGTGAAGAGAACGACGGGCCAGTCGGGCACCTCACGAATCACGGGAGAAGAAAAATTGGCATTCAATAACGTGTCGAAGCCGCCAGCTTCGGTTTCGCGAAAAGATGAGACAGCAGTAACAGTCACTGGTACGAAGGAAGCCGGAGCAAAACAGGAAACGACGAAAGA
>WPCG01086142.1_pt1 | contig 11255 bp, 10 predicted proteins | sample 5403311 | NCBI WGS metagenome assembly WPCG01 (sample SAMN12869467, study PRJNA574797) | sludge metagenome | isolation source: wastewater treatment of Control | place: China:Beijing | collected 2019-05-17 | reverse complement strand
TTCCCGCGTCGTGCGACGTATATTGTCGCAATTGACGGTTTTATTAACCGGGAATGGATTATGCGCCAAGTCGGCTGTATTGGTAAACGGAAATTTATTAATGATATGGGGCTTGTGAAACAAATTAAACGAAGTCTTGATTTAAATCATGTCACCATCATTTACCCGGAAGCCCGTTTCAGTTTAGTGGGCACGACGCATTTATTACCGGAAAGTCTTGGTAAACTTGTAAAACTGACGAAAGCACCAGTTGCGACACTTATTACACATGGCAATCACTTATCACAACCCGTGTGGAACTTACGCTACCGTAAAGTACATACCGAAGCGGAATTAACGCAAATTGTGACCGCCGAAGAAATTGACTCTTTATCAGTTGAAGAAATTAATAAACGAATTAATGATGCCTTTATATATGACGACTACGCCTGGCAAAAAGAAAAGGGCATCAAAATTAGTGAAGTGTTCCGCGCGGAAGGGTTAGAAAAAGTGTTATACAAATGTCCATCGTGTTTAGCCGAAGGCAAAATGAAAGGCAATGGCCCGATCTTAAAATGTCATAGTTGCCAAAAAGAATACTTCATGGAAGCAGACGGCACGATGAGTGCAATTGTGGGTGATACGGAGTTTAGTCATATCCCCGCGTGGAATGAATGGCAACGCGAAGAAGTACGTAAAGAAATACTTAATGGTACATATCACTTTGAACATGAAGTAAGTATTGATTCACTCCCAAATAGCACTGGGTTCTTTAACGTTGGTCAAGGTATTTTAAAACATGATAAAAACGGCTTTGTTATAAACGGTAAAAGTCATGACGGTGAAGAGTATACACTAACGAAAACACCCGAAGAACATTATTCAATTCATATTGAGTTTAATTACTTTGGAAGAGGCGATGTTATTAGTTTATCATACCCGCGTGATACGTATTACTTCTCAAGTCATGATCCCGATTTCCTTGTAACAAAAGCCCACTTCGCGACTGAAGAACTCCATAAACTTGCAAAAAACAAACAATTATAAAACCACTCTACCTAATAAAAAGAACGGCGAAATGCCGTTCTTTTGTGTATAAAGCGTTAATTATTACGCTATAACTTTACTTTTCTTCGTGATGAAGTAGTAACCAGCGAGGGTTGTGATACCGATAGCGCCAATAATTATTGTAGCTGTTAAACCTGATGTGTTATTGTCCACGTTTAGTCCTGAACCAATCCCTTGATCTTCATTGTATCTATATTTCATATAATCAAGTTTTGCACCAATCGTTGGCAGTACAGGAACTCCGCCACCTTCAGCATAACCTGGATCAGCATGCCCTTCAGCAATAGTCGTGTTAGGATCATATTGACTGTTCGAAAGGAACAAATTATTTATTTGCGGATATGCATTGTAACCCGAAGCATAACTAGAAGAACAGGAATCAATGTGGCCTAGAACTTTAGCCAACTGTGAGGTTGACATTCCGGCCTTTTCAAACCCAAAAACTCTATTTCCGCCGCCACCATCCACGCCGTTCCAATCATATAGAAACGGCATCTCATTATTACTTTGTTTGTCGAGAACCTCTGATAATTCTAAATTTTTTGATTTTAAATTATTATTGCCTTCATTTTGAAAAGCAGACACCATAAAGTGCGTTGTATTAGCAGGTACATCATAATAATATAATCCGTGGTGATAGTCATCTAATACTTTTACCATTTCAGGCGCTGTAGCATAATCAGATCCGGAACTACCACCCCAATAATGGATATACATTTTTTCTTCCCAAAATTGCCATCTGTTTTCGCCTTCCCACTTTCTTACAACATAAACTCTTATGTCGGTTTTTGGTGTTGCAGCTAGCGTTTTAATATCCGCTTCTTTGTGTTTTTGTAAAATACCAAAGGCTCCTACAGATAGGGCTAATAGTGTTAAAAGGGCAACATTCTTTTTCATAATTTACCTCCTTAAAGATAAGCTTATTTTATATATGTATGCTTATTATACTAATAAAAAGAGGTATTGTGAAGGTTTTTTGTGCTTTCAGAATAAGGAAATTGATTATTTGCATACATTCGTGATAATTTGTTTTTATGAAAGCGCTTATTTACTATCAGGGCATTATTATTAAGCATAAGGATTATAAAATTTATTGATCCACGAATGAGTGGTGGAAATCAATTTTTATTGGTAATAAAATCGCCCTCCGTGCAAAAAAGTTTTTAAAAAGTGTATATTTATATAGAACAAGAAATACATGATATAATTCTTATATAAAAAATATTGCAATAAGACATTAAAATGAAATTAGAAATAGCAAAAGAAAAGTTTGGGAAACGTCATCCGATTCAAAAGATAGAATTGCAAAAGGTTTTAAATATCAAAAATAAGAATACATTTAATCAAACGCTTTCAAACATGGTGAAGTTTAACTTGATTAGACGGCTAGAAAACGGTTTATATTATTTTGCTGACACCGAAGAAAGGTTTGCAAACTTAGAGCCTTCCCTAGCGGATATCGTCGATAAAAAATATCTTGCTAATTACACCGGAATAAGAACGGGTGCCTATCTAGTGTATAAATATAAACTCACATCACAAGTATCGGGTTACTATGAAGTGATAACGAACAAAGTGAGTAAGCACACACGTGCCAAAAAAGAGTTTGATGGTAAAGTTATTGTGTCCGCGACTAAAGTTGAGATTAATAAGCATAACTATGCGTATCTCGAATTTTTAGAACTAATTAATAATATGAAATATAGTGATTATGACTACGCTACAACAATAAAGAAACTAAGAATCATATATAAAGAAAAAAACCTTAGTGAAATAGAATTAAATAAATATGTAAATTATTATAACGGGATAGTGTATACGAAGTTTAGAAACGCCGTGAAGGATGTTTTAAGTGCGTTTATACGAAAACAAGAGATTATTTAAGAACTTAATTGATTTGACTGCACAAAAGACGGGTATGCCTTATGAAGTAATTGAAAAGGATTATTTTGTCGTACTTGCCTTAAAACTAATATATACGTTTTATAATGATGTGATTTTTATTGGTGGCACCGCACTTTCAAAATGTTTTAATATCATTAATCGTTTTTCGGAAGATGTTGACCTTGTTTCGCTTTTTGAAGGAAAAAAAGCGGCACAAAAGCACACGCACAAAATAATCAATTATTTAAAAGCAGCGTGGCCGTGGACCACGACTGAAAACAATAAATTAACGAATGACTTTAAGGTGATGTATTTAGAATACTTTATAACGAATAATACAGCGCCTTTACTTGAAAACAGAATTAGATTAGAATTAATCTCATTTTTAACGCCGTTCCCGCTTATTACTAAAAAGATTACACCATATGTTACTGCGTTTATGACGAGTAGCGAAGTAGTTGAATATGAAATAACCTCAGTAACAGTACAAACACAAGCACCATATCGTACCTTCTTTGAAAAGATTATTATTCAAAAAGAATTATATGTTGGCTTCTTAAATAATAGCGAAGAAGTAGAAACACAAATCAAACGAGCGCGCGACTTTTATGACATTTATAAGTTGTGGGAATATTATGGTCGAAAGCTACCGTTTACAAAAGAAGAATTTGCCCTAATGATCAATACGCGTATTAAAAACCGCGGCAATAGAGTTAAAGTTCAATTAAATGGTTTTGACATGCATTCATTAATCGAAATGTATAGAGCCCGGAATATTCGGCTCCAACTTGAAACAATTGATAAGACCAAATTAACAATCAGTGATTTAGATTGTAATGCCATCGAAGAAGCACTGCACGAGATAGATAAAACGCTTATAACGCTAATTAGTACAATATAAAAAAGCAGACAAGAAGATGCCTGCTTAGAAATGTGAATTTTGTTTAGTTATTTTTTGTCTTTTTTCTCAATCTTAGGTGCGATTGGATCAACCACTGATTCTTTAAGGGCAGTTAATAGACCAGTAACGTTTTGGATGTCACTAGGGACAATAATCTTTGTTGCTTGGCCTTTGGCGACGTTTTCTAATGCTTCAAAGCCTTTCAGTGTTAAGTATGAGGCACCCGGATTAGCTTTATTAATAAGTTCAATCCCTTTAGCATTAGCGGTATACACTTCAAGGAGAGCTTCGGCTTCCCCTTGGGCTTCTTTCACCATTTGTTGGCGTTGCGCTTCAGCGCGTAAGATGGTTGCTTCTTTTTCCCCTTCCGCAATAAGGATTGCGGATTGTTTACGCCCTTCGGCTTCAAGAATTTCTTGACGTTTTGACCGTTCGGCGCGCATTTGTTTTTCCATTGCTTCTTGGATATCACGGGGTGGGAGAATATTTTTAAGTTCAACGCGTGTTACTTTAATACCCCATGGGTCAGTTGCGAGGTCGAGCACTTTCCACATTTGGTGGTTAACCGTATCACGACTTGTGAGGGTTTCGTCTAATTCAAGATCCCCGATTAAGTTACGAAGGGTCGTAGCGGTTAAGTTTTCTAACGCACTTTGTGGCATGATAACACCATACATAAATAGTTTTGGATCGGTTACTTGCCAATACACCACGGTATCAATTTGCATTGTAACGTTATCTTTGGTAATAACGGGTTGCGGCGGGAAATCACTCACACGCTCTTTTAAGAAGATTGGTTGTGTGGCCCGTTCAAAAAACGGAATGATAAAGTGAATACCCGCATGACAAATACGGTTATATTTCCCAAGCCGTTCGACGACAATGACGGTTGCTTGGCGGACAATGCGAATTGACCGAATAAAGATAAAGATAATAATTAGTAGTAGGACAGCCAGGGCGACGATGCCAAAGATTTGGCCGTCAGTTAAGAGGAAGTTTAAGTTCATAGTTATTGTGCTCCTTTCTTTTTAATAACTAAGCGATTCCCGCGAATTGAATCAATAACAACGGTTTCGCCTTTTTTAAACTGTGCTGTTGGGTCTTTTGGTGTGACTTTCCACCGCACATCACGGTAGTCAACTTCACCTAATAAGTCTTTGTTTGCGTCGGTGAGTAAAATTATTTCTTCATCCACTAAGGCATCAACATTCGTACTAATCTTTTTCGAATTAAGAAATGATTTCCGAAAGAAGATGAAGCTTAGGATCAGTAAGATGCCAGACGACAGTGCGAAGACAATAACTTGCGTCCAAATGTCAATACTTGGAAACAAACTAAGGATAAACGCAATTAGGGCACCGCCCGCAAACCATATACTAATAAGTTGCGGATCGCTTGCTTCAATGATGAGCGCTAAGATGAAGACGCCAAGCCATATACCAAAATACCACTCGGTTGTTGCAAGGGTAATTATATTCCACATAGTGTTTCCTCCTTTGGTTTCATTATACATGAAAAAAACCGCATTTTATATTTCATTTTATTATTTTTCTATAATAAATTCTTATAAAGTGAAAAATCTTAAATTTCTTATTTTATGAGCCTTAACGGCGCACAAAGTACCAAAGAAGTTGCGCGAGTTCAATTGGCACCCCTAAGAGGAAAATAAGCCATAAATTAATTTCTGATAAAAGTAAAATGTAAAGATAGAGTGTTGTAATAAGTGACCACCAAAAGACGGAAAGAATAATAAGGTGATACACTTTATTGCCCCATAAGCGGTTATAGTAATAAAGAATCATCATGGTAACGGGCACACTAATGACAAAAAGGAGCCAATTGTTTTCCCCAAATAGACCAAGGCTATCACTAAACATTTGTGTATATATAAAACCAATTAACGCAATTGACCAAATAACGGAAACAGAGAAGAGCATAACAAGAATACGTTGCACCCGGTAACTTATTGGTTTAGGGGCATCATTTGTTTGAAAGTTTTCGTCAATTAAGTCGTTAACACTCACCCCAAAATAAGCGGCAATGATTGATAGTGTTTCAATCGTTGGTGTTGCTTCACCACGTTCCCAACGGCTAATCGCGTTATCACTATAATTAATCTTATTTGCTAATTCTTGCTGCGTTAAACTCGCCTTATGGCGTAAGTAGATGAGATTTTTCGCAATTATTGCGCCAATGTTTTCCATAAACTATTTATTTACTCCCTCAAAATATTAGCAAGATATGGGACTTATGTCAAATTCCCATATTTTGAGAATGATTGTCCCAGACGTTGATACTAAAAATAATGACATTCCCTCTCTGTTTTTATTAAAACATTTTATGATAATAATGACAGTAGTTATGACTTAGATGTCTTCTTTACACTTACCGTCATTGTCATCCCATCTATTTTGGATCGAGTCCCCACTTTATTGACAAGACGGAACAAAAGTAAAAAGGCGTCTATATTAGCGTCTTCGCTAAACGTAACTGCTGTCTATTTTTGTTTGAAAAGACTGTTAAAGCGCTATTAACGGCGTTTCCGGTGAATATAATCAATATGTTCTTGTTTGACGTGGTCTGGCATATCCATCCGTACTGATAGTTTTGTGTGTAATTCACTCATTTCTTCTAAAGTATAAATCATTTTATGTTCCAAAATGTAGGCCCGCACATACTTATTAACCATGTTTAATTTAATAAGACGGCGGGGATGCGTAAAGGAAACATGTTGCAAATGTGAACGGTCGGCAAATACAACAATAGGAATCGTTTCAGCAGTGTTTAGTTTTAAATAGTTCTCAACTGCTGTTGCATGTGTTTTGTTTTGCATAAACGGATTGTAAAAATTAAATTTCCGTGACTTATTAAATACCGCATACCAATCTTTTGTGTTCTCATCACCATATATTTCACCACCAAGGTTTTTCATTTCAAAGATAAAAATGCCGTATTGTGATAAAACAAGGAGATCAACTTCGGTATTAGTAAAACTACTCGTCGGAATATATAGGTTTACAAAGACATTTTCTTTACCAAAGATATTAACGAGCTTTATATATAAATCGTATTCGCCTGAGCGACCTTTATCGTCTTTCATCTTTTTATATGTCAGGTTTGTTTTTTGTTTATACCCAGTTTTATAAAAGCGCACCCTCTTAGAAATTTCGAAAATAATTAAAAGCACAATAAAACCAAGGACAAGATAGCCCTCTTTTGGGAATTCGGTAGTGGCTAGAAAATTAATTATATGCATCGTTATTCCTATAAAGAAGTATAGGCTCATTTTACCATGGTTTAAATTTTGGGTTTCACTAACTTATGAAGCAACAAAAAAAGGTGAACTAAAACCCTTTCATTAGATGGGTGCAGAAGCCCACAAACGTGCGTGATCCAATTAATATTATTTCTTAAGGCGTATATAGAGGTTACTTTTTGATTTCTTTAAATTTATTTAGGATTGTTAGAATGTTACTTTTTCCGGCACTATTAACATTGGCGGCAGCTAATAAATTTGTTTTATTTACTTTTCTGATGCCGTTTCTTTTGCGAAATCGTATCGCTGCTTCGCGCTTTTGATCTTGTTTGACTCTCTCGCCCCAAAACACCTCTTCAACAGTTTTAACAAACCAAACTAAGTAATAATTATTTTGTTTACAGTATGCCGTGACTTCTTTTACAAAATTATTATCTTGCCATACTGCGTGGGCGCGATCTTTATCAAAAGTGTGAATCACATAAGATTTACCCTTTGTAAAGCTCGCAAAGTCTTTAATTTCTTTGTTTAATTTCTTAAGCACTTGCGGGGCGTTATATTTGTATTTACCTTCTAAATATATAAAAGAAATACGGTTTTCGCCAAGACTATAATATTCTTCAAGTGTTGCCCAAATATATTGGTCATCAATTTTTGCTTCGGCAGTTGTTTCAACTATAAATATTAATTGAATCTGCTCGCTATTCGTCATTTGCAAAGACCCCTAAAAAACTTTCCGCGGTGACATTAAAGGGCAGCTTTTTAATCATTCCGCGATGATAAACATCGCTTGGTGAATGATTGCCAATTTGGACCCAACGTGTAACTGTCCCAGAAATTGAAATAAAATCGATAGCGTGTTTTTTACCTTTTAATAAATTCATCGGTGAAACGTTGTGTGTTGTAAAAATAAGCTGGCCGCGAGAATACTGCAAAATATAATCTAAAAGCCGAATTAAATAAACATCATTAATATGTGAATCGAGCTCATCGATGATTACAATATGTCCTTTGTTTACGCGGGTTACTGCCTCAAAAAGGTTAAGCAATTTTTTGATACCAACACTTTCAAGTTCTAAATCAATTTTATAATTTGTGTATTCAACATATTCAGTAATGTCATAAAATGTGACTTTTCCGCGTTTCTCCGATAACGTTTTCTCAAAACTAAGCTTTTTAACATTAGGTTTAAAAATCTTTAAAAACTTTTCTTTTTGCTTTAAGGTTTTTTCGTACTCGGGTAATTTATCACCACTAAGAGGTAAGATATTAAATCTTAGCTCTGAAACGCGATCGCGAGGTTGAAGTCGCATTCTCATCTCATTAAATTCGCGTAGATAATCTTCCGGTTTTTGAAAGAATAATGTGAAGCGTGTATCTTGGATATCTAGTAGTGGAAACAAGCTTACCCAAAAAGCAATGTATGGGCGAAATATAGCAAGTAATTGTTTTACCTCAGGGTCACCTTTGCCGATATTGGGGGAAAGATGGTTGATTAATAAACTGAAGAAACTGCTTTTATCGAGGAGGTTAGTGAATTCTGGAAGAACTGCTTCGAAGCCGTTTTGTTCAATAACTTTTCCGTCCTTGGTAAGGATTAAAATGTTTTCTTTGTTATATTCACCAGTTTTATAACTATATTTTTCGTAAGTCAGTTGAAAAGAGGGAGGATTATACGTAATTGTTGCCTCGTAAGTGTAGATTATAACTTTCTTTGCGTCATCTTCATAGAAAAAATTTGCACTGATTTCGATTGTTTTACATTCTTTATTCATTAGGGTGAAAAGTTTCTTGCTTGCTTGTGAATCTTGTAAATAATTCCGTCCTATTGCTAAATCTTGTAGAATATTAAAGGCATGAACGATTGCGGTTTTGCCGCTGCCGTTTGGACCATAGATTGCCTTGATGTTACTATTTTTTAATTCGCTAAACGATTTGATTTCCTTTTTCGCGAATGTTAATTCAATGGGATCTTTAAGGTTTTTAACACCTTTTATTTTAATGTCGCGTAAAAATGTTTGCATGACACACCTTGTATTATCTAATCATGCCCCGGTAGTTCGATTAGGTAATACAACTCCTTTCATTACCCGGGTATAATATTTGTATGCTGTGTACCTTTACATAGCTCCTACAGTTCGACTGTTTTATGGAGGTTAAGGCCACAGTTTTTAAGTTCAATCGTTGATTAGTTGAATAACACGGTGATGTTTTATTTCGCACAAGGTTACGAATTAAAAACGGTGGTAGTTAGACACAGCAAACAACAATTGAAGGAGGTATTTTATGTACTTTGTTGGTATTGACGTTTCAAAGTACAAACACGACTGCTTCATCGTTACTGAAGAAGGCGTGGTTATCAAGGACACCTTTTCCTTTGATAACAACAGAACTGGTTTTACCCTGTTCTTTAACATTCTCAGTAGTTTAGGTCCCCCAAATAAAATAAGGATAGGACTTGAAGCTACTGGACATTATGGGAATAACCTCATGAAACATCTAAGTGTTAAAGGTTATTCGTTCGTCTTACTTAATCCGATTATTGTCTCCCGGTTTCGCAGCTCGGAAACATTAAGACGGACCAAAACAGACAAACTAGACGCAATGCTCATTGCTGAGGTGATTGCCAGTCGGGACTTCAAGAACTACCCTCTTTTAGCATATCACTTTCATGATTTAAAATCACTCACGCGTCTTCGTGATCGTTACGTCAAGCAACGCTCACAATATTTAGTTCACCTCACGAATCAACTTGATGTCGTTTTTCCGGAGTTTAAACCCTTTTTTGGCGACTCTTTGAAGTCAAAGACCGCTATTTATATCCTCACTAAGTATCCTTCACCCACACGAATCGCGAAGATGAATATAAATACGCATGAACGGCTTCGCAAAGTTTCTTACGGTAAGTTTAGTTACGCTAAGTTTGTGAAACTTAAGGAACTTGCTCAGAACACCATTGGTTCATCAAGTGAGGTTGATGAACTTACGATTAACTCCATCCTTCGGCTTTACAATGTGATTCAGGAAGAAATTAATGTCATTGAAGCAAAGATTGAGACAATCATGCTCGCGCTTGATCCGCCAACAATGTCAATCCCTGGCATTGGCTTAATGTCGGCCGCGACGATTGTTGGTGAGTACGGTGACATCACCCGTTTCGCAAGTGATGCGAAGATGCTTGCTTACGCTGGCCTTGACGCTGCTCGCTATCAGTCCGGCCTTGCTGATTACAAGGGGCAAATGGTTAAGCATGGTTCTCGTTACCTTCGCCAAGCACTCATGAATGTTGCTATTTCAACTCTCAATTACATTCCGCCACTTTATGATTACTACTATCGTAAGAAGCATATAGAAGGTAAGCACTTTCGCATCGCTTTATCGCACGTTGCTCGCAAGCTTGTCCGACTTATTTATAAGTTAGAAACAACTAGAACTCGTTTCGACTTATCACTTTATAATTCTCACAAGTAGTAACGATACTTTGTGAGATAATCACCAATTCACACTGTTGTGAATCTTTTTAACTTGTAGTTATCATTTAACTTGATTACTAATAGTTAATCTCTATGTAAGCGCCGATGAAACAGTTGCAGTCGTGAATGAATACGGCGTTGTTAAAGGGGTTGGTGTAGGCACAACAACGATTAGTGTCGACGGCTTTCCGGAAACTTATGAAATTAACGTTACACCCGAAGTCATACCGCTTATCATGGCGGAAAGTATTACACCTATTATTAGTGATTTCGGCTATGTTTACGACAAAACACCAATTGATTTTACGTTTGATAAACTTAATGTGACCGATCCAAGTGTAACAATTACATCAAGTAACAATGCCATTGCGACAATTATTAAAGAAGATGATAACTATTATGTTTACGGTACAAAAGTTGCCGGAACGGCGACTATAACGATTTATTATAATAGTGATTTTCTTGTGAAAACCACGCATGATATTACGCTCCAAAACGTTGTGCCCGTCACGTTAAATTTAAGTGCGAATAAAAGTGAAACAAATGTGGGCACGACGATAACCTTAACGCCAACACTCACCCATGGCCTTATTGGTAAAGATGATGTTCCCGTCACTGATCAACGCGTGACGTATACATCAAGTGATCCAAGCATTGCAACTGTCACCCCGGATAACTTAAACGCTCGTGTCGT
>WPCG01093845.1_pt1 | contig 11274 bp, 14 predicted proteins | sample 5403311 | NCBI WGS metagenome assembly WPCG01 (sample SAMN12869467, study PRJNA574797) | sludge metagenome | isolation source: wastewater treatment of Control | place: China:Beijing | collected 2019-05-17 | reverse complement strand
TTTTTTAATTATTGATCTATCAAAAAATTCTCAGACTTAAAATTACTGTAGTAACGACCATCAATAGCTGTAAATCTAAGAACACAATAATCGGTATCAATTATACCTTCTGGATAATATATCTCATCTCCGTCTTGCCAAATTTCCTTTTTAATTTCAATATCTGTTAAGACATCCATAGTTCCTCTAAGCATCACGCCTCTAAAAAAACTTCTGTCAAAAAAATACAAACATGATTTTGGATTTTGCTTAAATTGTGCAACTCGAATGGATGATGTGTTGGTAGAAAAGTAGATTTCCTTTATACCAACTCTTTTCCTAGGTTTAAGCATAGCTTTTGTGTTTGGAAATCCTTCTTGGTCAACAGAACCAATAATAGAAATTGTGGATTTATCTATAATACCTCCTATAGTTTTCTCGGGATCTCTCATATTCTAATACCTTAAAATTAATTATAACAAATATATGAAAAGTATGGTTAACTTCTTATTGTATAATGTTATTGTCTTATCGCCTGCCCGATCTGACTTTTTTGAGCCATTGGCATATAGTTATATACTATTGAGATATCGGAGGCAATTGGTTAAAGTTATTTAGATCAAAATGACCTCCTTATCTGGCACAAATGGTGCGTGGACATCGGCTTCATCATCCCATCCCGGATCACTGTCGTAAATTAATCGGAGGGTTTTGTCGGGCAGAGTGTTATCTATGGTAAATACAAGCGATACATTACCCCAACAGAATTCTGACAAACAAATATTTTCAAACTGTTCTATATTCTCAACTCTGTTTGTTATATCGTTTATTTTAGTTACTCTGCTTGCTTCCATGGGATCTATTGATGTAGAATAATCAATCTGTGATAATGTGTGATTATTGGCCTGCAGAATATTTGGGCTGTATGTGTAATGACTTTCAAAGTCTTCTATAAAGCTAGGCAACAAACTGCTCCACTTTGTCCACATATCATACATATATGTCTTCTCAAAAATCATATCATTTGCATTTTGGGTTTATTTGTTTACTACCACAAGAATAAAGATAAAGTTTGACAACTTCTGTCAATTAATTTGCATCTGTAGGACAGCCTTAACTTCTCGGTCGCTCACGGAATCTCCGTGATGGCGTATAATAACGCATATCCAACACCAGACGACGATTGATACTACCTAGAATTGTTTGCAATAAGTTCGGGTGTTTAGCACTAGGCAGTAAATTATTACGATATACCTCAATACTACTATCCACATCGGCAAGGTTGATCTTGTCAGCACTGCGGAGCACTGCACGGATTTTATCCATACCGCTATGAAAATGTTTGGAGTTTTGCTGGTCTGTGAGTTGCTCGACCAACTTGCTTGCAGTTAAGAATGACAAAGCCTCCGCAGGAGTAAACATCAGCGGAGGTAGTCTGTAACCATCTACAAGCGAATAGCCAATACCAGAATCGCCACATATTGGCACACCTGCTTGCTCAAGTGAGCGAACATCACGATAAATCGTGCGAATACTCACTCCAAAACGCTGAGCCATATCAACCGCCCTTACCACAGGTCTAGATTGAAGCAACACAAGAATTGCCGATATGCGATCGATACGGTTCATTATTCAATAATTAAAGCCCACGCAACACCGTAAACATCTACAAAATCGGCATATTGTTTAGCAAAAAATGTAGGTTGTAACTGGAAGCCAATAGTACCATCTACAGATAGTTTTTCATAGATGTCTTTAATTTGCGCTTCATTGTCGCAATTAATAGTAATAATATTCCCAGTACCAAATGTAGTGGGAGTACAACAAGCATCTGCAATTCCTATTGTCTCTTGCCCAACCATAAGGCAAAGATGTGCGATCTTGTTTTTGTCCTGTTCGGCAACTTCGGGCATACAGTCTCAATAGCGAGTAAGATTTTCGATTTTGCCACCAAGGATTTGTGCATAGTGATTAGCAGCCTCTTCGGCGTTGCCGTTGAAAGTAAGATAGGGTTTAATCTTCATTTTATTGATTATTTATGATTTCAACGGTAAAAGTAATGACCTCCACTGACAACCCTATGTCAGTAGGGATTGACTTTTTTGTAAAAGTAATAATTTTCCAGATGAGAAAGATTTGGTTATTCAAAAAAAGAAAGTAGATTTGCACAATTAACACGCTTGTTAAACATATATGTTAAACAAAAACGAATATGAAAGAAGAAATCAATAAGGAACAATTAATCCTTGAAGCTGCTGAATCAGAGTTTCTTGAAAATGGATTTAACAATGCTAAGACAACAGTAATTGCTAAGAAAGCAGGTGTTACTCACGCCATGCTTCACTACTATTTCAGGACAAAAAAAAATCTCTTTCAAATGGTTTTTAAGAAGAAAATTTTAATGGTTGCAAATTCATTTGGAGAAAAGTACAAAGCAAGTACGTCATTTGAAGAGGCTATAAGAAATTTTATAGAATTTCACTTCGATTTTATTGGACGAAACCCCAAACTCGTAAGTTTTGTATATAATGAGATTGTTTCCAACAAAAGAAACAGAGACATGTTAATTGAAAAAGTCGCTCCACATTTGGCAGAAATTTTTAGCCATATCAATAAACTAATTGAGTCTGAATCTGCAAAAGGAACAATTGCTCCAATTAAAACATTAGATTTAATATTGAATATAGTCTCAATTAACGTAGTTACATTTATGGCTCATTCAATTATGTTTGAGTTTATGGATAAACAAGGTATGGATCATTCAAAAAGTTTTCTGAAAGAGAGAAAAGAGAGTAATGTCCAATTTATCTTAAATGCTTTAAGAAAATAATTTTTTTAAAAATCCATTAACAACCCTGTTAATCACCTTTGTTAACAAATGTTTCTCTGACAATATAAACAAAGTTGTTAGTCAATCATACTAAAGAAAAATAATCATGAAAAGAAAATTAGTAATTTTTAGTTTAATGTCTCTGATCACCTTAACAGGCATTGCCCAGATAACAATTGAAGATTGTTATTTAAAGGCTCAAACAAACTATCCGCTAATCAAACAGCACGATTTGATTGGCAAGACAGAGGTTTATAATTTGTCAAATGCGAACAAAGGCTACTTACCTCAAATTATGTTCTCAGCTAAAGCAACCTACCAATCAGAAGTTACTGAAATCCCTATTTCTATGCCAGGGGTTGGAGGATTAAGCAAAGATCATTACGGCGCAACCATTGAAGTAAGTCAGACTATTTGGGACGGAGGAGCTATTAGTGCAAGAAGAGAAAGTATCCGCACCGCTTCCGAAATCGACTCAAAAAATCTTGAGGTAAATCTCTATTCAATAAATGACAGGATTAACCAACTTTACTTTGGAATCTTACTTTTCGATGCTAGAATCGTTCAAAATAAGATATTTCAGAATGAACTAAAAAGTAACTATGAGAAAGTTGCTTCTTATGTTCAAAATGGAATAGCTAATCAAGCGGATTTAGATGCTATTAAAGTAGAACAGATTAAAGCACAACAAACTCAAATTCAATTAAAATATACAAAAAAAGCATACTTAGATATGTTGTCTACTATGATAGGAGAGCAATTGACAGATGATGTTATCCTTATTAAGCCAGAAATAACTAGCACAAACACCTATTCTATTAATAGACCAGAAATGGGGGTTTTCAATGCACAGATAAAGAACCTTGAAGCAAAAAGGCAGGAGATAAATTCATCGATGATGCCCAAGTTAGGGGCTTTTGTTACAGGTGGATACGGACGTCCAGGGTTGAATATGCTTAAAAATGATTTTTCAAGCTATTATATTGCAGGAATACGTTTATCATGGAATATCAGCAGTCTATACACTAATAAAAATAGTAAGCGAATCATACAAAACAGTATAAATGTCATAGAAACTCAACGCGAAACATTCCTTTTTAATACTAAAATAGATATCTCAAAGAAAAAGAGCGATTTGGATAAGTTTTATGATAAATTAAAATATGATGATGAAATTATTGCACTAAGAAGTTCTATTAAAAAAGCGTCTGAATCAAAAATGGCAAACGGGACTCTATCGGGAATTGACTTAATTAGAGATATAACAGCAGAAGATATTGCAAAGCAAGACAAGATTCTTCATGAAATAGAGCTACTTCTTGCAGCTTATAATCTAAAATTTGCAACAAATAATTAAAACAAATAATAAAAACGTAATTATTAAATGGTATGAAAACTACAAAAATATTATTTATCTCAATAGCTTTTGTGTTGGCTTCTTGCATAAATAAAAAAAACCAATTCGATGCATCAGGAGTTTTTGAAGCTACCGAAGTAATAGTTTCGGCAAAAGGAAATGGAGAAATCATAAAACTCGATCTTCAAGAAGGTCAGATTGTAAACGCAGACACTCCCCTTGGATATATTGACACAACACAACTCTATCTTAAGAAAGCTCAATTGATGGCAGGTCTAAAAGCACTTGGAAGCCGTCATACCAATGTTGCAAATCAAGTTTCTGCACTTAAAAAACAGATTGAAACATTGAAACGTGAAAAAAAGAGATTTGAGAATCTGCTTAAATCCAATGCTGGTACACAAAAGCAAGTGGATGATATTTCTTCACAACTTGAAATTGCACAAAGGCAATTAGCCGCTCAAACGGAACAATTAAACAATGCCAACAGCAGTATCTCGGGTGAAAGCGAAGGAATTGAAATCCAAATAGCACAAATAAATGACCAAATAAAGAACTCAATAATAAAAAGTCCCATAAACGGAACGGTACTTTCAAAATATGCAGAACAGGGAGAATTAGCTTCTCAAGGAAGGGTTTTATTTAAAATTGCCAATCTGCAAGATATAAATCTACGTGTATACATTACATCCAGCCAGCTTACATCAGTAAAACTAGGACTTGAGGTAAAGGTATTTGCCGATGAAGGAATTACGGGAAGAAAAGAGTATTCAGGAACAATTATATGGATATCTGACAAAGCTGAATTCACCCCAAAGACCATACAAACAAGAGATGAAAGAGCAAATCTTGTATATGCAGTAAAAGTTGCAGTTAAAAATGATGGATATATAAGAAAAGGTATGTACGGAGAGATAAAATTCTAAAAACTATGATTAAGAAAGATATAGAAGTAAACGCACATATCATAAATCAATATCTGAATGACAAGGGGAGGATATCAGATGAACAGATTTCAAAACTGACAAATTTCCAACACATGGCAGTATCGGTTCGTAATTTAAAAATGAAATACGGAAAAACACAAGCCATCAATGATCTTAGTTTCGATGTACAGAGAGGCGAGATATACGGAATAATAGGTCCTGATGGCGCAGGAAAGACCACTCTATTCAGAATATTGACTACACTTATGCTTGCAGATGGTGGTAAAGCAGAGGTCGATGGACTTGATGTGATAAAAGATTATAAACAAATCAGAAATAGAATAGGATATATGCCAGGAAGATTCTCTTTATATCAAGACCTTACCGTAGAAGAAAATCTAACTTTTTTTGCAACTGTTTTCAATACCACCATAAAAGAAAATTATTACCTGATTGAAGATATATACAATCAAATTGAGCCTTTCAAAGATCGCAGAGCAGGAAAATTATCGGGCGGTATGAAACAAAAACTTGCTTTGTGTTGTGCATTAATCCACAAACCTTCTATCCTGTTTCTTGACGAACCTACTACAGGTGTTGATCCAGTGTCGAGAAAAGAGTTCTGGGAGATGTTGAAAAGGTTGAAACATCAGGGCATTACTATTTTGGTATCAACTCCTTATATGGATGAAGCAACGTTGTGTGACCGAATAGCTTTGATACAAAACGGAGAATTCATGCAGGTAGATACTCCACAAGGAATAATTAGTAGGTATTCAGAAACGCTATGGTCTGTACAAAGCAACAGAATGCATATGTTACTGAAAGATTTGAGGATCTTCTCAAAAATAAAATCTTCTTTTTCATTCGGAGAATCATTCCATATTACAATTGACAAGGGACTAACCATCGAAAAACTTACAAAATATCTCACAGATAAGGGTCATTTAGAATTAGTAATAAGGCCGATTCAACCAACTGTAGAAGATTGTTTTATGTTACTGGCAAAAAATAATTAAAATGGAAAAGCAAGTTATATATACAGAAAATTTGACAAAGAAATTCGGCAACTTTATCGCAGTGGACAACATAACATTTAGTGTTTCTAAAGGAGAAATTTTTGGATTTCTAGGAGCAAATGGAGCCGGTAAAACCACAGCTATGCGTATGCTTTGCGGTTTAAGCCATCCTACTTGGGGGAAAGGAAATGTGGCAGGATTCGATATTTATAAACAATCCGAAAGTGTAAAGAAAAACATCGGTTATATGAGTCAAAAATTTTCTCTTTACGAGGATTTGAAAGTATGGGAAAATCTTCGACTTTTCGGAGGTATATATGGAATGAAGGATAAGGAAATTGAAACTAAAACAGAACAGATATTGAGAAATCTTGGATTTGAAAATGAACGTAATACACTAGTAAAATCATTACCATTAGGTTGGAAACAAAAATTATCTTTTTCAGTTTCTATATTCCACGACCCAAAGATTGTTTTTTTGGACGAGCCTACTGGAGGAGTAGACCCAGCTACACGCCGTCAGTTTTGGGAGCTTATCTATGACGCAGCCGACAAAGGTATCACGGTTTTTGTTACAACTCACTACATGGATGAAGCAGAATATTGCGATAGACTATCCATTATGGTAGATGGGAAAATAGAAGCACTCGATTCTCCAAAAAACTTAAAAATAAAGTTCAATGTAGAAAGTATGGATGACGTATTTTATAAGTTAGCAAGAAAAGCAAAAAGAAAAGAGGCCTAAAATATGAAACAATTTATATCATTTGTTAAAAAGGAGTTCTATCACATTTTTCGTGATAAAAGAACTATGCTGATTTTACTAGTAATGCCAATTGTACAGATTATTCTCTTTGGTTTTGCCATTACAACAGAAGTGAAAGACAGCAGAATCGCATTTCTTGATCCTTCAAAGGATGCTTCCACTCAGCGCATTATTGAACAGTTCAAGGCAAGCCCCTATTTTACTGTCCAAAATGTATTAACTGATTATAGTCAGATCAATAATGTATTTAAAGAAGGTAAAATAAGTTTGGTTGTTGTTTTTAGCGAGAATTTTGCCGAGAATCTATTACATACTGGAGAAGCAGCAGTCCAACTTATAGCAGACGGAACTGAACCTAATCAGGCATCGACTTTGACAGGATATGCTTCTAATATTTTAGGTTCTTATGGGCAGGAGTTAATGGAGCAATTTCGCGTACCTTTTCAAATTATTCCCGAGATTAAGATGCTTTATAACCCTCAGATGAAAGGAGCATATAACTTTGTTCCTGGTGTAATGGGTATGATTCTGATGCTTATATGTGCTATGATGACCTCCATTGCTATTGTCCGTGAAAAGGAGATGGGAACAATGGAGGTATTACTCACTTCACCGTTGAAGCCCATTTACATAATATTATCAAAAGCTGTTCCATATTTAGTGTTGTCTATTGCAAATCTGATAACCATATTGCTTCTTGCAGTTTATGTGTTGGATGTACCAATTGCTGGTAGTATTTTTTGGCTCACTCAGATCTCTCTACTATTCATTTTTTTAGCACTCTCCTTAGGGCTATTAATTTCGACTATTGTTAATAATCAAATGGCAGCAATGCTGGCCTCTGGAATGATATTAATGATGCCAACGATGCTTATTTCAGGAATGATGTTCCCTATAGAAAGTATGCCGAAAATTTTGCAATGGATATCAGTAATAATGCCTGCTAGATGGTATATTGATGCAGTTAGAAAACTTATGATTCAAGGTGTGGAGGTGCAATATGCCATTAAAGAATTTATTATTATTGGCTCAATGGCGTTAGGATTAATGGTAATCAGTCTGAAAAAATTTAAAACCAGATTAAACTAGAACTGCTATGCTAAAGTTTTTAATAGAAAAAGAATTCAAACAGATTCTTAGGAATTCGTTTGTAACCAAAATTATAATTGCTTTACCAATTATGATGATGCTTGTTTTTCCTTGGGCAGCTAATCAGGAAGTAAAAGGAATAAAGTTGAGTATTGTAGATAACGATCACAGCACTTATTCCAATAAATTAATTCATAAAGTAATTTCATCGGGTTATTTTAAGTTGACTGATGTTTCGAATGACAACAATAATGCATTGCATAGTATAGAGTCGGGAGATGCGGATATTATTATCGAAATTCAAGACGAGTTTGAGCGTAATTTAAATAGAGAGGGTATTGCATATGTTATGATCTCTGCCAATGCCGTAAACGGAACAAAAGCTGGCTTAGGGTCGTCTTATCTTGCTAATATACTTAATGATTACGCAGTTGAATTAAGAGATGAATACGGACAAACAGGAGTTAAACAAATCATACCAACATTTAACACAATTCCCCAATATAAATTCAATCCCCAGTTGGACTATAAGGTCTTTATGGTTCCTGCATTAATGGTAATGCTACTGACAATGCTTACGGGATTTCTACCTGCCCTTAATATAGTCGGTGAAAAGGAAGCGGGAACAATTGAACAAATGAATGTTACTCCAGTTGGAAAACTGCAGTTTATATTGGCAAAACTTATCCCATTCTGGATAATAGGATTTATTGTGCTTACAATCTGTATGGTTCTAGCGGCATTGGTTTACGGCATTTATCCCGTCGGAAATTTAATAACCATCTATACGTTTGCGACTATATACATACTTGTTGTTTCAGGCTTAGGTTTAGTAATATCTAACTACTCAGAGACTATGCAGGAAGCTATGTTTGTTATGTACTTTTTTATAATGATACTCCTTTTGATGAGTGGATTGTTTACACCCGTAGAAAGTATGCCAGATTGGGCGAAAAATATTACTATCCTGAATCCATTGAAATATTTTATTCAGGTTATGAGGCTGGTCTATCTTAAAGGTAGTGGATTGGGTGAATTGGCAGTTCAATTCTTTGTACTTTGCTTATTTGCATTAGGGTTAAATACATGGGCTGTACTCAGCTATAGAAAAAGCAATTAATAACATCCGACACATCTATTAGAGGCGGGAGAAAGAGCGTTTTTGACCTATTTCTTTCACGAATTTGGACAACATTGGTTATTTGGAGAGTTATTAGGGAATAATATAACATTATGTTTAAACAATTCATCTTCTCAAAGTAAACAGTTTACTAGTGAATCCGATGCACTTTGTTCAGCAACTGGCGGTCCTGTTTTTACAATATTTCAAGGATTAGTATTTATATTGATACCTTGGAAAACAAAATCAAGTATTGCTTATTCTAATATACTCAGCTTATGAAATTAAACTTGAAAGCATTTTGCTATTATGTTGTTTTGGGAGTTTTGCAGGATTAATTGTAATAGGAAACCTTATGCAGGTAGAACTTTCGGAGAAATATGGAGTCGGGCTTCTCTTTGTGCGAGAATTAGAACGCGGTATAAAGAACTACTAAAAAAACCGAAGCCAATCATTGGTCTACATATTCCAAAATATCACCTGGCTGACAGTCCAAAGCATTACATATAGCTTCTAGTGTGCTAAATCTGATGGCTTTTGCTTTACCTGTCTTAAGTATAGATAGATTAGATAGGGTCAAACCTACTTTATCTGAAAGTTCGTTGAGAGACATTTTTCGTTTTGCCATTACAACGTCTAAATTTACAATAATTGGCATAGCTCAAATGGTTAAATCATTTTCCGATTTAATCTCAACTGCATTTTGAAAAAGCTTTTCCAAAACAGCGGCAAATACCGAAACTACAAATGGTAGGCATGCAAAAACAAAACCATAAACCAATAAACCAGGCGCATCATCTTCTTGTGCAATTGGATATAGCATCGGCACAAATCCTATCATTAACAATAGTCCCCCTATAAAAGATGAATTTTTGATATTCCTAAATGCTGATACTGCTAATTTTGAAAAGCCTTTACCTTGGTCGATTAATACTAGAAGTTTCCATGATTGCAGAAGCACAAAAAAATAAGGAAGAGTAACTGCATATAGTACAATTACAATTACCAAAATAGAATTGGGTGCATAAGGGAATTCAGCCAAAGCACCAGTATACAAATGTGGCAAAGCAAATATTGCCAATGCCAATACAATTAGCCCCATAACAACCAAAGTGATTTTTAATAATAGGGTAGAACCATTTTTTAACATAACAAATATTTCAATATTATTTCTCTGCAAATATGATAAATATTTATTGATAAACAATAAATATATTTTGTTTTTCAGATAATTTACTATTTTATAAAATCTTATTATTTTTGTGTAAATTAATTTATACAAAATAAATAGTGAGAAAAAAGATTTTATTATTACCTATTTTGGTAATTATCTCGTTTACATCGGTTAAAGCACAAGAGGTTAAAAGCGGTCTTATGGTAGTTGGGACTATTCATGGGGCACATAATATGAACCCAAACTACTCATATGACTCTCTATATAATTTTATAGAAAAGTACAATCCAGATATAATAGGGGTCGAAATTCGTAAAGAAGATATGGACAGCTCGGTTGCATATCTCAAACGCAACTATCCATTTGAGATGTATAACTGTATCAGCCGATATCCAGAAAAATTAGTTTTGGGTTTCGACTGGCTGGGAGATGATATTGCAGGTAAAGCAATACCAAGCAACTACTGGAAAGAGATCAGCACAGTTAAAAAATTAGAACAGCAGCTTTTTACAGACACTGTAATGCTAAAGAAGCTAGCTGTAATTGAAATTGTTAGGGACGAAAAAATAAGAATGGTTTTACACTCATCACTAGAGCAACTTAACGATATGAGATACGATTTAATTAATCGGATATATTACAAGCAGCTAGAACTGATGTTAAAAGACACAAAATATGCTCCCCTCACAGATTTTTACAAAAAAAGAGATGAAATGATTGCCCAAAATATTCTTGAAATAGTTAAGAATAACCCTGGAAAAAAGATAATTTTCCTACTAGGTATCGATCATCGTGATCTAACAGCCACTAGACTAAAAAACCTAATAAATAATTAAATCCATCAATCTTTTTCACAAAATGGAGGGTAACATATTTTGTATGTTTTATAAATTTTTAAAAGCGTAGTGAATCTTGAGCCATCAACGTTACTATTTCATTTTCAAAATTATATAGCTTAACATGAGTACTTGATGAAGTATCTTTGCTTTGAGGTGTAATAACTACAAAATTGCA
>WPCG01068139.1_pt1 | contig 11287 bp, 10 predicted proteins | sample 5403311 | NCBI WGS metagenome assembly WPCG01 (sample SAMN12869467, study PRJNA574797) | sludge metagenome | isolation source: wastewater treatment of Control | place: China:Beijing | collected 2019-05-17 | reverse complement strand
GCTCGCTTGAGCTCGCGGCCGACCCCGTGAGGGGTGGGGCGGCGGCGCGCGTGGCACTATCAGTCGAAATCGCCGCCGCCCCCCATTCTTCCACGCCGCGCTTGGAAGAATGATTCCCGCCCTTTGACTCTTCAGATCCCTTCGCTTGGGTCTGATTGCCACCAATAGATGTATCCTGCGCGGCCGCGTACGCTTGCTCTACATACTGACACGCATCACGCAGTGCATTGCGCACAATGTCGGTGATACTCATCTCTAGATTCTGCTGTTGAAGCAGCTCCTGCGCGGCTTCAAGTCTGCTCTTCTCGCTTGCTGGAATACGTACAGTGATCTGCACTGATCCGCCGTCGCTGTCCTTAGGACGAATGAATCCTGGCACTTGGGTGGTCGTAACGAGCGGGTGTCTTTTACGAGACATGATCATCTCCTGTTGATTGAACACACAGAGATGATGCAAAAGCTTTCCGATGGTCTGTATAGCGTATAACCTGATTCGTACAGATCATTTCGCGGAATTGTTATGGCTCGTCCTCGAAAAGTTGATAGCTGGAGTGCTTTAGATGCATTCCGGATTCGTGCTTGGTTTAGCGGGATTTACTGCACGCTATTGCCCGGACATGATCAAGTTGTCGCAGCAGAGTTGGAGCGATTTCTTCAGCATACGCACCACCCAGTTTCCGCTAGTCGTCTGTCTGCATGGCGTAATGGGACTGACCGCCCAAGTGAAGATTGGATAATGCGGTTTCGCCGCTTGAATTCAGACACAGCAGCTGCTCAGTCATGGCTGCGCAGGGACTATCCGGGGGGCGCGGGCTCATATCAATTGCTGCTTTACGTGCTTGATCGAGTGCTCCACGAAGAATGTTCAGTAGGGGAGCTCAAAGACTGTCTCGAATCGATTACCTCTGTATGGTTGCCTCGCCACAGAGCTGGCAGATCAGCTGAACGGGGGCACGCAGCCGGTGGGTGGGCGATCGATCCGCTCAATGAGTTCGCGATTGATTGCGGGCAAGTCGCCCGATTGCGTGTGACGGACTGGCTGAGCTGGCTGCCGTTCATGCTTGGCTTGGCGCCGTTGCTCATGCCCGGACATGCCAGCTCAGCGTACAGATCACCTGACATACATCGTGTAGATCCATGTCCAGAGCTGATGAAAGCATGGGCGTACCAAGTAATCTGTATTGCATGCCTTATCAGAGCGATTGATCGCAGGTCAATGCCCGACATTCATATGTATGATCGTGCGCCAGAATGGATACAAGCCGTGATCATCGAACATTACATGCTGGACACGAGAAGCGCATCAGCCACGGTCAGAAGACTAGCGTCCATGCTGAACGAAGTGAACGTGGAAGATGCTCAGCTTGTTGCGAGAGCACTTTCGCTGGCACGGACACTTGTGCATGACGAAATGTTGCGTCTTGGCAGCCCGCTGTCACTCTTTGCTCGTTCGTATGCATCGATTCGGCTGGCGGCAGTGTAGCAATAGCTGGTAATGGTTGGTTGTCGATGGCGAGTGATAGCTATTGATAGCCATGTTCTGAAGTCTTGTGGAATTGACGGCATGTTTCTGTAATCGACCGCATGAATGAGTTGGAATCGTTCTCCTTATAGCGTCAATCGCTGCACTCAAGAAGAGGTTGCCAAAATCTGCTCAATTGCCTTCAGTCTGAGAGCACTATGCTATTCACTGGCTGTGCTACCCAGCGCCAGAAAGAGAGGGCGGCGGCACTATGTATGAGCTCTTCATGCACAGGGCTATCGTGGCAGTTTGTGATCCGGAATGTATTCAACTAGCTGTTCGATGGGGCAGTCGAAGTACGCGCAAAGCTTGTCAATGACTTCGATGGTGGGATTCGCATCGCGCTTGAAGTTCGCTAATGCGGACAACGTGTTTCGATGAATGCCGGTCGCTTGTGAGAGTTCGACAAGTGTTGTCAGTTTTCCATCGCGGAACTGCTTTTCTGACAGCAGTTCACGTAGTTTGAACTTAAGCATTGGGAAGTAGCGAAATAGCGTTGACAGTTATAGAGATGTACAGTATAGTACGCATACACACAACAGCCGATGTGCTGTGCGTTTGTAAGTGTAATTGGTGTATAGGAGAACGACAATGAACACATTGTGCGGCATTTGTGTAGCCGGGGGGCTACTAGCCATCCCCCGCGTCGGAGGCGTCCGGTGCGGGGGATGGCTGGGGCATATGCCTTCAGACCAGCACGCGCAAGGAGTTCATGATGTCTCTTCAATCGCAAGCACATTCGTTCGACGAAAAGCGTAAGTTCGTATATTTCCTCCAAGACCCGGTCACCGGGCGCGTCAAGATCGGGCACACCCGTAGGCCGGGGGCCCGCATTTCCAGTCTCGCTAGCCGTCACCCGACTATTGATCTTGCGAATTCGGCACTGATCGAAACAGATACTCGTGCGCTCGAGTATGTGCTCCACGGAGTATTCAAGCATGCACACAGACCACTCGCCGTATATTCAGACGGGGGTACGGAATGGTTCGATGCTGCAGTGTTCGAAGACGCAATCGCGTTCGCAAAGTCTGTCGGGGAGGTTCGCGGCAAAGACTACCCCCTGATCCGCGATCTGACCGAGATGGTCCAGATGCATCGAAGCAAGAGCGCTGAACGGTGGGCCAGAGATGTTCGCCAGACAGCTGTACCGGCGCCTCTTCCACGGGATGCCTCATTGTATGCGTTGGCTGATGCTGCCTTCGAACGTGTCATGCATTGCATTGACATTCTCGGCGAGCGTGGGCTGGAGTGTCTTGTCACTGATGGGTTGCATTGGGCGATTGAACGTGTTGTCGATCGCGACGACGAGCCGGAGTACTGGACCGATGCATGGCGTGCGCCCCATAGTTGGGCGAACCGGCTGTGGATTGCATCGCACGTCGTTGGTCCGGATGGGCCCGACTACGGCCGTTCGTTTCATGGATTCATCGGTACGACTTTCGTGCGGGCTGGCGACAATGCGCGGGAGTTCGTTCACCTGCCGAATCGGTGGCAGCAACTCGCCGCGCGCGGTGATCAATCGGCCGAATCACGTTTCTTCGGTCATCTGCAGGAAACGCTCGCCGGTCTGAAGGTGCGGTACGTTCCGATTGATGCAGATCCGTTTGGCGTCTCGCCAGCGGCTGAACAGTAAGAGGAGCCGACGATGATTACGGTCACGTCGGCACGCGGGGCCGAGCCCGCGATCGACACTGTTGGCATTGGACGCAGCACATCCGTTGCAAGACTGCGCGACACGGTCGCAGAGCTTCGTCTGCGCTTGCAGGCTGCGCGCTCTGATCCGGAACGACGAGCGGAGGTCGGCTACGGCAGAGGCAAAGTCGTACGCATTTTTGACCCCACTATTCGTCCTGCAAAAAGTCTTTCAGCTGAGCGAGACGTAGTAAGGCGTCACGACGACATTCTCAAGATCTTGCGAGAAATGGGGCCGTTCCGCTTGGTCGGAGCCCTGGCCGGCCCCGAACTTGCGGAGAAGTTGAAGCATCTGCTGAATACGCATCCGAACTTCCGGGAGGCGACCGAGTTTCTTCTGCAAGAAGAAGCGCTGGCGCGCCGCCGCGGGACTGGCATCTGCGGAGTGAAGCTCTTGCTCCATGGAGCTCCAGGCGTCGGAAAAACAGACTATGCGTTGCGTGTAGCTGAAGTGCTCGGATTGCCGTTCCAGGTAATCGGAATGAGTAGTGCGCAGGCAAGCGCGTGGTTGGCCGGATCCGAAGAGTACTGGGGGAATACGCAGCCTGGCCATGTATGGCAGTCCCTTGTGCTGGGGCTGTCCGGGGGGCAGGGTGTCGCAAACGCTTTGTTCGTGCTCGACGAGATCGAGAAGGTCAATCGGGGTGCTGGCGATCCTCTCGGAGCGCTCTATCAACTCTTGGAGGATACGTCTGCATGTGTCTTTGCTGACAAGTCCGTACCGTGGCTCCCTGTTGATGCGTCTAACTTGAACTGGTTCGCGACGGCAAATGATGTCAGCACACTGCATCCTGCAATCATTTCCCGTTTTGTGTTGGTCGAGCCCGAGCCTTTATCTACTGATCAACTCAGAGCGATCGCACAGCGAATCTACGGGCAGATGCTCAACGAGTTTGGCTTGACTGATGAACTCGAGAATTCTTTGCATGTGGACGCACTCGATCGACTCGCGGAGTGCAGCGTAAGAGACATCAAGCGAACGCTGCGACAGTCGATTGCGTTGGCGCTGCGGGAAAATGAGCGCTGTGTTCGGATTCCCGTTCCTCGGAATGGCAGCCGGCGAAGGCCCGTAGGATTCGTTGGTTAAGGGGGCGCTCATGAATATGCAAGATTCGAAGGATTGGTTCAGGCTGCTTCATATTCGTGAAGGAGATAGCGCAGATCTGATCACGAAAATGAATGAGCAAGTACAGCTGATGACTCGCGCGAAATACCCGCACACAAATGACTACAAGAACGAGGAGGTGCCGGCAAAATACGGTGCCCGGCTTGACGCGCTGACATCTGACGATACTCCGGCATTTGATCCGACACTGCCGATTGCGGCTCTCAGTATCTGGGAACGAGCGCTGAGAACTGCAACAGTTGATGTCGGTGGTCGCTTGGTAGCTGACACGCTACTGGCTCACGAGTCAGATGAGCAACTTCGAAAGCGCTGGAGCGACTGGTTCGATAACGGCGATTATTGGCCTCGTTTAGTAAAACAGAACTGGGTACAAATCGTACGTGAAGCAGCGGTGGTGCTGGAGGAATGGGCAAAGGGCGAAGGTATGAGGCAGGTCGATGGAGCCAGTGAAGTTGTTTCTGCTGTGGCATCTAGCGTGCGGGAGCTGTCATTCACTGACATTGTTCCAGCGGATTTGATTAAATCTACAGGTATGGACGGTGAGGAGCGTTTCGGTTCCGATTGGTGAGTCCTCCTTAACTCTCAATGTAGCGGCTCATTGCGTGCGGTTGTCTATTAGGAACGGAATGGATATGCACCACAGGCATTCGTACAGTTAAAAAAGTTTTAGAGCATGCTTTACATTCCAAAAATCAGATGCTAGCATCAACCCACATAAAGCTTATGGGTCTAAGTAATTGACTTGGTAAGTTCTGTGACGTTTCGCTTGGCGCCTTATAGGTGTCATCTGAAACTGAGTAGATCCGTGAGGTTGCGATTCCGCCGTATAGGCGGCTTAGAAAGTTTTGTTTTTCACGGAGAACACTCCCTTCCGCCGTATAGGCGGCTTTAGTAAAAGAGAAACCCCGGCTTAATCAGCCGGGGTTTCGCTTATTTTGGGTCAATCACTTTGTGACACTGCCGCGCCAGCAGCAACAAGGGCTGCTCCGGTTACTGTGTAGTGGGTGGCCGTGCGTATGCCTATCACTTTGCCCACACCCGGTGGTAGTCGAGGCCGGCAATGGCGGAGATGACGTGCGGGCGATCCACACGGGCGGTGGTGCGGAACGCGGTCTTAGCCAGTATGGTCGAGTGACCGCTTGCTATTTCAGGCTACTGCCGGATCTGAGCCCTTTGAACTCAACCTCACAGACCCACAGAGGTCCTACACCGCAAACCGGCTTCTACTGCGGGTGACCGAGTAGGCCGGCCATTAATGGCGACTGCTCACTGGCAAGTCGTCGGCCTTTGCCGCCGGTCGGCTTGCCCAGAACGAGAGGCGGCAATGCAGCTTACACCTTCCGGCGAGCACTCAGACGGACTGAAGGGCAGGCCAAGCCAAGTACACTTTGAGGTGGTGTCGTCATGAACCTATCGTGACGGCGATAAGCGGAGGACTTTGAGGGATTCTCGTCGGCAAAGAGTTCAAGAATTGGCATATGAGTCGATTCCGTGTTTCTGCACCACGGCTCTTATCGACTTGCATTCGTGAAGGGTAGTATGCACCAGTCACTGAGAGCGTCTTCGCACCGGATACGTAAATTCGAAACACGTCGCCCTTGTTCATTGTGACTCTACTGCCAACCTCTTTTCCGTCTAACGTGACCGCGGCAAGCACCGACACTTCGTCTTCTAATTCAGCGATGACAAGTTCCCTCGTATCGCTCGGTAATTCAATCGAGTGACAAACCTCAACATACTGCCCATCAGGTATGAGCTCACAAACGTAGTGCCAGTCGGCGTCGCCGCAGAGCGCAAATAGATGTGGGCACGAGCCACACTGCCAAACGCGATCGAGCGTATAAACAGAGTTCATGTTTAGCTGATGGATGCCTTGCATAAGCGGCACGCCAGCTTTGCGCACCACTATTTGCTCTGGCCAGAATGACGGCCCAAAGAGACGAAACTTGGCTCGGCCATCGTGTGGAAATTCCGTCAAATTCACCACCTCGATCGACTCCCCCATATCCGCTACTTGGTCGGTTTGAACTTGTTCCTCGCCAATCTCCTCGATAGGGCCTAGTAGCAGTGCCAGTGGCACCAACACTGACTGCCCTGCTGAAATCTCGCAGGCCGGCATGTGCACGGAAAACTCGGTCGTTGGCGTTTCAAGTGGTCGATAGCCTTCGAACACATCTCGTCGCCCGACAACTTTCTCAAGTGCAAGCGGACTACTCGCAATATTTGTCAGAGCAAGAAAGACGACCCAGGCCGGACGCGTTAGATATATTTCCGTGACAGACCCGTCTCCACACTCACCGTTGTCAGCGGCAACAACGCATAGATCAGCGAGATCCACTCCTTTGTTCATTAACACATGGCTGAGCTTATCTTCATTGACCCACTGTACGAACTCGGCCTGATTACATTCCCGAATACAGTTGTAGTAGGCATATCCGCCAAGGTCTGAATGCTGACACTTCGAGCTCGGATGCGCCTTGAGGAAACTCTCTATCGACGCAAAATGGTTACCTGCAAAGTGCCGGAAGCCATTAGAACGCCATTGAAGTGCTTTTGCAATGAATTTACTAAATTCATTGCCCGCAAGCATCGCGTCCTTAACTGGAGCAGCAGAAAGGTCTCCAGAAAGGAGCCGCTTGGATACATCATGGTCCCGCGAAATTAGGTAGCGAGCTTGCACGATGACATCTTCGGGTGCTTTGGCTATTGGTCCAGCTGCAACTTTGGCGTACCAACTATCCCTTGCCAGCCGTAGAAACTGAGGTGAATAGTTGAATCCCTTGGGATGCCTGCGGTTGTAATGACCGGCCCATGTATGGCAGTCAAAGCAGAGCGCGATTGCATTTTCGAAGTCGTCAGTACCGCCCTCCGCCTGCGGATGGATGTGATGTACTTCGACGTGGCCCGCGTCGAAGCGATGGCATACGCAGCAATGTGCTGCCGCGGCTTCTACAGCTTTGGCTTTAACTAGCGGAGAGAATGGCATAAAGGTGCAATGAGACCATTTCGAATGGACAGGAGTAGACACATAGCATACATCATGCGCAAAAACTGTCTGCTATACGGTTACATCTGCAATGGCAGGTTGTTGCCGGCACGTCGCGATCGGCCTGCACCGAGACCAGCTGTTCCCTCCCAACTTCGTTCGAACGGCAGTGCCCGTCTCCGACGGGTCGGGCCAGACTCGATGCCGACTCACGCGGCTCTACGTCATAGGTTAAAGCCCGGAACTGGAAACTGGCGACGAGACTGTTGATAGCATGACCAGCTACACAAGGAAACACCGCCAATAACATGTTCTTCCTGCGGTGCTCACCCGCTATATCATTGGCTTCACTCTCCGGCAAGCCCCTAATGGAACTGACATGACAGACGAAACGATGAAAAATAGTCAGCCGCTGCTTTGCTCTAACTGCTTCGCAGATGAGGGGCTGCGGATCGATGCAGCAAAACATGGCCTTGAACAGCAAGGCGATTGTCCGAATTGCAACAGCACAGAAGGACGAAAGCTAACGAAGAAGCATATTGAAGATCTTGCATGGCGCTTCTTTGTGAGTGGCACCACAATCCGATGTGAGTATGGCGGAGCGCCGGCGATTCAGTGCAATGAGTATCACTACGGCAAGAGCGATATCTCGCCATCACAATGGCTCAAGGACGACATCAAATTGATTGAAGGCGCCGCAAAGATCGGATTCTTCCACTATGGCCCGCGTCTTTGGATGGTCGGCGAAGTAGAACCGCTCAAAGCTTTGCAGGCCCCCGAAACGAGGCCGCGGATCGTCGAACGCGTGCTGAGGGAATACCCCGAAAAGACGCTTACCAAGAGCACAAAATTTTATCGCCTTCGAGTTAACCCTCAGCGTCCTGATGACCCGCTGGAGTATGACAGCCCGCCGGTTGCTCTCGCGGGCAAAGGACGTTTGGACTCCTCTGACTTCCCGGTGATGTACGGATCACAGGACATCGATGTCTGCATCCACGAATGCCGTGCTGCTGTGGAGGACGACATTTTTGTCGCCACCCTGAAGGTGCAGCGGGACTTGCATCTCTTGGATCTGACTCAGGTCCTTGAGGAAGAAGGGACGGAGTTCGAGAGTCTGGATATGGCTATCCACATGCTGTTCCTTGCACGGTCTCATTCGTACGAGATCTCCCGCGCAATCGCGCTGGCTGCGAGAGATGCAGGCTATGACGGAATAATTTATCCGTCGTTCTTTAGCCTCGTTCGCACGGGGGCGCATCCTTTCGAGACAGCATATGGTCTTTCCTTGCGCCGCTTTCATCCAGAGCGGACCAAATATGTGGAGGCATTCACAATACAGAACTTCGCCCTGTTCGGGCGTCCGCTGGAAAGCGGGTCGGTAAGTCTCAAATGCATCAATCGACTGATTCTCACCCAGGTCGGTTACCTAGCGCATTTCGGGCCGGTTACGTATTAAGTTTGGCGCAACGTTCATCCGACTAGCCGGGCAGTAAATATTCGCTCCTGGCCGAGACTTCTCCTTCGGCCTGCAGCGGAACTTACCATTCGTTCCCTGCCTCGGTCGGATGGCAGTACTGCGCTTCTTTTGGCGACCGAGCTCAACCCAAAGCGGTCCTACATATTGGGTGAGTGCGGACATTCAAAAGTCAAGGTAACCGGCCGCAGCGCTACCCTGACTCATGGAAGAAGTCGTGTGTTCCGCGGCGCAATTGACCGGAAGGTCATTCGTGACATAGGTCCTAAAAGAGACCGTTGTCGGAGTTACGGATAACCTTTAAACAGTCGGAACGTATCGGATGGTGAGGGAACGTGTCTCTTGCATACCCCACATAAGGCGTCTATCTGAGTAATTGGAAGGATCTTCTGCTTATGGGGGATCGTGCCGGGATGCACGTCCGTGACGGAACCGCAGTCACATCTATATTGAAGCCCGATGAGCAAGGGCTGCAAATCGCCTCCTGTTAGGCCGCTTCTGTCAAGTTCTGAGCCGGTTGCGAGAACGTAATTATCAATTTGGTCGTCGGGCGGTCGGTTGTCGAAATCCACAACGCCATAGTCAAATGCAAGAGTAAGTCTGAAAGACGTACTCCAAGGCAGAAGTTGTCCTCCTGAATAGCCATGCTTCCTCAGCAATTTTTCGTTGGCACAGACGTATCTACCGAAATCGCCGTCCTGGCCTAACGAATAATCGCTGTGAGTCACGAATCCCCGCTGATTGAGGACTTGTGCCATTTCTTGAGCCGTCGTGGGATTCATCGTCTTCTGGATTAGTAGAGTTATAAGTGCCTGACACCAAGCTGAACTGTTGACCGGAGCGCAGCGAAGGACCGGGCGGTTTACGCTACGAAGTATACGCGGATAGGTTGCTTCCAAGCACAAGCCCCTTCCCTGACGCGCGCGCCCTTCGAATTAACGGTCGTATTTCAGCATCGAAATGATGCATGCGGCCCAATTCAAGCTTACGAGTCAGTGACAAAACCTTTGTGCCGAATACGCCGGTAATTCCGAACGGCAGCTATATAAAGCATCGCTGCCGCTCATCCCGCGAGGGTTGGCCGTCAGCAAAGGCCGAGAAACTGCCGCACCCGTCTCACGTCCGCAACACGCTATACCGCCTGAACAACTCCATCGGCAATGCCCGCTCCAGCCGCCAGGTGATCGAAAGCGGCCGATCCCCCTCCCACCGCTCCATGCTCACCGGCCCCAGCGCCCGGTAGGGCTGCCCGCGCGCTTCGCGCACGAAAAGCTGAAACCGCCACCCATTTCCCGGCGATTCGCAGTAGCGGCGCCCGGCCGCGGTATCGGGGCCGGCGGTGTTCTGCGATTGCCAGTGGAACAGCTCGGGGCTGATGGCGTAGTCGTGGTAGGCGATGCGTTCGCTGAAGCCGTCGCGTTTGTCGAGGGTGACGAAGAGCAGTTCGGTCTGGTGCTCCGGCAGGGCGAGGACGCCGGCCTGGAAGGGAGCGCGGCGCTCCGGGGTGAGCCAGCCGACGGCGGTGAGGATCTCGCGGATCTGGTAGGCGGCGTGCAGGGTCAGGGGCCAGTCGGCGGGGGCGCCGGGGAGCGGGCCGGCGTCTACGTCGGCGCGTTCGTCCAGGCAGGCGGTGAGCTGGGCGAGCTCCTGGCAGATGGCGGGATTGGCGGCCATGCGGGCGAGGAAGGCGGGGACGTCCATCAGCGCGCTGCGGTCGCTGAAGACCTGGTAGGCGAGCATCTGGATGCGCCGTTGTTCGACGGTAGTGAGTTGCGCTGCCCGTTCGGCGAGGACTGCCGGGTCTTCGGCGACGCGGCGCAGGATCTGCAGGTGGGCGGAATCGTCGACGTGCAGCAGGGCGCCGAGGTGCTTGCCGAGGTAGTCCTCGTCCGGGCCGGGTGTCGAGTGTTCGAGGCCGGCGGCGCGGCATAGCGCGGTCCAGCCGGGCTTGCTGCCGTAGAGGTCGTCCAGGTCCAGGCACTGGTCGCGGACGAAGTCGGCGAGGGTGAGCGGCGCGCCGCGGCGGGTGCTGGCGTAGTAGCGCAGTTCCGCGGTGAGGCGGCGCCAGGTCTGCCGGCTGATCTGGCGCAGGCCGGTGAGTACCTGTTCGCGCGCGACGCGGTCGAACTGGATGTGGCAGCCGGGCGGCAGGGTGGTGAAGCCGTTTTCGACCGCCTCGATGAGTTGCTGGCGGTTGAGGCCGGTGATGGCGCGGTAGAGCACGTCGAAGCGGAAGTCGTTCTGCAGCCGCCCGACGAAATCGAGCACCAGGCAGCTGTCCTTGCCGTCGGCCAGCCGCAGGCCGCGGCCGAGCTGCTGCTGGAACACCACCGGGCTCTGGGTGGGGCGCAGGAACAGCAGGGTGTTGGCTTCCGGGATGTCGACGCCCTCGTTGTAGAGATCGACGGTGCACAGCACTTTCAGCGTGCCTTCGGCGAGTTCTCGCGGGGCGCGTTCGCGCTCCTCGCGCGGCGTGGCGCTGGTGAT
>WPCG01131690.1_pt1 | contig 11306 bp, 11 predicted proteins | sample 5403311 | NCBI WGS metagenome assembly WPCG01 (sample SAMN12869467, study PRJNA574797) | sludge metagenome | isolation source: wastewater treatment of Control | place: China:Beijing | collected 2019-05-17 | reverse complement strand
TTAGTGTACTCCGGAGAGGAACTGCAATGCCATCTGAAAAAATAAGAGTCAGTTGGCATTGCATTTTGACTTGTTCTTTTCACCGTGAGGTAAATTATAAAATGACTTCCAGCTTAATAATGCTTTTTCAGACTCCATCTGGTAACAGAAAAATTTACCATGATAACAAAAAGGATTGTAATATGGTCTAACAGATAATATATTCTATACAATATGAATCAGTAATGGTAAAGATAGTTAATCCGAGTTGATAATGTATCTGGATACAGATGTTTTTGCCAAAAGATGTATATAAAGAACTCCATTATAAGCAATTATCTCAGGTAAGGGGTGTAAACAATAACCAAGCATATATCATCAGGTTGTGAGCCTATCGATGAACTCCTGGAAGGAGGATTTGAAACAGGCATCGTGACACAGGTATTTGGAGAAGCTGGAAGCGGCAAGACCAACCTCTGTATGCAGCTGGCTGTGGAATGCGTGAAGAATGGCAAGAAGGTCATATATATAGATACTGAAGCCATCTCACCCCAGAGGTTCAGGCAAATCGCCGGAGAGAACGCAAAAGAGATAGCACGGGAAATAATCATCTTCGAGCCAACAAGTTTTGAAGAGCAGTATTCGGCAGTTAAGGAGATCGAGAAGCTTATCTCGGACAGGATAGGACTGATAGTGGTTGATTCCGCAACCTCTTTCTATCGCTTTGAGCTTGACCAGGATGAGTCCAGCATACGATCCAGAAGAGAACTCTCAAACCAGATAGGCTTCCTGCACGGAATTGCCCGTAAGTACAGGCTTACAGTCGTCATAAGCAACCAGGTCTACAGCGATATGGCATCAGGCACCCTGAAACCTATCGGGGGCAGCGGGATAGAACACATATCCAAGACAATCATCCAGCTGGAAAAGACAGGAGAAGGTACAAGGCGGGCGAAACTGTGGAAGCATCGCTCACTTCCCGAAGGCAGGGCACGTGATTTCAGGATAACCAATGAAGGCCTCAGGTAAGTTTTAACCCTACTTTCGTGCTATTGTTATGAAACCGGTATGTCCTACCCTTGCAGTTGCCGGGCGTGTACCCCTGTCTGAAAAGGAGATCTCACGTTCTGAGAACTCCATGGTCCTTACATCATAGAAATGGGCAGCTTCTATTGCCTCACGGATATCTTTTGTCTGCTCGAAGAATGGAGAGTAGGTAATCAGGAACCCCCCGGGGTTGAGAACTTTCCTGACGTGAGGAATGACATATCTTGAATCCTGGGTATCCAGAGTAACCACATCGAAGCTCTCATCGAGTGAAGCTATCTCTTCTATAATGTTCCCGCAGCGTATCTCCACATTATCAAGCCCTGCACTGAGAACATTCTGCCTGGCAATCTGCGCGAAATCCTCACGTATCTCATAACTGAGCACACGCTTTGCAATAGAGCCAAGATACATGGCAAGTACACCTGAGCCTGTACCCGCATCTAGTACATTATCCTGCTTGTTGAGCCCGGTATAGGCAATTATGGGTCCGATGTCCTTTGGCATCATCGGTGCACCCGAACGTTTAGCGTGGTTGAAGAAATCAGGCATACGTGGACGCTGTATAGTGAACTCCTGGCCCATATGTGAGATTACAGCATCGCCGGGTTCTTTGTCAATGAGTACGGACAGGTCGATTTTCCCGAAATCCGTATGAAAATCATCTTCAGATACATTCACAATAAACTCCCGGACTTTTCCGCGGTGGGAGGTTTTTAGCATGACCAATTCGCCTGATAACATTTTGCACACCTTTCTAGCGTTTTTTAGAAGCGTATCTGTTAGCCGGGATAGTGACAATATCCCTTGGGACGGAATGCTTGTTCATTTCAAGATATTCCATTATCTCCACGAACTCCGGCTGGTAATCGTCCGCAAGCATCCTTGCATACTCGACACCATCCCATGTCAGCACATATTCATAACTCTGCCGGAACCTGCCTCCTTTCTCATAGTACCTGAGATCCTCATCGACTATGCCCATGGCAACAAGTATCTGTATATCCTCAAAGAGCCTGTCGCTGTAAGGGAACCCATACTTCTCATGAAAAGAGTAGTCAAAGAGATTCCGAAGCCTTGCAGAGTCACGCAGGATCCTGATAGTGCGGTACAGCCAGGTGATATGCCTCAGGCGGGGAATGGACACAAAGCCATCCTCCTCATCCTCAAAAAGGCTGTGAACCCCGTAAAAGAGCAGTAGCACACCTTCTATGGGCAGGTACTGCTCCGTACGTATAAAATGAAGGAGTTTCGGAGACAGCTCATCGACAGCTTCCCTTAGCTTCAGGGATACTGTGCTGTTGTCCATATCCGTGACAACAGAAGGATGAGCAAAAGCCGTGAGGGACAGCTGCCTTGATATCGCCCGTACAAGACCGTTAGCAAGCGCTGATTCGTCATAGAAGAAGGCATCCTCTTCACCCAGGGAAATGCGCATGCTCTTAGGAACCCCCGAGGCAACACTCAAATCCACAAGTACATCCCCAAGCTCCCTTGCCAGCAGGCTCTCCAGTTTCTTTGTCGCCATACCATGACGGGCTATGGTGGCCAGTGCCATCCTGACAGAAGGCGGAATGGTCTTCTGGCTGAGCCTTGCAACCGGAGTATAGATGCTTCCATCACGAATCTCAGCAAGCAGTTGCAGGGACTCTCCTGATGCATGTGATCTGATAAAGTCAAGAAGGTCGCTATCATTATAGGTCTTGAAAAAGAGCACGACCTCTTCCTTTGCCTTTTCCAGTCCTGCCTTTTTCTCATAACTACCAAGGGCGTCCTCAAGCGCATGCAACAGCATGACACGGGATGCCTGCGTCTTAGGGTTGTGAATAATAGCAGTGTAGTGATGGGCCCTGGATATCAGAAGGGACTCGGCTGCCGTGAGGGCCATGTCCTCGCCATAACCCGAACTATCCAAGCTGCCCAGAACTATATTCCCGTTTCTTATGACCAGGCTGCGCACTATCTGGTCCACGTCTATCATCCCGAAGGATACACCTGTATGATAGGAATCCCTGAGCAGGAAGTCGATGCGGTCTGCATCCACATCGTCTGCGATTATCTGCGCAAGGTATGGCTTCTTCAGGGAAGTGTCACCTGTGGCGATCTTTGCGATCTCCCCGAAGAATTCAAAGGGATCAGTCCCGAATTCCTTTTCCACGTACCTTGCAATGTAATTATCTTCAGGCAGGCTACCGGTGATAATATCCTTAGTGAAAGCCTCATGTTTTATCAGACGGGTACCATTAATATTTGGCTGCAGCAGAGGATTCCTTTTCAGCACACCCTCCACCACGTGGGAGAAAGCAGAGTGTCCTACATCGTGTAAAAGACCCGCCACCCTGACTTTGCGAATATCATCCGGCTCCAGGTCAAGGGAATGACCGATAACAGATGCCATGTGCATTGTCCCGATGCTGTGCTCAAAACGAGTATGGTTAGCACCTGGATATACAGTATCCACAAGCCCGAGCTGCTGGATGTTCCTGAGCCTTTGGACATGCTTTGTATTTACTAGCATTTGCTCAAACTCGTCCAGAAGGATTGTCTTGTGCACAGGATCATGGATGAGCATGGGTTTCTGCATAGAAGATAATATTCAATGTTAAGATATATAAACATAGGAAGTTTGTTGAATTTCCTGAAAGTGGCTATTCCAAAGAGAAAATCCTGAATAAAACACTGATAGAAACTTTGCTTCTGCATATTGGTTCATAGGATTTTTATCCATTCCGAACAAATATCTTCATACAGCAAGCTATTAAGTGAAACTGGATCTTTCAAAGGGAAGTCAGATGGGCAGGGGATTGCATAAGCCTGTCCTTGATACAACTATAGGGAGAATTCTAATGTTGAGAATGAGGGACAAATTAGCCGGAGGCAGGGATATAAGTCAAAATAAGGATACGCCTCCAGCCACCATAGAAGAAGAACAGCTAGGTACACGATTCAAAATGCGCCAGCGTTTTTTCACAATTGGGGATCGTTTTTTCATAGAGAATGAGCATGAAGACAAGGTTTTCCAGGTTGAGAACAAGGTACTACGTTTGCGAAAAACGCTGAATTTTCAGGATATCCAGGGGAATGATATCTACAAGATCCAGGAGAAAGTAGCACGCATACGTGATACCATGGATATCGAGAAGGACGGCCATGCAGTAGCTAAAGTACACAATGCTTTAATAACACCACTACGTGACCGCTGGAAGATCTCGGTTTCCAACGGCGAGGACCTGACGGCAAAGGGCAATATCCTCAATCATGAATACAAGATACTCAGGGGGGACCAGGTGATAGGAGCCGTCTCCAAAAAATGGTTCCGCATACGAGATACTTATGGCGTAGATGTGAGCAACAATGAGGACGCCTTACTAATCCTGGCCATTACCGTGGTTATTGACAGCATGGCACATGAAGGAAGGTAAAAGGGGATACAAAATAACTGGACAAATAAGAGAGAGAATTATGTTAGGTCCTATACAAATGTTAGCTATTGGCTTTGAAACTAACGAAAGGTTCAAAGGCGACATTATGCGGGAATTGAACGAGACACGCAGCAGAGGAGTAATACGGCTGCTGGATATGCTTTTTGTAATGAAGGACAAGGAAGGCAATGTCCTTACCATGGAAGACACTGATCTGACACCTGATGAGGAAATAGAAGTCGGTAAAGTGATCAGCAAGATGCTGGGAATGGAAGAAAGCAGTGCAGGAACTGCCGGGTCCGACACTTCTGCTGAGACACCTGCTGAAGATAGCTATGGCCTGGACATACAGGACATCATGGATGTTGTCAACCAGATAGAACCCGGTACATCAGCAGGTCTTCTGCTCATTGAGCATGTCTGGGCTGCAGGTCTGAAGCAGGCCATCAGAGAAGCCGGAGGACATCCCATTGCACAGGGCTTCCTTACACCCGAAGCAATGATGATGATCGGCAAGGAAGCCGAAGCTATTGCCGAAGCTGAGATAGCCGTTGAGATCTCCGAGGCCATTAAAGGTGCTGCCTTGCTTGACGTACTGTCCACCATTGACACTGCTGAAGAACTTAAGGAAGCTGCCATTGACGAAGCAGCTGAAACAGTTATGGAAATGGAGTTTGTAAAGACGGCTGCCGTTGCAGAAGCTGTGAGGACTCTGGTTGTAGCTGGAATCATAGAAGAAGCTGCTACCATGGAAGCAATTGACACCCTTGCAGAAGCCGGACTAGTGGAGGCTGCTGCGCTGAAAGTGGCTGAGAAAGAGGCGGTTGAAGCCTGACAATTGATTGGCGATGAATGTTCATCTCAGGGTGGTGAACCTGATCAATCAATGAACAAATTGAGTTGAAAGGTTTTAAAGGAGAATCGAATATGACTATGACGTCTTTAACAGTTCTGAAGTTTGAAAGCGCAGATGGCGCAGAAAAGGCTCTTGGAGTTATCGAAGACCTGAACAAGAGACAACTGATCACTTTGCATGATGCAGCTATCGTTACATGGCCGGGAGGTAAAAAGAAACCAAAAACAAAACAGCTGGCCAATATGACAGGTACGGGCGCTTTAAGCGGTGCTTTCTGGGGCATGCTCTTTGGCCTGATATTTCTGGTCCCGTTCCTGGGCATGGCTTTCGGGGCAGCGATGGGAGCTATGGCAGGCTCTATGGCAGAAGTGGGCATCAGCAAGGATTTCGTTAAATCGGTCAGGAGCAAAGTGACCGAAGGAACCTCTGCCCTCTTCCTGATGAGCAGTAATGCCGTGATGGACAAAGTTGTCGAGGCTATGAAAGGCTTGAAGTTCGAACTAATCGCTTCCAATCTTTCCAAGGAACAAGAGGAGAAACTACGTGAGGCCTTTGCGGAGGAATAAGGCAGAAATCAACAGCATTGAAGGACACAAACACTGGATTGATGCTACACAACATGCTTTTATATCTCAGGAAACTGGTTGGGATAAAACTGATTTTTCAGGTCAGACCCTGATAGAGATCTAGAAATTTCCCTTCTCTTTTGCTTCCCATGGCTGGAGCATTCCAAGAATCTAACATAATAACAGATGATAGAAGCTCCTGATTCCGGGAGGAAGCACTGAATGAAACAGCACGAACACCTGCCTTCCCGTATACACGTTCTGGCCAAGCCAACCGGGGCGGTCTGCAACCTGGCCTGCAAATACTGCTTCTTCCTGAGTAAAGAAGCACTCTATCCTGGAAGCGATTTCTGTATGTCTGACGAGGTGCTGGACAGATATGTCCGGCAGCTCATCGAAGCCCACAGTACTCCGCAAGTGACCATTGCATGGCAGGGTGGAGAGCCTACACTTATGGGCATCGACTTTTACCGATATGCCATCGAACTGCAGGAAAAGTACCGTAAACCCGGGATGACATTCGAGAATACCATGCAGACCAACGGTACCTTGCTGAATGACGAATGGTGCCGCTTCTTCAGGGAGAATAACTTCCTTATCGGCATCAGTATAGATGGTCCGCGCGAACTGCACGATGCCTACAGGGTGAACAGGGCAGGACAGGGGACCTTTGACAGGGTCATGCACGGACTGCGCCTCCTGCAGAAGCACGGTGTAGAGTACAATATCCTGACAACTGTCAATCGTGCCAATGCCGATCATCCGCTTGAAGTCTACCGCTTCTTGCGGGACGAGGCAAAGACCAGCTGGATTCAGTTCATCCCGATAGTGGAGCGCATCAACACCGATGGAAGCACACTCTGCCAGGAGGGGGACAGGGTAACAGAGCGTTCAGTGAGACCTGAGCAGCTGGGTAAGTTCCTTATAACTATATTTGATGAGTGGGTGCACAACGACGTTGGAAAGGTGTTCGTCCAGACATTCGAGGCCGCAGCACGCAGCTGGATGAGACTGCCTTCATCTGGAATGTGCGTCTTCGATGAGACATGCGGAACGGGACTTGCCCTGGAACACAATGGTGACGTCTATTCATGCGACCATTTTGTTGAGCTGGACTACCTGCTTGGCAACATAATGGAGAACGAACTTGCCAGCCTGGCAGCATCTGAGAAGCAGCACAGCTTCGGCAGGGATAAAAAGGACTCCCTGCCCCGGGAATGCCTGGAATGTGACTTATACTTTGCCTGCCATGGCGGATGTCCGAAGAATCGCTTCCTGAAGACCTCTGATGGTGAGCGGAAACTAAACTACCTCTGTGATGGCTGGAAGACCTTTTTCCGTCACATCGATCATCCCATGAAGGCCATGGTCGCATTGATGCTTCGGGGCTATCCTGCTTCAGAAGTAATGAATATTCGGTCCAGGGAGAACAGAATTCAGGAGAGGGCACTCCCGAAGGTCGGGCGCAACGAGCCCTGTCCCTGTGGCAGCGGGCTCAAGTTCAAACGCTGTCACGGACACAAGGAATACAGGTCACAAGAGAAAATACCGAAAGAAGCAATGACTTTCAGAGAGGCTGGGCCAGGAACATATCGGCAGTAAACAATTTTGATAGTTAAATGATCAATAATCCGGGAGGATTGAACAATGGGAGAAAAGAAACCGAACATTCTGGTCATCTGGGGAGATGACATAGGACTCAGCAATCTGAGTTGCTACAGCGACGGATTGATGGGGTACAGGACACCGAACATAGACCGCATAGCCAATGAAGGTATGAGGTTCACGGACTCCTACGGGGAACAGAGCTGCACAGCCGGACGTGCGTCGTTCATCACCGGCCAGAGTCCTTTCAGGACAGGACTGAGCAAGGTGGGTCTGCCGGGGGCAAAGACAGGTCTCCAGCATGAAGACCCCACCATTGCCGAACTGCTGAAGGCAGAGGGTTATGCTACGGGACAATTCGGAAAGAACCATTTCGGCGACAGGAATGAATACCTGCCCACAGTCCATGGTTTTGATGAGTTCTTCGGGAATCTATACCACCTGAACGCCGAGGAGGAGCCGGAACTGCCCGACTATCCACCTGAGAAGGATTTCCCACGTTTCAGGGAGCGGTTCGGCCCAAGGGGAGTAATACACTCCTGGGCTACCGATGAGGAAAATTCCACAGAGGATCCGCGCTGGGGACGCGTAGGCAGGCAAAGGATCGAGGACACCGGACCGCTGAACCGGAAACGCATGGAAAAGGTCGATCTGGAGTTCATAGAAGCCTCCATTGATTTCATCAAACGTCAGAAGGAAGCCGGTAAGCCTTTCTTTGTATGGCTCAATACAACCTGGATGCATTTCAGGGTGCATATTCCTGAAGAGATACGTGGTCAAGCAGGGAGGTGGCAGTCAGAGTATCACGACGCGATGATAGAACATGACAGGCAGGTGGGCATGATGCTTGATTTACTTGATGAGCTGGGTATTGCGGAGGATACTATCGTTATGTACAGCACGGACAACGGGCCCCACATGAATTCCTGGCCTGACGGGGCTATGACTCCTTTCCGCTGTGAGAAGAATTCCAACTGGGAAGGTGCTTTCCGCGTTCCTGGGGTCGTGCGCTGGCCGGGCAGGATCCGTGGAGGCGTGGTATCCAACGGGATTGTCAGTCACACGGACTGGCTGCCCACTTTCCTTGCCGCGGCAGGTGCGCCGGACATCGGAGAGAGCCTCAAGAAAGGATATCGGACCGGTGACAAGAACTTCAGGGTGCATCTGGATGGCTATAACCTGTTACCCTATCTGACGGGCAAGGAAAAAAAGTCCCCACGAACCGATTTCTTTTACTTCTCCGACGATGGGGACCTGGTTGCTGTAAGGTATGACAACTGGAAACTGGTGTTCATGGAACAGCGTGCTGTCGGGACCCTGCAGGTATGGGCCGAACCTTTCATACAGCTGCGCGTCCCAAAGATATTCAATCTGCGCACGGATCCATATGAGCGCGCAGACATGACATCCAATACATACTATGACTGGATGCTTGATCATGCTTTCCTCATGGTGCCGGCCCAGAGCATCGTTGGCGACTTTTTATCAACCTTCATGGAGTTCCCGCCACGCCAGAAAGCAGCCAGCTTTACTATAGACAGGGTTATGGAAAAGCTACTGGAGGGTATCGGCAGCACCTGATACATTTAGTAATTGAGAGAAGACAGAAGTGGTGACATGGTAGAGACCTTATCTTTTGCAGAATTCCTCGGGACCATCAGAGTCCTTGCAACGGTGACCTTCGTACTCACCAGCATGCTCGCAATGGGATTCTCCCTCACACTGCAGCAGATCATCGAGCCTCTGAAGAACACAAACCTGCACCTTCTTCCGATATCATACATATGTTGCCAGAATATCAAATCTAAGTATAGTTAATATAAATTGTGGGGTAAATGAATGTCAAATGCAGACTATATACAGAAAGTGAATAGCCAGGAAGCCGTGCTGGGAGGGATTGCCTCCATTATATTTGGTATTTTGTTACTTACATGGCCTGGAGCGACTCTATCTGCGATCATGCTGCTGGTCGGTCTCTGGTGGCTGGTCCAAGGAATATTCATGATATTCTCCATTTTCATTGACCGGTCCAAGTGGATCTGGAAATTGACTGGAGGCCTTATTGGCATATTTGCAGGTATTCTTGTTCTTCAACATCCACTTCTGATCCCTGTGATTGGTACAATCACCCTGACACTAGTTTTAGGGATACTGGGTATGAGCATGGGCATTCTAGCTGTGATTGCTGCCCTAGTGGGAGATGGATGGGGGACCGGGATATTGGGGATTGTAAGCATCATAATCGGACTGCTGTTAATATTCAATGTCCTTATAGGTGGAGTGGTACTTCTATTTGGAACAGCTTTCCTGATGATCATATCGGGAATCAGCACTATATACTGGGCGTATAAGTAAACCGATCTACAAAAACGAACACCCATAGAAGCACATGATAGGAATAGGTAGATGCAGGAAGACACAAACGGAACTCTGTTTCTGATCATGGTTTCAAGTAATTTATAATTCTTTTAAAAGAGATATAGAAGCATAGAAGAAGACGGATAAAAACAGAATCTGCTATCGAAGATAATTGACCTAATATCTAGACTTTCTTGAGAAAGAATAAGAAGAACACAGATATGGATTATCAGAAAGGGGTAAAATCGAATTTTCAAGGGGGAGTGGAATGGAAACTACAATCGATGAATATAATATAAACAATCAGGCTCTGCTATTGGGAGGTATAACCTCCCTCATATTTGGAGTACTGTTGCTGACATGGACAGGAGCCACACTGACCGTGATCACATTGCTTATCGGCCTCTGGTGGCTTATACAGGGACTATTCCTTATACTTGGCATTTTCCAGAACAGGTCTCAATGGATATGGAAACTCCTTAGTGGCATTATTGGCGTACTTGCCGGTATCCTGGTCTTGCAGCACCCTTTGCAGAGCGCTATTATCCTGCCTGCGACCCTGTGTTCATTCTTGGGATCATGGGTATAGTCATAGGCATTACATCCCTTATCGCTGCTTTTGGGGGGCGAGGGCTGGGGTATCGGAGCTTTCGGTATCATCAGTATAATAATAGGGGTAACCCTGGCAACAAATGTGATAGTGGGCGCTCAATTTTTATTATGGATCACAGCTGGTTTGCTTATTCTGGAGGGAGTTGTGGCAATCTACATGGCTTACAAATGATGTTCGGGTTCTTGCAAAGGGGACGGAAAACAGGTATATCGGGACTTATATAATGAAAATAGATAGATAATAGATATTAATGAATATCCAAGGGGTATGCGCATGAGAAATTTACAAACTGACACATTTTCCGCGCCCGCAAAGCTTCTATTCATTACAGTTGCCGTGGTACTTCTGACAATTGGAATGCGGGCCATCGCATCAATATTGATACCCATCCTGTTCTCACTCTTTGCAACACTAATATTTGCTCCTATGATATACAAGCTCCGGAAAAGAGGAGTACATCCTGTGATCAGTATCGCCCTTGTCATCCTGCTATTCCTGTTGATCGTTGTGGTTGTCAGCATCCTTACAGTCAGTGCTATACTGCAGTTCAATGAACTGACCCCTGCTTACCAGAGCAATCTGGCAGCGAGAGTTGACAGCCTTATGGAATATGTTCCATACATAGAGAATCTTGATATCTCCCTGGGATCAATTGTACGCGACGTGGGAATTTTCCTGCTGGCTTCTTTGGCATCGATATTTTCAGGAACTGTAAGTGCTGCAACAACAGTCGGTCTCATCATAATCACAACTGCGTTCCTGCTGTTAGATGCCATAGGAATTTCGGAGAAGGTCCAGAGAGAAGTCGAAGAGCGTTTTACACTTGCAGTAAACATCAAGGATTTAGGCAGCCAGGTAAT
>WPCG01048912.1_pt1 | contig 11315 bp, 9 predicted proteins | sample 5403311 | NCBI WGS metagenome assembly WPCG01 (sample SAMN12869467, study PRJNA574797) | sludge metagenome | isolation source: wastewater treatment of Control | place: China:Beijing | collected 2019-05-17 | reverse complement strand
GCAGCCCTACAGCGGCCCGGACGAGTTCGCCGCCGACCTCGACACCCTGCACCGTTCGCTGGTCGCCAACGGCTCGCAGGCCCTCGCCCGCGGCCGTCTGCGCCACCTGCGCCGCGCCGCGCGGGTGTTCGGCTTTCACCTCGCCCCCATCGATCTGCGCCAGAACGCCGACGTGCACGAGCGCGTGGTCGCCGAACTGCTCGCCTGCGCCATCCCCGGCAGCGACTATCTCGCCCTCGACGAAGCGGCACGCTGCGAGCTGCTTCTTGCCGAACTGGCTACCCCGCGCCTGCTGGCCTCGCCGCACGTGCGCTACAGCGCAGAAACCAGCGGCGAACTGGCCATCTTCCATGCCGCCCGTCGCGCCCATCTGCGTTTCGGCAGCGCTGCCATCCAGAACTGCATCATCTCCAAGACCGCTGCGGCCTCCGACCTCCTCGAACTGGCGGTGCTGCTCAGGGAAGGCGGGCTGCTGCGCCCGCAGGAGCAGGCCCTGGACGTCAACATCGTGCCGCTGTTCGAGACCATCGGCGACCTGCGCAACGCCCCGGCGGTAATGGCGAAGCTCTTCGAACTGCCCCCCTACCGTGCCCTGATCGCCGCCCGCGGCGATCTGCAGGAAGTGATGCTGGGCTACTCCGACAGCAACAAGGACGGCGGCTTCCTGACCTCCGGCTGGGAGCTCTACAAGGCCGAGATCGAACTCGTCACCGTCTTCGCCCGCCACGGCGTACGCCTGCGCCTCTTCCACGGCCGCGGCGGCTCCGTCGGACGCGGCGGCGGCCCCAGCTACCAGGCCATCCTCGCCCAGCCCGGCGGCGCCGTGCAGGGGCAGATCCGCCTTACCGAACAGGGCGAGGTGATCGCCGCCAAATACGGCAACCCCGAAGTCGGACGGCGCAACCTCGAAGTCCTGCTCGCCGCCACACTGGAAGCCAGCCTTGGCAGCGGCGACGCCCCGGCCCCCGATCCGGCCTTCATCGACACCATGCAGGCGCTGTCCGACAGCGCCTTCGCCGCCTACCGCGGACTGGTCTATGAGACACCCGGTTTCGAGGACTACTTCTGGCAATCCACGGTGATCAGCGAGATTGCCGAACTGAACATCGGCTCGCGCCCGGCATCGCGCAAGAAAGGCACCCGCATCGAAGACCTGCGCGCCATACCCTGGGTGTTCTCGTGGTCACAATGCCGACTCATGCTGCCGGGCTGGTTCGGCTTCGGCAGCGCCGTGCAGGACTGGCTGGCCCGCCACCCCGCCGACGGTCTCGCCGGCCTGCAGCGCATGCACCGCGAATGGTCCTTCTTCGCCACCCTGCTGTCGAACATGGACATGGTGCTGGCCAAGAGCGACCTCGCGATTGCCTCGCGCTATGCCGAACTGGTGCGCGACACCACCCTGCGCGATACCATCTTCGAGCGCATCCGCAAGGAGTGGCAAGCCACCGTGGACGCCCTGCTGGCCATCACCGGACAGAACGAGCTGCTCGACGGCAACCCGTTGCTGAAGCGCTCGATCCGCAACCGCTTCCCCTACCTCGACCCACTCAACCACGTCCAGGTCGAACTGCTGCGCCGCCACCGCGAGGTCCACGACGACGAGCGCATCCGCCTGGGCATCCACATCTCCATCAACGGCATCGCCGCCGGCCTGCGCAACAGCGGCTGAGCGGGACGGCAGGCCCCTCTGCAGACTGGCCACAGCCATGGCAGGGAAAAAGGAAGGGGCATTGTGCGGCGCTCTGCACCGCACAATGCCCCTTCCGACATTCAGCAGCGCCTCAACTCAGCCTGCCGCCACCCTGCGCCGACGCGCCACGGCACCGAGAACGCCAAGGCCGGCAAGCATCATCGCGTAGCTTCCGGGCTCGGGCACTGCGGGGATCACGTTCACTCCGATGAAGCCATAGGCCTGCAGGTACTCGCCGTCGCTGCCACCGGCACGAAAAACGACGGTATCGACATTAGCGAAGTTCAATTCCACGTCTAGTGGCACACCGAACTGAACAGCAAAAACACGCTCTGCCACCACCGTCCCGTCGCGGTAAGCGGTGACAACTGCCCTGTCGATATAGTCGTCGAACTGAGGGTCACTCCATGGATTAAATTCGACCAGCATGGCCCGCTGAAGATCAAACACCCCACCGTCAGCAGACCACATCAACGTATTGAACCCCATTGGCATGTCTTGAAGCGAAATGGATGGTGCCGTCAAATAGCTGCTCCAAAACGCATCCTCATGCTCGTCACCCCAGAACACCCATTCCACACCGGGGGTCGGTGCCGACGGATAACCACGTTCGAGGGCATCCAGTTCTACACCATTGCTGTGCAAGTTGTGAATGACATAGACATCAGACGCCAGCGCACCCAGCGGTGCTCCCGCAGATCCCAGAGCAAAGACTGAGGCAGCAATCCAGTTCTTGAGTTTCATCAAAGTGATCCATGGTTGTTGAAGAAGAAAGCGCAGCAAACTGTGTCAGCCCCCTTAAATCCGGCCAATACGGGCGCCGCAAACAAAGCACAATGCATAATTCTATGCACATGGCGAATGTACTTTCAACCCTTACAACCTCAACGGCCATCCCCCCGCGACGAACGGTTCTACCCACCAGTGCAAGGCCTACAAACCCAGCAACTGCTTCACCGCCGGCCACTGCCGGCGGCTCACTGGCAGGCGCTCGGGCAGGCCGGTGAGCAGCACCTCCCAGTGCCCCTCACCCTCCCCCCGTTCGCCGTCATTGACGCGCTCCACGCCGCGCAGGGCCGCGCGCGCCACCAGGCTGTTGCGGTGGATGCGCAGGAAGCGCTCGCCGAACTCCTGTTCAAGCTGCACCAGGGTTTCATCGAGGAGGTATTCGCGCTCCGCCGTGCGCGCAGTGACGTACTTCTGCTCCGCCTTCAGGTAGAGCACCGCGTCGACGGGGACGAGCAGGATACGCCCGCGCTCGCTGACGCTTAGGTGGCGGCGCGCGGATGGCGCCAGCGCGGCCAGCGTGCCTTCGGCAAGCGGCGCACGCTGGCGGACCTTGCCCAGCGCGGCGGCGAGGCGCTCGGCACGCACCGGCTTGAGCAGGTAATCGACCGCCGCCACTTCGAAGGCCTGCACCGCATACTGGTCGTAAGCGGTGGTGAATATCACCGCCGGCGGCAACGCAAGGCGCTGGAGGTGGCGGGCGAGTTCGACCCCATCCATTACCGGCATGCGGATGTCAGCCAGCACCGCATCGGCCTGGGTGTGCTCCAGCAGGCGCACAGCCTCGGCACCGTTGGCGGCCATGCCGACCAGCTCGGTGGGCACTGTGGCGGCAAGATCGCCGAGCAGATCGCGCAGACGGCTGCGCGCCGGCGCCTCGTCATCGACGATGAGTACGCGCAAGGGTGGTTGCGGCGTGCTCATGAGGGCCTCCGGCAGGGCATGCGGATACGCACGCGGTAGCGCCCTTGGCGGGCCTCGGTGTCCAGCCCGGCTTCGAGGTCGAAGAACAGCATCAGACGTTCGCGGATGTTCTCCAGCGCCATGCGGTTGCCTTCATGGTGATCGGCCTGCTCGGCCACGGGATTGTCGACCTCGATGCGCAGCTCCTTGCCGCGGCGGTAGATCTGCACACGGATCTCGCCGCCCGCAGCGGCCGGCTCGATGCCGTGGTAAACCGCATTCTCGAGCAGCGGCTGGAGCAGCAGGGGCGGCACCAGGGCATCACGCGGACAATGCTCGGTCTGCCAGTGCACCTGCAGGCGCTCGCCCAGGCGCAGGCGTTCGAGGTCGAGGTAGTGCTCGCACAGGCGCAACTCGTCATCGAGGCGCACCAGCTCGCGGTTCTCGCGCATCTGCACGCGGAACAGTTCGGCCAGCTCCTCCAGCGCGCGCTCGGCACGGCGCGGGTCAGAGCGTATCACCCCAAGCACGCCGTTGAGGCTGTTGAACAGAAAGTGGGGGCGGATGCGTGCGGTCAGGGCCATCAGTCGCGCCTCGGTGAGCGCAGGCGACAGCAGGCGGTTGCGGTAATCGAAGTAGCCCAACCCGAGCGCAGCCGCAGCCACCGCCCACAGCACCCAGCGCAGCACGCCCTCCCCGCCGCCGACCAGCTCGCCGGCCAGCATCCACGCCACCACGGCAACCGCTGCGGCAAGCGCGAGCACCGCCACCACCGCCCAGCGCACGGGCAGACGCACCAGCAGGGGGTGGCCAATGTAGAGCAGGGCCGCGGCATACAGAAGCGGCAGCTCGAGACGCCCGGCAAAGGCGATGAAGTCGGACAGGAAGTCCGTCAGGGCCTCGCCGGTGATCAGCACAGTGCCCACCGCGAGCAGGTTGATCAGCAGCAGCAGGCGCAACAGCACACCCAGATTGCGGAAATCCGGCAGCACGCCGCCTGCGGCAGGAGAAGAAGGCTTTTGCTTTATACTTGACATCGCTCACGCCGGGCCGCCCATCCCTGTGCGCCGCCCGCAACACCGCCGAATCCGGCGCCAACACCCACGCTGCCCTCATTATGACAGATACCTCCTCCGCGCAACCGGCCAAGGCCTGGTCGGGACGCTTTTCCGAACCGGTCTCCGATCTCGTCAAACGCTACACCGCATCGGTGTTCTTCGACCAGCGCATGGCCGAACAGGACATCCGCGGCTCGCTCGCCCACGCCAGGATGCTTGCCCGCCAGGGCATCATCGGCCCCCAGGATCTGGCCGACATCGAGCGTGGCATGGCGCAGATCCGCGACGAGATCGCGCGCGGAGAGTTCGCCTGGAGTCTCGACGACGAGGACGTCCATCTCAATATCGAGAAGCGCCTCACCGCGCTCGTCGGCGACGCCGGCAAGCGCCTGCACACCGGGCGCAGCCGCAATGACCAGGTCGCCACCGACATCCGCCTGTGGCTGCGCGACGCCATTGACCAGATCCTGGTGCTGATCGGCGACTTCCAGCGCAACGTACTCGAACTTGCCGAAGCGCACGCCGACACCCCGCTGCCGGGCTTCACCCACCTGCAGGTCGCCCAGCCGGTGACCTTCGGCCACCACCTGATGGCCTACTGCGAGATGACCCGGCGCGACGCCGAGCGCTTCGCCGACTGCCGCCGCCGGGTCAACCGTCTGCCGCTGGGCAGTGCCGCACTGGCCGGCACCAGCTATCCGATCGACCGCGAATCCGTTGCCCGCGAACTGGGCTTCGACGAGGTCTGCTACAACTCACTGGACGCCGTCAGCGACCGCGACTTCGCCATCGAGTTCTGCGCCGCTGCGGCGCTGCTGATGACCCACCTGTCGCGCCTGTCGGAAGAGCTCATCCTGTGGATGAGCCCGCGCGTGGGCTTCATCGACCTCGCCGACCGCTTCTGCACCGGCAGTTCGATCATGCCGCAGAAGAAGAACCCCGACGTTCCCGAACTGGTGCGCGGCAAGACCGGCCGCGTCAACGGCAGCCTGATCGCCCTGCTGACCCTGATGAAGGGCCAGCCGCTGGCCTACAACAAGGACAATCAGGAAGACAAGGAACCGCTCTTCGACACCGCCGACACCGTCATCGACACGCTGCGCATCTACGCCGACATGATGGGCAGCCGCATCGACGAGAAAACCGGCGAGCGCGTATTCAACGTCCGCGTCAAGGCCGCGGCGATGCTCGGTGCGCTCTCCCAGGGCTACGCCACCGCCACCGACCTGGCCGACTACCTGGTCAAGAAGGGGCTGCCCTTCCGCGACGCCCACGAAGCCGTCGCGCTGGCCGTGCGCGCAGCCGAAGCACGTGCATGCGACCTGCCCGACTTCACGCTGGACGAACTGCGTGCGGCGATGGCTGAAGTCAATGGCGCCGCGGAACGCGTTGGCGAAGACGTCTTTGCGGTGCTCACCGTGGCCGGCTCACTGGCGTCGCGCAATCACGTCGGCGGCACCGCCCCGCAGCAGGTGCGCGCCGCAATTGCGCGCATGCGCAACAGCCTGGGCTGAACCATCTCGCGTCGGTTTTTTTTACACCTTGCTCAGGACCATCCCCGAGCACACCGTAATTGACTGATACAAAAGGATAAAAACACCAAGGAATTGCAGGCGCGATCCTTGCTAATCATGAAGCATGTCACGCCCTCGACCATATCGGGCTGGATTTCTCCGCCCGATTGGCGACAATAGGATCATCCGTTTCGAATGGCCGCACACATGAAAACCCCTGTCCCTGACACCCAGCAAGCCAGCCCCGCGACCCCGACCTCCACGGCCGGCCGCCGCCGCGTGCTGCTCGCCGGCGGTGCCAGCACAGTGCTGCTGTCGGTAAAGACCGGCAGCGCGCTGGCGGCAGGGCGTTGCGTGTCACCGTCGGCGTACTCCTCGATCAGCGCGCTCACCCACGCCAGTCAGAAGCCCATCGAGTACTACCCGGTATGCCAGTCGCACGGCTACTACGGCAACGGCGGCATCTCCAAGCACGAACGCCAGCAGCGCTGGGGCGTGGTGGATTTCAAGACCGCCACCCTTGCCAACCGCGGCTTCACCGCCACGGCCAACTTCCCGGCCACCACCAAGCTCCTCGACATCCTGCAGAGCGTGCCCTACCGCGCCGACGAAGGCGACCTCGTCACCGTCTACCTGGACGCCATCAACGGCCGCAGCACGCCCTACATCAGCGTCGACAACGTCCTCGACATGTGGGCGATCATGTTCCGCGGCTCGGTCTTCAGCAGCGGCCCCTTCAGTGGCTGGACGGCCTCCGACGTGCGCAACTACCTCAACCTGGTGGTCAGCTGACAGCCTGCGCAGGTCTTGACCGCCCCACCCGCAGCACCCCTCCCGCTGTTTGCCCTGCGCCCGCAGTGGCATGTGCATTTCCACGACGACGACAGCTGCGTTGCCTTTCACCCGCACAGCGGCGACATCCTCGCCCTCGCCCCGGGTGCCGGTGTCGTCCTGAGGGTACTGCGGGACGGCCCCGCCAGCATCGCTGAGCTCGCCGAACGTCTGCAAAAACTCGACACCACCCTGCGCACCGACGATTGCCTGACGCACTGCCAGCACATCGTCGACGAACTGCTCGCCTCAACCCGCCTGATCGAGCGCCCGGACAGCCATGAAGCTCGCTGACCTGTCCCCCGCCGCGCTCGCCGGCTGCCTGCACGATGGCCTCATCCTGCACACGCCGCCATTCAGCTTCCGCCTGCGCAGCCCGCTCGCACATCTTCACCAGGCACTGCGGCTGGCCTACGCCGACTACAGCATTGCCGCAGACGGCGCCTACGACTTCGACCTCCACATCGCACCGGTCTCCGGCCCGCGGCGCTGGCTGCGTCCGCTGATCCGCATCGAAGTCGACGGCGCCCGCCCCTTCGAGGTGCTGCCCAGCGCCCACGCCTTTCCATTGCTCGAATGGGCGATGAACTGGTGCGTGACCTCCACCGCCCACCACTACACCCTGTGCCACAGCGCGGTACTCGCCCACCGCGACCGCGCGGTGCTGCTGCCCGCCCCACCGGGCTCGGGCAAGAGCACGCTGTGCGCCGCACTGGCGCTGTCGGGCTGGCGCCTGCTCTCCGATGAACTGGCCCTCATCGCCCCCGCCAACCTGGCCATCCACCCCTGCGTGCGCCCGGTAAGCCTCAAGAACACCTCCATCGCCATCATCCGCGAGCGTTTCCCCGCTGCCCGCCTGACCCCGGAGGTCTTCGACACCATCAAGGGCACCGTCGCCCACCTCGCCCCGCCTGCGCTCGCCCTCGACCACGCACACGTCCCCGCACGCCCCACCTGGGTGATCCTGCCGCAGTACCGTCAGGGCGCCACCACCACACTGCAGCCCCTGGTGCGCGCCGAGGCCACGGCGGAGCTGGCGCGCAACTGCTTCAACCTGGTCGGCATCGGCACCCTGGCCTTCGACACCCTCGCCGGCCTCTGCGATACCGCACAGTGCTACCGCCTCGAATACGCCTCGCTGGACGAAGCCATCGCCCTCTTCGGCCAGCTTGCCGCCGCATCATGAGCGCCCCCCGCCCCCTGCTCCACCGCGTGCTCGCACACCCCGCCGAGGCCGCTGCCCTCGACGACGCCGGCTGGCATCTGCTGGTCGGCCAGGCGCGCAGTGCCGCCGTGCTCGGCCGCACCCTGAGCGCCGTCGCAGCGCGCATCGGCGAGCGCGCGCTGCCGCCCTGTGCAGCCCATGCCCTGACAGCGGAAAGGAATCTGGCCGCCCACCGCTGCGCCTGCCTGCGCTGGGAAGTGGAGGAACTCGCCCGCGTGCTCGCCCCGCTCGGCGTACCGGTGATCCTGCTCAAGGGCGCGGCCTACGTCATCCAGGGCCATGACTGGGCGCATTGGCGGCATTTCGGCGATATCGACATCCTGCTGCCGGCAACGACCCTGCCCGACGCGGAAAGACTGCTCGCGGTCAATGGCTGGATACACAGCAAGCGAGACGACTACGACCAGGCCTACTACCGCCGCTGGATGCATGAGCTGCCACCGCTGCAGCACCTCCTGCGCGGCACAGCACTCGACGTGCATCACACCATTGTCCCGCGCACCGCTCGCTATCGCCCGCCGGCAGAAAAGCTCTTCGAGAACGCACGAGGCCTGCCAGCCGATGACCGCCTGGCCACGCTGTCGGCAAGCGACCAGTTTCTCCATGCCGCAACCCATCTGTTCACGGAAGGCGAAGCGGACATGGCACTGCGCAACCTGGTCGATCTGCACGACCTGCTGTGTTCGGGCTCGGCACAGGACGCCGACGGCTTCGCCGCAGCCCTCTGCGAGCGCGCCGCAACGCTGGACCTGATCGCCCCGCTGGCACTCGCCGCGCGCCACCTGCACCGCCAACTGGGTTCGATGGCGGCTGCCGCAGTCAGTGCTGAACTGACCCGCAACAAACGGATTCCCGCCTTTAACGGCGCTCTGGACTGGATGTTCGACGCCACTTTCCGCGGCCACCACCCCAGTATGCGTAGCCGCAGCCTGGACTCAGCCAGCGCCCTGCTCTATCTCCGCGGACACTGGCTGCGCATGCCGGCAACGCTGCTGGCCGCTCACCTGACCCGCAAGCTGCTGCGCCTCAGCGGGAACGGGAAGAGCCCCCCCTGACCTGCACCCTCTTACCAGCACTCGGCAATCGGCTTGTCGCCGGTCCGGGTGCGCGCGCCGGTTTCGTCGATGCGCAGGGTACCGCAACCGCCGACGTTGCCGTCCCGGGCCAACTGCACGCCCTGCGGCACCGCCTCAAGACGGAAGGTTCGCGGCGCGGTAAATGCCGGATCCAGGGCAATGGTGTAATAAGTGGCGAGGTTGCTTTCAGTACGACACCCCCCTGCCGGCAAGGCGACCGCGACCGCCGCTGGAGTCTGGTCATAGCGCATGTTGGTGGTATAGAAGCGCTCCATGAACTGCGCCATTTCCTGCAGGCAGGCCTTGGCCTGGCCGCGGCGGCTCTTGGTGATGTACTCGTTGTAATTGGGGATCGCGATCGACGCCAGCAAGGCAATGATGGCGACGACGATCATCATCTCGATCAGGGTAAAACCGCGCACACGCTTCATTTCCGTATCCTGTGAAGAAGGGCCTGCTCATGCAGGCCCCTGAATCCGCAATCCGCCTTCAGCGCACGATCTCACGCCAGGACGACCAGCCGGCAACACCGCCACCACCCGGAGGGTTATTCAGCCGGAAGCTCTCCCGTGCCGCGCTGTCATAGGTGCCCAGCATGAAGGTCTCTCCTTCCTCGTTGGTATAGAAGAGCATTTCGTTGGGGCCGCTGGCATGCCTGACGATGGAACGTCCGCTGAGGAACATGGGGTTGGTCAGGCGCGCGCCAGAGAAGGGGCTTATCGCCAGAGTGAAGCCAGAACCCTCCGGCTCGCAGGGATCGGACGAGTCGGGAATACGCACTGTCCCGAACAATCCTCCCAGCATGATCCGATTGGATACCAGCATGCGGGCACCGCTCTCGGCAAAGTCCACATACCAACCCTGCTTGCCTTCCATGTCGGCACCGGAACTCGCCTCTGTCTCACCATCGGCCTGTATCGTACGCTGCACCAGTTCGGCAGCACGATCAGTAATCGTAGTACCGCTGTCGATCAGCCCATACCAGGATTGCACGGTATTGTCGGTGAGGTCGGCCTGGTTGAGATACCGCCCGGTACCGAAGAACACCCAGCGCTTCAGCGTCACCGGTTGCACCGCTACATACGGCGCTGCGGTGATCGGCTGCACCTGATTGGACGCATTCCTGGCGGTAAACAGCAAGCCGAGGGACTGCGTCGTGGTCAGATCGGTGAAACGCCAGACATTGCCAAGCAGATCGCCGCCATAGACGGTATCGACAAAACCGTTGCCATTCGTATCGCCGGCGGTAATACCCATGAGACCGTTGTTGCCCGTCGCGCCGGTGGGGATGACGTCCACCGATCCATCACCGATCTTGATCATCACCAGGGCCGACTCGCCGTCGCTGCCATTCGGGCCGTTGGGCAGCAGTACCCGCCAGTCGCCATCTGCGATCTGTGCGATCACCGGATCACCGATGACATTGCCAAGCTCCGGAATCTGCGCAGCGGTCTTTTCCCACAGCAACTGGATGTTCTCGGGGTTGGTGATGTCCAGTGCGTACACCGCCCGCGCACCGCGCCCCATGGTACCGATCAGCACCGTACGCCAGGCAAGTACCGGCGACGACGGCGTAGCCGAGTACACCTGCCCCGTGACCATGCGCCCATCGACAAAATAACGGTGCTCGAAGGCAGGATCGGCAATCGTACCCAGACCCGCGCCAAACGCCGCTGCGGGAACAAAGGCGAACATTTCGGTTCCCGCCCGCTCAATGACATTGTTGGCGGCATCAAGCTTGTCGGCAACCCGGAACGCATGCAGCATGCCGTCGTTGGCCCCGGCAAACAGTACCGCCGGACGCCCGGCATTGGCGGCAGCGAATGCCGGGTAGCTCGTTGCCCCCAGGAAGGTACGCCCCTGAAAAAGCGCACTGCTGGGCACGCCAACATACTCCGAGCGCGAGTTGATGAAGGATCCCAGTACCTGCTCACGATCACGCAGGGTCCCGCCCTGGGCGATTTCCTGGTCGCGGGCACCGCGGATGTAGTTCATCACATCGACAGAGTTCCCAAGCGCTGCCTTCTGCGCTGCGGTCAGATTGGCCCAGGTCAGCGCCTGCAGCGCGGTACCGGTATTGACGCGGATATTGCGCAGATTATGGGCCGGAAGCTCTTCCAGCGCCGACCACGCCTCGCTGGCGCCGATGGTACCGGTCGAGGTATTGAAATTGAATGCCTGCACATCGCCGTGCCAGTTGCCGCTGTAATAAAGCGTCTGAAAGACCAGCGA
>WPCG01078394.1_pt1 | contig 11334 bp, 9 predicted proteins | sample 5403311 | NCBI WGS metagenome assembly WPCG01 (sample SAMN12869467, study PRJNA574797) | sludge metagenome | isolation source: wastewater treatment of Control | place: China:Beijing | collected 2019-05-17 | reverse complement strand
ATGTCCATGGCCGCCATCCAGTTCATGGGGTGCAGCGTACAGCCCTCGCCGTGAAAGCTCCTGCTGCCCTTCAGTGCCTCGCTGCGCGCAACCCATATGGCCCCACTCGGGCAATACAGCGGCGGCAGATCCTGCGAGCGGGCCTTGCGCGCCTCAGGGAACAGGTAGTCCGGTCGCTGCGCTTCATCCAGGCGTGCAGCCCACCAGGGATTCATCCAGCCAAAACGGAAGCAGGAGATCTGGAAGTCAGCCCCGCGCTGCAGGAAGCCGCCAACGGCATCCCTGATCTCGGCTACGCCCCGCAGCGGGCAGTTGGCCATCAGTTGCGAGACGTATTCATAGCGCTCGCCCCAGTGCGCCTCGGCCTGTTCAAGCGCAGCAAGGGTGGCCTCGCTCGATGGCGCCATGTCGTCTGCAGCCGCATGGCGCAGGAAAGGGGCCTCTGCACCATGCTCGCGGGCGATCGCGGCGATTTCGGCATCATCGGTCGATACCAGCACGCGCCGGTAGCACCCGGATTCAAGCGCGGCTTCGATTGTCCACGCCAGCATCGGCTTGCCGTGGAATTCAAGAATGTTCTTGCGTGGCAGTCGCTTTGATCCGCCGCGGGCAAGGATCACGGCAATGTGGTTCACCAGGCTGTCCACCCTCCATCGACTGCCAGCACATGCCCGGTCATGGCCGAGAAGTGATCCGACAGCAACATGTCCACAGGCCCCGCCACCTCGCTTTCGTCGAGCATCCGCCCGCGCGGGCACAGCTTCGCGTAACGCGCCTTGAAGGCGGCATCGACGCGACCTTCCACCCCTCCGAAAGCAATGCAGTTGACCTGAATATCCGCAGGCGCAAGGCGCGTTGCGAGTTCCTTGGTAAGGTGCGCAAGCGCAGCCTTGGCTACGCCATAGTGCAGCGGCGACTGCCTGACGGGGTCCTCATACAACCCGAGGTTGGCGGCCACCGTACCGTACTGCGAACCGATGTTGACCACCCGCCTGAGCCGGCTGCCCTCCTCGCCGGCAAGCGCCATGGTCAGCTCGTAGGGCACGATGACGTCGAGGAGCAGTTCCCCGGCAAAGTTGGCGCGACTCACCTGGCCGTCGTCCTCCACCTTCAGGTAACTCAGGCTGCGCGCATTATTCACCAGACAATCGGGGTAAAGTCCGTCCCGTGCCAAAGCGCTGCTCAGAGCCGCCGGTGCCCCATCCTCGCTCAGATCACAGGCAACGACGACGAAGCGTCCGCTCTCGCCACCGTGGGCCATCTTCAGCGCGGCAACGGAAGCATCACTGCGCGCGGTGGCGATCACCGTATCGCCCGCGGCAAGAAAATGCTGCACCAGCAGCCTGCCGAATTTTCCGCTCCCACCGGTTATCAGTATCGTGCGTCCGCTCATGCCTGCCTGCCCGCTTCAATCAAGTCCACGACTGCAAGGGTGGACTCCTCTGGAATGGCGGGGACTTGCGTCCGCACGGAATCCACAAAGACCTGCAGCGCACTGCGGAAGGCACTGAAGCTGTCCTGAAAGACGAGGTCGCGCCAACCCTTGTCGCCAATCACCCGCAAGGCCAGCGGAGCACCGACCGCCCCCAGCGCACTGACCAGCAACTGCCGGCCGCCATCAATGGATGCGGCCAGCGTGGTCGCCGCGCCATCGCGCCAGCACATGGTGCGGGTGATCTGCGCGGGCACGCCGAAAAGCCGAAGGGCCGGCTCAATGACGTGCACAGCATATCGATCCCAGTCCTTGGGCGTGGTCGCGTGAATCTGGCGGATCTTTCCTATTGCAGCAAGATCGACGGCGGAAAGCTGGAATTCCGCCGCATAGCGCAACGCCGAGCAGGAAAAAAGCTGACCGGAATACCTTTGGGCGGCAAACAGGCGTTGAGCCTCCGCACGACTGAGGGCGAGCGGCTTGTCGATGTAGATCGGCAACCCTGCCTCAAGAAGGGGCAGCGCAAATTCGGCATGGCGCTGGGCATCATCGCGGGCCAGCAGCACCGCATCGACCTGCCCCACCATGTCGAGGTAATGCCCTGCCACGGTGCCGATGTGCGCGGCAGCTGCGATATGTGCCGCAAGTGCGGAATCCTGAGCCCAGACATGGGTCACCCGCGCGCCATCGATCTGATCTGCGGGAAAACGCCGCTGCTCAAGATAGCGCGGAATCACGGGGAAACCGCATGACTCCATCGCCTCTGGATCATAGCCGTTGAAGATCGCCGACCACGAATAAGGATGTCCATTGCCGTCGGAAAGTCCAATGATGCCCAGACGCAACATGGCTCAGCTCGCCTCCCAGTTCATTGGATTGACATACCTCGCATCATCGCAGGCCAGCTCACTGCCATCAAAGGGCTCGGCACTCGTGAAGTCGGTGACGCATTGACTGAGTTGGCGGGCATTCTCGACGCCGACAAGGACGACATCGACCGCAGCCAGGTCACGCACAAAGGCCAGCGCGGCCTGAGTCGGGGTGAGCCCGCGCGCAGCGACGGCAGTGTGCCAGCGCGCCAGCAATGGTCGCACCGGATCAAAGAACGCCGGCACGCGCTCGACAGGCATCAGCAACAGACCCTGCAGGAACACCGAACGGACGTGTATCTCCACCCCGGATCGCTTCAACAGTTCAAGATGGCCACTGCGCAGCAGGCGCTGATCCAGAACGCTGAGCGGCAACTGCACGATATCCGGCCGGAACACCCGCAACACACGGTCAAGTTGCTCGCCGTCGTAAACAGATACTCCTATCCTGGATACCTGCCCCTGCGCCTTGAGCGCCTCCATGGCGCGGACCAGGCCATCCCCGCCTGGCGCGCAGAGATCGTCCGCCCGGTGCAGCAGGAGGCCATAGATCCGCTCGCACGACAGGCGTTCCAGCGAGCGCTGAAAGGTGCTGGTAAGGGCCTCTACCTGTGCAGCGCTTATGTTCGCACTGGCGAAAGCGGGCGTCTTGGTGACCACACGGAAACCGTCAAGCACACTCTCCCCGAGCACTGCCTCGGCCTCACCGTAAAGGGACGCGGTGTCGAGCACGGCAACGCCCTGCGCGCGCGCTTCGGCAAGTATCGCGCCGACCTCATGGCGCTGGGTCTGGCCCGCTGCATTGGATATCCCGTAGGGCAAGCCCCATTGCACCGTCCCCAGCCCCAGCCTGGCACCGGCGCTCATCCCGAAAGCGCCTCCTGCAGCGCAGCAAGCACATACTCCTGCTGCGCCTCGGTAAGCCCGGGATACATCGGCAGACTTATCGTTTCGCGGTGATACGACTCGGCTTCCGGGCAGTAGCCGGCCTTGAAGCCCATGGCCTCATAGTAGGGCTGTCGATAAACCGGAATATAGTGCAGATTGACAGCGATATCGGCCTTCCACAGTGCATCGTAGACCTCACGCTGGGTCTTGCCGCACAGGCTGTGGCGAATCCGCACGGGATAGAGGTGGTAGCTTGAGGCACTGTCCGGGTGCTGGCGCAGGGTCACGACAGGCATGGCTGCGAACGCGGCATCGTAGCGTGCGGCGATCTCACGCCTGCGCTTGACGAAGGCATCGAGCTTGCTCATCTGGCTGATTCCCAGCGCGGCCTGGATGTCGGTCATGCGGTAGTTGTAGCCGAGGTACACCTGCTGGTAGTTCCAGATTTCTTCTGCGGGACGCGGCAGCATGTGCGAACGATCGCTGGTAATGCCGTGGCTGCGATGACGCTGCAGGCGGTCGTACAAGCGCACGTCGTTGGTCAGCGCCATCCCGCCCTCAGCCGTGGTGACGATCTTCACCGGATGAAAACTGAACACGGTAATGTCGCTGTACCGGCAACTGCCGAGCGGAGCGCCCAGGTAGTGACCACCGATGCCATGCGAGGCATCTTCGATGATGCGGAAGCCGTACTCCTGAGCCAGTGCGTGGATCGCCGCCATGTCACAGCTCTGCCCGCACAGATGAACAGGAATCACCACCTTGGGCAATTGCCCGGCGCGCCGGGCAGCGGCAAGCTTATCCGCCAGACGCTCGACGCTCATGTTGCCGGTCTCGCGGTCGATATCGACGAAATCCACCCGCGCCCCGCAATACAGGGCACAGTTGGCACTGGCAACGAAGGTCGTCGGACTGGTCCACACCCAGTCGCCGGGACCCACGTCGAGCGCCATGCAGGCCACGTGCAATGCGGACGTGGCACTGTTGGTGGCAACGGCATGCGCTGCCCCGCAGTACTCCGCCACGACGGCCTCGAAGCGCGCAACGGCAGGACCCTGGGTCAGAAAGTCAGAGCGGAGGACGGCGACGACCGCCTCGATGTCCGCGTCGTCAATGGCCTGCTTACCGTACGGAATCATTTTCTTCATTCTTTTTCGGCACCAAGGCCGGTGATCTGAGAATAGCTGCCGATGCGCTGCACACGACCCTGCGCAAGCTCCACCACCATGTCACAACAGGCAAGCGTGGACAGGCGGTGAGCCACCATCAGGATAGTGTAGCCGTTCCCCAACGCGCCAATCGCATCCATCACCGAGCGTTCGGTGTCGTTGTCGAGGGCACTGGTCGCCTCGTCAAGCACGATCACATCGGCCCGCTTGTACAGCGCCCGCGCTATCCCGATGCGTTGCCGCTGCCCACCGGAGAAGCGCACGCCGCCCTCGCCGGTGACGGTCTGGTAAGCCTCAGGCAGAGCCTCGATGGTATCGGCTATCTGGGCGCGCGCAGCCGCTTCCCGCACCCGCTCCATATCGATCTGGGCAGAAGGCACGCCGAAGGCGATGTTCTCGGCCACAGTCGCATCGGCAAGGAAGATCGACTGAGGTACGTGAGCGATGTGCGCCTGCCAGGCCCTGCGGTTCCTCGCCGTCAACTCCACGCCATCGATGAGGAGCCGCCCCTCGTCGGCGCCCAGCAGCCCCATCACGACGTCAAGCAGGGTACTCTTGCCGCTGCCCGTCGTGCCGATAAAGCCCACCTTGCTGCCTCGTGGAATGACGAGATCAATCTGCTGCAGGACCGCCGGCTCCTCCTTGCCATAGCGGAAGCTCAGTCCATCCAGCCTGATCTCTCGCGCGAAGGGCAGAGCCCGCGGCAACGCTTCATCGACATCCTCGGGGAGTGGCTGATCGAGCAGGTCGAGGGCATCGCTCAAGGAGGCCTGCCCACCGCGCATTGCGGCCATGCTCAGGTAAATCTGCTGCAAGACCGGCAGCAGGCGCTGCGCACCGAGCGCAAGCGCCCCCAGCACGGGGATGGCCTTAGCGATACCCTCCGGGCTGCCGGCCAGCATGAAGGCCAGCCAGGCGATGAGTATCATCGCCAGTGCCTCGATGCCGAAGCGCGGGCTCCCGCTGACAATCTGGACGTTCGCCTGCGCACGACGCAGGGGCAGGTCGGCATTCCGATAGATGCGGCAATACGCCGCCTGCGTGCCATCGAGCAAGACGTCGCGAATCCCGCCGAGCCCCTCCTGGAGCGCCTTGATGACCTGGGTCGACTCGCGGCTGATGCGTTTTCCATCGCGTGCCAGGCTGCGCTTCGTCAAGCCGATCACCACGACGTAGATCAGCCCGAAACCCGCAAAGGCTCCCAGGGCGATCGCAGGGTCGATGACCACCAGCGCAGCCAGAATCGCAACCAGCATCATCGACGCACTCACGATCGTCAGTACCGGCAGGACCGTATTGTTCACCAGCACACTCGTCTTCGCCGTCATGCCGGCGATGACTTCGCTGCTGTTCCTTGCCAGATGAACCGAGTACGGCTGATAAAGGGTGCGACGATAGATCTCAACGCTGAACTCGGCCCCGATCGCATGCCCCATCCGCGTCTGCGCCCACAGCAATAGCAGGCGCATTGCCCCGGACAGCAGGGCAGCCACCGAGAAAGCGACGGTGAGCGGCCACAGCATCTGCTCGGGAGAACCCAGCTCCAGAGCCTCGATGAAAGGCTGTGCGGCCGGGTGTTCAAAGACCATCTCCGGCGCAGTCAGCACCCCAAGAAAGGGCAGCACGGCGCCGATGCTGAGCACCTCTGCAAAGGATGCGCCAATTGTGAGCAGAAGCAGCAAGCCGAACTGAAACCGTCGGCGCGCGGAGATGTGCTGCCACAAACGCCCGAGCAGGGTCATCAACGAAGGTTGCGGCATCGATTCGCCCGCGTGGTCACGCTTACTCGACAAAGGCCATGGTCTGATAGCCGTGCCTCTTCACCAGATCGTCACGCTCGGCGGACTTGAGATCCTCACGCACCATCTCGGCGACGAGTTCGGAGAACCCAATCCTGGGCGCCCATCCGAGCTCCTTCCGGGCCTTGCTGGCATCGCCCAGCAGGGTCTCTACTTCCGTTGGCCGGAAATAGCGAGGGTCCACGGCGACAATGCAGCGCCCCTTGTCGTCGTAGCCCTTCTCGTCGACACCATTGCCCTCCCAGCGCAGATGGATGCCCAACTCCTCGGCAGCCGCATTGACGAAGTCACGCACGCTGTACTGCTGACCGGTGGCGATGACGAAATCCTGGGGAGTCTCCTGCTGCAGCATCAACCATTGCGCCTCAACGTAGTCCTTCGCATGCCCCCAGTCCCTGCGGGCATCGAGATTTCCAAGGAAGAGACGCTCCTGCAAACCGAGCTTGATGCGCGCCAAAGCCCGGGTGATCTTCCGGGTGACGAAGGTCTCCCCCCGAATCGGCGACTCATGATTGAACAATATGCCGTTGCAGGCATACATGCCGTATGCCTCACGGTAATTGACCACGATCCAGTATCCGTAGAGCTTCGCCACCGCGTATGGACTGCGCGGATAAAAAGGAGTGGTTTCCTTCTGCGGCGTCTCCTGAACCAGCCCATAAAGCTCGCTGGTCGAAGCCTGGTAGAACTTCGTCTTGCGCTCGAGGCCCAGGATACGGATCGCCTCAAGCACCCTGAGCACCCCCAGAGCATCCGAATCCGCCGTATATTCCGGCTCCTCGAAACTCACTGCGACATGACTCTGAGCGGCAAGATTGTAGATCTCGTCGGGGCGCACGGACTGGATGATCCGTATCAGCGACGAAGAGTCGGTCATGTCGCCGTGATGGAGAATGAACTTGACGTTCTTGTCATGAGGATCGCGGTACAGATGATCGATTCTCTGTGTATTGAACATGCTGGTACGGCGCTTGATGCCGTGGACAACATATCCCTTCTGAAGCAGAAACTCCGCCAGATAAGCGCCATCCTGCCCTGTGATACCCGTAATCAGGGCAACCTTTTCAGCTGCGCACATGCATGAACCTCAGTCGAGAGCAACCAGCGAATTGAGAAAATCCTCGTAGGCAACCTCCAGGCCGCTGCGCAGCCCCACGGCAGCCTTCCATCCAAGTCCATGAATCCGCCCGCTGTCGAGCAACTTCCGCGGAGCACCGTCCGGACGGCTGGTGTCGAAAACGATGCGCCCCTTGAATCCGACCACCTCGGCAATCAATTGCGCAAGTTCCTTGATGGAAACTTCGTTATCCGAACCAATGTTCACATGCCCCAGCATTGGCTGCGTATGGGCGCGGTAGGTTCCCTTGTCGAGATTCATCACATATACACACGCTGCGGCCATGTCATCGACAAACAGAAACTCCCGCTTAGGCGAACCGCTCCCCCATATCGTCACAACCGATGCCCCACTGCTCACAGCGTCGTGGAATCGACGGATCAGCGCAGGAATGACATGAGAATTCTCAGGATGATAGTTGTCGCCGGGGCCATAGAGATTCGTCGGCATCACACTGCGGTAGTCAACGCCGTGACTCTCACCATACTGCCGATTGTAGCTCTCGCACAGCTTGATCCCTGCAATCTTGGCAATCGCGTAGGGCTCATTGGTTGGTTCCAGCGTCCCGGTGAGCAAGGCATCCTCGCGCATCGGCTGCGGTGCGAGCCTTGGGTAGATGCAACTAGACCCAAGGGAGAGGAGTTTCCTGACGCCGCTGCGGAATGCCGCATCAATGGTGTTGGCGGCAATCATCAGGTTCTCGTAGATGAACTCCGCAGGGTAGGTGTTATTGGCCATGATGCCACCGACCTTCGCCGCTGCAAGGTATACCTGATCGGGTTTCTCTGCGGCGAAGAAGGCCCTTACCGCCGCCTGGTCCGTGAGGTCGAGTTCGGCGTGGGTCCGGGTTACGATGTCCGATTCGCCCTGCCTTTTCAAGGCCCGGACGATCGCCGCCCCTACCATTCCGCGGTGACCGGCAACATAAACTCTGGGCATCTAAACCACCTGAATGTCATTGCAACGAACTGAGCAACCTTCGCCGACAGTTATCCGATCACGGCAGCCGTCATCGGGCACACCCTCGACCATCACTCAATCCACATATCGACAAAGCCGCCAGCTTCTTTACCAGGGACTGCGCCTGCCCATGGCACGAAGCTCTTGATTTTGCCACATGAACAACGCTTTCAAAAAGGATTTCAGCGGAGGAATCCATTGATTTGAAAGGGAACGACAATCACTGTCACCACAACCAAAGGCAAACTGACCCCTCTTGCTTGCACCCACTTCTGCACACAGACAAAGAAAAGCCCCGCAGCGCCAGGCTTGCGGGGCTTTGATGTTGGTGGACCGAAGGAGGATCGAACTCCCGACCTCCGCATTGCGAACGCGGCGCTCTCCCAGCTGAGCTATCGGCCCATGCAAGGCGCGGATTATAGCTGTGCTCCCGCCCCTTGAGAAGACCTCCCGGCGCGTTCTTCAGGGTGCCTCACGGGCACCTGAGCCCAGCGCGGCGCGGCCGAGGCGGTCGGCGATGGCGGACCAGGCGGGATGGACGGGCGGGGTTTCTACGAGGATGAAGTCGGCGCCCAGGGCGTCGAGCGCGCGCAGGTGGGCGTAGAGGTCGTGGGCATAGACGGCCGCATCGGCGCCGGCAGCAATCCAGGTGAAGCGGCTGTCGCCAGGATCCGCGCAGCCGTGGGCAAGCACCGCGACGCGACTGCCTCCGCCGGCGAGTTCGGCGGCCTCCTCGACCAGCATTTCGGCGGGCAGCAGGCGCAGCGGGGTGGACGGAGCGTAGTGGGCGGCGAGCGAACCGGAGACGCGCGGGGTGTCGACGGTCTCCTCGACCGGCGCCACAGCTTCGCCGCGCACCTTCGGCCGGCGGCCGATGACGCGGGCGATGTCCTCGGCGGTGATCGCGCCGGGGCGCAGGATCTCCGGTACGTCGCGCGAAAGATCCAGGATGGTCGATTCGATGCCGACCTGGCAGGGGCCGCCGTCGAGGATCAACTCCACACGCTCGCCGAGCTCGTGCTCGACGTGCGCGGCGGTGGTCGGGCTGATGCGGCCGAAGCGGTTGGCGCTGGGCGCGGCGATGCCGGAATCGAAGGCGGCCAGCAACGCGAGCGCCACCGGATGATTCGGCACGCGCAGGCCGACGGTGTCCTGCCCGCCGGTGACCGCGTCGGGCACCTCCGCCTCGCGCGGCAGGATCAGGGTGAGCGGGCCGGGCCAGAAGGCGCGCGCCAGCGCGATGGCTTCCTTGGGGATGCTGCGCGCCCAGCGCGGCAGGTGCTCCACCGAAGGCAGATGGACGATCAGCGGGTGATCCGCCGGGCGGCCTTTGGCGGCGAAGATGGCGGCGGTGGCGACCGGGTCGAGCGCGTCCGCCCCCAGGCCATAGACGGTTTCGGTTGGTAGCGCGACCAGCTTGCCTGCGCGCAGCAGCGCTGCGGCGCGGGCGATGTTCTCCGCCGTGGGCGCGACGACGCGGCCCGGCTGGCCGGTCATGCTCATTCGTCGCGGATGCCGATGGCCGCGCGCGCGGCCATGGCGCGTTCCAGCACCGCCGCGGGGTCGTCGCCGATCACCGTGAAGTGGCCCATCTTGCGGCCCGGGCGGGCGTGGTGCTTGCCGTAAAGATGCAGGCGCAGGCCAGGCACCGCGTGCAGCGCGGACCAGTCGGGCTCACGATACTTGCCATCATGCGCACCGCCCTCGTACCACAGCTCGCCGAGCAGGTTCACCATGACCGCCACCGAATGCTGGCGCGGTTCGCCCAGCGGCAGGCCGCACAGCGCCCTAACCTGCTGGTCGTACTGGCTGGTGACGCAGGCGTCGATGGTGTGGTGGCCGCTGTTGTGCGGGCGCGGGGCCATTTCGTTGACCACCAGTTCGCCGCGGGTGACGAAGAACTCCACACCCAGGGTACCGACGTAGCCGAGCCTGGCGGCGATCTGCTCGGCGACTTGTTGTGCCGTGTCTGCCAGGCAGGCGGAAGCGCGCGCCGGGGCGATGGTCACATCCAGGATGCCGTGGCGGTGGCTGTTCTCGCCGCTCGGGAAGGCGCGCACCTCGCCGGCGGCGCTGCGCGCGAGCACCACAGAGACTTCGTAGTCGAGCGGCAGCAGCTTCTCCAGCACGCAGGCTTCACGATTGAAGCCGTGGAAGGCTGCGAGCGCCTCCTCGCGGCTGGCGACGCGCGCCTGGCCCTTGCCGTCATAGCCGAAGCGCGCCACCTTGAGCACGCCGGGAAACAGCCCGGCATTGGCATTGGCGATGTCCTCGTCGCTGCGAATGGCGGCGAAGGGGCCGTGCGGCAGGCCGTTGTCGGCCAGGAAGCTCTTCTCGGCGATGCGGTTCTGGCACACGCCGACTGCGGACGCCGACGGATGCACCGGGATGAACTTGGCGAGATAGTCCAGCGTGCCGGCCGGCACGTTCTCGAATTCGGTAGTCACCGCGGCGCATTCGGCGGCCAGCTGGTCGAGCGCGGAAAAATCCTCGTAGGCAGCCACCAGATGGCGCTCGGCGATCTGGCCGGCGGGGCTGTGCGGGTCCGGGTCCAGCACCCAGACCTTGTAGCCCATCTCGTGGGCGGCGGAAACGAAGAAGCGGCCGAGCTGGCCGCCTCCGAGCATGCCGAGGGTGGCGGGGGGCAGGATCATTGCGCGTCCATCAATCCAGGGTCATGTCCAGCACCGCCTGGGTCTGGCGGGCGCGGAAGGCTTCGAGCTTGTCGGCCAGCGCCGCGTCGTTGCCGGCGAGCAGCGCCACGGCAAACAGGCCGGCATTCGCGGCACCCGCCTCGCCGATGGCGAAGGTGGCGACCGGGATGCCCTTGGGCATCTGCACGATGGAGAGCAGCGAATCCTGCCCGGACAGCGCCTTCGACTGCACCGGCACGCCCAGCACCGGCACAGTGGTCTTGGCGGCCACCATGCCCGGCAGGTGGGCCGCGCCGCCGGCGCCGGCGATGATGGCCTTGAGGCCGCGCGCGCGCGCCGCTTCGGCGTACTCGAACATCAGGTCAGGGGTGCGGTGGGCGGAGACCACGCGCGCCTCGAAGGGCACGCCGAACTCTTCCAGCACCTTGGCGGCGGCCTTCATCGTG
>WPCG01068025.1_pt1 | contig 11346 bp, 6 predicted proteins | sample 5403311 | NCBI WGS metagenome assembly WPCG01 (sample SAMN12869467, study PRJNA574797) | sludge metagenome | isolation source: wastewater treatment of Control | place: China:Beijing | collected 2019-05-17 | reverse complement strand
GCCCACCGGCAACCTCGACCGGCGTACCGCGGAGGCGGTCTTCGACCTCATGCTGTCGCTCAACGAACGGCTGGCGACGAGCTTCATCATCGTCACCCACGACGAGTCCCTGGCGGCGCGCGCACAGCGCACGCTGCGCCTGCAGGACGGCCGTTTCGGCTGAGCGCAGGGCGCTGTTGTGGTTATCCGCAACGTTTCGCGCTAAAGAATATCGGCTAAAGTTCGTTGAAAGGGGGGTGAGTCACCCCTTCAGACATCAACCAGAGCCGGTGCCCGAGCAGATTGCGGAGCGAAACCGGCCGGGCGAGGAGAACTACATGTCGTTCATCTTTTCTCCGGCAGCGATGCTGCTGGACAAGCTGCGCTTTCGCTGGAAATTCGTGCTGCTCGGGCTGATCTCGGCGGCGACCATCGCGTACCTGCTGACTGCCCTGGTGCTGGCCCTGCGTACCGACATCAGGGTGGTGGACAGCGAACTGCACGGTCTGCAGGCCGTCGTGCCGCTGCTGCGGGTGGTGGAGGCGGCGCAGATGCGTCGCGGTCTGGCCACCGGGGCGCTCAACAATACCGATGCGGCCATGCAGAGCCGCCTGCCTGGTGCCACGGCGAGGCTCGAACAGGCGTGGGCGGAAGCCGAACGTGCCCTCCAGCAGACCGCGGCCGCGCTCGGTAGTGAGGCGCGCTGGCAGGGACGCTGGGGCGAGGCGGCGCAGATGTGGGCAACGCTGCAGGCGCCCAATCCCAGTGCCTCGCCGCAATGGGTGTTCGATGGCCACACCGTGGTCGTCAATAACGTCGTCCAGGTGCTGCACGACGTCGCCGAGGAGAGCCGCCTCGCGCTCGACCCGGAGGCCGCCTCGCAGTACCTGATCTCGCTGGTCACCCACACCGTGCCCGATGCCACCGAGCGCATCGGACGCCTGCGCGGGCAGGGTGCCTCCATCCTCGCTTCGCGCTACCTCAGCTCGGGGCAGCGTCTGCGCCTGTCGCTGCAGATCGGCGAACTCGATCACGCCATGCTGGCCGCGGAGGAGATCCTCGAACGTGCCGCGCATGCCAATCCGGAGCGCCAGGAGGCGCTCGACGATCTCAAGGTGGAACTGGCGGTGGCGGTCGAGTCGATCCGCGGACGGGTCATCGACGACATCCTCGACGAACGTTTCGAACTCGCCCCGGTGGAGTTCTTCGATGCCGGTACGCGCGCCCTCGATGTGGCCTTCCAGCAGTCCGCCGAGGTGATCGTGCCGACCATCGAGGCCCTCCTCAAGGAGCGCCGTGCGGGGCTGGTGCGGACCTTTACCGTGGTGGTGGCGATTTCTGTGCTGGCGGTGGCCTTGCTGGCCTACTTTCTCGGTGCGCTCTACATCGCCGTGGCGCGCTCGGTGGCGGAGCTGGGGGCCGGCGCCGGGCGTTTGGGCGAAGGTGATCTGAGCACCCGCATTCATCTGTCGTCGAACGACGAGCTGCGGGATGCCGCCGAGCGTTTCAACGCCATGGCCGAGGCGATGGCCGCAGTGATGCAGCGCGTGCGTCGCAGTGCCGACGAGGTCGGCGAGGCGGCCGCAGCGATGGCCACGGCGTCGTCCGAAGTCAGCCGCAGCTCCGCGCATCAGAGCGAAGCGGCGGCGAGCATGGCCGCGGCGGTGGAGGAGATGACCGTCGGCATCGACGAGATCGGCCGTCATGCCGGTGAGGCGGAGAACATCTCCAGCCGTTCGGGAGAGATCTCCGACAATGGCGCGCAGGTGGTGCAGCGCACCGCTGCGGAGATGGAGTTGATCGCCCGCGAGGTCGGTGCCACCGCGACCACCATCGAGACCCTGGGACGCAAGTCGGAGGAGATCTCCAGCATCGTCAATGTGATCCGCGAGATTGCCGACCAGACCAACCTGCTCGCCCTCAACGCTGCCATCGAGGCGGCGCGTGCCGGCGAGACCGGGCGCGGCTTTGCCGTGGTGGCCGATGAGGTGCGCAAGCTCGCCGAGCGCACCAGCGGCGCCACGCAGGAGATTTCAACCATGGTCGGGGCCATTCAGCACGGTACCGACGATGCGGTGAAGTCGATGAACCGCGGCGTGCAGCGCGTCCGTGACGGGGTGGAGCTGACCCGCCGCGCGGGCGCGGCGATGGACGAGATCCGCAACGGTGCACAAGGCGTGGTGCAGTCGGTGAGCGATATCTCCAGTGCGCTGCGCGAGCAGAGCGCGGCGAGCAACGACATCTCGCGCAACGTCGAGCAGATCGCGCAGATGGCCGAAGAGAACAACGCCACCGTTGCCGAGGCGGAGAGCACCGCCCAGCACCTGGAGGCGCTGGCCCGTACCCTGCGCGCCGAAGTCGGCCACTTCCGGCTCTGAGAGGGGACGGATGGCCCTGAGGAACGCGGTCCAACTCATCGCCTATCCGGACCGCATCGGCGGCGGGCTGGCCGATCTGGCAGCTTTCATCGACCGCCACCTCGGCGATGCGGTGGGCGGCGTGCATGTGCTGCCGCCCTTTCCGTCGAACGCCGATGGTGGTTTCTCGCCGCTCACCCACCAGGCCATCGATCCCGCATTCGGCAGCTGGGCGGATCTGGAAGGGCTGGCGCAGCGCTACGACGTCTGTCTCGACCTGGTGCTCAACCACCTCGCCGACGAGGCGCCGGAGTTCCGCGACTACCTCCAGAACGGTCCGGAATCGCCCTCCGCGGGGCTGTTCGTCGATGTCGATGCGCTCGGCGAGATCGGCCCCGACGATCTGGCAAAGATCCATATCCGCAAGGAGAAGGAGCCCTTCCGTGAAGTGCTCTTCGCCGACGGCAGGCGCGGGCGGGTGTGGTGCACCTTCACCGAGCGTCAGATCGACCTCGATTACCGCAGCCCGCAGACCTACCGCCTGATGGCGGACAACATCGCCTGTCTGGCCGCGCACGGGGTGAAGCTGTTGCGCCTGGACGCCTTCGGCTACACCACCAAGCAGATCGGCACCAGCTGCTTTCTGGTCGAGCCCGAGGTGTGGCGCATCCTCGAGTGGTTCCGTACCACCGCCGCGGCGCATGGTGTGGACATCCTCCCGGAGGTGCACGACCATCCCAGCTGGCAGTACGCCATCGCCCGGCGCGGCATGTGGTGCTACGGCTTCGCGCTGCCGCCGCTGCTGCTGTATTCGCTGTTCGACGCCAACAGCCACTACCTCAAGGCCTGGCTGCGCATGTGCCCGCACAACCAGGTCACCGTGCTCGACACTCATGACGGCATCTGCATCCCCGACGTCGAGGACATCCTGCCGCGCTATCACATCGAGGCGGTGATCAACAATGTCTCCGAGCGCAGCGCCGATCCCATCCTGCGCCGGCTGGCCGCCAACGTGCATAGCGTGGGGGCGATCTACCAGCTCACCTGCACCTTCTACGACGCGCTGCAGCGCAACGAGGATGCCTACATCGCCGCGCGCGCGGTGCAGTTCTTTGCCCCCGGCATTCCGCAGGTGTATTACGTGGGCCTGCTCGCCGGCGGCAACGACACAGAACTGCTGGCACAGAGCGGCGAGGCGCGCGACATCAACCGTCACCGCTACACGCTTGCCGAAGCGGAAGAGGCGCTAAGTGCTGCCGTGGTGCAGCGCCTGCTGGCGCTGATGCGGCTGCGCTCCACGCATCCGGCCTTCGGCGGCAGCTTCGAACTGCACTACTCCAACGATTCCAGCGTGGATATGGGCTGGTGCGAGGGCGAGCACTACTGCCGCCTGTTTGTGGACCTCAACTTCCGCACCGCCACGGTGACCTGCAGCGACGCGCTGGCCGGCGAGCGCTGCTACCGCCTCTGAGCGCGCCGCCGCCAGGCGCGGATCAGCCATAGCCGCCACAGTCCCTTGACGGCCAGATAGCCACCCAGTGACAGCCCGCCGGCGAGCAGCAGCAGCCCTACCGCCAGCGGTCGCCCCAGGCCCACCACCCAATCGGCGAGGGCGCCGATCCATGCTCCCAGCCCCAGCCCCGCCATTTCCGGCGGATGGGTGAAGGCGTCCACGCTGCCGCCTACGGCGAAGGCGCCGAGGGCATAGGCGAGCAGGTACAGCGGCACGATGGTGAACGGGTTGGTGTACAGCGTGGTGAGCAGGGCGAGGGGCAGATTGACCCGCAGCACGGTGCAGGCGATGGCTGCGCCGAGCATCTGCAGGGGACCGGGGATGAGGCCGCAGAACAGCCCCACGGCCACTGCACCGGCCGCGGAGTGGCGATTCAGGTGCCACAACCGCGGGTGCAACAGCGAGCCGGCAAACGGGCGCAGCCAGCGATTGCCGCGGATGCTCTGATGGTCGGGGAGCCAGGCCTGCAGCTTCTTGCGCATCGACGGAGGGAGAGCGGTGCCTCAGGCTTGCGCGCGCAGCGGCGCGCGCAGCGGCAGATGCACGGTGAAGCGGGCGCCTGCGCCGGGTGTGCTGTGGACCTCGATGCGGCCGCCGAGGAGATCGCTGACCAGGGTGTAGGTGATGTGCAGGCCGAGCCCCGAGCCGCCTTTGCCGAGGCGGGTGGTGAAGAAGGGATCGAAGATGCGTTTGAGGTTCTCGGCCGGCACGCCGCAACCGTCGTCGCTGACGCTCACCGCCAGCCAGTCCTCCGCCGCCAGCTCGGTGGAGAGCGTGATGGTGCCGTGGTCGCGACCTTCGAAGGCATGAATGAGGGCATTGTTGATGAGGTTCATCAGTACCTGGCCGAGCGGTCCCGGGTAGCTGTCGAGCCGGAAGCCTTCGGGGACCTCGTCGACAAGCCGGAAGGGCGTGCGCCGGATGGTCGGCTTCATCGCCAGGGTGATTTCCTGCACCACTTCGCGCAGATCGAAGGCGCGGCGCTGATAGCTGGTCTGGTCCACGGCAAGCTGCTTGAAACTGCCGATCAGCTCGGCGGCGCGGGCGAGATTGCGTTCGATGATGGAGCCTGCCTCATTGACGCTGGCGAGGAAATCCTCGAAGGCGCTGCGGGTGAGCCCCGCGGCGGTGCGCTCCTTGAAGCGGCGCTGTTCGTCGAGCAGGGTGGTCGACACCGTCACCGCGTTGCCGATCGGGGTGTTGAGCTCATGGGCGACGCCGGCGACCAGCGCGCCCAGCGAGGCCAGTTTCTCGCTGTGCAGCAGTTCGCCCTGGGTGCGGCGCAGGTTGTCGAGCGCGCTTTCGAGCTCGCAGGTGCGCTCGGCGACGCGGGCTTCGAGGGTGGCATTGAGTTCGAGGACCTCGCGCTCGCGCTGCTTGCGCACGCTGATGTCGCGGGTGACCGCGATCACCATCTGTTCGCCGTTTTCCTCGAAGCTGCTGAGCGCCACTTCGGCGTCGAAGGGTGCGCCGTCTCCACGGCAATGCAGCCATTCGAAGCGCTGCGGCTGACCGTGCAGTGCCGCTGCGAGGTAGGCGGCGGAGCGTTGAGCGGAAGGACTGCCGTCGCCCTGCAGCGGCGGCGACAGTGCCTCCGGCGTGCTGCCGGTGATGCCTTCGCGGGGGCGTCCGAACATCGCCAGGGCGGCATCGTTGCAGTCGATGATGCGGCCGTCGCGGACGAGGAACATGGCGTCGTTGGAGTGCCGCACCATGTAGGCCAGCCGGCGTACGCGCTGGGCGGCCTGGTCGCGCTCGATGGCTGCGGAGATCCAGCGCGCGAGCAGTTCGACGAAGTACTTCTCGCCGGCGCTGAACGGCGTCGTGCGCGCTGTGTGCGCGGCCAGACCGAGGCAGCCATGGAGTTCGCCGCCGACTTCGAGACGGGTGCCGATGTAGCTCTCCAGTCCAAGAGTCCGGTAGCACGGATGGTCGCGGAAGGGCGAGGCGCCCATGGTCTCGACTGCCAGCAGGCCGCCGGCGCTCACCGCCAGGTCACAGTAGCTGGTCGCCAGGTCGAGCTCGGTGCCGATCTCCAGCGCGCCGTCGGGGGGGGCGTGGATGGCGGTGACGCGGCAGCGCTGGGCCTCGATGCGGCAGACCACGGCCATCTCCAGGCTGAGGAAGTCGGCCCCCAGGCGCAGGGCGATGGCAAGTTGCTCGGCGAGGGTGAGGGCGCTGCGCGAGGCGATGTCGTTGAGGACCGAGAACGCCTGCACCTGGCGCTCGACCTCCATGGCAGCTTCCTTCTGGGCGGTGATGTCGAGGATGAAGCCGTCCAGATAGGCCGGACGGCCCAGTCCGTCACGCACGGTGGTGCCGTATTCCACCACCCAACGGATGCCGCCGTCGCGGTGGAGGATGCGGTACTCGAGCTCCCAGCGGCCGTTGCCTGCTGCTGCCTGCTGCATGACTGCCGCAATCCGGGCGTGGTCCGCGGGGTGGACCAGACTGGCCATTGAGCGGGCGGCGTTGTCGATGAAGTCAGCGGTGGGGTAGCCGGCATGATGCCCATCCTTGCTGCTCATGAACAGCGCCGTCCAGTGGTCGTCGTTGAGACAGCGGAACACCGTGCCGGGGAAGTTCTCGATCAGTGTGCGCAGCTTGCCCTCGCTGTCCTGCAAGGCGCGCTCGGCGGCACGGCGCTCGGCGTTCTCGCGGCGCAGGGCGTCGACCACCCTGCGGCGCTGGCGCAGGGTGAAGCTCAGCCACATGACCAGCACCAGCAGGATCACGATGAAGGTCGACAGGGCGGCCATGAAGGCGCGCGTGCGCTGCGCGAGATGGGCCTCGGCCTGCTTGCGGTCGCTGATGTCGAAGACCGCGAACACCACTCCCGCGGAGAGATCGTCGGGGCGCAGCGGGGTGGCGATCAGGGTGACGTCGACGAGGCTGCCGTCGCGGCGGCGCCACTGTGTCTCCAGCGGCACGCGATCGCCATCCGGCTGCATCTCGTACTTGCTGCGCACGACGCGCTCGAAGGCCTCGTCGGAGGGATAGAGCATGCGGATGTTGCGCCCCAGCAGTTCGTCGCGCGAGTAGCCGAGCATGTGCGTGATGTAGGCGTTGACCGCCTGGATGACGTGGTAGCGCTCGACGCCGACACCGCTCGGCGCGCCCTGGACGATGCGCGGAAGGAGGGCGAGTACTTCGGGGTCGTCGCTGATGTCGTCGACGGCGGCGTGGGTGCTTCCCGCCGCGAGGAGCATGGCGGCACAGCTGAGGAGGATGCGCAGGGCAGGCAGCAGGTGCATGGTTCAGTATCCCATGTCGACCATGTGCAGAAAGGTGGCGACGTAGTCGTTGCCTGCATAGGCGTTGATGCGCGCGTGGGCCAGGCGTGCGGCGGGGAGGAAGTCCTCGGCAGGCGGCCGGGTGACCTCCATGCCGGCGGCCTGCAAGCGCTCCAGCAGGCTCTCCTCTTCGGCACGGATGGCCGCGCGCATCGTCTGCCCCGCACGCCGGCTCTCTTCGCGCAGCATTGCGCGCTCGGCCGGGGTGAGGCGGGCCCAGGTCCGCGTGCTGATGACATGGACCATCGAGCTGTAGACGTGACGGGTGAGGGCAAGGTGGCGCTGGACTTCGTAGAGGCGGTTGTGGTGGATCACCGAGAGGGGGTTTTCCTGGCCGTCCACCTCGCCCGCGGCGAGCGCTGCGTAGAGGCGTGGGAAGGAAATGGTGACGACCTGCGCGCCGAGGGATTCGACGGTGACCTGGAGCTGGATCTCCGGCGGGGTGCGGATGCGCAGGCCGGCGAGGTCGCTGGCGTGTTCGATGGGACGGCGGTTGTTGGTGAGATGGCGGAAGCCCCATTCCCAGTTCGACAGATAGACCAGCCCGTGAGCTTCGAGGTCGCTGCCTACCCAGTTCATGAAGGGGCCATCGAGTACCGCGTGGGCGTGGTCGTAGTCGCGGAAGATGAAGGGCAGCATCACCACGGCGAACTTGCGCGAGTACTTGTCGAGGATGCCCTGGGTGGGCAGGCTCATGTCGATCATCCCGGCGATGTTCTGCTCGAGCAGTTCGGGCGGGTTGCCGAGCTCGTTGTCCGGGAAGACCTCGACGCGGATGCGCCCGGCCGAGCGCTCTTCCACGGCGGTGGCGAACTGCATGGCCGCGGTGTGGGCGGGGTGGTCGGCGCTGGCGTAGTGCCCGAGGCGCAGGACGACCGTTTCCGGTGCGGGCGTGCGCATGGAGGTGGCGAGGACGATGAGCCCGAGCACTGCCAGCGCGCCGGCAAGGACGCCGCGTCGGCGCACGCTGTTGAACGGGAAGGGCAGGGGCATGGCCGTTCAGCGGTGGCGGATGCGCCCGTCGACGGCGTCCGCGAGCAGGCGGCGGAAGTCCGCTTCGGCCAGCGGGCGGGCGAACAGGTAGCCCTGGCCCTCCTCACAGCCGGCATCGAGCAGGGCCTGGCGCTGCTCCTCGCTTTCGATGCCCTCGGCGAGTGTGCGCAGCTGCAGCTGCGCGGCCAGCTTGATGATGGTGCGGGTGATGCCGAAAGGCTCGTGGGTGTCGTTGCCGCCGCTGATGAAGCTGCGATCGATCTTCAGGCGGTCGAGGCGCAGGCGCTGCAGGATGCTCAGCGAGGAGTAGCCGGTGCCGAAGTCGTCCATGGCCACCGAAATGCCCTGGGCACGCAGTTCGCCGAGCTTGTCCACGATGCGGCTGGTGTTCTCGGCAGCGACGGATTCGGTGAGCTCGATCTCCACCTGTTGCCCCGCAACGCCTGCTTCGGCGAGCATGCGCAGTACGCCGGCGACGAAATCGGGTTCGCTGAACTGCACGTGGGAGACGTTGATGGCGACGCGGAAGCGTTCGTCGACCGTGCCCTTGAGGCCGGCACGCCACTTCAGCGCGGTGCGCATCACCCACTCGCCGATGGCCACCATCAGCCCGGACTGCTCGGCCAGCGGAATGAAGCGGTCGGGGGGGATGAAAGTGCCGTCCTCGGTGCGCCAGCGCAGCAGGCTTTCGGCGCCAACGATGCGCCCGTCGCGCAGGTCGACCAGGGGCTGGTAGTGCAGGAACAGACGGTCGGCCGAGAAGGATTCGCGCAGGCGGCTGAGCATGTGCATGCGGTCACGGGCGGCCTCGGCGATCACCGGCTCGAAATACAGCGCCTTGCCGCGCTGGAAGCTCTTCGCCTGCTTGAGCGCGGCGCCGGCATTGCGCAGGATCTCGACCGCCGGCTGGGCCGCATCGTCGATGCGCACCAGACCGCTGGTGGCCGACAGGCGCAGTGGCTCGCCGGACTGGCAGACGAAGGGGGTGGCGAAGACGGCGCCGATGTTGACCGGGGTGATGTCCGCCGCCGGCCCGTGGAGGCCGAACAGATCGCCGCCCAGGCGGGCTACCCGGGTGCTGGCGGGGAAGCATTCGCGCAGACGGCGAGCCACCACCTGCAGCACGGCATCGCCGAAGCTGTCGTCGAGAATGCTGTTGATGTCGGAAAAGCCGTCCAGGTCGACCAGCGCAACGGTGTCCTGTTCTGCCTCCCGGGCGGCGATGGAGGCGATGAAGGCGTTGCGGTTGGGCAGTTCGACCAGGGCGTCGGCATAGGCCAGGTCGTTGATGATGAGATAGAGCTGGACGTTCTCGAAGGCCACCGAGATGTTGCTGCAGAACACTTCCAGCAGGCCGCGCTCCATTCCGCTGAGCGGGCGGCGGACGTCGACGAAGGCGGCCAGCGCCTGCTGGCGGGAGTTGCTGAAGAACAGGCAGGCGCCGTCGTCGAAGCTGTGACGCTGGCTGCGCAGGGTGCGTTCCAGCCCTTCGCGCACCCGTGGTTCGGGTATCTCGCTCAGCGCAACCCCTATCCACGTGGTGAAGCTGCCGGCGGCAGCGAGCACGAAGGGCGGTCTGTCAGCCTCCCCCATCGCGGCGCACACCAGACCTTCCTCGCCGACGCCGAGCAGGGCGCACAGCTGGGTGACGACGCCGGCGGCGAACTTGTTCATGCCCGCCGGCTTGCCCAGCTCGGTGGTGGCGGCGAGGATGAGTTCGAGCCCGTGGCGCCCCGCTTCGAGCTGCTGGATCTGCGCGTAGGAGCGGATGGCGATGGTGACGCTGGTGAACAGGCGGACGCGGGTCAGCTCGGCCTTGGTCTTGTAGTCGTTGATGTCGTACAGGCGGATGGTGTCGATCTCCGGCGCATAGCCGGGCTGGCCGGTGCGCAGGATGATGCGCAACGCACGGTTGCGCAGCTGTTCGCGGATGTGGCGGACCAGTTGCAGGCCGGCGTCGTCGCTCTCCATCACCACGTCGATGATGGCGACGGCAAAACCGTCATCGGCACCCAGCATGCGGCGCGCTTCGGCGGCCGAGTAGGCGTGCTCGAAGGCCACTTCACGGCCTTCGATCTGCAGTCCCTTGAGCGCCAGGCGGGTGGCCGCATGGACGTCGGGCTCGTCGTCCACCAGCAGCACCCGCCAGCATTCGCGGCTGCTGCCTGGGGGCGGCAGGTCCTCGTCGACAAAAGTCAGTAGATCGTCGTTGCTGTCGCTCACCCCGGTCTCCTTCCTCGCGGCCTTGTCACGGCAGATGCGATCCGCCTTTCCCCTCCCGGCGCCGGCTGCAACGCTCGCACTGCGGCTTTGCGCGAGGCGGGGATGTTATCGCGCAACTTTGCCACAGCCAGGTTTCCCAGCATAGCGGGACAGCGCATCTTGCCGCCAGCGGCGCTGCGGGGCTTGCCCGTGGCGGCCTGCGGGGGGATGATCGGTTTATGCATTTTGCAATTATTGCCTTCGCCCTGGGGATCTGGCTGCAGCAGCAGGCGCCATCCCTGCTGCCCTTGTCGTGGCTGGCCCTTGCCGCCCTGCCGGCTGCCGCCGTGCAGTTCCTGGGCGTGCGCCGGGGCAGCTCCGGAGGGTACTGGCGGCGCGCATCCTGGCTGATGCTGGCCTTGCTTGCCGGTGTGGCGTGGACCGGAGTGCGCGCCGAGTGGCGCCTTGCGGACAGCCTGCCGGCGGCGCTGGAGGGGCGCGATGTGACGGTTCACGGCATCGTCGACGGACTGCCGCAGACCTTGCCCAACGGCGTGCGCTTCGTTTTCCGCGTCGATGCCGGCGAGGCGGCGGTGCCGCGGCGCATCCAGCTTTCATGGTATGGCGGTGCCGAGCTGCCGGCCTTGCGCCCTGGGCAGCGCTGGACTCTTACGGTGCGCCTGCGCCGCCCGCACGGTTTCAGCAATCCGCACGGCTTCGACTACGAAGCCTGGCTGCTGGAGCGCGGTGTGCGCGCCACCGGCTATGTGCGCCGCGGTGACAACCGCCTCCTCGGCGAGGGCGAAGGCGGTATGCTGGCGCGCGTGCACGGCTGGCGCCATGACATCCGCGCCCGCTTCGCCCACACCTTGGGCGACGCGCCCTATGCGGGCATGCTGATCGCGCTCGCGGTGGGCGATCAGCGCGCCATCCCGCGTGCGCAGTGGGAGGTCTTCCGCCGTGTCGGGGTCAATCACCTGGTGGCCATTTCCGGTCTCCATGTCTCCCT
>WPCG01060864.1_pt1 | contig 11347 bp, 12 predicted proteins | sample 5403311 | NCBI WGS metagenome assembly WPCG01 (sample SAMN12869467, study PRJNA574797) | sludge metagenome | isolation source: wastewater treatment of Control | place: China:Beijing | collected 2019-05-17 | reverse complement strand
CGCGACGTCGTGACCTATATCGAGATGGAGTACAACAGCTGCCGGCTCCACTCGACCCTTGGCTACCACACGCCGAGGGAGATCGAGAAAATCGCGGAAGCAGCTTAATAAAAGTGTCCGCTACGACTTGACCAGAACATCACCGCCTGGCCTACCTTCAGCTGACCGATTTCATCGCCCCGCTGGTGCCGATCGGTCTGGGGGCAGGGCGTCTGGGCAACTTCATCAATCACGAGTTGCCGGGGAGGGCCAGCGAAGTGCCCTGGGCGATGATCTTCCCTCCCATGCTGGGCTTGGGGCCTGAACCCCGACATCCATCAGCACTCTACGAGTTTGTCCTGGAGGGTGTGGTGCTGTTTGTCGTGTTGTGGTGGGTGTCACGGAAACCGCAAACTCAAGGGCTTATCTCGGGTCTATTCCTGCTTCTGTATGGCACCTTCCGTTTCATCGTGGAGTTTGTGCGCTTACCCGATCCTCAATTGGGCTTCATCGCCTTTGATTGGCTCACTATGGGACAGTTGTTGACGGTACCAATGTTGGCAGCAGGTGCGTTCCTGGTCACCACTGCATGTCGTAGTCAGCGAACCATGGTTGCTACATCGGACCGATAAGCAAGACAAGTGATATGAGGTATGTCGATAATATTGGAAGAACGTTAACGATATTACAGTACGAGGAGAATTCTCATGGCACACAGAGAGCATCGGTTGGGAGTTTCTGAAACGACCTTGGTGAACCGACACTTAAAGCTTGATTCCAGCGATCTGGATGCGGTGAAAGCGGCTGTTGCAGATATTGATGAGCTATACGGGCTAGACAGTGTTTCGTTCGATGAGAAGAAACGAAAGCTTCACCTGGCCTATGATGCCTCACGTCTCTGCCTCGACTGCGTCGAAGATATTCTCGACAAATATGCGGTCGAAATCAGTCGTGGTTGGTGGAACCGCTTCAAGGAGGAGCATTATCGATTTGTCGATCAGAATGTGAAGGACAACGCCAAGAAGGAGCCTTGGAGCTGCCATTGAATGGTAGTCATAACCGCGCATGGGCTAGCCTTGAGGTGAACACTGCATGAAGCTACGCTTACTCCGCTCGGCCGGAGCTTCATGTAGCGCTCTTTGCCTTTCTGCTGAATCTTCCCTGGGAGTTTCTTCAGGTTCCGTTGTATGCGGGCATGCCTGTGATGCCACATTGGGAAGCTGTGCAGGCTTGTACCCAGGCAGCCCTTGGCGATGTATTGATCACGTTGATGGCGTATTGGTCGGTGGCCGTATGGCATCGACGTCGTGACTGGCTTCGGGGCTATGGGGCCAAGGAGTGCCTGGGCTTCGTGCTGGTGGGCGTCGGTATCACGGTGGCGATGGAGTGGCACGCTACGTTATTCAGTCAACGGTGGGAGTATGCACCGCTAATGCCCCGTGTGCCGTGGTTGGGCACCGGCCTCTCGCCGTTACTCCAATGGTTGATCTTGCCACCGCTGATACTGTGGATGGCGCGTCGTCATCGGCTAGGTTCGGAGGTTGTATCCAAAGAAAATAGGGTATCCGGATTAAGTGGTAGATGGAGCCCCCTTGCTCCTTCGAACCCTTAACTCTCCCAGAAGGTTGATAGATCGACGCCGTAGTTTTTCTCAGGCTCGGGAAGACCCATGCTGTAGGTCATGGTGGCCTTGCCCAGGAAGGGGGATTCCTTGATCTGCGGCACCTTCTTCTTGTGCTTGGTGGTGTAGAGCATCCGGGCCCGCATCACCTCGAATGAGTAGCCCCGGCCATCGCGGTTCTTGTCCTTGGCCAGCCGATTGATCGACTCCGTGAAGGCGTTGGTGATTGGGGTGTCGGTTTCGAAGTAGGCCAGCACCTCCTCGCGCCATCCGCTGACGGCGCTGACGAGATCCTTCCACACCTCTTTCTGCCCCTGTGGAATGTCGTCAATCCAGCGGGCCAGCGCCTTTTCGGCATCACGCCGGGTGGTGCTGTCCCAGATGTGGTAGAACCGCTCCTTGTGCTCGTAGGCCGCCAGGAGCTGAGGGAAGGCCCCTGTCCATGTCTCCATGATAAGCCGCTCGCGATCTGAAACGTCGTGGGCACGCTTCAGCAGGATCTTCCTATCGCCCTTGAGGGTCCGCCGCTGGTTTGGCTTCAGATCCTTCCTGAGTCCCTTACGCACCTTCTCCAGGGCTTCGTTGGCCATCCGCACCACATGGAACTTATCGACCACAATGCGAGCCTGCGGCAGTACCGCCTGGACAGCACGGCGGTAGGGTTTCCACATATCCATGCTGACGATCTCGACCTGGTGGCGCTCGGTCATGCTCATGAGGCGCCTCGTCACCGCGTCCTGCTGGCGACCGGGCAGCAGGTCCAGTAGGGTACGCTCCTCCAGGTTGGTCAGGATGCAGCGGTAGCGGCGGTTCAGGTACAGCTCGTCGATCCCCAGGCAGCGGGGTGTCTCGAAACGATGCCAGGCTGCCAGGAACTCAGCCTTCTTCTTGAATATCTCGCGGACAGTCTTCTCGTCGAGGCCCGTGGTATCAGCCACGTAGGCGTAGGGGTGATTGAAGGCTTCCTTCTCGACGTGGTTGTAAAGCCTCCGCGTCATGCGGTGATCGTCTACCATTTCCGGAAGAGCTGGCCGGAACGTCCTTCCACACGCCCGGCAGGTGTAGCGGCGACGGACCACCCAGAGGGTGACCCGCTTTCCGTGGATGGGTAGGTCGCGATAGGCCACATCGCGCTTGCCGAACCTGACAAACTCACTCTCAACGCCGCATTCCTCGCAAGCTAGAGGCTCAGGAGCTTCGACCTGGTAGTGGAGATCATGCTCTTCCATCTTGGTGCCTAGGACGTGGTACTCGGGAAGGTGAAGGATGTTGTCAGGCAAGCTAGTCATGCAAACTTTCCTTGTCGACATGGTCCATAGATGATCGCGACTCTTTGACCGCGTTGTTTTCAACGAACTGAAGGTGAGTTACTCCCTTGGGTCTTCTGCTTCTCTGAGCCCTTCATGCAATGACGCAATTAGCGGGCAAGTGATATTGCCTTGTTGTGCATGGCATCTGTCGACCATTTCGCTCAGCACCTTCTCAATTCTTTCAAGCCTGTCGATCTTCTCGCGAACGTCCCCTAACTTGTGCTCTGCGAGAGCACTGGCTTCTTGACAGTGGGCGCCATCTTCCAGCCGAAGTAGGTCACTGATCTCATCCAGACTAAAGCCCAGCTGCTGCGCCGTTTTCACGAACGTCAACCTGTCGATATCGGCGGCACTATAGCGTCGAATACCTCCGGGAGGGCGTTCGGGCTCCGATAATAGCCCTCGTCGCTGGTAATAGCGGATTGTCTCGACATTGACGCCGGCCGCCTTGGCCAGGCCGCCAATGGTCATGGTGTCCGCCACTTTATCTGCATGTCTCTTCATGATGCTTGACTCCGTACCAAGCTACGGAAGTAACCTTATCGTAGCTCCCCCCATCCCGAAAGGAGAATCGTCAATGCGGACATCTAAAACGGGGCGAGGGCCCCTGGCCGCCGGAGGAGTCGCGGCCCTCCTGGCCTCGGCGTGTTGCCTCGGCCCGCTGGTGCTGATCACGCTGGGCGTTTCCGGCGCCTGGATCAGCAATCTGGCGGCGTTGGAGCCCTATCGCCCGCTCTTTATCGGCGTCGCGCTGGTGGCGATGTTCTTCGCCTGGCGTCGCGTCTTTCGGCCAGTGGAAAAGTGCCAGCCGGGAGAGGTGTGTGCCGTGCCACGGGTCAGGACGGGCTACAAGGCGATCTTCTGGCTCGTATCGCTGCTGGTGCTAATCGCCCTGGTATTCCCCTACATCTTGCCCCTGTTCTATTAAAAGGAGATCTACCATGAAAGCTCGTTTCGCCTTCATCGCGCTACTCGCCCTGCTCAGCACGCCCGCCTTAGCGGCCCTGCAGACCGTGACGCTGTCGGTGCCGGGCATGACCTGTGCCGCCTGCCCGATCACCGTCAAGGCCGCCCTCAACAAGGTGGACGGCGTCTCGCAAGTCGACGTGAGCTACGCGGATCTCGAGGCCGTGGTCACCTTTGACGACGCCCGAACGTCGGTGGAGGCATTGACCGAGGCCACCATCAACGCTGGGTATCCATCAACCCCGACATCCTCGCAAGCGGATCGAGAGTGATCATGAAGAATCCCAAGCCCCTGCTGCGCGTGAGCGTGATCGGCACCGTCCTGGTGGCATTGTGCTGCTTTACGCCGATCCTGGTGATCCTGCTTGGCACGGTGGGCCTGGCGGGGCTGACGGGCTATCTCGACGTTGTGTTATTGCCGGCCCTGGCCTTCTTCATCGGCCTGACCATTTATGCGATTTGGCGTAAGAAGCAGTTCGACGCCTGTTGTGACAACGGCTCTATCAAATCAAGGAATACGCCCCCTGAGTGACATCAAGCAGCTGCACATCGCGGTCATCGGGTGAGTTGTTTACGAGCTTGCCCGCCACGGTGAAGGAATAAGCGTGAAAGATTCGCAGAAATTTTTAAGCGTCGTGCTTGGCACCGGGTTGATGGTGCTGTGTTGCGCCGCGCCAATCGCCCTGGTGCTATTCGGTACGGCGGGCCTGGCCGCGTTGGCAGGCTATCTCGATTACCTGCTGTTTGCCGCCCTGGCCATCGGCTTACCTCTCTACGCGCGATACCACAAGCGGAAGCAGGATGCCGGCTTTACTAATGAAGACTCGGAGAAACGTGATGATTGAACTCAACGTGAGTGGCATGACCTGTGACCGCTGTGCGGATCATGTCAGGGAAGCCCTGGAGAAGCTGCCCGGCGTGCAGTCGGTGGAGGTATCCTATCCTCAGGGGACGGCATCGGTAGCCGTTGATCCGGAGACACCGGCCTCGGCGTTGACGTTTGCCGTGACCCGACTTGGCTACCAAGCTCGACTGGCCAACAGTGGGCCCACTTCCCCGGCAGGCGCATCGGTGTCCAAGGGCCGTGATGAAGACGCCCCGCACATCGCGGTGATCGGCAGCGGCGGCGCCGCCATGGCGGCGGCCCTGAAAGCCGCCGAGCGCGGCGCCCGGATCACCCTGATCGAACGCGGCACCGTCGGCGGTACCTGTGTCAATACAGGCTGTGTGCCTTCGAAGATCATGATTCGCGCGGCCCATATTGCCCACTTGCGTACGGAAAGTCCCTTCGATGCAGGCCTGAGCGCCCAGGCGCCGGTGGTGGATCGGGCCAAGCTGCTCGAGCAGCAGCAGCGACGTGTCGAGGAACTGCGTGACGCCAAGTACGAGGGGATTCTGCGCGACCACCCGGCCATCACGGTCCTGCACGGCGAGGCCCGGTTTATCGATGCCCATAGCCTGATGGTCAAGCTGAACGAGGGCGGCGAGCAGGTCGTCCACTTCGACCGCGCCTTAATCGGTACTGGCGCCCGACCGGCAGTACCGCCGATCCCGGGTCTTGCCGACACCCCCTACCTGACCTCTACCAGTGCGCTGGCCCTGGACACCCTTCCCGAGCGGCTGATTGTGATCGGCGCCTCGGTGGTGGCCCTGGAACTGGCCCAGGCCTTCGCCCGGCTGGGCAGCCGGGTCACGGTGCTGGCCCGCAGCCGCCTGCTCTCCCAGGAAGACCCGGCGGTAGGGGATGCGGTGGAGGCGGCGTTTCGCCGCGAGAGCATCGAGGTCCTCAAGCAGACCCAGGCGAGCCGCGTGGACTACACCGACAATGAATTCATTGTCGACACCAACGCCGGCACCTTGCGGGCGGATCAACTGCTGGTGGCCACCGGACGGACACCCAATACCGAGGCCCTGAACCTGGCGAGCCTCGGCGTGGAAACCGCACGTGGGGCGATTCTGGTCGATGAGCATCTGCACACCACGGTGCCGGGGCTCTATGCCGCCGGTGACTGCACCGATCAGCCGGAGTTCGTCTATGTCGCCGCCGCCGGGGGCAGCCGGGCTGCCGTCAACATGACCGGGGGCGAAGCCACCCTGGACCTGAGCGCCATGCCGGCGGTGATCTTCACCGACCCCCAGGTGGCCACCGTCGGCCTGACGGAAGCCGAGGCCATCGAGCAAGGCTTCAGCGTCGATACCCGCGAGCTGGACCTGGAAAACGTGCCGCGTGCGCTGGTGAATTTCGACACCGGTGGTTTCATCAAGCTGGTGGCCGAACGCGACTCGGGCCGGTTGCTGGGGGTGCAGGCGGTGGCGGGGGAAGCCGGTGAGCTGATCCAGACGGCGGTGATGGCGCTACGCGCACGCATGACCGTACACGACATCGCCAATGAGCTATTTCCCTACCTGACCATGGTGGAAGGGCTCAAGCTCTGTGCCCAGACTTTCACCAAGGATGTGACGCAGTTGTCCTGCTGTGCCGGGTGAACGATATGAGCGCGACCGTGGTGCCACTGGGCGGCGGCACCACGGGTTTTGGGCATGGACACCACAGGGAGCTCTGTCACGATGAACACGACACTACCCGATTGCGGGATGATGGGGGCGATGGGCTGGATAATGCCAGTGATCGGAATTGCCCTACTATTGCTGCTGGTCCTGGGCATCGCCTGTTTGGTGAAGTATCTGCTCTCTAGCAAGTGAGCGTACTGAGCGAGCCATCAACCAGCTAATCCGTTGTGGGTTGAGTTTGTCGGCCACCTTTCTCTCTCGCATACCAACCAGATAATCCGGATACCCAGAAAATATTTGACTATTGGGTTGCACATAGGTTCTACACTTTGATTCTGTCGTGTTGAATTACGCGCTACTATTCGTCATCGGGCGAGTCTCAGAATGTCAAGAGGGCTTTCCTTTCGGTAGGGTCTGGTTTCATTCACCCATGAGAGAGATGATGCAGTCAATGGATAGAACGCCACAGTACAAGCAGAATAGCCTCTCGCTGGTCGGTGCGATTGCCTTAGGGACCGGGGTCATGATTGGCGCTGGTATTTTTGCTTTGACGGGACAGATGGCCGAGATGACGGGAGAGCTTTTCCCGTTAGCCTTCTTGTCAGCGGCTCTAATCGTCTCTTTCAGTGCTTATTCCTACGTGAAAATGTCCAATGCCTATCCGTCAGCTGGTGGTATTGGCATGTACCTCAACAAGGCTTATGGACCAACTCTGACCACCGCTTTCCATGCGCTTTTAATGTATTTCTCCATGGTGATAGCACAAAGTTTTTTGGCGAGAACGTTTGGGTCCTACACGCTAGAGCTTTTCGATTTTGGGGATAGGTCACTGCTTGTCCCCTTATTGGGTGTTGCGCTGCTGATATCTGCATTTTTACTAAATCTCTCTGCCAACAAGCTGATTCAGGGTGTTGCGTCAGTACTCGGGTTCATAAAAATTGGTGGGATCATCTTGTTCGGGGTCGTCGGTGTCATCATCGCCGACTCGGTCGGCATGGAAACCTCGGCGTCGACGCCCGAGGGATCTCTGTCAGGCTTTCTAGGAGCAACCGCGTTGGGGATCCTGGCCTTCAAGGGGTTCACGACGATCACCAATAGTGGTTCAGAGATAAAAGATCCCCATCGCAACGTCGGCAGGGCGATCATGATCTCGATCGCCCTGTGTGTGGTGATCTATGCGTTGGTGGGCTTCGCTGTCGCCAGTAATCTGTCGTTGAGCGAGATAATCGAAACGAAAGATTATTCGTTGGCGGCTGCTGCCCGTCCTGCGCTGGGAGAGGCCGCCGTTTGGTTCACCGTCATCCTTGCCATGCTGGCCACCGCGGGTGGCATCATTGCCAGTATATTTGCGGTCTCACGCATGTTGGCAATGCTGACGGAAATGGAACTGGTGCCGCATCGTCACTTTCATATGCCAGGCAGTATCCAGAAGCATACCCTGGTTTATACGGTCGTGCTTGGTTTGGTTCTGACGGCTTTCTTTGACCTTAGCCGTATCGCAGCACTTGGTATCATTTTTTACTTGATCATGGATATTGCTGTTCATTGGGGGGTGTTGCGTCATCTTCGCAAGGAGGTCGGTGCCAACCCAATCGTGCTGGTTATTGCGATACTGCTGGATGCCGTCGTGCTGGCAGGCTTCCTTTGGGTGAAAGCGACGACAGATCCCCTGGTGCTAATCGTCGCAACGATTGTCATGGCGGCTATCTTGATTGCCGAGCGACTCTTTTTGTCTCGTAACGGCGCTTCTAGTTCAAACGATAATACTCATTCTCATTAACTATTAAGGATAAGGATCATGGAGGTTCGGACCTTTGGTGACCTGATTGACTGGACACGGCAGCTGCATGAGCATTTGGCGCGCTGTCTTTCTCACTGTGCCGATCATAATGAAGAAGAGCGTGCCAAGATGCTCCTTAATTATCTGGCAGCTCATGAGCATGAGATGGAGTATGTTGTTGGTGAGTTAAAGAGTAGAGCGGACCCCAAAGCATTGAATACCTATGTATATGATTATCTGGAACACAGGCCGATCCGGACGCATCGGACCTGTGATGCACCCTATGCTGCGCTGGGTTTCAATGAAATCTGTCGGGAGATTTTCGACTTCCATGATCAAGTGACGGATCTCTATCGTAACTTGGTTGGCAAGGCGGAGATTCCTGAAGCAAGGGAGTTGCTTGAATCCCTTCTTGAGCTGGAACAGCATGAAGCGATGCGCCTTGTTCGGCAGACTGGGAGGATGGACGATCTGTAAGAAAATGATGTCTGGATCTGTTATAACTGCCTGATCGCCACCCTCGGCATAACATCTGTCCTGACTGTTCCTAATGTAACGTAAGTGCCTGCTCAGAAGAAAAAACGCATGAATTTTTCGTAACTGCATGATTTCATTGCCGCGCAGTGCGCGAAAACTTAAGCGCAGGCACTTAGCTGCATGATTTCATTGCCGCGCAGTGCGCGAAAACTTAAGCGCAGGCACTTAGGACCAGGTCGTCTTCTCCTCCACGCCGTCGCTAGCGGTATCCACCATGCCGACGTGGGGGTTGTTCTTGCGCTTCTCGTCATAGCGGTAGGAGAGTACCTGGGACTGATCGGGCTTCTTCTGGCGCGGCTTGGCAGCGGCTTTCGGCCTGGCAGGCTGCTGGTCCAGGGGCAGCTCAGCGGGCACCTCCTGCATCTGTAAGGTAAGGTCGGGAGCTGCAGGCTCCGCAGTCGGGGCTTCGTCTGCGTCTGCAGGCTGAGGTGACAGGCGATACACAGAGCCGCCCCGGCCGCGACCCTTGCCGAGCAGTCCTTCCTCGATCAAGCCGTCGCGAACCCGCTCATAGTCGGACTTCTCGACCTCACCCGCCTGGGCAGACAGCTGCTTGAGTAGCCTGGCGTTGCCAACGGTGCTGCCGTCGGCGGGCACGAGGGTGAGGATCAGCTCGCGTAGCTGGGCGTCGGTCTGGCTCATGGGGCGTCCCTGTCGTTCTGGCGGCGATGAGTTCATAGCCTGCTGATGATACAGGCCATCATGGTGAATCGGCAGGAAGGCCGCAAGGCGCGAGGTCAAGGGCGGCTAACGGGGCCGGGTTGCTCGTGGGGACGGTGATGCGGGGCTGCCATCTGCATGTGCTGAACCCTACCGACTCATCTATGGTGATTCTGGCGAGTGGAACCTCAAGAGTTGGAACCAAGGGCTTGATCATGACGATTGTTATGTTCCTTGCAGGACTGCTGCTGCTGATCATCGGGGCCGAGGGACTGGTCAGGGGCGCTTCTCGCCTGGCAGCCCGGTTCGGCATGTCGCCGCTGATCATCGGGTTGACGGTCGTGGCCTTCGGCACCAGCTCGCCGGAACTTGCGGTCAGCCTGAAGGCGGCTGTCGATGACCAGGCGGGTATTGCCATGGGTAACGTAGTGGGCAGCAACGTGTTCAACGTACTGTTCATTCTGGGCGTCTCGGCGCTGATCGTGCCGCTGACCGTGGCACATCAGCTGATTCGCTTCGATATCCCGCTCATGGTGGGCCTCTCCTTGCTGGTCCTGCTGCTGGTGCTGGATGGCAGCGTCGGGCGCTTTGATGGCGGGCTGCTGGTGGTAGGCCTGGGAGCCTACCTGTTGTTCCTGTTTCGCCAGAGCCGTCGGGAGCTCTCGGCGGACAGCCACGTCGAGCCTGGGCCGGAAGGTGCCAGGCTGGTGAGCAACCTGGCGTATGTGCTGGGGGGCTTGGGCATGCTGGTACTGGGGTCACGCTGGCTGGTGGACGGTGCCGTGGTATTTGCTCAGGCCCTTGGCGTGAGCGACCAGGTAATCGGCCTGACTATCATTGCGGCGGGTACCTCGCTGCCTGAAGTGGTCACCTCGATCGTTGCCGCACTGCGTGGTGAGCGCGACATTGCCGTGGGCAACGTGGTGGGAAGCAACGTGTTCAACATCCTCGGAGTGCTGGGCCTGACCGGGTTGCTGGCCCCCACCGGCATTGCTGTCCCTGTTGCGATGGTGGGCTTCGATATCCCGGTCATGATTGCGGTGGCCGTGGCCTGCCTACCGATCTGTTTCACTGGCGGGGTGATCAGCCGCTGGGAGGGGGGCGTGCTGTTTGCCTATTATCTGGCCTATACCCTCTATCTGATCCTGGCCGCCACTCACCACGATGCGTTGCCGGTCTTCAGCGTCACCATGCTCTACTTTGCGCTACCGCTGACGGCCCTGACGCTCGCCGTGCTGGCGTTGCAGGAGCGACACCGAGGCATACGGCCTTGACTGCCGTGTAGCTGTTCTGCAAAGAGATAGCCTGAGTCCGCGTATCCTTGTGAACCTATCGTTGTGCTTCAAACAGTAATGGCCGCTTCCCTTAAGAGGGAAGCGGCCTGTTTTCCTCTGCCTGGTGACTGGATTACAGGGTCATGAAGGGTTTGGCCTCACCGCCGCGGAACTGGTAGACGTCCCAGTCGCCCCGCTTGGGCCCAGGCATGCCGGGGGTGCCGATGGGCATGCCGGCGAGGCCGATCCCGCGGGTGTCCGGGCGTTCCTCGAAGAGTTTCTCCACCGCCTCGAAGGGCACGTGACCCTCGATGGCGTAACCCCCCATCTGAATGGTGTGGCAGGACCCGAGGCCATAGGGCAAGCCGACGCGCTGCTTGATCTTGCCGACCTCGATATCGTCGACGAGCTTCACCTCGACCCCGCGGGCCTCGAGCTGGCGGGCGTACTCGTCGCAGCAGCCGCATTCCGGATTCTTGAACAGGGTCGCCTTGTCGGGCAGGGCAGCCTGGGCGGTGCCGGCGCCGAGCAGTAGGGCAGCAGAGAGCATCAGAGTAGAGCCGAAGCGGTTCATGAGCGAGCCTCCGGAAGGTCACGGGATGTGGGGCGGGGCGTGAACAGATACTTGGTGAGCGAAGCGATGCCGAGACCGAGCAGCAGCATCATGGCGACGGGCATGATCCAGCCCAGGGGGCCCATCAGGGCGGCA
>WPCG01096519.1_pt1 | contig 11360 bp, 11 predicted proteins | sample 5403311 | NCBI WGS metagenome assembly WPCG01 (sample SAMN12869467, study PRJNA574797) | sludge metagenome | isolation source: wastewater treatment of Control | place: China:Beijing | collected 2019-05-17 | reverse complement strand
GCCTGCAGCACCTGCTGGCCCAGTCGCCCCTGGGCAACTGGGTGGGACCGATCCTCGGGGTGATCTTCGTGATCTGCGTGCTGAGCTTCCGCAGCGGCATCGTCGGCGAGATCCTCAAGTCCTACCGCAAGAACTTCAAGTAGTCGGATCGACAGCCAAGCCAGCGAAGGCGCCCCACGGGGCGCCTTCCTGTTATCAGGGCGGGCTCGCTTCTGGCCGGAGCCGGAGCTAGAGGATGCCCTTGGCCTTGGCCGTATGGATGGCGATGGCATCCATCAGGGGCGGCGAGAGGCAGTCATAGGGCTCCAGTTTCAACGCCTTCAGCCTGTCGCGTACCTTGCCCATGTTGTCCGGATTGGCGCCGGACTCGATGATCGACGACACGAAGGCCGCGAACTCCGGCGCGGCCCAGCCGTCGTCGTCGGAGAGCTCGGTATGGATGAAGTCGAGGCCGTGGAAGGGGTGGCCGGTATTCTCGATGCGGCCGAACATGTGAACCCCGCACTCCTTGCAGGCGTGGCGCTGGATGGCGGCCGAGGGGTCGACGATCTCCAGCTTCTCCTCGTGCCCCGTGACGCTGAGGCTGTCACGGGGCACCACGGCCACCATGGAGAAGAGAGCGCCTTCGGGCTTCCAGCACTTGGTGCAGCCGCACACGTGGTTGTGGGCGCACTGGGACTCGACGCTGACCTCGACACGGTTGCTGGCGCAGTGGCAGTGCAGGGTACCGCCGCTGAAGCTCTCGCTGCCGGCCTTCAGGCCGCCGTCCACCGCGGGGTGAATCGGGACGCTGCTGTTCGGGGTTGCCTGGGTGCTCGCCGCAGCAGAGGCTGCTGCCGGGATGTCACGAGGCTGGCTGGCTGCGGTGGCAGGGGCGCTCTGGCCCCCGAACCAGCGTTTCAGGGTATCCATCAGGCCCATGGGCTTGCGCTCTTCGTTCAGGCTCAGTCGTGTCAACATGGTCGTTCACCTCGCGTGGCCATTGTTGTTATCGCATTGGCTCCAGGGAACTGGGGCGTGCACTGCTGTCAGTCTAGGTGGCACCGAGAGGGGGGATTGTTCCCCGAGGGCACTAGTGTGTTCCTGGCAGGCAATGGTGGGGGAGAGGCTGTGTGGTACCACCAGTGGCGGGGCAGGGTCGCGTCGGCCAGGCCGCGACCGCCTCGTTCATGAGCGGCAGAAGATCCGCGACTCGTGGACGTTGCGCGGCGTCAGTGCCCCGACCGTGCCGTCGGCGCCGTCGGCCTCGCGGCGGGCCGCCTCGATCAGGTGGTGGTTCGGGGAGAGCGAGCAGACCGGGTCGGTGGCATCGGGGTCGCCGGTCAGCAGAGAGGCCTGGCAGCGGCAGCCGCCGACGTCACGATGGCGCTCGTCACAGCTGCGACAGGGCTCCTGCATCCAGGCATCGCCGCGATAGCGATTGAAGGCCTCGCTGTCATACCAGATCTCGCGCAGCGACCTGTCGCGGACGCTGGGAAAGGTCATCGGCAGCAGCCGGGCGCTGTGGCACGGCAGCACGGCGCCGTCCGGGGCCACGGTCATGAAGATCGAGCCCCAGCCGCCCATGCACGCCTTGGGCCGGTCGTTGTAGTAGTCGGGCACCACGAACAGCAGGTCCATGGCGCGTCCCCGCTCGGCGAGGCGTATCCGCCAGCGGCCGGTGGTCGCCTCCGCGGCCTCGAGCTGCTCGCGGCTCGGCAGCAGTCCCGCCCGATTGAGGTGGGCCCAGCCGTAGAGCTGGCAGTTGGCCAGCTCCACGGCGTCGGCGCCGAGCTCGTCGCACAGGGCGATGATGGCATCGAGCTGGTCGATGTTGTGGCGGTGCAGCACCACGTTGAGCACCATGGGGTAGCCGGCGGCCTTGACCGCCCGCGCCATGGCCAGCTTCCTGGCATGCGCCTTCGCGGAGCCCGCCACCGCCGCGGCCACGTCGGGGTCGGAGGCCTGCAGGCTGATCTGGATATGATCGAGCCCGGCCTCGCGCAGGGCGGCGATGCGTGCCTCGTCGAGGCCCTGGGCCGAGGTGATCAGGTTGGTATAGAAGCCCAGCCGGCGCGCCTCCGCCACCAGCTGCTCGAGATCCTGGCGCACCAGGGGCTCGCCACCGGAGAAGCCCAGCTGAACGGCGCCCATCTCCCGGGCCTGGGCCAGGAGATCGAGCCACTCCTCGGTGGTCAGCTCATCCCTGACGCTCGCGAAATCCAGGGGGTTGGAGCAGTAGGCGCACTGCAGCGGGCAGCGGTAGGTGAGCTCGGCGAGCAGCCACAAGGGTGCGCCGCTATGGGCGTTGATGGTGGCGGTATCGGTGCGGTCAGTCATGCTGGATCCAGCCCTGTTGCGAGGCCTCGACGAGAAACGCCTGGACGTCCAGGGCGATGGCCCCTGCCGGCGTCTCGGGATAGCGCGCCTCGAGTCGGTGAATCACGGCCTCCACATCGCGCTGGCCGTCGAGTTCGCCGAGGATGGCACCGGCGGTGTCATTGAGCTGCACCATGCCCTCGGGATAGAGCAGCACATGGCGCTGCTGGGCCTCTTCCCACTGCAGGCGCCAGCCCGGACGCAGGCGGCAGACGCTGGTGGGGACGATCATGGTCGCCATCACGACACCCCCCGATGGTAGACCCGCTGGTCGGTGACGGTGTGGTAGGGCGGGCGACCGAGCTGATAGGCCAGGGTCATGGCGTCGAGCATCGACCAGAGCACATCGAGCTTGAACTGCAGGATCTCCAGGGCGCGCTCCTGGGTCGCCCGGGTGGTGCAGACCGCCAGGGCCACCTCGAGCCCGTGTTCGACGTCCCGTCGCGCCTCGGTGAGCCGCTTGCGGAAGTAGCCATAGCCGGCCGCGTCGATCCAGGGATAGTGGGTCGGCCAGGTCGCCAGGCGGCTGCGGTGGGCCTCCGGCGCGAACAGCTCGGTCAGCGACGAGATCGCCGCCTCGCGCCAGTCCGCGCGGCGCACGAAGTTGACGTAGGCATCCACCGCGAAGCGTACCCCCGGCAGTACATGCTCCTGGGACCAGAGCGCGTCGCGGGAGAGGCCCACCGCCTCGCCCAGGGTCAGCCAGGCCTCGATGCCGCCGCCGTCGGCGTCATGGCCGTCGTGGTCGAGCAGGCGCTGGATCCAGCGCCGCCGAAAGGCGGCGTCGGGGCAGTTGGCCAGCAGGGCGGCATCCTTCTGGGGGATAGTGATCTGGTAGTAGAAGCGGTTGGCGACCCAGCCTCGCAGCTGTTCGGGACTGGCGCGCCCCTCGGCCATGTCCACCTGGTAGGGGTGGTGGATATGGTAGTAGGCGCCCTTGGCCATCAGGGCCTCGCGGAAGGCAGAGGGGCTCAGGGCCTCTCCCTGCGCTGTCGTCGACGCGATGCGAGTCATACGGGACTCCTTCTGCTGGATCCGGCCGGATCAGGCCCCTTCTGCGTGAGACGGTGGGACGTGCCGTGGGGTTCACACCTCCAGGTGCATGCTGTCGTGGGCCATCTGGCGCGGAAAGCCGCCTCTCGCCCCGGCGCCAAGCACCAATACCTGCATGTCACTCTCCCCGGCCAGGATCGGCCTGCTGGCGCAGGGGGAAAGAAAAAGGCCGACGCACCCGGGGGGCGTCAGCCATATCGATTCTTCCTTGCGTTGAAGGTCAGCGATTGGAAATGTACAGCGTTACCTCGAAGCCGAGGCGTAGATCCTGATAGGCAGGTTTGGTCCACATGGGAGTCCCTCCTCGTCGGCCGGTTTTCGTCAGACTGCACACCTCAGTCAAGCACGCCGGGCGAGTTCCGCCTTGCGACCAAGGTCGTAGAGATCGAGGTGGGAGTCCATCACGTCATTCGGCGGGGATCGCCAGTCCCGTCACCATGCGCCCCGGCAGGGATATGGCAGCATTGTTGCTGGGAGGCAAAAGTCTTTTGCTTCGGGCAGGGGCGGAAAACCGCCGGCCAGGGCAAGCGCCGCCGAAAGATGTGCTAGACCTTCTGTTGTCAACACCTGAATCAGGAAAACAATCACAACGAGGTGTGCCGACCCCTGGCACACACTCCAGCGCACTGCGCGGAGATACGCCATGCTACGTCCAATCCTCTATACGGCAGCGGCCGCCGGGATGCTCTCGGCTGCCATTGCCCATGCCAACCAGAATCTGCTGGAGCTGCAGCAGAACCCCGAATACTGGCCGACTCAGCTGGGCAACTATCAGGGCAATCGCTACAGCCAGCTGGACCAGATCAACCGCGACAACGTCAATGACCTGCGATCGGTCTGGCAGTTCTCCACCGGCGTCCTGCGCGGCCACGAGGGCGGTCCCCTCTACGTGGGCGACGGGCGCCTCTATATCCACACGCCGTTCCCCAACAAGGTCTTCGCCCTCGACCTGGAGGACGAGGGGCGCGTGATCTGGAGCTACGAGCCCGATCAGGACTCCCGGGTCATTCCCGTGATGTGTTGCGACACCGTCAACCGCGGCCTGGCCTATGCCGACGGGCGACTCTTTCTCGGCCAGGCCGACAATACCCTGATCGCGCTGGACGCCGAGACCGGCGAGCTGCTCTGGGACGTCAGCAACGGGGACCACTCCGTCGGCGAGACCAACACCATGTCGCCGCTGGTGGTCCACGACAAGGTTATCGTCGGCATCAGCGGCGGGGAGTACGGCATCCGCGGCCATATCACCGCCTATGACGTCGAGAGCGGCGAGATGGCCTGGCGCGGCTACTCCACAGGCCCCGACGACGAGGTGCTGATCGACCCGGACGTCACCCTGATGATGGGCGAGCCCATCGGTGAGGCAGACCTGGGCCTGACGACCTGGCCGGAGGGTGAGTGGGAGCGCGGCGGCGGGGCCCCCTGGGGCTGGGTCACCTATGATCCCGACCTCGACCTGATCTACTACGGCACCGGCAACCCGGGGACCTGGAACCCCGAGCAGCGCACCAAGGACGGCGAGCCAGCCGACAACAAGTGGGCGATCACCGTCTTCGCCCGTGACCCCAACGACGGCTCGGTCAAGTGGGTCTACCAGAAGGTGCCCTTCGACGAGTGGGACTATGACGGGGTCAACGAGAACCAGCTGATCGACGTCGAGTTCAACGGCGAGGAGCGCAAGGGGCTGGCGATCATCGACCGCACCGGCTTCGGCTTCCTGCTGGATCGCGAGACCGGGGAGCTGCTGGTGGCCGAGAAGTTTGCTCCCGAGACCAACTGGGCCGATAGCTATGACATGGAGACTGGCCGCCCCAATGTCAACGAGCAGTACAGCACCTATCGCCAGGGGGTGAATGTCAACACCACCGACATCTGCCCCACCGCCATGGGCGCCAAGAACATGCAGCCCAGCGCCTACTCGCCGAAGACCGGGCTCCTCTATGCGGGGATCAACCGGATCTGCATGAACTATGAGCCCTATGAGACCGACTACGTGGCGGGCCAGCCCTATGTGGGGGCCACCCTGACCATGATGCCGGCCCCGCTGCAGAACGGCGGCATGGAAGGCCGCATGGGCAGCTTCATCGCCTGGGATCCGGTCGCCGGCGAGGTGGTCTGGGAGATCGACGAGCGCTTCGCGGTGTGGAGCGGCGCCCTGGCCACGGCCGGCGACCTGGCCTTCTACGGCACCCTCGAGGGGCACGTGAAGGCGGTGGATATCGAGACCGGGGAGGAGCTGTGGCGCTTCAAGACCCCCTCCGGAATCATCGGCAACGTGAACACCTTCATGCATGAGGGCAAGCAGTACGTAGGGGTGCTCTCCGGGGTCGGCGGCTGGGCCGGGATCGGCCTGGCGGCAGGGCTCGAGGACCCCGAGGAGGGCCTGGGGGCCGTCGGTGTCTTCTCCGCCCTGGGCGACTACACCAAGCTCGGCGGAGTGCTGACGGTCTTCGCACTGCCGGACTGAGTGACGTCCCATGCCCAGCCGGCGGGGCACGAGCGGTCGCCCGTGCCCCGCCGACCTATCCGACCCCGGGGGCAGGGCCCCCGGTGCCACGAGAAGGACGGTCTGCATGACGGTATTCCAACGCCTTTACGGCTACTCCCTGCCTGTCGTTCTACTGAGTTTCCTGCTTGTCCCCCCGGCGGTGGCGGAACTGGGGGGGGCGCCCTACCGGCCCGGCGACTATGTGGTCGAGGATGGCAAGGTCGACCCCAACACCTATGAGGGGTATCTCGTCTACACCCGCGCCTGCATGGCCTGCCATGGCCCGGACGGCCTGGGTTCCTCCTTTGCCCCCAACCTGATCCGCGCCGCCGAGCGCCGTGGCTGGGCCGATTTCGCCGGCACGGTAGCGGCGGGGCGGGAGGTGCAGCCGGGGCAGGTCATGCCCTCCTTCGCCGACGATCCCTACGTGATGCGCAATATTCCCTACATCTTCAGCTACATGAAGGCTCGCGGCGAGGGTGGGCTTGGCCGCGGCCGGCCTCGCATCATCGAGTCGATGGCGGAAGAGGCCGAGGCGCCGGGTGACGAGAGCGAGTAACGCCTCGAGGAGGCGGAATACGGTGCCGGCGTCCATGCTGAGTCGAGTCCCGCCGCCAACGTACCCTTCCGGCAATGGAGGCCCCATGCCCAACAGAATGCTTCGATGCCTGCCACTGCTGCTGGCCGCTGTACTGCTCGGCTGGGTCATGGCTCCGGCGGTGGCCGACCTGCCGGAACGCCAGGAGCGCGAGGCCCTGCGGGTCTGTGCCGATGGCAACAACCTGCCCTTCAGCAACGAGGCCGGCGAGGGCTTCGAGAACCGAATCGCCGAGCTGATGGCCGAGGAGCTGGGCGTGCCCCTGGCCTATGTCTGGTCGCCCCAGGTGATGGGGTTCGTGCGCAACACCCTTGAGCTGAGGGTCTGCGACGTCATGATCGGCGCCGTGGCTGGCTACGAGTTCGTGCAGAACAGCAATGAGGTCTATCGCTCGGTCTACGCCCTGGTGGTGCCCGAGGCGTCGGACCTCGAGGTCACTCGCCTGACGGATCCGGCGCTGCAGGGGCGGCGCATCGGCGTGGTGACCGAGACGCCACCCCTGGTGCCGCTGCGCCGCACCGGCGCCATCCTCCAGAGCTATCCCCTGATGGTGGATACCCGGGTGCGGGCACCGGTGCGTGATGCCATCGAGGATGTGGTGGCCGGCCGCACCGAGGGCGCCGTGCTGTGGGGGCCGCTGGCCGGCTACTACGCCGCCCGCGCGGAGCCGCCGCTCAGGGTCATCCCGCTGGTCGATGACGACTCGGGAGCTCGCCTGGACTACCGCATCACCATGGGACTGCGCCGCGGGGAGCCCCACTGGAAGGACTGGATCAACGACTTCATCGACCGCCGCCGTGACGAGATCCACGCCATCCTCGCCGAGTACGGGGTGCCCCTGCTCGACCGGCGCGGCCAGCTGCTTTCCCCCGGCACAGGAGGTGACTCATGAGGCTCGCACGGTTGCCGGCACGGGCCGTGCCCGCGCTGCTGGCCCTGGCGCTCGGCTCGGGCCTGCTGCTCTGCGCCACGCCACCGGCCGAGGCCCAGCGTGCGGCGGCCGGCCCGCCCGACTGGCCCTGCGTGCAGCGCCTGATCCCGGAGCTTGCCTGGGGCACTCTCTGGACCGGTCCCTCCCTGGACGACCTGGAGCAGCGCTGGTGGGAGGACGAGGAGGTCGGCCGGGTGGCGCGCTTCGCCATGGCTCGCGATACCCCCCCGGAGGAGGCGCTGGCGCGGGTACGCGACTTCGTGGCCTCGCTGGATGATGACGAGGCAGAAGCGCGGCTGACGCTGCTGTTCGCCGGGCTCTTCGAGCTTACCGGCCGCCAGCGCGGCCGCGCCATCGATGCCGTGCGCCAGGCGAGCCGTGCCCAGGTGGCCCGCCTCGACACCATCTCCGCCATGGTCGATGAGCTGGAGGCGCTGCGGGCCGATGAGGGCGCGAGCCCGGAGGAGATCGAACGGCTCTCGGACGCACTGTTCTGGGAGCAGCGCACCTTCCAGATGCGCCAGCAGACGCTGCCGGCCATGTGCGAACAGCCCTACCTGCTGGAGGAGACACTCAGCCGCATGGTGCGGTTGATCATGGAGCGGATGCCACAGCGGTAAGACGCCGCCGGGCAGATGACAACAATAAGACCAGCGGCAGCCATGGCTGCCTGAGGAGCCTGCATGAGAACCCTGCCACGCTTACCCCTGCCGCACTGGCTGGCACTGGGCGGCATCATCGTCGGCCTGGGCTGGTCGGCCACGCTGCCGGCCGATGCCCCGGAGACCATGACGCTCGGCTATCTGGGCATGGAGCGGCCGGACGACCTGGAGCCGCTCTCGGTGCTTGCCCCGGTGCTCGACGACGAAGGCCGCCAGGGGGCACGCCTGGGGGTCAACGACAACAACGCCACGGCGCAGTTTCTCGACCAGGAGTTCGTGCTCCATGAGGCCGAGGTGGCGCTGGGCGGCGACGTCGGCGAGGCGCTGCAGGGCCTGATCGACCAGGGGGCCGACTGGATCATCAGCGGCCTGCCCTATGATGCGCTGCTGGAGGTGATGGCGCACCCGGCCCTGGGCGAACGCGTGGTATTCAACGCCTGGGCCCCGGACGACGCCCTGCGGGGTGAGTCCTGCCACCCCAACCTCTACCACACCACGCCGAGCCGGCGGATGCTGGCCGATGCCCTGGCCCAGTTCCTCGGCTACAAGCAGTGGGATCGCTGGGCGCTGGTCCACGGCAACACCGACGAGGATCGCCTGCTCGCCGAGACCCTGCGCGCCTCGGCCGAGCGCTACGGCCATCGCATCGTCGGCGACAAGATGTGGCCCCACGACCCCATGGCGCGACGCGCCGAGGGGGGCTTCCATGCCATCCAGCGCGAGATCCCGGTGTTCGTCCAGGACTTCCCGGACCATGACGTCCTGGTGATTGCCGACGAGACCGACTACTTCGGCGAGTACTTCCCCTTCCAGACCTGGATCCCGCGCCCGGTGGTGGGCACCCAGGGGCTGATCGCCACCCCCTGGCACCGTGCCCACGAGTCCTGGGGCGCGGTGCAGCTGCAGCGGCGCTTCGAGAAGCTGGCCGATCGCTGGATGACGCCCCGCGACTTCGGCGCCTGGCTCGCCGTGCGCTCCCTGGGCGAGGCGGCGGCGCGCACCGGCTCCGTGGAGCGGGACACCGTCCTCGCCTACATGCTCGGCGAGGAGTTCGAGCTCGCCGGCTATCTCGGTTTTCCGGTCAGCTACCGCACCTGGAACCATCAGCTGCGCCAGCCGATCCTGGTCACCGGCCCGCGCATGGTGGCGTCGGTCTCGCCCCAGGAGGGCTATCTGCATCCACGCACGCCGCTCGATACACTCGGTGCCGACGAGGGGGAATCATCATGTCAATTCTGAGCCGGGGACGCCTGATTCCTGCCATCAAGCATGCCGCCATCGGCCTGGCGCTGGGTGGCGGCCTGCTGGCGCTGCCCCTCGCCGCCCAGGCCGAACGCATCTTCGTCTCCAACGAGAAGGACAACACCATCTCGGTGATCGATGGCGCCAGCCTCGAGGTGGTGGAAACCATCCCTGTCGGCCGCCGTCCGCGCTCCATGGCCTTCAGCAGCGACGGCAGCGAGCTGTTCGTGGCGGTGGGCGACGACGAGTCCATCGACATGATCGACCTGGAGAGCCTGCGCGTGGTGCGCAGTCAGGCCTCCGGCGACGACCCCGAGGTGATCCGCGTCGATCCCAACCGCCCCTACATCTACGTCTCCAACGAGGATGACAACATCGTCTCGGTGCTCGACTACGAGGCACGCACCCTGGTCACCGAGATCCCCGTGGGCGTGGAGCCCGAGGGGCTCGGCATCAGCCCCGACGGGCGCTGGCTGGTCTCCACCACCGAGACCTCCAACATGGCGCACATCATCGATACCGAGACCATGGAGGCGGTCCACCACCGCCTGGTGGGGGCCCGGCCGCGGCACGCCGAGTTCACCCGCGACGGGCGCGAAGCCTGGGTCTCGGCGGAGATCGCCGGCACGGTATCGATCCTCGACATGGAGGAGACCTTCGACGTCAAGCACACCATCCGCTTCGAGGTTCCGGGGGTGCCCCGGGAGACCGTCCAGGCGGTGGGAATCGCCCTGACCTCCGATGGACGCTACGCCTTCGTGGCGCTGGGGCCCTCCAACCGGGTGGCGGTGGTCGACCAGCAGACCTACGAGGTCCTCGACACCATCCTGGTGGGGCAGCGGGTCTGGCACCTGGCCCTCAACGGCGACGAGAGCCGCCTCTACACCACCAACGGGGTGAGCGGCGACGTCACCGTGATCGAGGTCGATGGCCTGAGGGCGATCCGCTCGATCCCGGTGGGGCGCTTCCCCTGGGGGGTGATCGTCGAACCGTGAGTGATTCGCCCATAAGGGAGGGGGACGCACCTGCCCTTGAGGTCCGGGACCTGAGCTTCGCCTATGGCGGCCGGCCGGTGCTGGAGGCGATCTCCCTGGCCATTGCGGCCGGGGAGTTCGTCGTGCTGCTGGGCCCCAACGGCGCCGGCAAGACCACGCTCTTCTCGCTGGTGACGCGGCTGCATGACCGGCGCCGGGGCGAGATCCGCATCGGCGGCTTCGATGTGAAACGCCAGGCGGTGAAGGCCCATGCCCGGATCGGCGTGGTCTTCCAGCAGCCGACCCTGGACCTGGACCTCAGCGTGGCCCAGAACCTCTCCTACCATGCGGCCCTGCACGGCATGGGGCCCGGCGAGGCGCACCGCCGGGCCGAGGCCCAGCTGGCCCGGGTGGGCCTCGCCGATCGCCGGCGCACCCGGGTGCGCCAGCTTTCCGGTGGTCAGCGCCGGCGCGTGGAGATCGCCCGGGGCCTGCTCCACGGGCCGCGGCTGCTGCTCCTCGACGAGCCCACCGTGGGCCTGGATGTGGCCTCGCGGCGCGAGCTGGTCGAACATGCCCATCGGCTCTGCGCCGAGGAGGGGGTGGCGGTGCTCTGGGCCACCCACCTCATCGACGAGGTGCGCCCGGGGGATAGGGTGCTGGTGCTGCATCGCGGGCGGCTCTTGGCCGATGGCACGCCCGAGGCCCTCACCGCTCGGCTCGGCGTCGCCACCCTGGGGGAGGCCTTCGATCGCCTGGTCGGGGACAAGGAGGCGCCATGCGACTGATGCCCTGGCTGCACTGCCTGCGTGGCGTGGTGGGGCGCGAGCTGCTGCGCTTCCTGCACCAGCGCAGCCGTTTCTTCGCCGCCCTGGTGCGGCCGCTGGTATGGCTGTTCGTGTTCGCCGTCGGCTTTCGCATGGCGCTGGGCGTGGCCATGACCGAGCCCTACCAGACCTACATCCTCTACGAGGTCTACATCGTGCCGGGGCTGGTGGGCATGATCCAGCTGTTCAACGGCATGCAGAGCTCGCTCTCCATGGTCTACGACCGC
>WPCG01112828.1_pt1 | contig 11383 bp, 11 predicted proteins | sample 5403311 | NCBI WGS metagenome assembly WPCG01 (sample SAMN12869467, study PRJNA574797) | sludge metagenome | isolation source: wastewater treatment of Control | place: China:Beijing | collected 2019-05-17 | reverse complement strand
ACCTCTTTGCCCTTGCATTCCTGCTCTTTGCAGTCTACGATATCACCTCGATGATGGGATATGGAGATGACATGCTTTCAATCATCAATATCCTCGCCTCCCTCTCAGCCCTCGGGGGCATCTACCTGCTCGTGAAGCGGGTCTGATCTGGGAGCAGGGCCAGATCACTCCCCCGCCAGATGCATAGCCGCCACGCTGCCAACCAATGTTGGATTCCATCACCAGATCAATTATATCAGAGTTCATCGTATTCCGGATGACAGCCCATGGCAGGTAAGGATATTAACAGCTGGATGATGAAAGCAAGGAAAAATACGAAAGCCCAACGTAGTTTGGATCTCTGATAAGGATATCACTGGGATTTCCGGGATACCGCCTGGCAGCCGGATGCGTCACCCGGTACACTCCAGCACGCCCCACCACCACATCTCACCTCCACATGGAATATATATGATCATGTCGTATTCTGGATGATAGCTCATGGCAGGAAAGGATCTAAACACATGGAAGATGAAACGCAAGGACAAATACGAGAAGCCAACAGCCGTTCGGATGTCAGATAGTGATTGGGATCGCGTGTCCGGGGGTGGCGCGGACGGTGGCATAAGCGACCAAGGCAGGCATTGCCAATCTGGCAGATCAGCCGGAGGTGGGGGATGTTATAATGGTTTTACCGCTGGTAAGTGGTCAGGATGCCGGGATGGATCCTCACCAAATGTTTGGTAGCACCCAAAAATGAATACTGACATTTTGAAAGGAGATGTTGCGAGTCACAAGGTTCAGAGTAGGAAAATATTGTGTATATTTACACATGATCTGAAGCACACTCGCCCTCCCCACGTTCCACCCTTTTTATGATACATCATCCACATGGATTTATGATCATATCGTATTCTGGATGATAGCCCAATGGCAGGAAAGGATCTAAACACATGGAAGATGAAACGCAAGGACAAATACGAGAAGCCAACTGCGGTGCGGATGTCGGACAGCGATATGAAGGGGGTATCTGGCGGCGGCGGAACGGACACTGGCGGGTGCGGCAAAGGCGGTGGGGCTTTTGGCACGTGCTGTATGGGTACCTTTCCATGGGGTAGAGCCTGCGTATCAGGGGATTCGGCAGGTCAACATTGCACGCATGGCAAACTATTCGGATGAGGTCCTCATTGGTTACGTTTCCCAGGGGGTCCCGATGTACTGGATAGCCCCCTCCTGCTCAACCTTCCGCCGGTGCCGACTCACAGCGAGTAGCACCCCTTCAGGATTATTATGGAATATAGCACTAAAAAGACATTTTTTATACTTTCCTGATGATCACTTTCTGAAGGCATTATGACCGAAACACCACAATTCAGGTACCGGGGAAACCCGGTTGTTTCTTGCAGGATTGAAGGGGAGGATGATGCAATCCTGTATAATCCCGATACCGATAACACGATTCTGATCAATGGATCAGGCATTGCCATCTGGCAGTTCATCCAGGAAATGCGGTCAGAAGAGGAGATCGCCCGCTACCTCAGTGACTTCTTTGATGAGAAGCCGGAGAGCCTGATTGAGGACGTCAGGGCGTTCCTCGAAGGGCTTGGCGAGGAATACCTCAATAAGGAACCTTTCAATGAGCCCTGATCATGTTTACCGTGACCTGACGATCCCGCCGGAGGGTGTTCCCCCCTCCCCCTCAACCGTTGATCTGGAGATCACCGGCAGATGCAACCTCTCCTGCAGGTACTGCTTCTATGCAGACAGCATGCAGACGAAGCGGGATATCGGAACCGATGCATGGCGTGAGATCATCTCAGAGCTTGGAGATATGGCAGTGCAGCGGGTGATCCTCTCCGGGGGCGAGGCCTTCATGAGAGACGACCTCTTCGACATCATCGATTCGGTGATCGAGAACCGGATGCGGTACGGTATTCTCTCAAACGGCACCATGATTACTCCCGAGGTGATCAGCAGGTTCAACGAGGGGAAGCGGAGGCTCCGCCTCGACTCGATCCAGGTCTCAATTGATGGATCAAGGGCAGAGATCCATGACCTTTCCCGGCCGCCAAAGAGCTTTGACAGAGCGATACGCGGACTCCGCCTTCTGGTTGACGAGGGGTTCCCTGTTACGGTGAGGGTGACCTTAAACCGCCATAACATCGATGATCTGGATGCGATTGCCCGGCTGCTCCTTGAGGACATCGGCCTTTCAGGATTCTCGACAAATGAAGCCGAGATGATGGGATCAGCCAGGTGCGCAGGCGAGAATATCCTCCTCTCCCATTTGCAGAGGCAGGCTGCCATGAAGAAACTCCGGGAGCTGAACGAACAGTACGGCAACAGGATCAGTGCAACGGCCGGACCCCTGGCCTGTGCAGAGATGGTTGACAGGATAACCCGCCTGCGTGAGGAAGGAAAGAACGGGGAAGAAGGGAAGGGCTACCTTGTTTCATGCGGAGGAGTCTATTCGCAGATGGCGATCCTTCATGACGGGACGATGGTGCCCTGCAACATGCTCCCGACCCTGGTGATGGGGGTTGCAAGGATGCACCCGATCCGCGATGCCTGGCTCAACTCCCCATCCATCAACGCAATCAGGTACCGAAGGGAGATCCCCCTCTCAGCAATAGCTGCCTGCTCGGACTGTCCCCACATCGGATTCTGTGCAGGAGGATGTCCGGCAGCAGTGATGGCGAAGAAAGGGGTACTGCTTGGGATCGATCCGCTCAACTGTTACCGGTACCTCACCGGGGAGGTGGAATACGATGACCTCATGTGATACACCTGAAAGGTCATCCAAGAGCCGGATCGAACTGCCTGAGGGCGTTCCTCCCCTCAATTCACTGTACCTCTATCTCACCTCTTGCTGCAACCTCAGGTGCCGCCATTGCTGGATCAGCCCGGTGTACGAGGGAGAGAAGCTGCAGCCTGGAACCTATGTCGATTTTGAAGCGCTGAAAGCAGGAGTGCGTGAAGCAAAAAAGCTTGGACTCGGTTGTGCCAAACTGACTGGCGGTGAGCCGATGCTCCACCCTCAGTTTAAAGAGATCGTCTCCTTGCTCTCATCTGAAGAAATCTCCCTCACCATGGAGACGAATGGGACCCTCATTACTCCGGAAATCGCCAGATTCCTGAAAGATGAGAGCACAATGCAGTCTATCTCGGTGAGCCTTGACGCCCCCGAGGCATCCGGCCATGATGCGTTCCGGGGTGTCAAAGGATCCTTTGAGAGGGCTCTAAACGGCCTGGATGCACTCGTCGATGCCGGGTATGCTAACTGCCAGGTGATCATGTCCGTCCACAGGGGAAACCGGGACAGGGTGGCAGATCTTGTGAAGCTTGCCACCGATCATAGGGCTGCATCAGTCAAATTCAATCCGGTCACCCGGACCGGCCGCGGTGCCAGGATGTATGAGCGGGGCGAAACCTTAGAGTTCGAGGAGCTGCTGGAACTCTCAGGCTACATCTTCGATGAACTGAGGCCCAAATCAACAATTCCCCTGTATGTCCACCTCACTCCGGCACTCTCACCCATATCCGAACTTAGAAACTCCGGGGGAATCTGTGGGGACTGCGGTGTTGCCACCATACTTGGAATCCTCGGTGGAGGAGAGATCGCACTCTGCGGTATCGGCCAGACCATTCCGGAACTCGTCTATGGATATCTTGGGAAGGACAGTATCAGGGAAATATGGCTGAACAACCCTGTGCTCAAGAATTTACGGCGGGATCTTGACGATGTGGCGGGATATGAAGGAATATGCGGATCATGTATCCATGCAAAATCATGCCGAACCGGGTGTGTTGCCAATAACTACATGGCATGCGGAAAACTTGTCTCACCGCAGTTCTACTGCCGTGAGGCGGAAAAGCGTGGCATCTTCCCAAAGAGCAGGCTCAGAACGCCACCGGCAGAGTGATAATGTGCTCCCTCCTTCTGATCCCGGGGGAGGTATAACCCCTTTTTCCGGGCGGGATATTTGATGGTACTGTGACCAGACTTGTGAGTATCCTGTACAGATATCACCATAGAATAATCCGTTAAGGATGAGCTTTGAGCTCAATAAATTGCCTGGACAGATCCATTTTTCAAAGCAGAAAACAGGAGATGATCCTGATCGTCGGATCATCTTCATTTAGGGCTTCAGCAGGTAACTTTCATTCTGGCTACTCTCTAGTACCCCAACTGTTTCCCCAACTATTACCGATAGTGCCCCAACTGTTCCCGACCCCGCTGGGAGATCCTGAGGCACCGGGGATGGCTCTGAGCTCGTCATCAGATAACTCGCCCATCACAGAGACCAGTTCATCCCGTGAAAAGTCAAAGCCAGCTTCTTCAAGAACCGCCTGAACACCGCTGTCAATTTTCTTCTCAATAGATTCAAGGAACGTTTTATCCTCCCTGACTCTCTTCATGAATTCCTTAGCACTTTCGACTGACATAATCAGGCTTTATGCAGTTTATTGTATATAGAAGTTTATGTCAATGCCTGGAATAATCTCCGAATCCTGATTTACTCGCATTGCAACCGAAGGTATGTTGTCAACATGAGAAGATCAGAGGACAATCCACTCACCGATATGACACAATTAAATAAGATTAATGTGGATGATTGAATCGGGAGAAAGAGCTCAAGCAGACAGTATCTCCACACAAAAGGGACAGGAAAAGCCATGAGAAAAGATCTCTTCCGAAAAAAAGCACTTGATACCCTCTCCTCCCCGGATAAAACCGATCAGCTGATCATGATCCCACGGTTCCCCTACTGGATCGTGCTTATCGGACTCCTTATCTTTGTTGTTGCATTCTATCTTGCCTTTACACAGATGACGCTCTATACCATTGTCGAGGGAGACGGGATCTTTATCAGCAGTTCGTCTGATTATTCCAATGTATCTCCATCAGATCTCGAAATAGTCCTCTTTATCAACTTTATTGACGGGCATAAGGTCACTCCAGGCATGAAGGCTCAGATATCTCCGTTAACCATGCAAAAAGACGAATTTGCCTATATCCGGGGGACTGTGACCGAAACCACCCTCTGGCCTGCAACCCGGGACGAAGTGGCAGCAGTACTGAATAACAACCACGAACTTGCCGAGTATGTATTGAGCAGCGTACGGGGCGGCGTCTCCTATATAGTGTATGTTTCTCCTGACAGGAGGCCCGATGACCCGGAGGGCTATATCCTCTCTGCACAGGTCAGGGACCCGTTCGTCACCCTCCCCGGAACGCCCTGCCACGGGCGGATCATCCTCAAGGAGAAGACCATCCAGGAAAAATTCTTCCAATAAACGCAGGTTACCATGGTATTGTCATCCGGAAGGGTCAAAACTCCATTAATTTTACAGATGGAGGCGGTTGAATGTGGAGCCGCCGCCCTTGCGATTGTGCTTGGATACTATGGCCTGCATGTTCCGCTTGAACGTGTCAGGGAAGACTGCGGAGTCTCCCGAGACGGAAGCCTGGCGATCAATATCGTGCAGGCTGCGAGACGGTACGGAATGGTTGCAACGGGGCTCCGGAAAGAGCCGGAGGATCTTGAGCACCTGACTATGCCTCTTATTCTTCACTGGAATTTCTCACATTTTGTTGTCCTTGAAGGAGTTGTGAAGGGGAGAGCCTATATCAATGATCCGGCAAGCGGGAGATACACGGTCACGATGGAAGAGATGGATCAGTCCTTTACCGGGGTTGCACTCTCCATCCGGCCAGGCGACACATTCCGGCCCGGAGGTGAGCAGGCGACCTTCCGGACAATGCTGATCCCAAAGATCAGGCCGGAAATAATCCCCTGCATCTTCCTCTTCATTGCAGGGGTGGCAATGCTCCTCCCCGGAATTGCCATTCCGATCGCACACCAGATATTCATGGACCAGATAGCACTTGCAAACCGAGGCTACCTGCTCTATCCGCTCCTCATCTTCATGGCCGGTTTCGTCATCCTCCAGGTGGCAATCACCTGGGTGCGTGAGATATGCCTGGTACGATGGGAGACCGACCTCTCATTCCGGTTGTCACGCACCTTCTTCCAGAAGATCCTCTTCCTCCCGATCCGTTTCTTTGACCAGAGGTATGCGGGTGAGATATCCAGGAGAGTCTCGCTCAATGACCATGTCGCCATGATCATCAGCGGGAGGGCTGCAACAGCAGTCCTTGATATCATCATCTCACTCGTCTACCTTTCACTCCTCTTCTTTCTCAGCTACAGCTTAACGATCGTCGCGTGCCTGATAGCCATTGCCAATTATGCCTTCCTCAGATGGATTACCGGCAGAAGGGTAGAACTGAGCAGGAAACTGATCCTCGAACAGGGGAGGCTGTGGGGTGTAACCAGTTCCGGCATACAGATGATCGAATCCCTCAAATCAGGCGGAAGCGAGTCGGAATTTTTCGAGCGGTGGGCAGGCCACCATGCAGGTTTCGTCAATACCGAACGTTCAATCAGTAAAACCTCGTCGTTCATGAATATTGTTCCCGCATTAATCAACGGGATAGGAACAACCGCGATCCTGGCTATCGGAACGAACCTGATACTCGCCGGAACGATCAGCATCGGATTCTTCTTTGCCTATCAGGCGTTGCTTGTCAATTTTCTCCAGCCGATACAGCGGCTCATCAATGTCGGAGGAGAGATCTCCGAGCTTGAAGGCAGTCTCCAGCGTCTTGTTGATGTGGAGAAAAATATCCCGGATGACACGGAGCTGAAGATCCATGAGACAACAGAGACTGGTTCACAGAGGAAATTAGCTGGCAATATTGAATGGAAGGATGTGTCATTTGGCTATAATCCCCTACAGCCGCCAATTCTGAAGAATATTTCATTTACTATTCCACCCGGGGGCAGGGTTGCACTGGTTGGTCCTTCGGGATGCGGCAAAAGCACGGTTGCCCGTCTGATGGCTGGCCTCTATGAGCCGTGGTCAGGTGGAATCACTATCGATGGAATCCCCCTCCGGGAGATACCTGGCCAGCAGCGATATCTCTCGGTTGCCTATGTGAGCCAGGGCACATTCATCTTTGAAGGCACCATGCGGGAGAATATCACCCTCTGGGATAAAACCATCAGGAACAGGAAGATTATCCGGGCATCACGAGACGCAGAGATCGATGATCTCATCTCATCCCTTCCGGGAGGATATGATGCTTTTATTGAAGAGGGGGGGCGAAACCTCAGCGGCGGCGAGAGGCAGCGGCTGGAGATTGCCCGGTCACTTGCCGGGGATCCGACCGTCCTTGTCCTGGATGAGGCGACCAGTGCACTTGATCCGGTGACCGAGAAGAAGATAGAGGGCAATATCAGGAAGCGGGGCTGCACCTGCCTGATTATTGCCCACCGGCTCAGCACGATCCGTGACTGCGATGCGATCATCATCCTTGACAGGGGGAGTATCGTGGAGCAGGGGAGGCATGAGGAGCTGATGGAGAAGAAGGGGCCGTACTACCAGCTTATTATGGCCGAAGAAGAGGAGAGAGAGACGGGAGGCGACGTATGACTATATCCCCGGCAGAGTGGCTCCGGGCAGGCGAAGAAAGGATCCTCACGGATTCCGACTGCGTGTTTCGCCTGATCGAGGGCAGTCTGACCGTCCACATCGCAGAGTATGCAGCCGGTTTGCCTAAAAGACGTTTCCAGGGCTTTGCCATAGAGCCGGGAATGACCTTCTTTGGCATTCCTCCCCGTGAAATCTGCCTGGTTGCCTCGGCGATTTCGGATTCCAGGATTGAGGAGAGATCGGTTGCTTCCCCTGAGATAGCGAATGCTCTTCCCGGATTATGGGCAGAATGGATCCGGTATATCCAGAACAACCTCTCCCCTTCAACCAGGAAGGGATATGCCAGGATGGAGGTTCTTCCCGGTACACCCGGTGAGAGGAGAATCAGATCTGGCCAGTGTATCAGGTTCACAAAAAGCCAGGATCCCTTCCTTGCCTGCCGGGTTCTCGATGGGTGTCTTCATGATGCCTTCTCTGCGATGTCATTTGGGGTGGAGGATGGTTTTTTCCCGGCACCGGAAGGAACACTCCTCTGTGCAGAGGCAGAGACGGGCTTTGAGATCGCCCGTCCCGGCGATTATGATCCTGATGCCGCCCCCCTGCATGAAACCTGCAGTACGTGGCTCTTGAACAAGGCAGAAGCAAGTGTATTGGATTATCTTCTGGATGAAGAGAGGCGGATGGCAGACTGGATACAGCAGGAAGACAGGCTTTACGATGCCATCAGGAAAAAGACCCCCCTCTCAGTGAGTGGTGCCAAATCTGAGAGGATTGTCTTTGCACGTGTGCTGGCACATCTGGGTATTGAAGAGAAGGGATGCAGCCACACCGGTCACGAGGAGGATGGAGAAAGAAACTCCGATATAATCCAGGAGCTTACCCGGATGTCAGAGGATTGCGGCGTCCGCATCCGGAAGGTGAAACTCGCAGATTCATGGTGGATCGAAGACAGCGGGCCCCTGATGGTTATCAGGACAGATGGCACCCTTCTTGCTGCTGTGCCGGATAAACCGGGAAGGTATACACTGTATGATGAAAACGGCATAGTGGCTGCGGATAGCCGGGTTGGAAAAATATCTCTTGAAAAAATCGGATATATGGTCTATCCGGGCTTTCCTGATAAGAAACTGACGCTCTTTGATATCATATGCTTCATCATACAGTCCATATGGAAGAGGGATGTCGTCTTTCTGGTACTCTTTGGAATGGTTGCCGGGCTGCTCGCAACCGCAATTCCGCTTGCAACCGGGATCATATTCAGCGAGGCGATCCCATACCAGAACCACTCTCTCGCATATACCATCCTCATCATTCTCTTCATGAGCGTACTCTCGTCTGCGATCTTTCAGCTGGCACGGGAGATCGCGGTTATCAGGCTTGAGGGGCGGATTGGAAGTTACCTGGAGGCAGCTGTATGGGATCGGCTCCTGAAACTTCCGCCTTCTTTCTTCAGGCGCTATAATGCAGGCAACCTCGCTTCAAGGGCAGGCATTGTCGATGAAATACGGATGATACTCTCGGGTGTCACCATCACCGTCATTCTCAGCGCTGTCTTTTCCATCTTCAATATCATTCTGATGTTTAGGATCTATCCGGATATTGCATGGTATGCTGTGTTCCTTGTCCTGTTCGTCTTTCTGCTCTCCCTCTGTATCGGCTACCTCAGCATAGTAAAACGAAAGGCACTCCTTGAGATCCAGGGGCACCTCGCTGGAATCACTTTCCAGCTCCTCTCCGGCATCTCCAGGATTACTGTTGCCGGTGCACAGAACAGGGCGTTTCTCTGGTGGGAGAAGGATTACCGGAAACAGATCTCCCTACGGCTGCAGATTGGCACCCTCAATGCATATAGTACTGTGCTGACGGTGCTCTGGCCGGGGCTCCTGACCATCCTGGTCTTTGCCCTTGCCGGGTACCAGCTCTCAATAGTCCAGCCCGAGCGTGCCCACGGATGGTTCCTCGCATTCTATGCCGCGGTCGGTGCTTTCTCAGCGGCTTTTGTCGGGCTTGGGGGTTCATTCATATCTCTGTGGAATATCAAGCCGATGTGGGACTGGTTAAGCCCTATCCTGACAACCGAAACAGAGGTGGAGGAGGGGCATGAAGCTCCCGGCAATCTCACCGGCTCCCTTGAAGTGAGGCATGTGACATTCTCATATTCGCCGGAAGGAAGGCCGGTTCTCGATGATGTATCAATCACCGTGAAGCCGGGGGAGTTCGTGGCAATCGTTGGTTCGTCAGGGAGCGGCAAATCCACGTTGCTTCGACTCCTCCTCGGTTTTGAGAGGCCGGGATCGGGATCGATCCTCTATGATCAGAAGAGCCTGTCGAACCTGAATATCCGGGCAGTCAGGAAGCAGATCGGGGTGGTTCTCCAGGATGGCCAGCTGATGGCGGGGAGTATCTTCAATAACATCGCCGGATCACGGGTGCTGACACTTGAAGGGGCATGGGAAGCGGCTGCATTAGCCGGGATTGACCAGGAGATAAAGGAGATGCCGATGCAGATGCATACCTTCATCAGCGAAGGATCGGGGAATATCTCCGGTGGGCAGAAGCAGCGGCTTCTCATTGCCCGGGCAATCGCGTCAAGGCCACAAATCGTCCTTCTTGATGAGGCGACCAGTGCCCTTGACAATGTCACCCAGAGAACCGTGATGCAGAGCCTTGAGAACCTGAAGATGACACGGGTGATCATCGCCCATCGGCTCTCAACAATTACTCATGCAGACAGAATCTATGTCCTTGATCGGGGAAGGGTGGTTGAGTCAGGGACCTATGAGGAGCTGATGGAACAAGGCGGGCATTTCCTCGAACTTGCCAGGCATCAGCTGGTGTAGACAGGCTTGCAAAGAGCACCAGTGTCACAACTGAGAGGATTCTCCTTTGGGAAGAGGGATTCATGAGCACATATTCGATGGATATCGTCGCGTGTGTGCATGCCATCCTCACTCCGGATCTATAGCTTCCTTTCCACACGCGGATATGACAGATACCATGTCCAGGGAGAATTATATTACCGTGGTGCAAGGAGGATCGATGATTCAGGCAGGACAGATAAATCTCGCCACCAGGATGAATGGCACGGTGCCGATCTCGGTTGTGAATACCACCCATGCTGATGGAATTTCTCTGAATCTCACCTTCAACCCATTACTTGCCAGTATCCTTAATATCGCCTCAAACGCCTCTATATCGACAAATACGACAATTAACTGCACAATCGATATGCAACCGGCACTGCTTCGATCTCAATGAAAAGGTCGCCGGAGACCTTTAATGCAGATACAATACCACAGGCGGGTTCTGGATCTGCTCTTCAATGCACATATGCAACCGGGGAATGGATCGATCGGAATTGCAGATGCGACCTTTTCTATTGAGACAACGCTGTCTCCCTTTGCCGGGGTGCAGAACGGTACAATAACAGTCAATCTCAGAGGAGATTTAAACCGTAATGACCGGATCGATATCTTTGATGTAGGAAAGGTTGCATGGATGGCATCAGGCCTGATTCCCGAAGACCCCGAAGCAGATTTCAAAGGAGATGGCCGTGTCGACGGCGCTGATGCGGCCCATATCGCATACTTCTATGTAGGGAAGATCCATGATCTCCGAAGATGCTGTAATGATATGATCCGGGGATGTACATTATCCCCTATTTCATATTTTATCCATGAATCTGCTGACGCTCTCCAGCACCTCTCACCGTGAACGCCAATTGAGATCAACACCTATATTATCTAACAAACACATCCGAAGGTATGGCACTCGCTGAGATGCTCACCCCGGTTTCTATCGCCATCCAGCTGATTATCGTTATCCTCGGATGCTATGCGGGGTACAGACTGAAGATAGAGGCTGGATACCTCTTTGCCCTTGCATTCCTGCTCTTTGCAGTCTA
>WPCG01155113.1_pt1 | contig 11387 bp, 10 predicted proteins | sample 5403311 | NCBI WGS metagenome assembly WPCG01 (sample SAMN12869467, study PRJNA574797) | sludge metagenome | isolation source: wastewater treatment of Control | place: China:Beijing | collected 2019-05-17 | reverse complement strand
CGCCGGCCAGCGCCGCGCACAGCGCCGCGCCGCCGACGAGGACGTGTGGCGAGCGCAGCAGTCGTGCGGTGGTGCCCATCAGCTCAGCGCTGTCCGCTCAGCCGCGGATCGAGCATCAGCGCGGCGAGAACGGCGTGCAGGTTCTCGTGCGCGGAGCGGCTGATCGAGGTCAGCGGGTCATGCACCACACGGCCGTCTTCGAGGTGCAGGTGCTGGGTAGCACCGTCGAGGTGGCGGTGGCCGGGGGCGGTATCGATGCCCAGGGTGCTGCCGTCGCTGAGCGTCCAGCGCAGCGAATAGGCCACCGGGCTGGCATAACGCACGGTGAGTTCGGTGCCGTCGGGCAGGTCGATGAGCAGGGCGTCGTGCACCAGGCGCGGTGAGCAACTGATGGTCGTGCTGGTCAGCAAAGCCTCGTAGAGCTGCAGGTGAAGGGGGTGAGGGGGCTGATAGTCGTCGTCTTCCTTCAGGCGTGCCGCCATCAGCGTGCGCGCGGCGCTGCGCGTCTGGTCGAGAATGCACACCGCCAGGTAGTGCTCGTAGCAGGGGTGTTCGCTTTCGCCGGCGGCCGTGAGCGCGGCAACGCGTTCGAGCAACTCGCCAGCGTCATCGGTGGCGTAGTGTTCGAGGATCTCGCGGCGATGTTCACGTGCTTCGTACATGACCCGCGCGAGTTGGGCGATTTCGCCGGCCTGCTCGGTGTCGAGGGCATCGTAGAAGGGATCCATGGCTTACATCCTGTGATCGTGAAGGGCGCCGCCGTCGAGCACCACCATGTCGGGCTTGACGTCGGCAAAGCGCACGAGCGTGCCGCCAAACTCGGTAGCGAACTTCTGCGCCTCTTCCTGTGCGGCGAAAGAGGCCATGGTCGGACCCATCGCGCCGCGCCGGCTCGATCCATGCACGTACCAGGCATCGCGGGCCTCGATCCAGTGGCCCACCGGCTCGTCCCAGCTCGCCTTGCCCATGTCCTGGACGTAGATCGCACGCACCTTGCGGATCTGTTCCGGGCTCAGGTAGATGGAGAACATCTCCACGGTGTCGCAGAAGAAATCGGGCTCGGCCATGCCGTCATAGTGGATCTGTGCCTTGGGGCCGGGGTAGTCGGCGAGCAGCATGCCGTCGAGCGCGCAGGAGGTGCCGCGGTCGATTTCGACCGGCACCAGCGCGCCGCTGCCGGTGGTGGAGGACTGCCCGCAGGCGGCGAGCAGGCCGGTGGCCGCGCCCGCGAGCAGGAAGTGGCGGCGGTTGAAGCAGCGGTGATGGGTGCACATGGGTTTTCTCCTGTAATGCCGGCGTGTGCGCCGGTCTATTTGCCGAAGCGCCAGCTGGCGATGCCCAGCGGCGCGGCGATCCAGCCGAGCATGACGGCGGTCAGCAGCCAGGGCTCGGCCAGCGAAGGCGGGAACACGGTGGCCAGGCCGTACAGGGTGCGTACGTCGTCCAGCGTGAAGATGTTGAGGATGCGGAAGACGTCGGCCGGATTGAGCAGCAGCAGCCAGGGGAAGATGTCGCCGCCGTACTGCCCGCCGGTGACCACCAGGGCGCCGAGCAGCAGCAGGTCGAACACCAGCACGAAGAAGAACCACATCGCGATCGCCAGGCCGGAGGCGCGCGTGCGGTCGGTGGCGAGCACCGACAGCATCACCGCCAGGCTGAGGAAGGCCATGCCGAGCAGCACCGAGGAGGCCATGAAGCCGAAGTAGTGGAACAGCGCGTTGAGGTCGAGCTGGGCGGAGAGCACGAGCGCGACCAGGCCGAAGCCGGCCACGGTGGAGAAGGCCAGTGCGCCGGCCAGTCCGAGGTACTTGCCGAGGATGAGCTCGAAGCGGGTGATGGGCATGGACAGCAGCAGGTCGAGTGAGCCGCGTTCGCGTTCGCCGACGATGGCGTCGAAGCCCAGCACCAGGGCGATCAGCGGGATCAGGTAGATCACCAGGCTGACCAGGCTGGCGATGGTGACCTCGATGGAGCGGAAACCCACCGCGCCCTGCTGGGCGGCGCCGAAGTAGGCGATGACCAGCGCGAAGACGGTGAATACCAGCGCTACGGCGAGCACCCAGCGGTTGCGGATGCGGTCCCAGAATTCCTTGCCGGCGATGGTGGCGACTTGTGAGAGTTCCATGAGCGTCTGCCCCTTCGTCAGTCCGAGAAACCGAAGAACACGTCTTCCAGCGACGGTTCGCGTACATGCAGGTCGAGCACGCGCTCGCCCAGCGTGGCCAGCGCGGCGAACACCGCCATCTTCGATTCGCGCCGCACCTGCACGGCCACCCGCCCGTCGTGCGCCTCGATGGCCGCCACCGGCAGGCTGCCCAGCGCGTCGCGCACCGCGGTGAAGTCGCTGTCGGCGACGCGCACGTCGAACCACAGCGGCAGGTCCATCGCCTCGCGCAGCGCCTGCACCGTGCCGAGCGCCTGCACCTTGCCGGCGGCCATGATGGCCAGGCGGTCCACGCGTTCCTGGATCTCGGCGAGGATGTGCGAGGTGATGATCACCGTCACCCCTTCGGCACGCAGGCCGCGCAGGATGACATAGAACTCGCGGATCGCTTCCGGGTCCAGGCCGGTGGTCGGCTCGTCGAGGAAGAGGATCTGCGGGCGGCCGAGCAGGGCCTGCGCAAAGCCGAGACGCTGGCGCATGCCCTTGGAGTACTCGCGCACCCGGCGGCCGGCGGCATGCGCCAGCCCCACGCGCTCGAGCAGCGCGCCGCAGCCGGCCGCCGGCACACTCTTCAGCTTGGCGAAGAAGTGCAGGGTTTCCAGCCCGGTGAGGTTGTCGTACAGCACCACGTTTTCCGGCAGGTAGCCGATCTTGCGCCGCACCGCACGAAAGCCGCTGCCGCTGACCGGCGCGCCGTCGATGGCGATCTCGCCCGCGGTGGCCGGGATGAGGCCGAGCATCATCTTGAACAGGGTGCTTTTGCCGGCGCCGTTGTGGCCGATGAGGCCGAACAGTTCGCCGCGCTGCACGGCGAGATCGACGCCGTCCACCGCGCGCACCGCGCCATAGTGCTTGCTTGCACCGCGTACACGGACCACCGCGCCGGCGCTCGCGGGGGCTTCAGCGGCTGCCTGGATAGTGCTTTCCACGCCAGTCTCTCCAGTTGTCGTGCTTGGGCTGCATGCGCGGGTTCGGGTCGACCACGCTGGGGGCACGCAGCAGGGGGAATTGCTGGCCTACGAGGCGCAGCGTCTGTATTGCCGGGCTGGCGAGCAGCAGCTTCATCAGGGGGTGGCGCCAGGACAGGCGGTCGACCATGTCGTTGGCTTCGTAGGGCACATCGCCGATGCCGTCGCCGTTGCGGTCCCAGCCCAGGTAGTTGCTCCAGTGGTTGCCCTGCGCCTCGCCCCACACCATGTCGCGTGCGCCGACGTAGCGCACCTGCTCACGGTTGCCGACGAAGTCGTTCATCTCGACCTCGTTGTTCTTCGAGCCGGCCCACAGGTGCACGCCGACGATGTTGTCGGTGATCAGGTTGCCGCGCAGCACGTTGTATTCGGCGTCGTAGATGAAGAAGCCGCGTGCGTTGCCGGCGACGATGTTGTCTTCCACCACCGCATCCTGGATGGTGCGCAGCATGATGCCGTGGTCGGAGTTGGCCCACACGCGGTTGTTGCGCACGATCTGGTCGCGCACCTCCATCAGCGCCAGGCCGCCGCGGTTCATCCACACGTCGTTGTCTTCCCACAGGTTGCGGTAGGAGTTCATGTAGTGCGTGCCGTAGCGGCTGTGGTGCAGGCGGTTGCCGCGGAACACCGCGTCATGGCTGACATCGACGTAGAGCGCGTCGCGCACGAAGCTGACGTTGTTGCCGATGACCTGCGCACGGCGGGTGTTGTAGAGCTGGATGCCGTTGCCGCGCATCGGCGAGCGGTACTCGCGCTTGCCGGTGATCAGGTTGCCCTCGACCAGCACGTCGTTGGCCTGCTCGATCCACAGGCCGAACAGGCTGTAAGTGATGTCGCAGTTGCGGATCACCGCACGGTGCGAACCCGGCCAGATGTAGATGCCGGAGTTCTGCTCGCGCAGGCTGTCGCCGGAGTCCGAGACGATCAGCCCTTCGATGGTGACGTCCTCGGCGGTGACGCGGATGACGTCCCCCTTGAGTCCGCCGCTGATCGTCGGGCGGTCCACCCCGCGCAGGGTGAGCGGTTTCTCGATGCGCAGATTCTCGACGTAGCGCGCGCGCTGCACTTCCACGGTGTCGCCGGCGGCGGCCGCGTCGATGGCGGCCTGGATGGATTCGCCCGGGCGCACCGTCCACACCGTGGCCGCTGCCGCAGGCAAGGCCGCCAGCGCACACAGCAGCAGGGCGAGTGCGCGCAGCGCGCGGTGGAGGGGGAACGGCATAGCCCTAGCGTCCCTTACAGCACCAGCAGGCCGGCGGACTTGAGCGCGATGAAGAGGGTGGCGCCGATCAGCAGGTTCTTGAAACCGACGTAGCACACCATGTCCATCAGGCCGGCCTTGCGGTAGCGCCGCCCCCACCACGGGCCTTCCTTGACGTAGGGCTTGGAGCCGAGGCGCACGATGACTTCGAACACGCTCCAGCCGAACCACCAGCCGATGATGGCGCCGGCTTCCAGGCGCCCCATCGCGGCCAGCACCCACATCAGCGTGGCGCCCGCGGCCAGCGCCAGGCCTGCCGCCTGAAGCGCGCGCCAGTGCGCCTTCTGCCCCGCAAAGGCAGCGCGGCTCCATGGCCACAGGTGGTCCCAGAGTTCGGCGGCGATCAGTCCCAGGGTGCCGCTGGCGGCGTAGGGCGGCTCGACCGGATCGGTGGGCATCGTCGGGTTGACCATGTCGGGTTCTCCTTGTCGTCTTCAGGCGGTGGCGGGCTTGGCGGCCGCCACCGGCTTGATCGGGATGTAGTAGCCGTCCGCACCGATCGGGGTGAGCGGCAGGCCGGCCTTGGTGCGGCGCTTGCGTTCCTGGGCCAGCGGCGGGCAGCCGTGGTCATCGGTGTAGAGCACCATGCAGTCCAGGCACAGCAGGCATTCGCGCTGGTCGATGCGGCCATCCTTGTCGATGGCGAGCGAGCCGCAACCCACCGCGCAGGCCTTGCAGCTGTCGCATTCCTGCTTGCGCTTGAGGCCGAACCAGCGGAAGGTGCTGGGCATCGCCAGGGCGGCGCCGAGCGGGCACAGGTATTTGCAGAACGGCCGCTCGATGAAGATCGACAGGCCCAGCAGGCCGGCGGCAAACAGGGTGTAGGGCCAGCTGCGGTTGAACAGGCCGACCAGGAAGGTGGTCTTGAACGGTTCCACTTCGGCGAGCATCTCGGCCAGCGTCATCGACAGTACGGAAACCGCCAGCAGACCGAAGAACACCGTGTACTTCACCCACTTCAGCTTGTCGTGCAGGGGCTTGGGCAGCTTGAACTGGTAGCGCTTCAGGCCCACCCAGCCACCGATCTTGTAGAGCAGCTCGGAGAGCGAGCCGAAGGGGCACAGCCAGCCGCAGAACAGGCCGCGGCCCCACAGGAAGACGGTGACGATGATGAAGATCCAGAACAGGAAGATGAACGGATCGGTGAGGAAGAGCTCCCAGGTCCATTGGAAGAGCAGGGCGTGGAACCAGGTCAGCACCTGGGTGATGGACGGTTGTGCCATCAGGTAGAAGCCCACGTAGCCGATGCTGATCACCCAGGCGGTGTACTTGAAGGCATTCACCGGCCACTTGTTCTTGTGCGTGGAGGCGCGCGTCAGGCGGTCGCGGTTGGCATACACCGCGGCCACCGCCACCAGCAGCGTGGCGAACAGACCGATCTCCAGCGCGCGCGTCTGCCACACCCGCAGCCAGGTCGGGGTCGGCTTCCTGATCACCGGGCGGCCGCCTTCCAGGTAGTGGGCGGGGATCCAGAACTCGGTGTCGAAGTTGGCAAAGCTGCGCTGGCCGGTGGCGCGGTCCACGCGGTTGCCGAGGAACACGAACTTCCACGGATAGGCGCCGGAGAAGCTCGCGCCCTGATGCTCGGGGCGCACGATGAAGATCGCCGACTCGCTGTAGGCCGGCGCGCCGGCGACGGCGACGTTGTAGAGGTTGTAGTAGTCGAGGTCGCGGAAGGTGAAGGTGTCCGAGCCCTGGCGGATCTGCACGCGGTCGTAGAGACCGCCACGCACGAAGCCCGAACCCTTGAAGGATTCCTGCCCGCCGCTGCGGATCACGAAGATGGCGTGCTCGGTGTCGTCGAGCCGGGCCATCAGGTTGCGCCACGCGCCCTCGCCGAGGATGGCGCGGCCCACGTCGGGCTGGTTGAGATAGCCGAACCACAGGTCGATGAAGGGTTCGCCGCCGTCGCGCGGCAGGCCCACCTGTTCGGGGCGTACGGTCAGGCGCTTGACGCTGCCTTCCCTGACCAGCGTGGCCCAGTCGAGGGCGGCGCCGGTTTCCTTGAGGCGCGCCGGTTCGCGCACCACCGGCTCGAGAATGCCGACCTGGCGCGCCACTGCGGCGCCGGAGGTCATCATCACCTGGTTCTGTGCGATCACCGTGACGGTGGCGCCGGAGATCGCATCGAGGCCGATGACGTCCTCGCCCGGGCGGGTGCGGCCGACCTCGATGTTGCTGCCGACGAACTTGCCCAGGTACTGCTCGTTGAAGCGCACCATGGCTGATTCCTGGATGCCCAGCAGCAGGATGGGTTCGGAGTGCTTGAGGATCTTCACCCCGGCGAAGTGGCCCTGCGCGTCCATGCCGATCAGGGTGATCACCGGCTTGCCGGAATAGGCCGGGATGTCGGTAATGTCGGTGGACAGCATGACGTAGCCCACCAGTTCGCGCTTGCCCTCGCGCTCGGCGTAGCCCTCGACGTAGAAGGGACGGCCCTTGCGCTCGGTGAACGCGGTGGCGCCCGGCAGCACTTCGGCACAGGGGGCGTAGCTGCACAGGTCGGGGGCGCTGTTGATCTCGTCGGGCAGCCGGGCGTTGTAGGCGTCGGCGAGGACGGTGGGGGCAGCGAAGCTCAGCGCGATGGCAGTGCACAGGCTGCGCAGGAAGGACGGTATTGTCATTTTCATGTCGTCTGCGGGGTTGGCGTGCTGGGTGAAACCTTGGGGCCACTGTAGAAGCGATCCCTTAAGTTGTACTTGTCCCGAATCAATTCGGGTCGGCCGCCTTTGTGTTCATGCCGTAAGCACAAAAAAACGAGGGGCGCGCAGCCCCTCGAAGAGATCACCCGATCGATCCGCTCCTTGCGGGAGCGGCTTGCACGGGCCGGGGCTCGCGCCCTGGCCCGGTGCCTGGTGACGGAGTCGGTCTGTCGTCTGCGGCCTCAGGCCTCGACGATCATCCGGCTGCGCATTTCCAGGTGCAGGGCGTGGCAGAAGTGGGTGCAATAGCACCAGAACACGCCCGGCTTGTCGGCCTTGAAGGTGACCGACGCGGTTTCTTGCGGATTGACGATGAAGTTCACGTTGTACTTGGGGATGGCGAAGCCGTGCGTGAGGTCTTCGATACGGTCGAGGTTGGTGAGGATGATGGTGACCTCGTCGCCACGCTTGACCTTGAACTCGCGCGGCTCGAAGGCCGGTGCCAGCGAGGTGATCTTGACCGTGACCTTGTTGCCGTTGCGATACACGCCGGCGTCCTTCGGGTCGGTGATGGCGAGCGGGAAGTCGTCGTGCGAGTAGATCTTCTTCGGGTTGAGCAGCTCGCGCTTGAAGATGATGAAGTCGTGCGGTTCCGGGCGCACCGGGTGGTCGGCGACCAGCTTCATCTTCTCGCCGGAGATGTCCACCAGCTGCTCGGTTTCGGCGTGCAGCGGGCCGACCGGCAGGAAACGGTCCTTGGAGAACTTGCAGCCCACGCACAGCCACTTGCCGTCGGCGAACATGGTCTCGGACTGCGAGGCGTTGATGTGGCCCGGCTGGTAATGCACGTCAAGGCGGTCGACCACGTACTGCGCGCTGGTGTCACCGCTGTGGAACTTGATCGCGGCGTCAACGTTCCACTTGACGATCTGGCTGTCGAGGAAGAGCGTGGTGTAGGCGTTGCCGCGGCCGTCGAAGGCGGTGTGCAGGGGGCCGAGGCCCAGTTCCACTTCAGCAACGATGGTCTCGTCGGCGTCGTTCACCTTGCCGTCGAACCAGTCCAGCACCTTGGTCAGCTCGATGACGGTGGCGGTGGGCGACAGCTTGCCGGCGCAGATGAAATACTTGCCGTCCGGGCTGGCATTCACGCCGTGCGGGTTCTTCGGCACGGTGACATAGCACACCAGGGAGGTCGCCGGGTCGGTGTTGGCGGCCTTGGTGCCATCCACCACCGGTACCCTGGAGTCACCGTAGGTGCGGAACTTGCCGTCCTTCACGGCCTGCTCGATGCGGGCGATGTTGAAGAACAGGCAGGCGTCGCGCTCGGCCGACATCATGCCTTCGTAATGGTGGCCGCCTTCGGTGTTGTACTGGTTGGTGGCTGCCAGCTTGCCGTCGAAGGAGGTGGCGACGAGGTCGCAGTTGCCGTCGATCAGCACCTGCCAGCGCACCTCCATGGTTTCCGCATCGACGCAGGAGAACAGCGTGCGGTACTTCTCCGGTGCCTCCAGGTCGCGCCCGTCGTTGGGCAGCGGGGTGTGGAACTCGGCGCCGCAGAAGACGCGGGTGGTGTAGTTGATCGCCGGATCGACCGGGTCGCGCTTGTCCGGGAAGATGCCGTGGAAACCCTGCACGTTGGGCAGGTCGGTGATCTTGTCGCAGATGAAGTAGTCGAGGCGGATGCGGGCGATGCGGCTGTTGATCTTGTCGTTGATCCAGGCGTAGCGGCCGTCGTAGTTGCCGTCCTTGTAGGAGGCGTGGGTGTGGTGGGTGTCACCCACGGTGTACTTCAGGCTGCCGTCGGGGCGGGTGCCCATGACCGCTTTCGACTCATTGGTGTGTCCCCAGCCCACCAGCGCATCGGGCACGAAGCACGGCACGCGATGCAGTTCGCGCCCCGAAGGCAGGCCGAGCACGCGGAAGTCGCCGGTGTGGCCGCCCGACCACAGGCCGTAGTAGGTGTCCAGTTCGCCCGGTTCGAGGTGATACTTGCCGGCACCGCCACTGCTCGCGGCGGCCGCTGCGCGCGGGGCGACACTGCCGGTGGCGGCGGGTGCGGCAGCCTGCTCCTGCTTGCAGGCCGACAGACCGACCGACAGGCCGGCGCCGGCAAGGCCGGCAAAGGCGGCGGTATTGAGGAACCGGCGGCGCCCCTGGTCGGGCTGGGTGTCCGGAGTAGTGTTGTTTTCCTGGCTCATGGCGTAGCTGCTCCCTGGTTCAGATGATGATCGGTGTGAAACTGCAAGCCTGTTTGCTGACCGCTGCCCTGTTCGTGACGCTGCAAGGGTGTGCGGCAAATTGACGCTGCGGCTAAATGTCGCACCCGAACTCTAGGCTTCGCCCCCGGGGGTTGCCTTGATCCAGGACAATTAGGAAAAATTGTTTCCCACCATCTGGCGCGGCTCTCAGCGCCCCTCGCCGTACCGTGCCGGGCGGTGGATAATCGCCGCATGACCTCCCCCGGCCCGGTACTTTCCGCCCAGCAACTGCTCAGCCATGGCCAGCTCGCGCGCCTGCTCCTGCTGCGCTGGCTGGCGGTGCTGTGCATGGTGCTGGCGGCCTGGCTGATGCCCGTGGTGCTTGCCGTGAACCTGCCGCAGCGTGAGTTGCTGGCCGTGGCCGCGAGCCTGGCGGCGTTCAACCTGCTCACCCTGGCGCGGTCGTCGGCCCGGCGCACACCGTCGGCGCTGATGCTGTGGGGTCAATTGCTGGTCGACCTGCTGGCGTGGTCGGTCTTCGTCTATTTCAGTGGTGGTGCCACCAACCCGCTGATCTCGCTGCTGCTGCCCCTGGTCGCCATCGGGGCGGCAATCCTGCCTGCGGCGCTGGGCTGGGCGCTGGCCGTGCTTGCCGTGCTGGCCTACTCGCTGCTCTGGCAGTTCAATGTGCCGATCCGTTTTGTCGACCACGATGCGGCGATGCACTGGCACCTGGCAGGAATGTGGGTCACCTTCGTGATCTCCGCGCTGGTCGTGGCCTGGTTCGTCCTGCGTGCCGCCGGCGCCCTGCGGCGGCTGGAGCAGGAGCTGGCTGCAGCCCGCGAGGCGCACGCCCGCGATGAGCAGATCCTCGCACTCGGCAATCTCGCTGCATCTGCGGCGCACAAGCTCGGCACGCCGTTGGGAACCCTGCGCATTCTGGTCGACGAGGTCGCCGGCGGGGTGGCGGATGCCAGTCCGGCACAGGCGGACCTCGCCCTGATGCGCGAGCAGATCGAACACTGCAAGCAGATCCTCGGCGGCCTGACCGCGCGCGCGGGCAATCTGCGCGCCGAAGGCGGTGGTGCGCTGAGTGCGCAGACCTGGCTGGAGGGCGTGGCGGCACGCTGGCGCGCCTTGCGTCCGCACAGTTCGGTGCAGGTCCATTGTGCGCCGGCCTTGCGCAGCCTCGATATCGTCGCCGATGCTACCCTTGCCGAAGCCCTGCACACGCTCATCAACAACGCCGCCGACGCCTGTCCCGCGGGGGTGGAGCTGAGTGGCGGGTGCGAGGCCGACGAGCTGGTGGTGACGGTGGCCGATCGCGGCCCCGGCATCGACCCCGGTCTGGCGGCAAGCATCGGCCGCGAGCCACTGGGGGATTCCGCCACCGGCATGGGGATCGGCCTTTTCCTTGCGCAGGCTGCTGTGGCACGTGCCGGCGGCCGCCTGTTGCTGACCGCGCGCCCCGGTGGCGGTACGATGGCGATCATGAAACTGCCGCTGCAGAGGATACGCGCGTGAACGAGGAGCAAGCCCACCTGCTGGTGATCGACGACGATCAGACCTTCAACCGCGTCCTGTCACGCGCCTTGGCGCAGCGTGGCTTCACCGTCTTCAGTGCCCATGATCAGGCCCAGGCGCTGCAACTGGCCGATGCCCACGAGCCCGAGTACGTCGTCCTCGACCTCAATCTTGACGGCGCCTCCGGTCTGCGCCTGATCGAGCCGCTGCTGGAGATCAATCCCAACGCCCGCATCCTGGTGCTCACCGGCTATGCCAGCATCGCCACCGCGGTCAATGCGGTGAAGCTGGGGGCGACGCAGTACCTCGCCAAGCCTGCCGAGGTCGACGCCATCGTCAAGGCCCTGCGGGTGGACGAGGTCGATATCGAGAGCGCTATCGGCACGGCCACCATGTCGGTCGATGAACTGGAGTGGGAACACATCCAGCGCGTGCTGGGCGAGCATGACGGCAACATTTCCGCCACCGCCCGCGCCCTCAAGATGCACCGCCGCACCTTGCAGCGCAAGCTTGCCCGGGCTCCGCAGCGCGGTGCCTGAGTGAGGCTGCGCGCTGCTCAGTAGGCGTTGCGGTCGCGTACCACCAGCAGGGCAGTCTTGATGATGATCCACAGGTCGAGACCGAGCGACC
>WPCG01163163.1_pt1 | contig 11437 bp, 9 predicted proteins | sample 5403311 | NCBI WGS metagenome assembly WPCG01 (sample SAMN12869467, study PRJNA574797) | sludge metagenome | isolation source: wastewater treatment of Control | place: China:Beijing | collected 2019-05-17 | reverse complement strand
CCTGCAGCGGCCAAGCCTGCAACCGCCAAACCCGCAGCCGCCAAGCCGGGGTCGTCGCAGGCCTGAGCGGGCCTGCGCTGCCTCAGGCGGCGAAGAAGCGTCCGGCGATGTCTGCGTTCAGCGCCACGCCGGTTTGCCGGGCGCGCTGGAGCAGCGTCCAGTAGTAGCGGTAGGAGGCGCGGTCGTGGAGACGGCCGCCGTGGCGGATCGGGCCCCAGTCGGCATCCTGTGCGGCGCTGAGGATGGCGGCGGCGTCCTCGACTTCCGAGAAGTCGGGCTGCATGGCGGCGACGATGGGGCGGATCTGGTTGGGGTGGATGCTCCACATGCGCAGGAAGCCGAAGCTGCGCGCACGTTCGGCATCGGCGCGGATCACCGCGATGTCGTTGAGTTCGGTGGTGACGTTGTGCGCGGGCACGGCGCCGTTGGCCAGGGCTGCGGCGGCGATCTCGGTCTTGGCGCGGACCACCAGCGGGTGTTCGAACTGTCCGGGGCTCTTCATCGCGCTGGCGGGGATGGCGCCGTGGTGGTCGGAGACGAAGTCCATGAGGCCGAAGTCGAGCGATTCGACGCCGTCCAGTGCGGCGATCTGCCAGGCTTCGCGCAGTGCGCCGTGGGTTTCGATGAGCACATGCACGGGCAGTTTGCGGCCGCTTCCGGCGGCGCCCTCGATACGCCGCAGGGCGGCGATCTGGGTGGCCGTATCGGCGGCCGAGCGTACCTTCGGCAGGGTGATGAAGGCCAGCCGGTGGCCGGCACCATGCACGAGGATTTCCAGGTCGGCTTCCCAGTGCGGGTGGGTGATGTCGTGAATGCGCGCGCCGACGCGGCCGTGGCGGTTCTCGGCGTCATTGACCACCTCGACCACCATGCGCGCGTGTTCGGCCTCGGCACCGGCGGCGGCGCCGTCCTCGCAGTCGCAGGTGATATCGAACACCGGGCCGATTTCGTTCTGCACGGCAAGGGCCTTGCGCATCAGCTTTTCTGCGCCGGCGTAGTGGTCGACGGCGGGCATGGCGGGGAAGGGCTGTTCGCCCGTGAAGAGGACCTCGGCGGGGTGCAGGGGCATGCGCGTTTCCTGGTCGGAAATGAAAAAAGCCACGGGATTTTACCCCGTGGCTTGTTGCGGGTGGGGCGCCGCAGCGCCGCCCGGCGGGCTTACTTGAGCATGTCGGCGACGGCCGCGCGCTCGTCTTCCAGTTCCTTCAGGGTGAGGTCGATCTTGCCCTGCGAGTAGGCGTCGATCTCCAGACCCTGGATGATCTTGTACTGGCCATCCTTGCATTCGCAGGGGAAGCCGAAGACCACGCCTTCGGGGATGCCGTAGGAGCCGTCGGAGGGCACGCCCATGGTGACCCAGTCGCTGGAGCCAAGGACCCAGTCACGGACGTGGTCGATGGCGGCGTTGGCGGCCGAGGCGGCGGAGGACAGGCCGCGCGCTTCGATGATGGCGGCGCCGCGCTTGCCGACGGTGGGCAGGAAGACGTCGTTGTTCCAGGCGTGATCGTTGATCAGTGCCTTGACGCTGTCACCGTTGGATTCGCAGAAGCGGTAGTCGGCGTACATGGACGGGGAGTGGTTGCCCCACACCACCATCTTCTTCAGCGAGGACACCGCACGGCCGGACTTGGCAGCCAGTTGCGACAGCGCGCGGTTGTGGTCCAGGCGCAGCATGCCGTGGTAGTTGGCCGGGTTGGTGCGGCCAACCTTGATGGCGGCAGCGCGGGCGATGTAGGCGTTGGTGTTGCAGGGGTTGCCGACCACCAGCACGCGCACGTCTTCCTTGGCGTTCTCGGCGATGGCCTTGCCCTGCACGGTGAAGATGGCGCCGTTGGCGGTGAGCAGGTCGGCACGCTCCATGCCGGGGCCGCGCGGACGGGCACCGACCAGCAGGCAGACGTCGGCGTCCTTGAAGGCAACGTTGGGGTCATCGGTGGCGATCATGCCGGCGAGCAGCGGGAAGGCGCAGTCTTCCAGCTCCATCATCACGCCCTTGACGGCCTTCTGGGCCTGCGGCAGGTCGAGCAGTTGCAGGATCACCGGCTGGTCCTTGCCCAGCATTTCGCCACTGGCGATGCGGAACAGCAGGCTGTAGCCGATCTGGCCGGCGGCGCCGGTCACGGCGACGCGCATGGGGGCTTTGCTCATGTAGATACTCCCTCTGGTTAAGACGGTATGATGGATTCGCGGGTGCGCCTCGAAAAGCTCGCTACCGGCGCGCGCGGCGCACGCTGTCGCGACCGGTTGTGGGCAGCCTGGCGATGGTAGAAGCAAGCGTTCCAACTGTCAATTCGTATGATATGTCTTATATAAGACATAAGACATGACGTGGACGAGTTGGAATTTTTGTGTTGAAATACGCCGATGAGCCAGGAATCGCCCACCTTCAGCCCGCTTTACCGCCAGATCAAGAGCCTGATTCTGCAGGCCCTTGAGAGCGGTGAATGGCGCCCCGGGCAGGTCATCCCCAGTGAGCAGGAGCTCGCCGCGCGCTTCAATGTGTCGCAGGGGACGGTGCGCAAGGCCATCGACGAAATGGCCGCCGACAACCTGCTGGTGCGCAAGCAGGGCAAGGGCACGTATGTGGCCTCGCACAACGACCCGCGTGCGCTGTTCCGTTTCCTGCGCCTGGTGCCGATGGACGGCGACCTGTCGCATCCGCAGAGTCTGCCACTGGATTGCTGGCGTGCCAAGGCCGGTCAGGAGGCTTCGCGCATGCTCGGCATCGAGCCCGGCGCGCCGATCATCATCCTGCGCCGCCTGCTGAAGTTCGGCGAGAAGCCGGTGGTGGTCGATGAGATCTATCTTTCCGGCGAGATCTTCCATGGCCTCTCCATGGAGGTGCTGCAGGGCTGGAGCGGCTCGCTCTACAGCCTCTTCGAGACGCGTTACGGCCTGCGCATGATCCGCGCCCAGGAGCGCATCCGCGCGGTGGCGGCCGATCGCTCCACCGCCGAGGCGCTGAAGGTTGCCGAAGGCACGCCGCTGCTGTCGGTGGAGCGCGTCACCTATACCTATGGCGACAAGCCGGTGGAGTGGCGGCGCGGGCTGTATTCGACGGCCGAGCACTATTATCTGAACGAGTTGAATTGAGTCGAAGCGGTTGTTGCGGGGGTTATCGCCCTGCGGGGCGGATATAATCCCGGTCTTTTGGGAGTAGCGGCGGAACGTTCCGTCGCGCATGATGAGGGGAAACTTCATGTCAGAAGTGACTGTGCGCAAACAGAGGCCGAAGCATCTGGCCATACACGAAATCCGGTTGCCGCTGCCGGGCTTCGTTTCGATCCTTCACCGGATCAGCGGGGTAGGGCTGTTCCTGCTGCTGCCTTTCCTGCTTTACCTCTTCGACCTCAGTCTGTCGCAGGACGGTTTTGCCACCTTCAGCGAAGTGGTTGCCCATCCGCTGGTGAAGCTGATCCTGCTGGGTCTGCTGTGGGCCTACCTGCACCACTTCTGTGCCGGCATCCGCTTCCTGCTGCTCGACCTGCACAAGGGCATCGACCTGCAGCCGGCGCGCAATTCCGCCCGCCTCGTCCTGATCGTGAGCCTTGCGCTCACCGCTGTCATCGGAGTCGCACTATGGTAAATCGCATCCTCGTCGGCGCCCACTACGGCCTCAAGGACTGGATCGCCCAGCGCGCCACGGCCGTCTACATGGCCGTGTATACCCTTGTCTTCGCCGCCTGTGCGCTCACCCTGCCGGAATTCAGCTTCGAATCCTGGTCCGCGCTGTTCGGCAATGGCGTGTTCAAGTTCCTCACCTTCCTGTTCTTCCTGGCGCTGTTCTATCACGCCTGGATCGGGGTGCGTGACCTCTGGATGGACTACGTCAAGCCGGTCGGCGTGCGCCTGACCCTGCATGTGGTTACGATCTTCCTGCTCGTCGGCTACGCCGGCTGGGCTGCCCAGATTCTGTGGAGGCTGTAAGCGTGAACGTCGCCAAGCGTACTTTTGATGCGGTCATCGTCGGTGCCGGTGGCGCCGGCTTGCGCGCCGCGCTGCAACTTTCCGAAGCCGGCCTGAAGACCGCCGTGCTCACCAAGGTCTTCCCGACCCGCTCGCACACCGTGGCAGCGCAGGGCGGGGTGGCCGCTTCCCTGGGCAACTCCACCGAGGACAACTGGCACTGGCACATGTACGACACCGTGAAGGGGTCGGACTGGCTGGGCGACCAGGATGCCATCGAGTTCATGTGCAAGAAGGCCAACGAAGTGGTCGTCGAGCTCGAGCACTACGGCATGCCTTTCGACCGTACCGACAACGGCAAGATCTACCAGCGTCCGTTCGGCGGTCACTCGATGAACTACGGCCAGGCCCCGGTGATGCGCTCCTGCGCCGCCGCCGACCGTACCGGCCACGCCATGCTGCACGCGCTGTACCAGCGCAACGTGCGCGCCAACACCCAGTTCTTCGTCGAATGGATGGCGCTGGACCTGATCCGCGACGCCGACGGCGACGTGCTCGGCGTGACCGCGCTGGAAATGGAAACCGGTGAGATCTCCATCTTCCACGCCAAGGCGACCATCTTCGCCACCGGCGGTTCGGGCCGCATCTACTACAGCTCCACCAACGCCTTCATCAACACCAGCGACGGCGTGGGCATGGCGGCGCGTGCCGGCATCCCCCTGGAAGACATGGAGTTCTGGCAGTTCCACCCCACCGGCGTGGCCGGCGCGGGCGTGCTGATCACCGAAGGGGTGCGCGGCGAAGGCGGCATCCTGCGCAACGCCTCCGGCGAGCGCTTCATGGAACGCTACGCCCCGAACCTGAAGGATCTGGCCTCGCGCGACGTGGTTTCGCGTGCGATGACCACGGAGATCAACGAAGGGCGCGGCTGTGGTCCGGACAAGGATCACGTGCTGCTCGACATCACCCACCTGTCGCCCGAGAACATCATGAAGCGCCTGCCCGGCATTCGTGAGATCTCCATCCAGTTCGCCGGTGTGGACCCGATCAAGGCACCGATTCCGGTGGTGCCGACCTGCCACTACCAGATGGGCGGTATTCCGACCAACTACAAGGGCCAGGTCGTGGTGCCGAAGGACGGCAATCCGAACGCCCCGGTGTCCGGCTTCTACGCTGCCGGCGAATGCGCCTGCGCCTCGGTGCACGGCGCCAACCGCCTGGGCACCAACTCGCTGCTCGACCTGCTGGTGTTCGGCAAGTCCGCCGGCGAGACCGTGGTCGAGGACTTCCAGTCCGGCCAGCTCAAGCTCAAGCCGCTGCCGGCCGACGCCGCCGACGTGTCGCTGGCGCGCATCGCCCGTCTGGAAGGCCAGACCAAGGGCGAGAGCGTCCATGAAGTGGGCCTGGAGATGCGTCGCACCATGCAGAAGCATGCCGGTGTGTTCCGCTTCGACAGCCTGCTCAAGGAAGGCGTGCAGAAGATTGCCGAAGTGGCCGAGCGCGCCAAGCACACCGAGATCAAGGACAAGTCCAAGGTGTGGAACACCGCGCGCGTCGAGGCGCTGGAACTGGACAACCTGATCGAAGTCGCGCGCGCCACCATGGTGTCCGCCGAAGCCCGCAAGGAGTCCCGTGGTGCCCACGTGCGCGACGACGCGCCGGATACCGCCGAGAACCCCAACGGTCGCGACGACGCCAACTGGCTCAAGCACACCCTGTGGTACAGCGAAGGCAACCGTCTGGACTACAAGCCGGTGAACCTGAAGCCGCTGTCCGACGACGTGGAACCCATCGCGCTCGCCAAGCGCACCTACTGAGCGCGGGAGTACAAGAGATATGAGCAAGCGTACCGTTCAATTCAAGATCTATCGCTACGATCCCGATCGCGACGAAAAGCCGTACATGCAGGACATCAGCGTTGAGCTGGAGGCTTCCGACAAGAAGCTGCTCGACGCCCTGGTGCGCCTGAAGTCCGTGGATGATTCGCTGTCCTTCCGCCGCTCCTGCCGTGAAGGCGTGTGCGGCTCGGACGCGATGAACATCAACGGCAAGAACGGCCTGGCCTGCCTCACCGACATCGACGGCCTGCCGCAGCCCATCGTGCTGCGTCCGCTGCCCGGCCTGCCGGTGATCCGCGACCTGATCGTGGACATGACGCAGTTCTTCAAGCAGTACCACTCGATCAAGCCCTACCTGGTCAACAACGACCCGGCACCGGAGCGTGAGCGCCTGCAGACGCCGGAGGACCGCGAGGAACTCAACGGCCTCTACGAGTGCATCCTGTGTGCGTGCTGCTCGACCTCCTGCCCGTCGTTCTGGTGGAACCCCGACAAGTTCGTCGGCCCCGCCGGTCTGCTGGCAGCCTACCGCTTCATCGCCGACACGCGCGACCAGGCCACCAACGAGCGCCTCGACAACCTCGAGGACCCGTACCGTCTGTTCCGCTGCCACACCATCATGAACTGCGTCGACGTCTGTCCGAAGGGTCTCAACCCGACCCGTGCCATCGGCAAGATCAAGGACGCCATGGTCAGGCGGGCTGTATGACGATCGATCGGGGGCGCGTACGCTGGCAGTGCAGGCGGGCTCTGCTGGAGCTCGACCTGGTGTTTGCGCGCTTCCTCGATCGCCACTTCGATCGTCTCAGTGACGATCAACTGGCGGACCTCGACGACCTGCTGCGCTGCGACGACTACGACATCTGGGGGATGGTCAATGGCAGCAAGCCGTGTGAGGAACAACGCTGGAAGGAAATGATCGCTCTGTTGCGCGAACCCTGACGCAACGGAAGTGGTCATCGACAGGGAGTCAGGCCTGCCGGTAGCAGGGCGGGCAAGCAGATAGTTAAACGGGCAAGGAAGAGGGACAAAACCTATGAGCACTGAACGCATTGCAACCCTGAGCGTGGATGGCAAGACCGTCGAATTCCCGGTGATGACCGGGACCCATGGGCAGGATGTCATCGACATCCGTACCCTCGGCGCCAAGACGGGTCTGTTCACCTATGATTCGGGCTTCCTGTCGACGGCCAGCTGCAAGTCCGCGATCACCTTCATCGACGGTGACAAGGGCGAACTGCTGTACCGCGGCTATCCGATCGAGCAGCTCGCCGACAAGTGCAGCTTCCTCGAAGTGGCCTACCTGCTGAAGAACGGCGAGCTGCCCAATGCGGCTCAGAAGCAGGAGTTCGAGACCACCATCAAGAACCACACGATGGTGCACGACCAGCTCACCCGCGTCTTCAACGGCTTCCGTCGCGATGCCCACCCGATGGCCATCATGGTCGGCGTGGTCGGCGCCCTGTCGGCCTTCTACCACGAGGCGATGGACTTCTCCGATCAGGAGCATCGCAACATCTCGATCAACCGCCTGATCGCCAAGCTGCCCACCATCGTCGCGATGGCCTACAAGTACAACACCGGGCAGCCTTTCATGTATCCGCGCAACGACCTCGGCTACACCGCCAACTTCATGCACATGATGTTCGGCACGCCGTGCGAGGAGTACAAGCCCAACCCGGTGCTGGTGCGCGCGCTGGACGTGATCTTCACCCTGCATGCCGATCACGAGCAGAATGCTTCCACCTCCACGGTGCGTCTGGCCGGCTCCTCCGGCGCCAACCCCTTCGCCTGCATCTCCGCCGGCATCGCCTGCCTGTGGGGTCCGGCGCACGGTGGTGCCAACGAGGCCTGCCTCAACATGCTCGAAGAGATCGGCGACGTCTCGCGCGTCGGTGAGTACATCGCCCGCGCCAAGGACAAGAACGACAGCTTCAAGCTGATGGGTTTCGGCCACCGCGTGTACAAGAACTTCGACCCGCGCGCCAAGCTGATGCGCAAGGTCTGCCACGAAGTGCTGGGCGAACTGGGCCTGCAGAACGACCGCCTGTTCAAGCTCGCCATGGAGCTGGAAAAGATCGCGCTGGAAGATCCGTACTTCGTCGAGAAGAAGCTCTACCCCAACGTCGACTTCTACTCCGGCATCGTGCAGAAGGCCCTGGGCATCCCGACCTCCATGTTCACCTGCATCTTCGCGCTGGCGCGCACGGTGGGCTGGATCACCCAGTGGGAAGAAATGATCACCGATCCGGAATACAAGATCGGCCGTCCGCGCCAGCTGTACATCGGCGCCGCGTGCCGCGACGTTCCGGACCTGGGACAACGTCCGTAAGAGACGATGGAGAGGGGAGGGGGCCTCACACCGAGATAGCCGCCTGGATCGGGGTGGCCGCGCCTGCGCGGTCATCCCGTTTTTCCATCGGCGTGCCATCGCATGGCAGGCTGCCGCCGCATTGCCCTGAGCAGGGAAACAAAATCACCACAGGTGGCTTTCATCATGATGAAGCAACATCTATCCACTTCGCATCTGTTCGGCAGCAACGCGCCGTTCATCGAAGAGCTCTACGAGAACTATCTCGCCGATCCGGCCTCGGTGCCGGAGAACTGGCGCGGCTATTTCGACCAGCTGCAGAGCCAGGCCGGTGCCGCGGTGCGCGACGTCGCCCACGGACCGGTGATCGCCGCGTTCGAACAGATGGCCAAGCGCGGCCCGGTGCGCACCGTCGCCGCCGGTGACGACGACAAGCGCCAGGTCAGCACGCTGCAGCTGATCAACGCCTACCGCTTCCTCGGCAACCGCTGGGCCAACCTCGATCCGCTCAAGCGTACCGAGCGCCCGCAGATCGCCGAGTTGGAGCCGTCCTACTACGGCTTCACCGAAGCCGACCTCAACAAGCAATTCAACGTCGGCTCCTTCCACGGCTTCTCCACCGATCACGCCACCCTGCGCGAGATCCTCGAAGCCCTGCGCCAGACCTACTGCGGTTCGATCGGTTCGGAGTACATGTACATCTCCGACATCCAGCAGAAGCGCTGGATCCAGAGCCGCCTGGAGAGCATCCGCGGCACCCCGCGCTTCTCGGTGGAAATGAAGAAGCGCATCCTCGAGCGCGCCACCGCCGCCGAGACCCTGGAGAAGTACCTCCACACCAAGTACGTCGGCCAGAAGCGTTTCTCGCTCGAAGGCGGTGAGTCGACCATCGTTGCGATGGATGAGCTGATCCGTGTCGCCGGTGGCCTGGGGGCGCAGGAGATCGTCATCGGCATGGCTCACCGCGGCCGTCTCAACGTGCTGGTGAACACCCTTGGCAAGTCGCCGTCGATGCTCTTCGCCGAGTTCGAAGGCCGCGCCGGTGGCAACCTCTCCGCCGGTGACGTGAAGTACCACATGGGCTTCTCGTCCGATGTGATGAGCCCGGGCGGCCCGGTGCACCTCACCCTGGCGTTCAACCCCTCCCACCTGGAGATCATCAACCCGGTGGTCGAAGGTTCGGTGTTCGCCCGTCAGGTACGCCGCAAGGACAGCGAGAAGAACCAGGTGGTGCCGGTGCTGATCCACGGCGACTCCGCCGTTGCCGGCCAGGGCGTGAACCAGGAGATGCTCAACTTCTCCCAGACCCGCGGCTACGGTACCGGCGGCACGGTGCATATCGTCATCAACAACCAGATCGGCTTCACCACCTCCGACCCGCGCGACTACCGCTCCGGGCTGTACTGCACCGAGATCTTCAAGATGGTCGAGGCGCCGATCTTCCACGTCAATGGCGACGATCCGGAAGCGGTGGCCTTCGTTACCGCGCTGGCGGTGGAGTTCCGCCAGCAGTTCAAGAAGGACGTGGTGGTCGATATCGTCTGCTACCGCAAGCTCGGCCACAACGAGCAGGACGAGCCGATGGTCACCCAGCCGCTGATGTATCGCAAGATCGCCCAGCATCCGGGTACCCGCAAGCTCTACGCCGAACGCCTGGTCGCCGAAGGCTCGCTGGCCGCGGACGATCCCGAGCAGATGATCAAGGAGTACCGCGAGCATCTGGACAAGGGCGAACTGCTCTACAACCCGGTGCTCTCCGGTCACAACCGCCAGTTCTCGGTGGACTGGACGCCCTTCCTCAACCAGCCGTACACGGACGAAGGCGAGACCGGCATTCCGCTGCAGGAGATCAAGCGGCTGTCGGAGCGTCTGACCACGCTGCCGGAAGGTTTCGCGCTGCACTCGCGGGTCAAGAAGATCGTCGATGATCGTGCGGCGATGGGCCGTGGCGAAGCGCCGATCGACTGGGGCATGGGCGAGAACCTCGCCTACGCCAGCCTGCTGGCGCAGGGCTACGGCGTGCGCATCTCCGGCGAGGACGTCGGTCGCGGCACCTTCTTCCACCGCCACGCGGTGTTCCATGACCAGAAGCGCGAACACTGGTCCGAAGGCAGCTACAAGCCGCTGGAGCACATCCAGGACGGCCAGGCGCTGTTCCAGTGCTTCGACTCGGTGCTCTCCGAAGAGGCCGTGCTGGCCTTCGAATACGGCTACGCGACCACCGAACCCAACGAGCTGGTGGTGTGGGAAGCGCAGTTCGGCGACTTCGTGAACGGTGCCCAGGTCGTTCTCGACCAGTTCATCAGCTCCGGTGAGGCCAAGTGGGGCCGTCTGTGCGGTCTCACCCTGATGCTGCCGCACGGCTACGAAGGACAGGGGCCGGAGCACTCCTCCGCGCGTCTGGAGCGCTTCATGAACATGGCGGCGGAAAACAACTGGCAGGTCTGCGTGCCCACCACGCCCAGCCAGATCTTCCACCTCCTGCGCCGCCAGATGATCCGCAAGGTGCGCAAGCCGCTGGTGATCATCACCCCGAAGTCGCTGCTGCGCCACAAGGAGGCGATCTCGTCGATGGACGAGCTGGCGCACGGCCAGTTCCGTACCGTGATCGGCGAAACCGAGCAGCTCGACCCCAAGAAGGTCAAGCGCGTGGTGCTGTGCCAGGGCAAGATCTACTACGAACTGCTCGCCCATCGCCGCGAGCAGGGCATCAAGGACACCGCGCTGGTGCGCATCGAGCAGCTCTACCCCTTCCCGGCGGAAGAGTTTGCGAAGGCCATCAACGAGTTCCCCAATGCCAAGGAAATCGTCTGGTGCCAGGAGGAGCCGCGCAACCAGGGGGCCTGGTACTGGCTGGCCTCGCGTCAGCACCTGGTCAATGTGCTCGGCCCGAAGCGCAAGCTGCTGCTGGTCAGCCGCCCGGCTGCGGCCTCGCCGGCGGTGGGCTACTACGCCAAGCACAACCAGCAGCAGAAGGAAGTCATCGAGCACGCTTTCGGCCCGATCACCGACACCACGCCGCAGAACCCCAATCAATAAAGACACACACCGGGAGAGATACACATGCTGATCGAAGTCAAGGTACCGCAACTGTCCGAGTCCGTCTCCGAAGCCACGCTGGTGTCGTGGCACAAGAAGGAGGGCGACGCCGTTTCGCGTGATGAGAACCTCATCGACATCGAGACCGACAAGGTCGTGCTGGAAACCCCCGCGCCGGCCGACGGCGTGCTGGTGAAGATCATCAAGGTCGATGGCGACACCGTCACCTCCGGTGAGCTGATTGCCCAGATCGACACCGAAGCCAAGGCCGCCAGTGGCGCCGCCAAGCCCGCCGAGCCGGTGCAGGCGGTGACCCCGCCGCCGGCGGCTGCCCCCGCTGCGG
>WPCG01141425.1_pt1 | contig 11447 bp, 6 predicted proteins | sample 5403311 | NCBI WGS metagenome assembly WPCG01 (sample SAMN12869467, study PRJNA574797) | sludge metagenome | isolation source: wastewater treatment of Control | place: China:Beijing | collected 2019-05-17 | reverse complement strand
TTGAATACATCGAAAGGAAGGCACCACGCTGACACCAGGCAACATCCATGATAACTATTATTGGCATTAAAGGCACACAATATATTCTTTTTCACCCAACCTACACACAATGTTTCTGATCCACAATGGAAAATGTAAATGTGCTTCCTTTTCCCTCCTCACTTTCCACCCGGATCTTGCCACCATGCATCTCAATAAATCGCCTGACAAGCGCAAGTCCCAGACCTGTACCCCCATATCTTCTTTTGTTTGATGCGTCGACCTGCATGAAAGGATCGAATATCTCTTCATACCTATGTACAGGAATCCCTATGCCGGTATCCGAAACTGATATTTCGATGATGTTTTTAGACCTTCTGGCAACGACTTTGACCTTGCCATTATCCGGAGTGAACTTGATAGCATTGCCCAACAGATTGTACATGATCTGCTTGAGTTTTAATTTGTCAGCAAATATATACGGGTCCTGGATATCATCCATTATATCGATATCAATACCCTTCCGTACTGACATCGGATACAGTAATCTTTGAACCTCAGCAAGCAACTCCGAAACGGAGAGTTTCTCACAATCAAGTTCCATTTTACCTGCTTCGATTTTTGAGAGGTCCAGAACATCATTGATAACTTCAAGTAAATGTTTGCCGCTTCTCAGGATATGGTCAACATATTCGAGTTGTTTATTATTCAGTTCACCGACACTCTGCATGCTCAGAATATCTGAAAAACCAATCACAGCTGTAAGAGGAGTGCGTAGTTCATGGCTCATGTTCGCCAGAAACTCGGACTTAATGCGGCTGTTCTCTTCAGCCATCATTTTGGCTTCGACCAAAGAATACTCAGCCTTCTTCTTTTCAGTAATATCACTTGCAAAAACAAGATAGCGAGTCTCTGATAGCCTGATAGAATCAATCCTAATCCAGATTACAGCTCCGTCTTTACGCACAACGGATTGTTCATCTGAAGCATATCCATTGTTCTCAAGGTCTATAAACTTTTTATAATTTTTCATCTGGAATTCAGTGGATAGTATATCACTAAAAAGAACTCCGATCAATTCACTTTCCGAATAACCTGTAAGTGCGCTGGCAGCTTTGTTGACCTCAAGGAGATAACCATTTTCATCAAGTATGAAGATACCAGATGGCGCACTTTCAATATAGTTCCTGAACTTCCGCTCACTTTCACGCAGTGCATCTTCTGACTCTTTGCGACCGGTGATATCATGATAGTTCATAAGAACTCCTTTTATAGCAGGATCGTGCAGGAGATTAGTGGCAGTGAATTCCATCCATTTGTAGCTTCCATCCTCGCAGCGATACCGGGATTCCGCAGATACTGCAGAGCCAGGGTCATCAAGTAGGCTTGCAAAGATTTCCTGTATGTGAGAAAGATCATCCGGGTGGATGTTCTCCCAGGCAGGACTCCCTACGACATCTTCGGGCTTCCAGCCGAACCATCTCTCAATATTGGGGCTTTTGAACCTGCTAATACCATCCTCGTCAATGATTGCGATAACATCGGCGATATTCGAAATCATGGCACTAAGTTTGGCTTCGCTTTCCCGTACTGCTGTCTCTGATTCTTTCTGTTCGGTGATGTCCCTGAACTCTACGACACGGACCTGTTTTCCCTTGTATGGGATATTCTTCGCTTCCAGCCTGACCGGATACTCTGTGCCGTCCTTGCGAAGACCTACAGCTTCATAGGGTTCCTCGAAACCAGAGAGTATGTTAATAATCACTTTCTCGCGGGAAACTTCAGCTATCAGAAGCAATCCATTCATCCCGATGAGTTCTTCAAGAGTGTAACCCGATAGTTCGGAAAGTCCCTGGTTGCAGTCCAGTATAAGTCCCTTATCATGGACGGCGATACCCCCAAAGGATGCATTGTGGAGTGCCTTGAACCGCTCTTCACTTTCTTTAAGTGCCTCTTCCGAATTCTTGCGATGGACAGCTTCACCGATACCGTTAGCCACAACCCGGAGAAGCTTGATATCATCCTCATGCCATTGCCGGACACCAACACAATCATCAAACCCGACAAAACCCCAAAGATCCGGCCCGGAGAATATTGGTAGAATCAAGATTGAAAGTATACCTTGTTCTGCCAGTATCGTCCTGTCCGGTTCATCAAGTTCCTCTACTACATGTGCATAGTGCTGTCCTGACTGCAATGTTGCAAGGAGTGTAGCAGACCCCTCACTGTATGGCAGATGCTTGAGGACAGGATTATCTATTTGTTCAGTGACGCCATCACCAACAATCTCGTATATCTGGGACATGCAAAGACCAAGCTCGGAGTCCTCCTCATTCTGGAATATATAGGACCTGCTATCATTTGCAGTACGATGGAGCCGACCCAGTATACCCGGTAATATTACACCTAGGTCTTCCGGCTCAAGCAGGAGGCGCATGCATTCTACGGTTGCGAGCTCATAGTTAAGTCTTCTTTTAAGATCATCTTCAGCTTTCCTTCGTTTATCCTCGATTTCGAACTTATAGAATGCAAATCCCAGATCATCTGCCACTTCATTGAAAAGATGTTGTTCTTCTTTAAGATAAACATATTCAGGTGAAACAGAAACTGTCAGAACGCCATATATACTATCATTGTATTGCAGACAACAGCACAAAACAGCACTTTCGGAGTATTCATGCGCTAAAGGGCAACCTGAACAAGTCTCAGCAGGGTTGCTTATGACCGTGACCTGTCTGGTTTCAAGAACAGTTCTCATACATGCAGGGAATATACCCCGCTCCAGTTGTTTGCCGAATGACTGGAAATTATCATCATAACCCGAAGAAGCTGTTGATATTACAGCTCCTTTCGCATCAAGTACGGCGATCCATGCATTATAATATCCCAGGGTCTCGGTCAGGTTCTGACAAGCTTTTAGTATAAGTTGTTCTGGATCATTCTCCTTGGTGATGAGCTGGTTCACATTTCTAATTCCCAGAAGCACTTCTTTCAGGTGTTGCTCACGTTTCTCAGCCAGCTTGTGTTCGGTGATGTCCTGGAACGAACCTATGATCACTTTGACCTTACCATTCTCAATAACAGGTTTTCCTATTGTACGGACCCATTTAGTATTACCTTTTGCAGTTAGCATTTTCAGTTCAAGGTCATAGGGAATGGCACTTTTTATAACTTCATTTGTAGCCTTGGTGATTTTCTGCTTCGATGCTTCTGTGTAAAAACTGAGACCTTTTTCCACGTTAGTCGGATCAAGGGGGTCCATATCGTGGATGCGGGCAACTTCAGCAGTCCAGGTGCCCTCCAAAGTTTCTGCATCGTATTTCCACCCTCCAACTTTGGCCATTTCCCCGGTGCGTTTAAGCAAATCCAGTAGATACTGATTTGTTTCTTCTGCAAGCTTGCGTTCAGTAATATCTCTTGCGATGCTCAGGATCACTTGCTTCCCCTTATATGTCACCAGACTTGATTTTATCTCCACAGAGATAATCTTTCCATCTTTAGCAACATGCGTCGTTTCAAATATCTGACTCCGGTCTGTCCTCATTCGACCAACCAGAGCTTTCACCTCTTCCGGGCTTAATGTGCCATCAATGTCTTCGGGCCCCATAGAAAGCAGTTCATCTCTGGAATAACCCAGAGCATCGATGGCAGCATCATTTACATCGATGATGTGACTATCAAAGTCAATAACCCATACCTTGTCAGTCATCCCGTTGACCAATGTCCTGTATTTCTCCTCACTTTCACGAAGTTCTTCCTTTGCTTTAAAAAGCGCGTTCTGCGACTTTCTAAGTGACTCGGTCCGCGGTTTCAGGTATAGGTACAATAGTGACCCGGTGACAAGTACAAAAGCCCACCCTTTGTAGGTCTGAAGCTTGGAGTAAAGAGTCATATCGAGGGCGAACAATCCCAGAAGCATATCAGACAATATAATCCAAGCACTAGCCAGAAGAAGATATAAAACAGTAACTCTCTGTATCGCTGTTATTTCTTTTTCGATACTGGCCTGGATGCTCATAGATTAGCCTCATCAATAAAACCAGATGTTTGAAGTTTAGATTGCTCCAATAGTAAATTATAGGTGCATATTAATATATTTTCCATCTCGCATTCGCTTTCAACGTACACTTCATTAATCCTTACTGCCCTTTACCATAATAACTTTGTTCTGAAGGGGTATTATTCAAAGTAATTTATGAGATGTAAAAGTTATTTAATACCCATACCCGACCCTACAGATATGTATATATATCATTATTTCATGCTTGACAGCAAAAATTATACAAGCGTTGCTGTTTATGAAAATGTACCGGAATAAACTGAACTGATAACTTTTCGGTACAAGAGGATAAAATGAAAGTATCTGCCGGCATCTCTAAAATTAATGGTGAAGTATTTGCACCGTCTTCAAAAAGCTATACTCATAGAGCCATTGTTATCGCGTCAATCTCAGAAGAGTGCACTATTCACAGGCCACTCCTGTCGGCCGACACACTGGCAACTGTAAGGGCCTGTGAGGCCTTTGGTGCACGTATTGACAGGCAGGGGGATAGACTTGTAGTCCACGGATTCAGAGGGGAGCCAAATTTACCTGATAATGTTATCGATGTTGCGAATTCCGGCACTACTTTGAGATTCATGACAGCCATTTCAGCTGTAGTAAAAGGTACGACGGTACTGACAGGCGACAGTTCCATCAGGACGCGTCCCAACAAACCCCTACTTGAAGTACTGAATGACCTGGGAGTAGAGGCATTTTCCACCCGTGACAACGGATGTGCGCCAATCGTGGTAAAAGGCGGGCTCAACGGCGGCACTGCTACGATAGATGGCTCCATCAGTTCCCAGTTCATCTCTGCTTTGCTCATAGCCTGTCCTCTCACAGCCAACTATACGGTAATTTCCATAAAAGGCGATCTTAAGTCCAGACCATACGTGGATGTCACGATCGAACTTCTAAGACAGGCGGGTGTGGAAATAATCGTGGAAGAGAACGGCAATATTATTTTTATCATCCCTGCAGGCCAGAATTATAATCTCAGAGAGTATACAGTTCCAGGTGATTTCTCATCAGCTTCCTATCTGCTCGCGGCAGCAGCCATCACGAGGTCCTCTGTAGTTGTCAAGAACCTCTTCCCCTCAAAGCAGGGCGACGTTGAGATCATCGATGTGCTCAGGCGTATGGGAGCTGACATATCATGGAACATGGAAGAAGGCACCGTGAGCGTTGCAGGGAACAGGAAACTCAAAGGCACAACATTCGATGCCGGAGCCACCCCTGACCTGGTGCCCACTATTGCGGTGCTGGCAGCATGTGCAGAGGGTGTCACTGTGATAGGAAATGCCGAGCATGTCCGCTACAAGGAGACCGACAGGCTACATGCGATGGCAGTGGAACTCACAAAAATGGGAATCAATATCAAAGAAGAAAAGAACAGCCTCACAATAACCGGAGGGGAACTGCATGGTTCCGATGTACACGGCTGGCATGATCACAGGATAGTGATGTCACTTACAATTGCCGGCATGGTGGCAGGAAACACTACGGTCGATACGGTCGAGTCTATAGATATATCCTACCCGGAGTTCTTTGAAGATATGAGATCCCTCGGAGCAGACCTGAAAGTATCATGAGATCCCAGGATAAATTAGAAAAACAAAAAGTGAAGGGAACTACCCTCCATTTACTTCCCGGAATACGAGAACTCTGAAGCTTTGCGGGAGCTGATGGCTTTTTTTCTCATGTAATCAGGAACCACATCCTTTTCGACCACTGCCCGGGATGTACCTATGCCCACCACAATGACCTTGGTCTCAACAGGCTCTTCTCCTTCCCTGATGGAAAGTTCTTTCCTTGTGACTTCCATTTCCACCTCGCGGGGAGAATATCCTGCTGCCTGCATGTAGTCCATTACAAGTTTCTTTGCTGTGATGATTGCGTATTCAATAGCTTCAAGATGGTCGGGGAATATGCACCTGCCATCAGGGGCGAACACAAAGTATTTCAGGACCTCCTTTGCATTTTTCAGTTCTTCCAGAGTTACATCCTCACCGGTTATAGGGGCAAAATCCCTCTTAACAAGTATCTCCACACGCTTGATGCCTTTACCTACAAGGGCACCAACTGCATTGCCAACACTGGAATATTCGGGAACCACTATTTGGGCATCTATGAGATTTTCCATCTCTTCCTTAAAGGCACCTGCAGGACCTCCCAGCAGTACGACAGGAGTTTCGATTTTAAAGCGGGTGAAATTCTCACCGGAGAGAATCCTGTCAACTACAGATTCAGGGATGCCCTCCACCAGATACGAGATAAGGTCGTGAGCCATATTCTTTGCTACCTTCCGCCTCACCTCAGAGCAGAACTCCTCTTTCGTCATTTTTACAAACTTTGAAAGCCTCTCAGCGCCTATGATCGATGCTTCGGCATCCCACAGCCTGAATTCACCAAGCACATGCAATGCGTCGGTAGGTGTGAATGCGATTGCCTGGACAAGACGTTTCTGGATAAGGCTGTCCAGTGATCTGACCCCGGGCTGCTTCTTAAGCCGGAGGAAGAGTTCATGATATGATATCGGCACGCTCTGTATGGCATCATATACCTCTTCCTCGAACCTGTTCAGTTCCAGTGGTTTTGTAGCTGTCCTCACAAAGAACTTGGTAGGCTGCACGTTCTCGCAGAACAGTTTTCTGGAAGGTGCCTTGCACTCTTGGAGTTTGGCCATGAAACCCGGATACTCGACTGCTGCACGGCAGAGCGGGATAACTCTCCGGGGGCCTATGAACATCCGCTCATCGTGAACCCAGACATGGCTGTCACCGCCTGTTGCAGAGGTTTCCATTTTTATGGCTTTCACCATGGTCTTCCAGCCTCCGACAACAGCTCCCTGGTCACTGAGCTCCGGGATACCGTTTCTGATAAGTGCGACGTCGGTGCTTGTACCTCCTACGTCCACCATTGCGCAGGTATCATATCCTGTAAGGTACGCTGCACCTACAAGACTGGCAGCCGGTCCTGAAAAAATAGATTCAATGGGCCTCTCAAGTGCCTCCTCCATACCAACGACCGAGCCGTCACATTTGAGCATGAGAAGGTTAGCATCAATGCCCCTTGAACTGATATCCTGCATAATGGACTGGATGAACTTATGCGTGATGGGAAGTAGCTGAGCGTTCAGGTAAGCAGTTATGGAACGGTCATATGCTCCCACTTCCTGCGAGAGTTCGTGCCCGCATACTACCGGCAGCCCTGTAAGGTCCCTGATAATCTTCTTCACCCTGAGCTCATGGTCCGAATTCCTGTTGCTGAAAAAAGAAGATACTGCAAACGCTGCAACATGGTTTTTTATTTCCGTTGCGAACCTTTTAACCCCTTCCTCATCCAGGGGAGTAGCTTCCTCTCCATTACTGGTATGTCCTCCGCTAAGCTGCACGTAATACTTTGCGGGAAAACCTTCCTTCGGAATCACATAATCCCCTACCAGTATCACACCCACAGGGAAGCCTGTGTCCTCAAGTATGGTATTTGTGGACAGGGTCGTTGAAACAGAGACCAGCTTAACATTTTTTACATAATCAGGTGTCAGTTCATCAATCACTTTTTTAATACCGTTTATAGGATCAGGATATGTGGTGAGCACCTTGGCAGATTCCACTATTATCCCATCCGAGTCACGAACTATAACAGCGTCCGTGAAGGTTCCGCCTGCATCGATTCCCAGACTGTATTGCATGTTGCGCACTCCTTGAAAAATAGGCATAGTAGGTTACATTCAGAAGGTATATGAAAAACAAGGGTTTTGCAATATTTAAGCATTACCAATAACAATGAATAAGAAAGAAGGTATCAGAAATCCGCTTCATCAGTTGTCATTTCAGACACGGATAAACTCATATTCACACAGCGGCATTCATGGATATTGTTATCTGGAGATTGACATAAAATAAGCAAAAAAATGAAAAGAGGAGCAGGCAAAAAGCCTACTCTTGTTCTATTGTTGTTTACTTTGCAGGGATGATGAGTGATCTCTCACCAGCTGGTTCGAACTCTCTGAGAGCTCCCCTACCGAATTCCTTCCTTGGTGCAGTGAAGTCAAATGGCAGGAGTGCATCTGCGAAACAGACCTTGATCAGTGGGTTGACTGCAAATGCGTCTCCACGGCCTGCGTGTGCAGCGGATGTGATACCTGCGTATCCACCCTGGTGTCCTACGTTCATTGCGTAGTTGGGGTAGTTTGGTCCACGGAGCTCAAGAGCCAGACCTTCGTCGGACTGGTAGGACAACACATTGGTTGCACCACACTGGTCCTGCAGGTCGTAACCGAAGAAACCGAGTCTTCCGAGTGCTTCCTTGTGCAGGTACATAGAGAGATACCATGCAGAAAGACCGGCATTTCCATTGCCTGTTGCAATTGATGTTGCACAACCTGCTGCTGCGGAAAGGCTTGTTGCTCTCTGTGATCCACCGAAGTGGTCTTCGAGTGTGGTCGGGTACTTCTCGTAGTTCTCAATACCGTAGATGGTGGACTCTGTTGCAATGTCCTTAACAACTTCGAGGGTTGCCTTGACCTTGTTGTCTTTACCAGTGGTTGCTGCACCATCGTACTTGTCATTGATGTAGTCTACATCGTAGTAGAGGTTGTCATCAAGGATGTTGTTGGTGTATGCAGCTGTTGCGTACTGTGTGAAACCGACACCACCAGACATGTATGATCCAAGCCAGATCTGGTCATAGAGCATACAGCCTCCGCCTACTACCTCAAGAGCGACCTTTGCAGGGTCCTCAGGTGTTACACGGCTGGTCTGGATGATATCTGCGAAGTGACCGAAGGATATTCCACCAGGCTCGTTTGGACCACGTGCACGTCTTGCAGGGAGCATCTCACCCATTGAGAGCACACCTGCGTGCTTTGCTGCATATGAAAGGTCAGCTACTGCTGCTTCACCGGCACACATGCTGTATGCGGAGATGAAGGACATACCGACCTGCATGGCCATCCACCTGCTTGTCTGTGCACCATCTGTTGTTCTGCTGACAATGGTTGGAATGTGGGCTGCCTGCCAGCTTGTCTTTCCAATAGCTGCCTTGATTGTCTCTGCCTGTTCTGCAGGGAACTGCTTGTTGATGTCGATAAGGAACTGCTTGTCGATCTCATCTGCAAGTTCATCGTCACCTGTGAACACCTTGACGTAACAGTCATCTACAAGCGCAGGGTGAGTTTCGACCATGTGCTCCTGAACTACTGCTCCGCCTGGGAGTGCGTGGTTGAGGGTCTCAAGGTAGTGGTTGATAGTTTCTGGTGTGACTTCGATACCGAGCCTTTTCTCGAGTGTCTCGTGTGCCATGTCCATACCAACGACCACAGTCCTTCTGATGTCGTCCCACATCTGCTGCATTGCAGCGTTGTTGACGTAGTGAAGATCATCGATCTCGACCATCATGTCCGTACCGGAGATGAAGGATGGGGTAAGTGCTCTCTGACCGAGTGGGATACCACCGCAGTGCATCATTGGATTGTAACCGACAAGCCCTCTCTTCTTTGAGATTTCCTGACCTGCCTTTTTCATTTCCACTTTGCGGGGATTCTGTTCGACACCGAGTCTGTAATACTTACCGACCATATCAGTGATCTCACCACCCTGCATCTTGTTGTTTCCATGTTCCTGTGTGAACTTGATTTCCATGTGTTTTGCAAACATCTTCTTTCTGTCATTTGCCATTATCATCACCTCATTTATTCAGGCTTGAAGCCGTAGATGGTTCTCTGGTCGAATACTCTGTGGACCCATTCAATGACTTCCTTGTCATCTCTGAATGCTACATTGTCAACACGGTAAATGGTTGTCCTCTTTGCGGCTTCTTCCTCTGACATTGGCTTTCCGAGGTTGACCTTCTTGTCGATTGGTCTTCCTACCTGGTCCTTGTGCATTATGACGATGTTGCCTTCCTTCCTGCACCTGTCGAGCATGTCGAACATCAAGCCATCTTCCGGAAGTCTCAGTGAGTGACCGTGGACTGTTGCGCCCCTCAGGCTTGCAAGTGCCGGGCAGGTCATCTCTGTTTCCATCTGGAATTTTGCAAGCTGTTCCATGTCCCTCTCACGGGCCTCAACTACCTGACGACCGGAAAGTGTTCCTGGGTCAACACCTCTGTAATTGATAGCTGCTGCGTATGATCTGAAGTATGGGGTTGCAGGTGCGTTGTACATTGAGTCAACGAACTGTACATATCTTACCCTGTCACCGGCTTTTGCGCCTGGTGTTGCTTCTACGAGCTGCCTTACGGAGCAGTCTGGCTCACCCATTTCTGCGAGTGGTGGGTGGGTGCTTGGGTAGTCACTGCCTGGTGCACGGTGTCCAAGTATAAGAGTCAGGTCATCGTCGGAGATGTCTCTGAGCTTCTCCACATTACCGGACATGTGCTTCCTTCTGTTTTCTGCAACGGATGTTGCTCCTGGATAAAACTGTGGTTTATATACCATAATCATTCACTCCTAATTCTCTAATGATCTCATTGTGATCTTTACAGCTTTCACGAGTTCGTTCAGCTTTTCCCTTGAACATGATTCTCCTCGTGTTACTCCTGTCACAATTTCCATAACCCTTCCTTTTGTCAGAATATCGCTATCTTTAGGTTTCACAAGTCGTGTCTTAACTCCTGCCTCTGCAAAGTCCTCGAAATCCACGAGGGCCTGACAGACAACTACTGCAGGAACGCTTGCTTCTTCCAGAATTGCCTTTACTTTCCGTATCACATGGTCCCTTATGTTACCCGTGTGGATCACAGCGACCTTGTGCCTGTTTATCTGTGCGACCTCTTCCGGGCTAATCCCGAAAGAACCGGAACCCAGGTTCGTGTCCGGAACTCCTGAACCTGTGTTCAGGACCATTACACTTACCTGTATCTCTTCACGACGCATACCATATGTGAGCTCACATACGGGTTTTGTGATATGCCTTCTCCCGGGACTCATTGCAACAGCAATTACATCGGCTCTTCCGGTTTCAGAGATGGTTCCCCGCTGTGCGAGCCCTCCTCCTCTGCCAAGGCCCATGCCATGCCTGCAGTCAACAACCTGTGTTTCCCGGTCGAACATAGTATCACTCGCTTTTCTTATTCAGGATACATATGGGTTTATTTCTCAGTTTGCCCTTTGGATCGGCCATTCCAATCAACATCGGGTCCGCATCCGAGCCGCGTTTTGCGTAATCGGTAACGGTCTGTTTGGTTGGTATGAAAAGACCTTCCCTGAACTCATACGAGAACGGGAGTAATCTGTCACAGATCTCCCTGATGTCTTCTTTTACATCGGCATCGGTAACTTCTAAGCGAATGCCACCTACGCTCACTTCAAGGTCTACCTCCTGACCGGCAACCATTATCACCTTGTTTGCAGGGTGATCGACGGTTTCACCGGTAGCAGGACCATAAGGTACTGTTTGCGGAATCCTGGGTCCGTGAACGA
>WPCG01022328.1_pt1 | contig 11454 bp, 10 predicted proteins | sample 5403311 | NCBI WGS metagenome assembly WPCG01 (sample SAMN12869467, study PRJNA574797) | sludge metagenome | isolation source: wastewater treatment of Control | place: China:Beijing | collected 2019-05-17 | reverse complement strand
GGGCCCGCCTACCGTTCGTTGTTTGTAGCTCCACGGTGAACTCTTCCTCGGGCCGAATTGCTTCAGGCAAGGTCAGTTCAAACCCCAACGTAGTGTTTTCGCTTTTCACCTGGAGAGGCAAAATCCCATACATCCGCAGAGGCAAATCATTGTTCGTAGCTCCGAAGGGTTGATAGACCATAACGTTGACATAGGCGTTGGGAATATGTTCTTCCGTCACCTTTAAAGCGAAGGATACTACACCAGTACCATCAAGCTCTTGCCAACGCCTTTCTAAGATTACTCCACCTTTCTCCACAGTAAGCAACGCCCGACCTCTGGCCGGCGTATTGAGGGTGACTAGCGCAGCCTCCCCCGGGAGATATACGTCTTTGTCTAGTCTGAGGTTGACAATATCCGCAGTGCGCGAACGGGGACTGTCCCCCCACCAATAAGACGAAAAGAAATAGCCTACCTTATGCCCTCCCTGGGGATCGCCGATCTCTAGCAAGATTTCTCCATAATCACTGAGTCGGTGATCGAGGACTGCCATGCCTTCAGAATTAGTTGTGATTATTCCAGTCTCGATCACATTCAGGGCCTGGTTGCTCTTGTAGTGGCGCCGGAAACTAGACTCATTGGCATACTCCCACCACCAATAGTCCCTCAGACCATAAATGGAGTATTCTAGTTCCGAATTAGGTAGTAGTTTACCGTCCGCACTCACGTGGATCACCTGAAAACCGGCCACATCTCCAACGGCCATATCGTCACTCTCTGGTAGCCCAATCCCCACATAACTAGGATAATAGGCAAGTGGAATCAACTTGGTGTGGGGCACATGGCGACCGCCCGGCTCATAGACGCGACCGTCAATGCGTACCTGAAGTGCAGAAGGGACGGTAGTGAGCTGGGGTAGATTCCACTGAAGGATGGCTTGGCCTTGTTCGTCGAGAGTGCACTCTATCAAGTCTGCTGGTGGCTCCCCAAGTACGATACTCTCATTGCCAAAGGTGAAATTCTTGAAGGCTGCAAAGCTCACCTCCACTGATTCGATGGCGACCTTCGTTTCGCTCCGCAATCCCGCCGCTGCTGCCCCAAACAGATACTCGGAGTGGAGCGTAAAGCGAACTTCATCATCCTCTGGCCCCAAAACTTCCTGGTCCATGTCAATACCCACTCGAATACGGTAAGGGACTATATCTTCGATCCGCAAATCATGGAAAAAAAGACGTCCACCCACATCGAGTACCGCTTGCCACATGCCTGTGAGAGCGGTTGATTCAGTTGCAAAGGCAAAGGTATAAAAACCATCGCTAGCCTGCGACTGAACTGCTTCGTGGATTAAGCGTCCCTGGGGATTATAAACCCGCAAGGTGACAGGATGATTTTCTGGAAAAGTGTCGTCCTCATTGCGCACAATCGCCGATACGTTGACTGCATCACCAGGCCGATAGACACCTCGTTCGGTGTACAGGAAGGCATCAACTCCATCTCTCCTTTCTACCCCGCCAACATCGAAGAGAGAATTATTCAGCTGGGACGCTCCTAGGCTGAGGAGGGCGAAATCATCACCGCTCTCCACTTCGATATAACGGGGCTCCCCATCGCCCCTAAGGGACGCCCACCCATCATCATTAGAGCGAGCGGTGGCCAGAATCCGGTTCTCATCATCCTTTAGTACTACAACTGCGTCGGCGATGGGGGCTGTGGTGATGAGATTCGTCAAAAAGACGTAGAACTCGCCTGCCAACTGCTTGGCTGTGATCCCGATATCACTCACCAGGATATGCTTGGTTGCCCTACCTCGGGTATAGGTATGGTCGGTGATCTGCCAGTTGCTAAGACTTGGGGAAAAGTAAAGGGCCTGATTCTCGTCAAAGCTTAATTGTACGATATAAAGGGCACTACTGCTATCTGGTATGATGCGGTTTAAATCAAGTTCTGAGTTAATCCAACGGTTGGTTGCAGTACCAATTTCTACAATTGTATCGGTCAGAATCTCGCCAAAACGCTGGAATCTATAGCGATTATAGTCATCAAAGGAATAACTTCTGGGTTGGTAGGAATTCTCCTCGAAGAAATCTACCAGGTTTTCTTCTGCCACGCGCTTCACCTGGAGGCGCAGACGCTCTACATTCATGGTGCGGAATGCGACGCGTTTGTCCAGGGCACTAGTGAGGTAGGTGCCAGCACTGAGAAACTCTACGGCGGGATCGCGATCTGCAATCTCTACTTCCCAGGTTAGATCCCTTTGCTCCTCTAGGCTCTGACCGAGCGACCCTTCGATACCTGGAAAGAGGCGAATATTGTATTTTTCCCTGGGACGAAAATTGCCTGTGACAACTAGTGTATCCCCTTTAACCTTGGTCCCATATTTCATGGTTGGGCTAATCGATAAGTATCCGGCATAGTCTCTGTCATCCCTTAGCTGGTCGGAAAAGATGATGCGGAGCTGCGAGAACTCCCCCAGTTTTTCTTCTTCCACTCGCACCACCTGTAAGGGAGTTTTTGCGGCGGCTAGAGTAAACTCGTGGTCAACATCTTCTGGGAGGCTAAGGGGTCCACTTGCGATTCGCAACAAAACCTTTCGATCATGATAATCAGAGCGGGCGATCTGCTCAGACCGAAGGAGGTAGTTGCGATTATCCGTGGTCTCTAGCTCATAGGCCAGGTCCGCACCCTCTAGTCCTAAGGTGAGGGCCCCGCGTAAAGTCTCTGGTTTAAGAAACTCGGAAAAACTGAGGGACGCGGTAAACCCCCCCTGATCGAAACATCCCTCTAAACCGTTCAGTCTTTGGCCAAGGGTCTCGAAATGAAACTCTATCGCTTTGGCTTCAAGATAGGGGGAATAGTCTAAGACTGCATGGTAGGTGTTTTTCTCGTAGAGGGGTCGATCGGGCTCGAAGATCAGGGTGCGCTCGTCTTTCCAATAGGTCCTCCCCTCAAGGGCAGGAGTAAAGGAGAAGATGTCCTTCAAATCTTGTCCTATGTGGTGGGGTTGGATCTGGGCATCACGATAGCGCACTGCGATTAATGTGTCCGCATCGATGACACCAGTCGTTACATGGGTGACCTCTAAACTAGCATCATCGGCGAAAACCTCCGCCACCTTAGGTTCAGAACATGCTGTAAGAAATAGAACCACAGCCAAAAGTAGTAACATGCAACCGTACCATACCTTTGTCAAGTTGCCCACCAACTCACATCCCCCTTCGCCTATAACTCACTGATGTAAGCCTTCAACCAAAAGATGTCAACTCCTCCCAATACACCTCTAGGAAAGTGAAAATGCTTGACGGATTGTGCGAAATTTGCTAGGCTGGACTTGACCGTTGGTGAAAGGGTTCACCAGAGCAATTAAAAAAGCGGAGGTATGTATATGAAAAAACTCTCATTTATCTTGACTCTAGTATTGGTTTTATCTCTATCCTTAGTGTCCCAGGCAGCTTATGTTGACGGAACATATGAAGCGTGGAGCGATGCTGGCCCCAAGAGTATTCAATCATCGAAGGTATTCATCGAAGATGGCAAGATCGTCGCAGTTGTCCTGCGTGAATACACTGACAAACATGTAGAAAAAGACTTCTCTACCTATTCATGGCCGCAAGCTGGCGAGGCAGCCCGCACCTTAGGCGCACAGTTTGTGAAAAACCAAGCTGCTGAAGCAGACATCATTACCGGCGCTACAGGCAGCTCCACCGGTTGGATCCAAGCCACCGAAAGAGCCCTTATTAAAGCTAGCGATGTTGCACCAGCAAATATATATTTCGATGGCACCTTCCTTGGCCGCTCCGAAACATCTTCATACGGTCAGTATTACAAGGTAGTTTGGGTCACGTTGAAGGATGACAAAATCGTTGATTACAAGTCACAACGCGTGTTGCCTGACGGCACCATCCAAGACCCCTCCACTGAAGTTTACGGTTGGCCGCTAGAGATGGCCCGGGATGCGTATAAAGAAGCAGCTATCAAGGCTGAACCAGGCTATGTTGATGTGATCAGCGGTGCTACTGGCTTGACCCATCAATCCAACCACGCCGTACGCGATGCTCTTGACAAAGCATTTACAAAATAGGTACCGCACGTGAAAAAAAGCACCCGGTTTTTGACTGGGTGCTTTTTGTTGCCTAGCTATATTAGAAACCCATGATGTTATAACCTGTATCCACGTAAATCACTTCACCGGTAATGCCACTGGATAAATCACTAGCCAAGAAAGCAGCAGTATCCCCTACTTCACGCCCTTCTACAGCCCGCTTCAAAGGAGCCCGTTGTTCGTGAACTTCTAGGATATCCAAGAATCCAGATACACCCCGTGCAGACACAGTATTAATCGGACCTGCCGAGATGGCGTTCACCCTCACACCAGCGGGTCCAAGGTCATAGGCTAAATAGCGGACACTGGCCTCGAGAGCCGCCTTCGCTACTCCCATCACATTATAGTTAGGCATCACCTTTTCTGCCCCGTAATAAGAGAGAGAGTTGTAATGCTCGCCTTGTCACTAAAGACAGGAGTCAAAGCCCTGGCTAAAGCGACCAGCGAATATGTGCTGATCTCTAAGGCAGACAAAAAATGTTCCCGCTCAGTAAAGAGATAGGCATTTTGTAGCGCCTCCCGTGGCGCAAAGGCTAAAGAGTGGACAAGTCCATGGATGGTGCCCATGTTAGCTCTAACATTCTCTTGCACCTCTTCAATCTGCTCGGGAAAGGACACATCACAGGGCATAATGGCCACCGGTGTGTGGGTCAACTCCTGGGCTAGTCCTTCTACGGTAGCTTTGCTACGCTCGTTTTGGTAGCCTAAGATGAGGCTAGCACCCTGGGCATCCATGGATTTGGCGACAGCCCAGCCGATACTCCGCTTATTGGCGATATTAAAAATAGCAATACGCTTTCCTTGTAGCAACACATTAACACCTCTTTGCTTGTTTGGGTAAGGATATTATGCACTATTCGCAACATCCCTGCAGATGGAAATTAGGATCTGGTGCTAACTCACTCTTCGTCAGTTCGTTGATAACACTCATTGAGGCGAAAAGCTAGACGCAAAAGGCTGTCTGTGAGATGGATATCTTCAACAATTACCCCGTCGGGTACGGTGAGATATGTCGGTGAAAAATTCCAAATACTACGGACACCGCCTTGAACAAGGAGGTCGCATACACCTTGGCCCGCCTCCTTAGGGGTGGCTATAATCCCGAAATCTGTAGGATTCTCCGCAAGGTAGACGGCGAGTTCATCAAACGGACGAATCACACATCCCCCATGATAGTTCCCAATCAAAAGAGGATCTATGTCAAAAACCGCCTTGATCTGAAAACCCTCTTCCCGAAACCACTCATAGCTTCCTATAGCTTTCCCTATATTCCCTGCTCCTATTAATACCATGGAATAATCCCTTTTTAGCCCTAGAATTTGCTTCACTTGCTCTAAGAGATCGGCAACATTATATCCATACCCTTGTTGGCCAAAGGAACCAAAATAACTCAAATCCGAACGAATCTGTGCCGCGGTGAAGTCCAGAGCTTCTCCTAATTGGGCCGAAGAGATTCTCTCAACCCCAGCTGACTCCAGTTCTGTCAAATATCGAAAATACACAGGCAAGCGGTCTACAACTCCCTGAGGAACTGCTTCCCCCTTCTTTCTCCCTCGCAACGTCATCCTACTCCTCCTCAAAATACTCCTTCTGTTGTCCTTGTTAATTATTCGACTAAAAGTCCTTGTATCCTGTTTCACAAGAGCAATTACCTCACCACGATTTCCCTTACTTCCTCCAAAGAGAGCCCACTAAGGGCATCCCGCACAGTGATTACGGTGCGATAGCGGCCCCGAGGAGCCCACCAGGGAATGTCTACATAGATGTAGAACCAAGTACTTTTGGGGGGCTCAAGATACCACTCCTCCAACTCTAGGACATCATCCTCAGAAAAAAGGCGTAGTCCACGCATTGTTTCTAAAGCCACGTCTACATTGAGTTGCAAGAAATGAAATCCATAGCTTTCGCCTAGGGCAAAGCCCGCTATCTCCAAGTAGGCGTATCCCCTTTCGCCTCTGAGAAATTCGCCGGTAGGATTAACATCATAATCGGCTTCACCTCGCACTTCAAAGGCCCAATCGGCCACAGAGAAGTACATGCTAGAACTCTCTAACGTCTGAGCAGTCACACAATTCACACCATTTGCCCCCAAAAAGATACATAGGATTAACACAACTAACATATCAATACTCCTATTCTAACTAGGATTTGGCCAACTAATGTGTAATACTTACAGTGGGAAAGGATGAGGCGATTGCTTAAAGACTTAAACCGCGGAACTTGGAGCAGACCCACTGATAAATCGGCTGTTTACCTCGAAATCGCCCCTGGTGATCAATGGGGTATTCGGGTAACACTCATCGACGATTACGCTAAAGTGGAAGCTATTGATGGTCCGAAAGGCGTTTGGTACAAAGCGCCAGCCCGTTATGTAACCACCCTTCACCCATCGAGATTCCTAGAACGCGTTATTGGTATTACCCTAGAAGATAAAATTATGGCCGAGGTCGAAATAAAACGTCGCGTGGCCAGGGAGGAAAACGAACGCCTTAAGGAGGTTGGGGGGATCTAGTTGAAGTTTCTGATTGTTGGTGACACAGTTGATCCACAATTATATGACCATTTCCGGCGCGACCGCTTTCCTGATTCCATCGACGCAATTCTCTCCGCAGGCGATCTACCCACCTGGTACCTGTCCTATTTGACGTCAGTGTTTAATGCGCCGCTCTATTATGTAAGGGGTAATCATGATGTAGCTCATGACAGTAATCCCCCGGAATGTGCACAAGATATTCACGGCAAAGTGATCACTTTCAATGGTCTGACCATGGTAGGATTTGAAGGTGCCATGTTCCATCAAAACAACTCAACAATCCAGTATACCGAACGACAAATGAAGATGACATGGAGAAAAATGGCGTGGCGATTCTTGCTTGGTCGCAAGATCGACATCGTCTTAAGTCACGCGCCCCCCTTTGGTATTCACGATGCGGAAGATACTTCTCACAAGGGGTTTTTGACGTTCTCCAAGATTATTTACAAATTCAAACCCCGTTACTTCATACACGGCCATACCCATCTAAACTACGGGCTTAAGCAAAACCGCATTGACATCGTAAATGATACTACCGTGATCAACGGCTACGGATTTCACATCTTAGAGATTGATGACCCCAATTTGAGGTGAAAACATGTTAGAGGTGTTATCTTTACTACAGTCTATGTATCCAAGGGCTGTTACCGCCCTCAATCACAAGAACGCCTTCGAGCTTCTAGTTGCAACCATTCTCTCCGCCCAATGCACCGACGAAAGGGTCAACTTGATCACCGCGGAACTTTTTCCAGCCTTCCCCACCGCCAAGGATCTAGCAAAGGCGACCTTCGAAGAGGTGGCAGAACTTGTGAAGAGCGCAGGGTTATGGCAAACAAAAGCCCGTAACCTGATCAAGACCGCGCAAATTCTGGTGCAAAAACATGGTGGTAAAGTACCTCAAACCAGGGAAGAGCTCGAAGCACTTCCGGGAGTAGGACGAAAAACGGCCAACGTAGTGTTGGCCAATGCCTTTCAGATCCCAACAATAGCTGTAGATACCCACGTATTTAGGGTGGCCAACCGCATCGGTTTAGCTCAGGCAAAAAACGTTTATCAGACAGAACTACAGCTCATGGCGGCAATCCCGCGAGAACTGTGGATCGACGCCCATCACTGGCTGATTCTGCACGGGCGGGCTTTGTGTAAAGCCCGCAAGCCACTCTGCGGTCAGTGCCCCTTAAGCCCCCACTGCCTTTATTTCCTCAAAAATGCTTCCCCTAAGACCCTCCCCCAAACAAAGTAGCTGCCGTTATTTCAGAGAGACTGAGCAAGAAGTTGACGGGCAGGAGATCGAAGATCACTGTAGCCACAGCTAGGATCACTACCGGTACTAGCATTCCGTAGGCTGGCTCCTTGATCTGAGAAAAATCATGATCTTCTTTTTTGAAGAAAGCGTTTATGATAATGGGCAGATAGTAAACAGCATTTAGCAAACTAGAAACCAACAATGTTGCCGCGCTCAAAGGCTGATTGACCTCTAGGGCACCAAGGCCTAAATACCACTTACTTAAAAAGCCGTTAAAGGGCGGAATGCCAATCATAGACAGGGAAGCCATGGTAAAACAAGTCATGGAAATTGGCAAGCGTCTGCCGATCCCTTTAAAGTCAGATATTTCCGTTTTTCCCGTTAGCAAAATCAAAGTCCCAGCTATCAAGAATAAACAGGACTTCATGATCGCATGGGTGAAGATGTGGAAAATATCCCCTACCAGGGCTTGCTCTGAGAGAAGGGCCATTCCCAGGAGTATATAGCCCATCTGGGCTACGCTAGAATAGGCCAAGCGCCTTTTAAGATTGGTCTGCATAATGGCGAAAATGGAGCCTAACAGGATCGTCAGAATCGCTCCTATCAAAAGCAGGTTGATCCAGCCAACCTCCTTTAAAAAGCGGAATTCATAGACATTGAAGATCACCCGCAAGAGCCCAAAAGCACCGATCTTTAACATGATCCCCGAAAGCAACGCGCTTGAGGGCGAAGGCGCTACCGGATGGGCCTCAGGAAGCCAGACATGCAAGGGAAACATTCCCGCCTTGACCCCAAAGCCAATCAAGAAACCAATGAAAGACACTAGGGATAGGGTCGTATTAGATGCTAAAAAGCCACCTTCTGCGAAAGCCACTGTCCCGGTCATAGTGTAAACGCCTAAAATCCCAAAAAGTAGCGCCAAACCGCCTCCAATGGTCATAATTAAATAGAGGAAGCCGGCCCGCATGGCTTTCGCATCACCTTCCTGAATCACCAGGACATACGAAGCAAAGCTCATCAGCTCAAAAAACAAAAAGAGAGTCAGTAAATCCCCTGATATCAATGTGCCTAGGGTGGCCCCAAAAGTAATCAGGGTAAAGGTATGATAACGCTTGACGTTATGCATAGGTTTCGTGTACTCAAAGGAGTAAATCGTAACCAAGAGCCAGATCACTGAGGCAATGGTTACCAAGACCGCACTAAGCCAGTCGATACGAAATGAGACGCCAAAGGGATGCAAAATTTTCGGATACTCCAACACCACGACGACTGCATCTCTCAGATAGGAATACAGAGACAGCCCAAGCAGTCCGGTAATTGCCGTAACCGCCAACACAAATCCATCCCTAACACGGTCACTCATCTTGATGACATAAAGCATCAAGCCACCTATGATAGGAATAAAAATGATTAGAAACGGAAGCATATGCCCACTCCACTCCTTGATCTTTGAACTTCCTATTCCCTATTCTCCTTCATATCTGTTTGTCCTCCTGGGCCTAAGCACCATAGGGATTTGGTATTTCGGTACTGGCCTCGGTCTCATCAACGTCGGTGTAAATATAGACAAGGCTTCCTGCATCGACCTTCGCTCCAGGAGCAGGTACCTGCCCAATAATCCGGGTTCCAGGGCCCACAACTTCCACGTGAAACCCTTCGCCACTTAGAATTTGCATGCCCCGCTCCACACTTAAGTTGCCTACATCAGGTACGGCCTCCTGTTTTTTGTCGCTCTTCGCCGCCACCTTAGGCTCCACCCCTAGGTACGGTAGGACTTTTTCCGCAAGGCGGGCAAACACTGGTGAGGCAATAATCCCGCCGTAGAAGGCCCCTTGCGGTTCCCAAAGGACCAAAATGGCCGCCATCTCAGGGTCGTCCTTCGGGGCAAAACCTGCAAAAGATGTCACCATCTTAGAATGGGAATAACGCCCATTTTCTACCATCTGCGCTGTCCCCGTCTTGCCTGCCACATCGTAACCTGGCACTTCGGCACGTTTGCCCGAGCCAACTTCCACCGCTGAGCGTAGTACATAAGCGGTGGTCTCAGCAGCTGCACTACTCAGAATCTGGCGCTGTCCTGGAACATCGGGGCCATAACTGCCCTCCTCAGTGACCATTTCTCGTACATAGTGGGGAACGGAGTAAATGCCATCATTTGCAATCGCTCCAAAGGAGGCGATCATCTGAATGGGAGTTGTGGTCAACCCCTGCCCAAACCCGATGTTAGCCCAAGTTACAAGCGGTATGTTTGGGGAAGGGGACCTTAGCGTACCGCCCACCTCCCCAGGAAAATCAACGCCAGTCTTGTATCCAAGGTTAAAAGAAGTCAAGCCAGCATAGAATTTCTCATCGCCCAGATCAAGGGCCAGCTTAGCGTAGTAAGGATTGCAGGAATTCTGCATGGTTTGGGCAAAAGTCTGAGGACCATGACCCCCGCGATTCCAGCACCGTACGTTCCAACCGGACACACGGATATAGCCTGGATCAAAGAAGCTTGAACTGAGGGATGCCTTTCCCTCGTTCACCCCAATAGCCGCAGTAACAGCTTTGAATGTTGAGCCAGGTTCATACGTATCGGTAACCGCAATATTCCGCCGATTCGCCACTGGGTAACTAGCGAATTCTTCGATATCATAGGTAGGCCAAATGGCATTCGCCAAGATCTCACCAGTCTTTGGATCCGTGATCAAGATCAAGCCTAGCTTAGATCCTGTTTCCTGGGTAGCCCTCCGCACCTCGTCTTCGGCTAGTCGTTGCAAGAAGATGTCTAGAGTTAGAACTAGATCGCCCCCCTTTTCGCCGGGAAGATAACCTCGCACTCCATCCTCCAACGCCTTTCCATGGGCGTCCCGCTCAAAAACTGTCTGACCCGGTGTTCCTCGTAAGAATGTATCATAATAAAGTTCTAGACCTTCTAAGCCCTGGTTATCAATGCCCACAAACCCTAGAACCTGGGGAGCAATGGATCCATAGGGGTAGATGCGGGTGGACGTCGGCACTACCCCAATCCCAGGTAGATTGAGGGCAATGATCTCCCTTGCTTCTTCCTCACCAACCTTTTTCTTCAACCACTCGGTAGCTGAACGCTTAGTAATCCGCTGCAACACAAAGTCTTCATTAAGATCTAAGAGCCCCGCTAGGATTTTTGCCGTCGCTGGGGCATCATCCACTTCGGCTGGGATCGCATAGACGGTATGGGCGCTCACGCTCATGGCGAGGGGAATCCCATTGCGGTCATAGATTGTCCCCCGCAATCCTTCAATAGGTATCTTCTGGATGCGCTGCTCTAGCGCTTTTGTTTGGAAAAAATCGTTGCGCCAGAGCTGCAAATAGCCAAGGCGTCCCGCGAGAAAGCTACTCCCCACAAACATGAGTAGCAATAAAAAGAGAATACGCCGTTGAGTTAAACGCTCCGATATTTTCGCCATGACATCAATCACCCACTCCGCGGAAAGGTCGAATCACCCTGTTGAAAAGGCGCCGTAGCCATGTGGCCAGGCCAGTGCTTTGTTGTGCTACCAAATCTAATCGCGCAAACTCCTCCCCTGCTCGGCTCACCACCAGTTCTCCAATTTTATCACCACGATCAACGGGGGC
>WPCG01011376.1_pt1 | contig 11459 bp, 10 predicted proteins | sample 5403311 | NCBI WGS metagenome assembly WPCG01 (sample SAMN12869467, study PRJNA574797) | sludge metagenome | isolation source: wastewater treatment of Control | place: China:Beijing | collected 2019-05-17 | reverse complement strand
GAACACTATTTAGACATTACTGAAAATGGTTACAAGATCATTAGCAGTTTGTCTAACTGTGTTGACTTTGCAACTGTGGGCAGTATGCTTAAAGAAGCTTTACGTGTTGGTAATCTAACCCTAAGAACCTTTAACTTTGTTGATGGTCGTCTGACTGATGCAATCAATGAGTTCATTAAAGATTCATTGAGCGATGACGAAGTCAAGATTGATAGCTTCACTAGTGACATTATGGATCTGTTGGAATATTACGAAAGTAGTAAACCTAAAGTCTATGATGCATTGGTAGGGGGTTTTACTAAGATCATTAGTAGAGCTGTAACTATTATTGATTCTGATGATGGTTATGCTATCGTAGATGACTTTGTTAATATCCAAACTCATTGGATGTTAGATGAACTCACTCACTTGCAATTGCAGAAAGGTGAAGCTGTTCTAATCAGTCAACGTACTAATACTACATTGACTCAAGTGTTACGTGAAACTATTAAGCGTAATGCAGCAGATCTACCTTATGCTCGTTATCGTTTGATTACCACTGATGGCATTTATCTAGAAATGGTTAAAGGGCATCTGATGGAAAACATCAACATGCTGAAACGTATTTAACCCATTGTATCCTCCCCATTCCTAGTCCCAATGAAAGGATTAGGAATGAGGGAGATATATTACTTTAAAAAGAGAAGAAGCAATGAAACCAATCAAAACTATTAAAAATAAGATTTACATGGTAAAGCCTTGTTCCATAGAAGATCTACGGGAATTACATGAAAAGGCAGTAGTCAGTAAAGATTACGATCTAATTAATGTCATTATTCTAGATGCTAACATTCAATTGATGGACTTGGCTAGGTGTGGAGAAGATTTGACCGTTACTTTATTTGACATTGAAGAACATTTAACTTCCCAAATCTGCACAATTTTCAACAAGTCCGGATACGTGGCTGATAGTACCTGCGAAGATCCAGATAATTGTACTATCACCATTACAGTTCCTAAAGTTGAAGAGTGAATTTAAATGTTTGAGAAAGTAGAACCTGTAACTCAGGAAGAATTAGAACTTCTCTACATGAGTAAGTCTTATGAATGTAATCAAGAACTCGTTAATCATCATGTTAAAGAGATTAATGAAAAGTTAAAGACTGCGGCGGTTGAAGATAAACTACCACTAGCAGTGCATATGCTTGAAGGAGATGAATTAGAATTTCATGTCCGTAAAGTGTTTGAGAAAGCAGATTATGAAGTTATGTCGACACCTGTAAAAGGATATGATATTAAATCCTTATATAGTTTAACCATTTGGCGTAAAGTGGAATGATTGTAGAGGTTGAAAAGATGGATAAATATGCGATGATTTACAATGGTTTCTTGAACTATGCTGGTGCAGCAATATTTCAAGTCCAAACTCCCTCTGGGCGTCGGATTGTCTTGGATAAGAGTGATCCTCATGAATTGATTGAAATGCTGACAGAGTTTCTTAATGACCACAATCACAATTATGAAATCCTGGATGATGGCACCCTCTCATTACAGGTACGAGGTGATGATGATGAGATTGGTAAGTTGTACTATCTTTCTTATCCTGACTTTGACTCAGTAGTTAAGACCTTTGCTTTGAATTACTTCGATAATAAAGGCTGGTCAAAACCAACTGCTCTGTTAGAGTATGAGCTAGAATATTCTAAGAATGTAGAAGCAGCAGCTCAGACAGTAGTTGGAGATCGTTCTCCGGGGTCAGTAGAGAGACGCATTGACTTTAGTGAGAAGGATACTACTGTTAAACCTGTTACAGTTGAAGAAATCAAGAATCTATTCAAGATCGATGACAGTGCTTGGATTCAAGAGATCAATAAAGGTCTACGGGGTGCGGCTAGTGCAGAGTATCCAGCTTTCATAATGGTTCTACCTTCAGAGGTATTAGCAAAGCGTATGTATGAACTTTATCAAAAGGAAGGTTTCGAATGCTACTACCATGTTGGCAATGGAAACGTATCATTAGAATTTAGCTTAGGAGCTTTAAAGGATGAGTGACTTTAAAGTTAAACCGATCTTTATTAGTGAAATCCTTTGAAGGGTAAACTTTCCAATAAAGTAATTTTACGATTCCATAAAACTAGGAGTATTTCATGCAGTTTCACATCCGTCCAGATTCAATTCTAACCTTTAATGAAGCTAAGGAGAATTTTGAAAAATCCATACCGGAACAAACCAAAGGTTACATCATGGATATTAATTCCAAGATTGCCAAGTTTCTACGCTCCGGCGAGGAGTCATTGACAGTCAGAGTCAGTTCAGCTACTATTCGTGGAATCCTGGTAAATGAATACACGAATGCAGGATGGGAAGTTACCGAAAGTGGCAATGAAGTAACTATCAATTTAAAACCCATTAATGAAAAATAAATCGCCATTCCCTTCTACTGGAATCCTTAAGGGGGTTTTGGTAGAAAGGGCAAATATAAAGGAAAATAGGAAATGATAATGTTTAGTAACTTTAAGGATAAGTTCCTTGCTCCTAAAGAGAGTCAGTTGGAACCAATCTTTGGACTCAATGCCTGGGTCTATAATTTCATTGATCGAATGGTTAATAATTTACTGTCACATCCTACTGGTTCCCATTTCACAGCCCACTGTCCTAATGAAGTGAAACCTATGATTCGGAAACGATTAAAGGACTTAGCTGAAACCTGGAACATTAAACTAGAATATACTGGTTCAGAAGGTATTAACTACACTACTAATGATACATCCCTCATTCAGAATCTGAAAAAGACTCCAGATGAAGTTAAACCTGGTCGCAGTAATGTTAAATGGTTAGAGGCATCAGTCTCTACCCTAACTGACCGTATCACTGAATCCTGGCTTCAGGCATTGGCAGAATATCATAAAAATCAATTACACCAAGGACCTCAAATGGAACCTATCATGACTGAAGAAATGCAAACCTCAGCAGTTACAATTGTACAAGCTTCCGAGGCAGCTAAGAAGTTTGATATGGAGAAACATATGGTGGTTATCCGTAATCGCTTAAATGTTTTGATCGACAATGCCTTTGAACTAGGACATACTAGTTTTGAATTTAAATTCAATTCTAAGGTTCTACATGCTCAGGCAGGGAAAGAACTCAAGGAAGCAGGTTTTAAGTCATCCGCTGCTATGAATGAACAAAATGAAATCGTAATGACGGTTGATTTGAGTGACCATTACGATTAACTAGTATAATCCCCCTTCTCCCCAGAGCCCAATTAAGGGTTCCAGGGAGGAGGGGAGTTATATTCTTTTTTTTAGTTACGCATGGACTGTGCACCAATCCATTCTTCACCATCCCATAATAAGGTAACTACAGAATAGTCAGTCCCTAAAGTAGGTTCGGTATCATTATGCCACTTAATGTAAGCAGGCCAAGTGATGACTCCACCTGTACCTTTAAGTTTAATAACGACAGTAACCGCTTTATCTGAAGCTGGAGGGTTAATGAAAGTAATGGTGCGATTAACAGTAGCGTCAATTACAGCGATCTGACACTCTTCTAAGTCAATAGCACCAGTATTACGAGTAACATCTAAAGCATAAACTCCGATGTTAGCATTTTCATACTTGACACTACCATCAACTAACTTAACAAAGCCTAGTTCGTCTAACTCGGGTTTATCATCCCATTCAGTAGTCTTAGCTGAACTCCAGATAGTGTCCCAAGTTAAACCATTCCAGATATACTCTGCACTACCACTACCTAGGTTAGGATCACCAGTGGCGTCTTCTACCCTAACTCGCATTCCCTTAAACTTTTTTAAGTTATTACGAGAAGCAATAGTGTTAACTAGTTTGTTACCTGTATTGCTTACAATGATCGACATATTACATCCCTTTTAGTTATCGTCTCATGCCGGCTGAGCCGATCCACTCCTCTCCATCCCACATGAGAACGACTACGGTGAACATATCGGCCAATACAGGTTCTTTATCATCAGCCCAAATGATATTCGAAGGCCAAGTTACATTACCACCTTTGCCTTTAAATTTCAAAACGATGGTCATGGCCCGATTAACATCAGGAATATTAGTTAAGGAGATGTTATTATTTACAGTACCATCTAAGACAGCAACTTGTTCACGATTAAGATCGATAGTACCTGCAGTATCAGTTGATACGGTTAGGGTATATGTATCCACCTTAGCTTCGATCTTTTCGCCTTTATCAGTCTCATGTTTCTTAAGCCCTGCATCCTGAATAGCAAAGCCTACATAGCCCACATTAGCTACCGTTAGCTCATCAGCATCTTCCGCTGGCATTGGAACCGTGGGACTATTCTCAAAACCTTCCCTGATAGCATCTGCTACGAATTCAACGTTAGCGATGGCTTTGATATCTAACTCAGGATCTGGAGTTGGTACAGTGGGAATACCTTCAAAAGCAGGAGACAATGTCCCAGCTTTGCTTTCCCATAAACCATATAACTCAGTAGTCATTGTACCATGAGCATAAGTGTAGTATAACTTGTGACCATCCCAGTTACCGTTAGGTAATTGGATCTTGTCACCAACTGCAGTTACCTGCGCATCTGCTACGATTAAACCATCAGCGTCTAGGATCTTAGCAGACCAGACCATACCGTCTCTAACAACATAATCAGTAGTAACTACACCACCGATAATAGTTTTAGATTCAGTACTAAACTTAATGTCAGGTTTATAACTGGAGTAGGTAGGTAACCAATCTAGAGCAGTTGAATCCCAGATGTAGCTAACTAAACCACCACCGAATCTAACATCAGCTGTAGAGTCTTTAACTATTACAGACATTCCCATATGACGCTTTTCGATGGCGTTACGATCGGCAATGGTTTCAACTACACGGTTACCATTATTCGCGATTAAAATAGCCATAATATATTTAATTCCTTTAAGTGAAATAAAACCCCCTCCCATTTAAAGGAGGGGGATTGGGATTAACTTAAATAGAATTAAGCTTCGTACACATATTGAATTTGTACGGATAGACCATCCCACTGATCTGCGGTATCGGTAGAGATAGTGAACTCAGTAGGCTCAGCAGTTACAACTACAGGAGCATCATAGGCAATACCGTCACCATCGATGTTACGAACAGTGGCGAAGTTTAGAACGCCTGCAGTGCCGTTTTTAGGAGCGTGAGCTAAAGTAATAGTACTACCTACCACAACGACAGTTTCCTTCGCTACGGCCAGTACAGGAGCTTTAGGGCTATGTTCTGCAACGTAAGCTGCAACAGCGGCAGCGGAAGGTACCTGAGCAGCAGCGTCAACGTCTTCATCATCAACTACTTGTACCATATCACCGGTAACCAGAGCTTCGCCCAGTTTAACCACATCAGCATCAGTGAAAGCATTGGTATCAGCGTTAGATTCATACAGCTGCTTAACGCCTTCAGCGGTCAGTTCAGCTTCCAGTTTGTCCTGGTTGAATAACAGCATCCAGCTGGTAACAACGCCGTCTTCGATTACTGCAGGAGCAAAGATTGCCCACTTACCATCACCGGCATCTTGTACAGTTACACGGTCAGCTAGATCTAGGTCTTGTAGAGCATCACGAGCAGCAATGTCGGCAACGTTGAAGTTAGTACCCAGAGCAACACCAGCTACTGCAATGGCCTCGTTAACTTCGGTAACGCTCATGACGTCCAAGTTAGTACGGGCTTCAGCAACGTCAGCTAGGTCGGCTAAGTTAGAAGCAATCTTCAGAGCACTGGAAGATTCACCGGCAGCAACTAAAGCTTCGTTAACTGCGTTTACCAGACTGTCTTTAGCCTGAGTCTGGAGTTGTTCCAGATCGCCAACTTGAGTAGTACGAGCAAGGGATTCAGCGCCAATTGCGCTATCCAGAGAGTTCAGCTCATCTACCAGACCAAATACGGAACTCTTATGTCTTTTAATAATAGCCATGATTCAATATACCTTTAAATTAATTTGTGAAAGTTTTTGCGGTTAAATAACTTAACGACAGACCAATAACGGCCTGATCCAGACTATCCAGATTAACATCTCTAAGGTCGATCACTTTAGGATCATCTACTAGAGTTTTAACTTCTGTAATGTCAACTACGCTACCGTCTTCTAAATGCAAGATAGCGTTATTAAATAACAGCTTATTATAAACTGGTTCTACTAAAGGAACCAGTAGGTCTTGTGGTACTTGAACATTGTAAAGATTTACAATTTCAAATTGCTTGATATCTTCAATAACAGCATATTTAAAAGTTACTGTATTGATAGACTCTTCAATTTCCACAAAGTCTTGAGGATCTAGAACGATCTGATTACCTTCAACTGAGTATTCGATAACTTCGACAGTCAAGCCATGTTCTAGATTAACCATAATAGGTTTAATAATATTAGTAGGGTCAATATTAGTTGGTAACTCAGCTTTATAGTCCTCTACAAGTACATTCTTCACTGAGATCAATCTAACCTCTAGGGGTCTTCCGAAACCTAGATCTTCTACTTTCTTAAATGTAGTTCCAAGTCCAACTCCAGTAGATACCGGAATCAAACCTTCTATAACTTCAGTTGATTCGTCATTTGTAGAAATCCTTTTAGGGAGTTCCGTATTAACGAAATCCTTGAAAACATCTTCTGACATTATTAATACTCATTTTAGGAACTCTAAAGAATTGGGTTACATTACACCCCTCCCGTTAAAGGAGGGATGTAATGAAGGTTAATTAATAACCCAGTCCTTTAGCAATGATCCATTCAGTACCATCCCAGAAGGCAGTTACAACTGTCTTAGTCGGGTGTAGTGTTAAATCACGACCTTCAGACATTTGAATCTTAGTACCTGGGAAAGTAGGTACGATGTTACCACCAGTTAATACTAGTACGACCATACAGCTACGACCAACAGGACCGTCCTCTAGGGTAATTGCACGTTGAGCATTAATGTTGATAGTGTAACACTGCTGATCCACAGGCTTAATAGTTACGTTACCGCTAACCGTAGTAATAGTTAAACTGTAAGTATCTAAAGTACTCCAAGCACCATCACGTAGAAGATGACTGGTCTTAGCTGGTAAGCCTTGAATGGTAGGAGCAGAAGGAACCCAGTTACCCTGGAAACGACTTAGGGTATTGGTATGTAATGGACTATCGTCAGCTACATCTCTAACTAGGTCAGCGTCATAACTAAATGGAACCCATTCAGTTTCAGTATCACTAATCCCAATACGAACATACTGCTCACTAACTGTCGGATTAACAACTTCGTCTACTAACAGTTCAGTCCAGCCAAAGTCATGGCGAACCATTTTCTTATTAGTATCTGGAGTTTTGACTTCTTCTACAGGTACATCTAGTAGATCAAAATAGATCTTCCAGCCCATAGCGTCCTTATACCATACGGTACCAGACTTATCAATACACCAGTCGCCGTTAACACCGTAGTTGTTCTCAGGAGTATTAACACCTTCAGGTAGAATTACCCAACTGGAACCTTTCTCACCACGGGGACCTTGTAGACCACGGATACCAGGAACACCCTGAATACCGCGAGGACCTTCAGGACCAATAGGGCCTACGTTAACAGAACCTAGATTCTGATAACCTTCAGTATCGGTAACATGATCCATTACCCAAACATAGAGTAACTTCTGACCATCAGGACCGACAGTATATGCATCACCTAAGTTAGCAGTTGGATGTTCAGTTTCAAGATCTTCTACAGTGTCGAAGTTACCTAAGATAACTACACCCTGACCAGTAGCACCACGAGGACCAACATCACCAATAGGACCTTGCGGACCCATTGGACCTTGAATGTCAAATGGACCATCAAAGGTATTAGTGTCCTTGTTGACTACATAGAGCACCTTAACCTTGACTTCCACCTCTACAGTTTCCTGTAACTCATCGTCCCAGACTTCATCGGTTCGAGTCTCAGTTACAAAGTAACCTTCACCGTCTTCAACAGCGTTGATATTAGGGAGAACATCAACTTCACCCATGAAGCGAATAGCTTCACCTTTCTCGCCAACATCACCTTTATGACCAACAGGACCGATGTTAACCCAGGCAGAACCAGTTTCGTTATAATATACATCGCCATCAATGACGGCAGCAAACTTATAACGATTCTCAGGAGTAGGTACTGGTAACCCTTCTACGGTTTCAACTAGTGCAATGAATTCAAAAGAATGACCGGCTTCACCCTGGTCTCCCTTCTCTCCTTCATCACCTTTGTCTCCCTTAGGACCAACTAGAGAGGCTAACCATTGAGACTCGGTTCCAGAGAAACCTTGCTCAATTGCGATTTCATAAGCGGACTTACCAGTATCTCCAGTGAAGCCTTTATGAGATCCCATATCAAGCCAATTACCACCTACGCTAACGTAAAGAGTAGAAGTGTCTTGTGCGACCCAGCAGTCTTGATCTTGAGGATCTACAATAGCCTGGATTTCATTAAAGTCAGCTTTAACACCTTTGATGATGATATTGCGGCCATAGTGAGAACCTAGGTTAACCCAGTTAAAGTTAGTGTATAACCAAAGATCACCAGTATCCTTAGCAACCCAACTCTCTTGCTCTTCAGGTTCAGCAATAGCATCGATTTCAGCAAAGTCAGCTTTGATACCACGTACTACTAGAGAAGCTCCAGTTGCACCATCAGTACCACGCTCACCATCCTTACCGTCAATACCATCACGACCAGGATCACCTTTTAGACCATCCTGTCCACGAGGACCTTCAGGACCCCGATCCCCTTTGTCACCCTTCTCGCCTTTGAAATCGGTAATACCGCCAAAGTTAACCCACTCGGAGTCTTGAGGAACAAAGATGTAAAGATCAAATCCACCAGTGCCATTACTAACAGCATAGGCTTCACTTGATACTGCTACTGCAACATCAGGTAACTCAGTTACATCGTCTACAGTTTTAATGAGTTCAAAAGGACTATAGGCTTCACCTTGCTCACCCTGAGGACCTTGCTCGCCCTGTGGACCTTGCTCACCCTGAGGACCTTCTGGACCGATATCGCCTTGATCTCCCTTCTCACCTTGTAAACCAACAAAATTAGTTACAGGTCCAAACTTAGACCAACGGTTAGATAGTGGGGTAAAGACATAAAGAATGTTCTCACCGTCTTCAGTAACTACATATGCTTCTTCTGGTAAAGCATCTGCCACTAGAGGTAGGTTAGAGACTGAAGGTAAGATAGCTTGGATTGTATAAGGTGTATAAGGATCGCCCTTAGGACCTTGGATACCTCTTAGTCCCTGTTCACCTTGTTCACCCTGAGGACCGACATCACCTTGCTCGCCTTTGAAGACGCCCATGGACTGCCATTCATTATTAAAGAAACCAAAGATTTCATTAACTGAACGAATTGCATAAACATCTTGGTCTTGAGGATTAACAATGGCATCTAGATCTTCTAAACGGTCTAACACGTCCTTAACGATGATGTTGCGACCATAATGAGTACCTAGGTCAACCCACTCGGCAGAGTAAACAGTATTACCTTCTTCGTCTTCACCTTCAGGAGTCCATACATAGACCCATAAATGACCAGTATCATCTGCAACATAAGCTGCTTGATCTGATTGCCCTTCTAAAGCTTCGATATCAGTAAAGGTAGGTAACACACCTTTAACAATAACAGCAGGACCAGTATAACCGCGAGGACCCTGCTCACCTGGAGCCTTGATCATTGAATCGGTTAAACGTTCCCATTTATTACCTTCTGAATTCCAGAAGTAGAAAGTGTTATGAGGTACAGTAGTGTAGTAACCACTGTGACTAAGGTTACCGGGAACCCAAGCACCACGAGTGTACTTAACATAAACAATCTGGGCAGGTTTGCCACGTTCAGGTAGATCTTTAGTGTGTTCGATAGTACCAGTATAGTTCCAGTGTTCACCTCGACGGCCCTCAGGACCCATGATGCCCTGTTCACCTTTAAATTCACCCAGGTTAAATAGTGAACCGTCTAGCTTTAGGTAATAGAGTTGATTGGTATCACGAACAGCATAGCTGGTTTCAGTTTCTAAAGTAGCTACTTGATCGGCTAAGTCTTCATAAGTATCAAAAGCTTCAGTGATCTGTAGGTTCTTACCGATTAGGCTTTCTAACCATTCGGTTTCAGTACCAGTGAAACCTTCAGCTACTGCAACTTCATAAGCAGAGAAACCAGTCTCACCCTGAATACCTTGGTCACCTTGATCCCCTTTCTCACCTTTAAAGTCGGTAATAGAACCAAAGTTCTCCCAACGGTTCATCATGGGTAAGAAAATATAAAGATCAAAGCCTTCTTCTGTAACAACCGCATAAGCTTCAGAAGCTTTAGCTTCAGAGACTGGAGGCAGTTCAGATACCTCGGCTAATTGGGAGACTACTGTATAAGGTGCATAAGCATCACCTTGATCTCCTTTATCACCCTTCTGCCCAGGCTCACCTTTAAGACCACGCTCGCCCTGAGGACCTTCCACCCCCTGAGGACCCTGTGGAACTACTTGCACCCAAGTAAAGTTATCTGGATTAGATTCGTCTTCTTCACCAGCTTTTAACATCCAGGTCCATAGAACGGTACGCCATGCCCAAGTATCACCTTTGACGTTGTCGTAGGTTGGTAGGTCATATTGATCCGACCATTGACCACGGATAGTTAGACCTGTACCTTCTGGTCCTTTGATGTTACCAGTATTAATGAATACACCACGTTCAGTAGCAGATTCATCTGGGTTAGATACGAATACCCATAATACAGTTTCATCGTAACGGGAAACAAACCAAGCAGAACCAAAGTCCCAATCGTCCCGCTCGTAAATCATTTCGAAGAATTCTTCCTCAGTTAGGGAGTCTTGGATATTGATGGGATGTGCAGGATCACCCTGATCCCCTTTCTCACCCTTCTCGCCATCTACGCCGGGAGCACCGTCGGCACCACGCATGGAGTCAATGAACTCACCTTCCCCACCTTCAAAACCCATCTCAACTGCTAGTTCATAAAGGGATTGACCCTTCATGGAATCATACCAGTCTTCAATAGTTCCTACAAATCCTTCAGAGACAGCATAGTCATAAGCTGACTGACCAGTGTCGCCTTTGTCACCCTTAAGGGAAGCTAACCACTCTTCTAGGGTTCCAACAAATCCTTCTTCCACTGCTAGATCATAGGCGGACTTAGCAGATTCAATTAAATCATTTACATCTACGAATTCAACACCCAGACCTACACCTGTAGAAACTGGAACTTTACCCTGCTCTAGAGTAGTAGAGTCTTGTTCAGTGTTAATCCGTTTTGGGAGTTCTATGTTTACAAACCCCTGGAATACGTCTTGAGACATTCTAATTATCCTTATAAAAACGTTATAAAGAAGACCGAGCTTTTAGCCCGGTCTCCTAAGGTTATATTAGACAGTTTCTTCAAGTTCAATTTGCATCAGACCAGAAGTGTTAGAAGTAGCGTTAGCACCGTCACAGTTATACC
>WPCG01053701.1_pt1 | contig 11472 bp, 12 predicted proteins | sample 5403311 | NCBI WGS metagenome assembly WPCG01 (sample SAMN12869467, study PRJNA574797) | sludge metagenome | isolation source: wastewater treatment of Control | place: China:Beijing | collected 2019-05-17 | reverse complement strand
GTAGCGCTCACTACTCTCGTCCGTAGTCGCAGCACACTCGTGGGAGCTTCACAGCTAATCAGCCTTACACGTGCTCGCTGATAATCTCGCTCAGTTGAGCCTTCGACATGGCACCTACTTTTGTACCAACAACTTCACCATTTTTGAACAGTAATAGCGTTGGGATACCACGGATACCGTACTTTGGCGGGGTTTCGTTGTTGTGGTCGACATTTAGCTTACCCACAGTCACTTTGCCTGCGAACTCGTCTGCGATGTCATCCAGAATAGGGGCGATCATTTTACAAGGGCCACACCATTCTGCCCAAAAATCAACAAGGACGGGTTGATCAGCGTTAATCACGTCTGCTTCAAAGCTTTCGTCGCTCAGCTGAACAATTTTGTCGCTCATGTTACATCTCCGGTCGTTTTTCACAGCAAGGGCGCTGTGACTTAAAGTTAGAATACATATTTAATCATTTATGTTTTTTTTTGCAAGCGCAAACCTGATATGCTGAGCAACATGAGCGAAAAACACCTAACCGAAACCAAGTTTGCCGACCTTGGATTGCACTCGAGTGTACTCGATGCCCTAAATAAAGTTGGCTTTACATACTGTACGCCGATTCAGGCATTGAGCCTGCCTTTAGCGTTGCAGGGTAAAGACGTTGCTGGACAAGCCCAAACCGGTACCGGTAAGACAATGGCTTTTCTAGTTGCCATTTTTAACCAGCTGATGACGACGCCGCGCAAAGACCCTGAGTCCAAGCAACCGCGCGCCTTAGTGTTGGCACCAACCCGCGAACTTGCAGTACAAATTCATAACGACGCCGCAGAACTCGCACGTCAATGTGGATTAAAACTAGCAGTCGTGTACGGCGGCGAGAACTACGAAGCGCAACGCGCGGAACTCGCTGAAGGCGTTGATGTTTTAGTCGGCACCTGTGGTCGCCTTATCGATTATTGTAAGCAAGGCGTGTATCAGCTTGATGCCATTGACGTGGTGGTTTTAGATGAAGCTGACCGCATGTTCGACCTTGGCTTTATCGATGACATCCGCTACATGTTCAGACGCATGGGTTCGCCTGCAGAACGCTTGAATTTATTGTTCTCCGCCACCTTGTCATTACGCGTGAAAGAGCTCGCGTATGAGCACATGAATGAGCCAACCAGTGTCGAAGTAGAGCCTGAGCAAATGACTGGCGCTCGCATCGAGGAAGAGCTTTTTTACCCGTCAAAGCCAGACAAAATTGCCCTGTTGCTGACTCTGATTGAAGAGGATTGGCCGGACAAGGCAATCGTTTTTTCCAATACAAAACATGGTTGCGAGAAGGTTTACCAGTGGCTTAAATCTGACCAACACCGCGTTGGTTTGCTAACGGGTGACGTAGCGCAACGCAAACGACTCAAGATTTTAGACGATTTTGCTACAGGCAAAGTCGACATTTTGGTCGCCACTGATGTCGCGGCGCGTGGCCTTCATATTCCAGCGGTGAGTCACGTTTACAACTTTGATTTGCCCGATGACTGTGAAGACTACGTGCACCGTATAGGCCGTACTGGCCGTGCTGGCGCGAGTGGTAAAGCCGTCAGTTTAGCCTGTGAAGAATACGTCTATAATCTGCCGGCCATTGAGGATTACATTAAGCACTCAATTCCGGTAAGTAAATATGACGCCGACGCATTGCTAACTGATGTACCACGTCCACACTTTCCGCAAAAGCGTCGCATGCAAAGCGGAAAGAATGTGTCGCGCCGCCACTCAGGCCCGCGTCGTCAAGGTCATCGCGGTGGCCACAATAGTGCCAAGAGTAGTAGTTAATTAGGACTGCGACTGAATGACAGCGACGCGCTCGAAAGCTTACTATGCAGCGATAGACCTGGGTTCTAATAGCTTCCATATGTTAGTGGTTCGGGTCGTCGCTGGTGGCGTCCAAGTGGTCAGTAAAATTAAGCGCAAAGTGCGTCTTGCTGCAGGCTTAGGCCCTAATGGCGAGCTCGATGACGACGCCAAACAGCGCGCACTTGCGTGCTTAAAGATTTTCGCGGATCGCGTACAAGATATTGATAGCCGTCATATTCGAGCGGTTGGCACTGCCACCCTACGCAAAGTGCGGCATGACCAAGACTTTATTGCGGCATGCGAAGCGGCCCTAGGCCACCCTATCGACATTATCAGTGGCGACGAAGAAGCTGCCACGATTTACCAGGGTATTGCCCACACCACCTCATTCCAGCAACCCATGCTGATCATCGATATTGGCGGCGCATCGACTGAATTAGTCCAAGGGCAAGGTTTTCGTGCCGACACTTTGAATAGTTTAGATATGGGCTGCGTGACTTGGTATACCCAGTTCTTTAAGCCAGACCAAGGGGCTATCACCGCGTCAAATACTGAGGCCGCCATTCAAGCGGCTCAACATTGCTGTGAGGTAGTGGCAAACCAATATAGCCAAGTGCAAGATAGTATTGTGCTGGGTGCGTCTGGCACCTTCAAAGCACTGCAGGAAATTGCTCACGCGCAAGAGATGCCATACCAGTTTGAACGCGCGTGGTTGGAGCAGGTTCTCGCTCAATGTGTAGCCTGCGGTGGGCATGATTCACTTAAAATCCCGGGCCTGAAAGCTGCGCGTAAGCCTGTATTTGTAAGTGGCTTATGCATTTTGCTTGGGGTGATGCGTGGGCTGGGTTTACAGCAAGTGCAGCCTACGTCTGGGGCGCTGCGCGAAGGGGTGATTTATGCCCTCTTGAGCCAGCAGCAACAGAGCGTCGAGCAAAGCGATGTGCAACAGCGTACACTCGACACCATTGCAGCGACCTATCATCTGGATACTGAGCAAGCTATTCGGGTGCATCAATTAGCGCACCGCTTTTACCAGCAACTACGCGACGAGTGGGTGTTTCCAGCCCAAGCTGAACAGCTGTTGCGAGCCGTCGCGTATACCCATGAACTGGGTTTAAGTTTGGCCTATAAGCAAGCCAGCGCCCATGCCACCTATATGCTGCAACACCTCGACATGCCAGGTTTCAACCAAGCTCAGCGCCAGCAGTTGGTCGAACTGATTGCGGCCACCGCTGGGATTATTGATGATGACAATGACGCCAATCCGCACCCGCAAATGGCAATGCGCCATTTAGAGCGCGTGGCGCGTTTGGCCATCGTGCTATGCCAGCGACGTACCAACGACAGCGTTGCAGCTCACGACCTGAAAGCCCGTGGGGAGCACTTGTACCTGCAAGCGCCCACTGATTTCCTGCAACGCAATCCGTTCCTGCTCAGCTTGCTCGAAGCCGAACAGGAGCAACTTAACGCGCCTGAGCAGCTAACTTTTGCGCCACTGTCTTAGCAAAGTAAGTCAAAATACCGTCAGCGCCAGCGCGTTTAAATGCCAACAAGCCTTCAAGAATAGTCTCTTCGCCTAACCAGCCATTTTCAATCGCTGCCATATGCATGGCGTATTCACCACTGACCTGATACGCAAAGGTCGGGACTTTGAACTCGTCTTTCACACGGCGAACAATGTCCAAATAAGGCATACCTGGTTTCACCATCACCATGTCAGCACCTTCGTCGATATCCAGGGCGACTTCATGCAAGGCTTCGTTGCCATTAGCAGGGTCCATTTGATAGGTTTTCTTATCACCACCCTTCAAGTTGGCCGCCGAGCCGACTGCGTCACGAAACGGCCCATAGTAAGCTGACGCATATTTCGCTGAGTACGCCATAATTTGTACATTATGAAAGCCTTCGCGCTCCAACGCTTCACGAATTGCGCCAATGCGGCCGTCCATCATGTCTGATGGCGCTATCACATCGGCGCCTGCCCGTGCGTGAGACAACGCCTGACGCACCAGTATTTCGGTAGTGATGTCGTTTTGCACATAACCTTGGTCATCGATAATGCCGTCTTGCCCATGGCTGGTAAATGGGTCAAGAGCAACATCCGTCATAACCCCAAGCTGCGGAAATTGCTGCTTTAGCGCACGCACCGCCCGCTGGGCTAAGCCGTCGTCTGCATAGGCGGCTTCAGCCAATAGCGACTTATCACTGGCGGGTGTCACCGGGAAAATAGCCAGCATAGGAATGCCTAAAGCGACTAATTCAGCCGCCTCTTTCAACAGCAAGTCAATGGAAAGGCGCTCAACGCCAGGCATAGACTTCACCGCTTCGTGCTGACCCTCGCCCGGTAGGACAAACATTGGGTAGATTAAGTCATTCACCGTCAGCTGATGTTCACTGACCAAGCGGCGGCTGAAATCGTGGGCACGTAAGCGGCGTAAACGACGGTGCGGGAAACCACTGTACACAGTCATGCAATATTTTCCTTCTATCAATAATTTAACTCGGCCACGGCCCAAACAGGCGGCTTACATTGTGCTCGGTGTTGGCGCTCAGTTGGCTGGTACTTTCACCACGCAGCTGGGCAACGCGCTCAGCCACATAGGTGACATATTCTGGCTTATTCTGACGTGACTTAGGCTTTGGCTTAATATTGCGTGGCAATAAATAAGGGCTATCAGTTTCAAGCACCAGACGCTCTGGGTGAATTTGTGGCACCGCCTCCACCAAAGCTTGGCCGCGGCGTTCGTCACATACCCAGCCTGTCACCCCAATATAACAATCGAGATCCTGATACGCTTGTAGCGCCGCAACGTCGGAGGTAAAGCAATGGGTTAAGGCTGCTCGAAGCTGATGGCGCACAGGACTCAGAATCGCCAACTGATCCGCCAATGCGTCACGTTCATGCAAATACAATGGTAATTGAACTTCGATCGCCAGTGCCACTTGTTCAGCGAATACCTTGCGCTGAATGTCCGGTGGTGAATAATTACGATTATAATCTAACCCACATTCACCCACCGCTCGTGCCGCTGGGTGCTGCACTAACTCACGTAATTGCGCGATGTAATTTGATTCGACAGTCGCTGCGTGATGCGGGTGTACACCTACCGCCACCACGCAACGCGGGTCGTGCTCAGCAAACTCTAAGGCTCGCCGGCTTTCGGCTACATCAGAACCGATGAGCACAAAGCGGGTGACGCCCGCGGCTTGTGCCGCGTCCAATTGGCGGCGAAAATCGTCCAGTTGCTCCGCTGGCGGTAAATTGACGCCGCTATCAGTCCACATGATTAATCAACTCGACGTACCCGCACACTGCGATTACTGCCTTCTTGTCCTAAGCGGAATGAGTTCAGCGCACCGCGCTCAATAAAATGACGGGTATCTGGATCAAACGCGAAATAGCTACTTTGGGTTTGGTGCCACTCAGAACCATCGTCTAAACGAAAGCGCCACAGCCCATGCGCATTTTGCCATGTCTCTTCTACATTCACCCAGCGCCGACCTTCGGATTGGTCAATATTTCGATGTTCACGACCGAAATCATCCGCCCGCTCACGTGTTTGTTGAGCTTGCTCACGTGCTTGCTCACCGCGCTGCCTGGCTTCCGGCGCGGCCAAATTGCGAGTCACGCGATCATAACAATCAAGGCGCTCTAGCGCGCTTTCAACACTGCGACACTCCGTCAATTGACGCGATAATTCTGAAGTGTCTGCCTGTGCAAGGGCTGGGGCAGCGAAAGAAACTAGCACCGTAAGACTGACCATACTTTTTTTCAATATTTTCATGGTTGATCTCCTTCAGAGTTTTCCGGCTCTGATGATTTAGGGGTATAGAAGCGCGCGAATAGTAGGCCCAGCTCGAACAATAGCCACATTGGAATCGCTAGCAGGGTTTGTGAAATCACATCAGGGGGCGTCAACAGCATGCCAATCACAAACACAGCCACAATCACATAAGCACGCTTGCTCTTTAATTGCTCGGGCGTTGTCGTGCCACTCCAGCATAATAATAAGACAGCCACCGGAATTTCAAATGCGATACCAAAAGCGAAGAAGATTTTTAGTACGAAATCGAGATAGCTGGAAATATCCGTCGCGATCGTAATGCCCTCAGGCGCCATCGTGGTAAAAAATGCGAACGCCAGCGGCAGTACCACATAGTAAGCAAACGCAATACCTGCGTAGAACAGCAGGGTGGAGCTAATCAATAACGGGGCGACTAAGCGTTTCTCATGCTTGTACAAACCAGGTGCGATAAAGCGCCAAATTTGGTGCAATAAAAATGGCACAGCAGCGGCAAAGGCCACCACCATCGTCAACTTGAAGGGGGCAAAAAAGGGTGCGCCTACGTCCGTGGCTATCATGCTCGCCCCTTCCGGCAAGTGCGCCATCAACGGTGTGGCTAACCAGTGATAGATATCGCGGGCAAAATAGATAAGCGCAACGAAAATCAGCAATACTGCGGCAATACCGCGCAATAACGCGCTGCGTAGCTCGGCTAAGTGGGCTAATAGCGAGCCGTCATGAGGTTCGGTCATTGCGGCCCTCAGTGTTGTCGTCTTGTTGATGCGTGTCCGTGACCTTAACGCTATCAGGCTTCTGAGCGGCGTCATCGACCTGCGTTGGTTCTGGGGCGTCGGGTTTTGCGTAGGGCCGATTCACACTGGCAGCGGCACGTTGTAACTCGGCTAAGGACTGCTTGAGTTCAGCTGGTAGATTGTCGATATCGTCGGCTTGCTCAATTTTTTTCAGGTTGTCGTGCAGCTCTTTAATTCTGAGCTCATGGTTAATTTCAGCTTCCATCCGGCTGCCGAATTGACGCACCTTATGCAGTGACGCCTGTAACGAACGTATAGCACGCGGAAAGCGCTCAGGGCCTAGTATCACTAAGCCAATTAAGCCCACCACTAGCAGCTCCCAAAAGCCGATATCAAACATACTTAATCACGCTTGTCTGAATGCTTGTCGCGTGTCTGTGTAGTTGACTCAAAGTCAGCGTCGGTCTTTTTATGCTCGACATTGTCTTGATGCTTGGGCTTGTCATCCTCGTGCATTTCTTTTTTAAAGCCACGCAACGCAGCGCCTAAGTCGCCGCCAATGCCACGTAGTTTTTTGCTGCCAAATAGCAACAGCACGATGACCGCAATAATTAATAATTGCCAAATACCAATTCCACCCATGGTTTACCTCGTCTATTGCATAAAATGTTTAGGCCGGTCGCTCCAAGCCTTGTACCAACCAATGGCTGATGCCACCCCAGTCAATGCCGCCCACCAAGGCTCGTCTAACATCAAGCCAAGGGCTAAGGTCGCGATAGCTAAAGTGCTAGCACCGAAGGCCCAAATACGACTCTCTGCAGCCTCTTGCTGCTGACGCATAATATCTTCCATATACGACTGTGACAACTTAATTGATGATTGTGACTGGCGTAATGTGTCGTACAATAAAGTTGGCATTTCTGGCAGCTTCTCGACCCAGTAAGGCGCGTTGGCTTTTAACGAGCGCCACATGGCTTTCCAGCCAATTTGCTCATGCATCCAGCGCTCTAAATAAGGCTTTGCAGTTTTCCACAGGTCTAAGTCCGGATATAAATTGCGGCCTAACCCTTCGACATACAGCAAGGTCTTTTGTAATAACACCAACTGCGGTTGTACTTCCATTTCAAAGCGTCGCGCAGTATTGAATAAATTAAGCAGCACGCCACCGAATGAAATGTCTTTCAACGGCTTTTCAAAAATAGGCTCGCATACGGTACGAATCGCCGACTCGAATTCTTCGATATTAATGTAATCTGGTACCCACCCTGAATCGACGTGCAACTCAGCGACCTTGCGATAGTCACGATTAAAAAAGGCGATAAAGTTTTCGGCTAAATAGCGCTTATCTTCACGATTTAGGGTGCCTACGATACCAAAGTCAATGGCCAAGTAACGCGGGTCATTCGGGTTACTCGGGTCCACGAAAATATTACCTGGGTGCATGTCCGCGTGGAAGAAACTGTCACGGAATACTTGGGTGAAAAATATATCGACGCCCCGTTCTGCCAGCAGCTTCAAGTCTACGCCCTGTGCGCGTAACGTATCTACGTCACCCACTGGCACCCCAGCGATACGCTCCATAACCATCACATTGTGGCGCGTAAACTTGGTGTATACCTCGGGAATATACAAAACATCCGACTGATTGAAGTTACGCCGCAATTGAATGGCATTCGCCGCCTCACGCAGCAAATCCAGCTCATCCAATAAGGTCTTACGATACTCGCGGATCACCTCTTTGGGTTTAAGGCGGCGACCGTCAGGCAGATACCTAGCTGCCAGCGCGGCGATGGATTCCATCAGCTCTAAATCGGCGTGAATGGTGTCACGAATGTCGGGACGAATGACTTTAACCACCACATCCTTAATATCGCCACTTTCCAAGCGAATGCTTGCACTATGGACTTGGGCAATCGACGCTGAGGCCATGGGGCGCTGGACAAAATCCACAAAGGCCTGGTCAATGCGCTCAATTTCTAAGGCTTTTTCGATAATACGCTGGGCAACTTCACCACTAAATGGGGGCACGTTGTCTTGCAGCATAGCCAATTGTGTAATCACTTCAGGCGGCAATAAATCGCGCCGCGTGGAGAGCATTTGGCCGACTTTGACAAATACGGGACCAAGCTCCTCCAACGCTAAACGTAAGCGCACGCCCAATGGCTTGTCTTTATGCCGATTACGCAGCCAGAAGCAGGTCACACGCACGGTACGCAGATACCATGGTTGCCAACGCTTTGGAATTAAGTCGTCTAGCCCGTAGTGTAAGAGAGTTCGAATGATTCTGTAAAACCGCAGACTTCGCACTATGATTCACCGCCTTCTAATTGACGCACACGTTGCGCCAACTGCTTCAATTCGTCGCTAAACAGCGCATACTCAACCTGACCTACGGTCAGCTTTTTTTCTTCACTCAAAGTTTCGCCGAACCACTGCTGCCAAGCATCCAAGTTGGGGCGCTGCTGGCGTAACCATGCGAGCCCTTGCCCTGCCCAGTAGCCTGGTACATCACCAATACGTTTGGCAAACGACTCTTCCCAATCAATCTCTAAGCCTAGCAATACTTGGCTCGCTTGCTGTGCAAAAATTGGGTCGCCGCTAAGTTGTAATTCACCACGCTGCAAGGCAGCCGTCACCTGACTGGCATCGCGCAAGGTCGATAACACCGCCACACTGGTGGTCACTTCACCGTCCACTGCGTCGTAATCCTCACCCATAAAAAACACACGGTCAGCGCAAAACGTCATCGTTAACGGCCACGGCAACATATCCAAGCGCAGGCGAAAGGTTTTGCCCTTCACTGCCGCTAAGCGCTTCGGGGCATTTCTGTCCTCCGCGAGGGCAGTATTCACCAGACGCTCGGCAAAAGCGTTAATCAGCGCTTGGGTGGGCATTAGAACTTGAACCCACGGTGCAAGGCGACAATACCGCCGGTCATATTTTGGTAAGTCACTTGCTCAAAGCCCGCGTCTTGCATCATCTGCTTGAGCGTCTCTTGATCAGGGTGCATACGAATAGATTCCGCCAAATATTGATAACTCTCTTTATCGTTGGCTATCAATCCGCCCATCTGCGGTAAGATATTAAACGAATAGAAATCATACAGCGTGTTAAGTGCATCGTGCTCTGGTTTCGAGAATTCCAACACCAACAGACGTCCGCCCGGTTTCAGTACACGTAACATCGAGCGTAGTGCTTTGTCTTTGTCAGTGACGTTGCGCAGGCCAAATGCAATGGTAATCAGATCAAAATGGTCATCGGGGAAAGGCAGTTCTTCGGCATTGGCTTGCACGTAATCGACGTTACCGACAATGCCTAAGTTGCGAAGTTTATCGCGACCTACTTTAAGCATTGACGCATTGATATCCGCTAGTACTACCTGACCTTGCGGGCCAACAATACGTGAGAACTTGGCGGTCAAGTCACCGGTACCACCGGCTAAATCCAGTACACGTTGGCCTTGGCGCACTGCGCTGCTATCGATAGTTTGACGCTTCCATAAGCGGTGAATACCGAAACTCATGACGTCATTCATGACGTCATATTTAGCCGCGACAGAATCAAAAACACCAGCGACGAGGTTCTTTTTTTGAGACTTTTCAACGGTCTTGTACCCGAAATGGGTGGTTTCCTGAGAGTTGTCTTTCATTACCTAAAGCTCTTAAGTCACGTGCGAGTGCTATAGTGTACCAGCTAGCGCCGAAAAGACTACACCTGCGCGTAACGTTCACCTTGCGGCAGCCAGCGTTTCATCAGCTTATCGCTTAAATCCGGGTAACTCGTTACCATACCCTGGGCAAGCTGCTGCACCTTTGGAATTAAGGGCGCGTCGCGCACCACATCGGCCACTTTCATCTGTGCCAAACCAGTTTGCTTGGCGCCTAGTAGCTCCCCAGGACCACGTAATTCCAGGTCACGTTCAGCGATCACAAAGCCATCATTGCTGTCACGCAATACCGCAAGGCGTTGATTGGCTTGTTGGCTCAGCGGGGTTTTATACAGCAGCACACAGTGGGATGCTGCGCTACCTCGCCCAACGCGGCCACGTAATTGGTGTAACTGCGCCAAGCCTAAACGCTCAGGGTTTTCAATAATCATTAAGCTCGCATTCGGCACGTCGACGCCGACTTCAATCACTGTGGTGGCCACCAGCAAATCCAGCTCTGCGGCCTTGAATGCGTGCATCACCGCTTCTTTCTCAGCCGCTTTCATACGCCCATGGACTAAGCCTATGCGTAAGCCAGGCAAGTGCTCCGCCAGCAAGGTGGCGGTGTCTTCGGCGGCTTGGCACTGCAATGCCTCCGATTCTTCAATCAGTGTACACACCCAATAGGCTTGGCGCCCCTCGTTACGGCAGACTTCATACACGCGCTGAATAATTTGGTCGCGCCGCGTGTCCGGAATCGCCACTGTGGTGATAGGCGTGCGCCCTGGCGGCAATTCATCAATAATCGACGTGGCTAGGTCGGCATACGCCGTCATCGCCAACGTGCGTGGAATCGGGGTCGCGGTCATAATCAATTGGTGTGGGTGACTCCCATCCGCTTCACCCTTTTCCCGCAGCGCCAAGCGTTGATGCACGCCGAAGCGATGCTGTTCATCGATAATAACTAAGGCTAAGCGCTGAAATTCAACCCCAGCTTGAAATAACGCATGGGTGCCGACAATAAACTGGATATGACCGCTCGCCAATGCCGCGACAGTGGCTTCGCGCGCCTTGCCTTTCGTCTTCCCAGCTAACCAGCCGACCTCAATACCTAACGCTTCAAACCAAAGCGCGAAATTCAGTGCATGTTGCTCAGCGAGAATTTCCGTCGGCGCCATCAGCGCCACCTGATATCCAGCTTCGATTACCGGCAATGCGGCTAACGCCGCGACCAGAGTTTTACCCGAACCCACATCGCCTTGCACCAGACGTAACATAGGAAAAGGCTGCGCCATATCAGTCGCAATTTCTTTTGCGACACGCTTTTGTGCGCCGGTCGGGCTAAAAGGCAAACGTTTAAGAAAGGCCTGGGTTAGTTGCCCATTGCCCTGAATGCTGGCGGCTTTAACCTGCTGGGCTTGTTGGCGCGCAATCAGCATGCTGACGTGATGCGCTAGTAACTCTTCG
>WPCG01046205.1_pt1 | contig 11481 bp, 14 predicted proteins | sample 5403311 | NCBI WGS metagenome assembly WPCG01 (sample SAMN12869467, study PRJNA574797) | sludge metagenome | isolation source: wastewater treatment of Control | place: China:Beijing | collected 2019-05-17 | reverse complement strand
CATTGTCGCAACAGCTGTTGCCCTTCAAAAGGTTATCGAGCAGGGGGTCTACCGTAAAATTGTCTTTGTTAGACCTGTTGTTCCTGCCGGAAATGACATTGGATACTTGCCTGGGTCGGAGGAAGAAAAATTAAGGCCATGGATGGGGAGCTTTTATGATGCCATCGAAAATTTGGTCGACAAAAAAATCCTTAAAAAGCAAAAAGAAAGCCAAGCAAAAGGAAGGCATTTAGTGTATTCTGAAAAGCCGGAGTTCAGCGTAGACGATTTTATCGAGCAGTATCGCCGCTATGGCGTCATCGAAACAAAAACATTTACCTACATGAGGGGGCGAACGCTCTCGGATGCCCTTGTCATAGTTGATGAAGCACAGGAAATAACGCCCCATATCGCTAAGCTCATGCTCACAAGGGCAGGCTTTGGGTCGAAGTTTGTATTTATCGGTGATCCAAGTGATAATCAAATTGATAATATCCTTGTGGATGCTCGGTCTAACGGGCTCGTGTACACCGTTGAGAAAATGAAAGCATCGCCACTGACAGGGCATGTGACGTTAAAGCAGGTTGAAAGGAGTCCCTTGGCCAAGCTAGCTGAAGGGTCTATGTAAGGAAAACTAAAAAGCAGATATGCCGATGGGATAGCCCAAAGTGTATATCTGCTTTTATATGTGTATTAGTGAAAGGCAACTATTTTGCCAGCATCAAGGAATAAATGGTCGAAAAGCATATTGTACTTGACATTGTTTGCATTTTCTACGAAAGATGCATTGGTCACATAGACATTTGTTAGCTCTAAAAGCTCAGTGTTATCTGCAACGGACTCATAGCTGCTTTTTAAGTACTTCGTTGAAGCAAACCAGTTGTCAGAAACAATTTCAATATTGTCCTTTAAAAGAATAAGCCAGCCTAGACCTTCAACATAAAACTCCACGCTTGTGTTTTGCGTCTTGTGAATATGGTCCAAGAATAATTTTCCCTTACTTTGCATCTCTTACCTCCTTAGGTTTCATATCTCTATTTTACCACTTGGCACAAAAGTTGCAAATTATTTTATTGAATCAAAATATCGAGGAGGCAATATGAAACGTTTAGAAGGTAAAGTCGCCATTGTAACCGGTGGTGCTCAAGGGATTGGTCAATGTATTGCAGAAACCTTTGCAAGAGAAGGTGCAACGGTTGTTGCAGTAGATCTTTCGCCATTAAGCTATGCACATGAAGGTGTTTTCGGGCACCAAGTCAATGTAACAAACCGTACAGAAATTGAACAGTTTGTTCAAAAAATTGTCACCACATACGGGAAAATTGATATTTTAATCAATAATGCTGGCATTACGAGAGACGCATTGATTGGTAAAATGACAGAAGACATGTGGGATTTAGTGATCGATGTTAACCTAAAAGGTGTTTTTAACATCACCCAGGCTGTTGCACCTGTTATGCTTAGTCAACGCACAGGCTCAATAGTAAACATAGCGTCGGTTGTTGGAGAATATGGAAATGTTGGTCAAACCAATTATGCCGCTACAAAGGCAGGTGTCATTGCAATGGCAAAAACTTGGGCAAAAGAGTTTGCTCGTAAAGGAGAAGCCATTCGCGTGAACTCTGTAGCTCCAGGTTATGTCAATACAGATATGATGAAGACGGTTCCAGACAAAGTATTGGATCCAATTAGAGAAAAAACAATGCTAGGCAGATTGGGTGAGCCTCAAGAAATCGCCAATGCAGTTCTCTTTTTAGCAAGCGATGAAGCGTCGTTCATAACAGGACATAATCTATCTGTAAACGGTGGTTTAAGATTATAGGAGGTAGCCATGTATCAGGTTGGAGACGTAGCAACATTTGAAAAAACCATTTCAGAATCGGATGTCTATTTATATGCAGGCATTAGTGGCGATTTTAACCCAGCCCATATCAACGCTGTTAAGGCAGAAAGCAGCTTGTTTAAGCAAAGAATTGCACATGGAATGCTTACAGCAAGCTTGATTTCTACCGTTTTAGGATGTCATTTACCTGGGCCGGGAACAATCTATCTCTCTCAAGAGCTTAAGTTCATGAAGCCTGTCTTTATTGGAGACACTGTTGAAGCAAAGGTTGAGGTTTTAGAGTACATTGAAGAAAAAAACAGGCTGATCCTTAGGACAACGTGCACCAATCAGCATCAAGAATTGGTTATTGATGGCAAGGCAACGGTAATGCCCCCTAAATAATAAAGGAAGCGCTTAATGCGCTTCCTTTACTTTTGTCACAACAACATCGCCGACATTTGCCGAAACATCGAAGGTGAGGAATTCTAAGCCTTCTTGTCCCTTAAAAAGCCAGGATTGATTGGTGTTTGAAAAATCAAGTTGATGGGAGACAAATTTTGAGGTTGGTTTGTTTGCCTTTACATCAAGAGATAAGGGGTAATGGTCAGTAAAACCGAGTTTAATGCCACCTACATCTGATTTGATATGACCCTTTATGCCGCTTTCATAAACCCCTGAAAACACATGCTCAGAGCTACCAACCTTATTTTGTGCATGTAGGGTAAGGGCCTGTGGAAACACACCTGAATAGTGTGAGGTGATATCCCCTGTACCTGTTTCAATATGAATCCCTGACAATGCGGGGTAATGGCCATTTAAAACCATATAAATGTTGTTTACCTTAGCATCGAGTTCAATGGATGCAAGCTGATCTGCTCCTGCAAGTTGAACCTCTATAGCGCCAACATTTGTTTGTATAAAAAGGTCCTCTAAAGAGGCTTGATTGTGTTTTGTTTTAAGGCTTACGTCGCCTACTTTTGTGTTTAAGTGTGCTTGAGTAAGGTTGAAATCAGTGGTGTCCGAAGAAATATTGCCAACATTTATTGTGATGTGAAGGGATGTCGGAATATCCTTTGGTATTTTTAGTGTGGCTTCGCTATTCTTCGAACCAATTTGGGTTTTTTGAGGCGTGTTTGAAAAAGATACTGTGGTTACGCGACCTTCTGTTGAGGTATCCATTTGAAGTAAAAGCTCTTGAAGGTTTGCCTTTTGAGAAAAATGAAGGGTCTCATCGGAAGTGCTCACGATGCTAAGCCCAAGTACTGAAGCATCAAGCTCAATAATTAAGCTCTCCATACTCTTTAAATCAAGCTCATGGACAAGGGCTTCTGTTAATCCTAAGTCTTGAATGGATAGTATTTGGTTTTGGCACCCCATTAAAAGCATACCAAGCAAAATTACAATAAGTCCTTTATAAATGTTCATAATTCCTCCTAAAATAGTAAATCTGATACGATTGAGGGAAGTGCTCCCTAAACTATAAAGGTGAATCATTAAAATCCAATTAAAAGCACATTAAAACTTAAACCTTTTTTCTATACCAGGTCTGATAACACGTACAAAAGAGGTTGCCATAACGATGCCACAGGCAATGGAAATCGCAATAAACAATGATTCAGCGCCCGTGGTTATGGCAGCTTCAAAATCTTGGTTAACCGTGTGATACATGGTGTTGTATATGCCGTAGCCAGGGACAAAGGGGATGATTCCTGGAATGGAATAAAGGGTTGAAGGGTGCTTTGTTAGCATGGCGAGTATTTCTCCAGCGATGCCTACGAAAATAGAACCAAAAAAAGCAGGGATGATGAAGTTTGTGTTTGCTTCTTGTAAAGCAACATAGATGAGCCACCCAACCATTCCATTGAGGCTGGCAGGAAGAATGAGCTTTCTTGGCAGGTTAAACATAATCGAAAAGCCTGCAACGCAGAAAAATGAGTAAAATCCGCTTAATATATAATTCATGTCAGTCTCCTTCTAAATCCAATTAATGACCATGTGTAAGACGATACCAACGCCAAAAGCAAGTGCGATGGCAATGAAGAGTGCTTCCATTATTTTGGCGCTGCCAGCAAGGAGTTCACCCGAGATAAGATCACGGATTCCGTTTGTAAGTGACACCCCAGGAACCATTGACATTAATGGACCGATGATGATTTTATCAAAGCTGACAGAGTAGTCAAACCTTAAGAAAGCGATGACAAAGACAAGTCCAAAGAGCGAAGCTGCAAAGCTTCCCAGGATATTTTTAATAAAGAAATTGAGTTTGCGCGTGGTTAATATGTCCCATACCCATAAGGTAAAAACCGATGCAAGGTATGCGATAATGGATTCCATAAAGTTTCCACCAAAGAGTAGGACAAAAAAACCACCGGCCATTCCGCCTAAAAAATAGTGGGTTTCTTTAGAAAATTTCGGCGGGTTTTTTAAGGATTCAAGTGCTACAAGTGCCCTTTTGTTATCTAGGGTTTTTGAGCTATATTCCCTTGCAAAGGCATTGGCCCGATCAATGCTTTCTAAATCAATCCCTAAAGGCTGTATACGTACTAAAGTGGAATATGGGCTATCATTCATGTCAACACTGACTAAAATCCCAGTTGGAATCACAAAGACATTACAAGGTGTTAAGCCTCTTGACTCAGCCATACGTTTTATCGTATCTTCTACTCTATAGGTTTCAGCTCCGTGCATGAGCATGATTTTTCCCGTTTCAATTGCAATATTCAGCGTTTCTTTTAAATGTGTTTGTGTATCCATATAAACCTCCAATTTAGAGCTTGTGAAATATTATACCAAAAAGAAAGCGTGAAAACTCTTTTTTTTAAAATAAAAATTTGATAAAATCGATATAATCGCATTGAAATGAAATGGCGTCAGTAGATTGGTGGAGAGTGCATGGAAAATCAAATTAAAATTGTTTGTGATCAAGATAACCAAAGGCTGGACGCATACTTAAGTGAGGTTTTAAAGGATTATTCTAGATCCTATATTCAAAAGCTTATAGATGATGGCTGTGTTTATATTAATGAGAAGCAGTTGTTTAGCAAAAAAATTAAGCCTCGAATGGGGGATAGCATCGTCATTGCTTTGCCTGAACCACAAAAACTAGACATTCATGCAGAAAGTATTCCAATTGATATTGTGTATGAAGATGACGATGTTATTGTTGTTAACAAACCCCAGGGCATGGTGGTACATCCAGCGCCAGGTAATTATTCGGGAACGCTGGTAAATGCCTTGATGAACGTTTCTGAAAGGCTATCAACAATAAATGGTGTTATTAGACCAGGCATTGTGCATCGTATAGATAAAGATACCTCTGGGCTACTTATGATTGCCAAGACAGATCTTGCCCATGAAAAGCTCAGCGCCCAGTTAAAAGATAAAAGCTCTTTAAGGGAATATGTCGCCATTGTTAATGGTCATGTGAAAAATCTAGAGGGTACAATTGATGCACCTCTGGGCAGGCATCCACAGGACCGAAAGAAAATGGCCATCATAAAAGAAGGGCGTCATGCGGTTACACATTATAAGGTTTTGGAGTATTATAAATACCATACCCTTGTCAGTCTGAGGCTTGAGACGGGCAGAACACACCAAATTAGAGTGCACATGGCCTCTATAGGATACCCCTTACTTGGAGATCCCGTTTATGGGTTAAAAACTGAAAAAGTAAAGCATCATGGTCAAGCCCTTCACGCAAAAAAACTAGGTTTTTTACACCCTGTTTCATCTGAGTGGATGGTTTTTGATTCGGAATTACCATTATATTTTCAAACATTGTTAGACAAATGCAAACGATTATAAGGAGGATACTATCATTGGAGTTCAAAGCGCGTTTATTGGATGATAAGGCTATTGACAGGTCTTTGACAAGGCTGGCACATGAAATTATTGAAAAAAATAAGGGCACGGAGGACATCGTTCTTATTGGGATAAAATCCAGAGGACTGCCACTTGCAAAGCGACTGATGCAAAAAATTGCATTAATTGAAGACGTTAACGTTCCAGTTGGAGCCCTTGATATTACTATGTATCGTGATGATCTAACACAAAAAAATATAAACCCTGATGTTCAAGGGCTTGAGGTCGATTTTGACATTAATGGTAAGATTGTTATTTTAGTAGACGATGTTATTTATACGGGGAGAACCGTTCGAGCAGCAATGGACGCGATTATTGATTACGGTCGCCCAAGTGCTATTCAATTGGCTGTGCTTGTGGATCGCGGACATCGCGAGCTTCCTATACGCCCGGACTATGTTGGAAAAAATGTACCGACATCGAGTAAGGAAGTGGTAAAAGTGAAAATTGAAGAGCTAGATGCCGTGAGTGAAGTGTGCATCTATCAAAAAAATCCCCAGTAAGGGGATTTTTTTATACTTCCTTGTAGTCAACTTCATCAATGTCATCAGCATCATCCGTCTTGATGGGGATGATAACCCGAGACTTATGAGCATAGCTTGTTTGATGAAAGTTGTATTGAATGGTTTTAAATTTATCGCCAATAAAGATGATGACTAAGCCTATAATGACTAATAGGAGGCCTAAAATAGTCACAATTGTTCCTAGCGTGGCCTTTGTATTGATGATGGCAAATACGCCTAAAAGAATAAGTACCACAGAGGAAACCCATGTTCGGTGTGCTTTAGGGACGGTGGGCTTGAAATTCAAAGCCATCCCATTTAGACCACTGATGATACACGTCATACCAAAAAATAAAAGGGCCTGATCAGGATTGAAGAACGTATATAAACCAACACCTATAAATAAAGTGCTACTGAATGCAGTGAGCTTGCTTTTTAACATGGATGCAAACATAAAACCAATAATACCAAGAAGCAAAACAAAGAGCGTAATAATTCTTATGGCTAGGAGACCAATTGTTGTTGGGAAAGCCACAAAGCCCAAACCGACAACGGCAATAAGCACACCAGATAATTGTACCATATTTAGCCCTTTTCTATTAAGCATTTAAACACCATTCCTTTTGTCTCAAGTTTAATTTCATATGTGTTATTATAGCGGATAATTATGAATAGAGTATTAACAAAAGTGTAAATAACTCAAGGCTGGTAAATAAAGTCCTTTGGATAGTACCGTGATGAAATGAGGTTATTCGAATAAAGCCACCTTATTGCTTCCACAAGGTCGCTATCATCCTTTATGTCTGGCGCACTAAAAGAGGCTGTAAAGGTTTGGTGGACAGCCAGGTATTCAAAATGCAGTTCAAAATCACTTAACTTTGAAAGCACGGTAAAGGGCCCTTGTACCTTTGAAAGGGCACTGGCAGGAATAAATAAGCCATCCACCTGTTTCTCCTCAAAGGCTGCGATGGCTTTTCGGTAGCTTGGGTATGCTGTGATTTTATGATTAGAGGCTTTTAGCTGTGAGAGCATATAGGAGAGCTGTAGGGTATCGATGCTAGCTACATGCTGGGTATCCTCAATGCTTTCCTTTGAACTAATGAGTATAAAATCATTTTCCTTTTTTTGCACGAGCTTAAAGGAAAACAATTGCTCATAAGCAGCAGTGTACTCAAGGGGATGAATCCATAAGGCTTGGACGTCATTTGAGGTAGCGGCAGCAACTAAGTGATGGTACTGGTCATAATAAACCGCATCATCAGGGTTTTCAATATGATCAACAGCCCCGACGCGATAATCCTTTGGTTCAGAAAACAAGGTATACATTAGGGCAAGGACACCTAAAAGAAGGATCCCTATAAAGCCAAATCGTTTCATAAATCACCCATGATATTCTAGAGCGGCAATGGCCGCTTCATTTGGTGTTACAAAAAGTGTCTTTTGGTGTGTGTAAATGACCATTCCTGGTTTTGCACCGCTGGGTTTATTGACGTGTTTTACCAGGGTGAAATCCACAGGGACGTTGCTAGAGGCTCTAGCCTTTGAATGATAGGCCGCAATCATGGCTGCTTCCTCAAGGGTCGTGTCATTTGGTGTTTGACCTTCTAAGCGAACAATCACATGTGAGCCAGGAATATCTTTTGTATGAAGCCAATAATCCTTATTTGAAGCTGTCTTTAAAGTGAGTAAATCGTTCTGAAGGTTGTTCTTGCCAACCAAGATAAGAAATCCTTCAGTGGATTTGTAGGTTAAAAAAGTTGATTTTGCTTGATGGGGTTGTTTTTTAGAGGGCTTCTTTTTTAAATACCCACCTTGGGTAAGCTCAAGCCTTATTTCGGTGACAGTTTTATCATCATCGCTATTTTCTAGGTGAACCAAAACCTGTTCTAGGTAAGAAATTTCCAGCTGTGTTTCGCGAATTTGATGCTCCAATGTGATCTTAGCATGCTTTGCCTTGTTGTATTTTTTAAAATAAGCAGCGGCATTTTCGCTGGGCTCAAGTAAAATATCAAGGTCGATGTCCATTTCTATCGGGGGGTGCTCATAATAGTTTAGAACGGAAGCTCGTGAGTCGCCCTTTTTTAGTGTGTGCAAGGATGCAAGTAAGAGCTCTCCCTTGATGCGGTATAAGTCACTCTGTTCTGCATCACTTAGCTCTGTAGAGAGCTTGGCAAGCTTTGCTATTAAACGGTCCACACGCACCTGAAGCTGCTTTTTAAGTGCAAGTGTTTTTTGATGCATTTTCAAGACCTTGTTGTGGCTGCTGTAAAAGGCATCGATGGCTTCAGTCAAAGAAGGGTATGCTTCGCAAGGTGCAAAGGGTAAAAAGTCAGACAAAAAGGTTAAGGTAGCCTTTCCCTCATCGGTTTTAAAAATAAACGCGTCATTTTGTGCCCTTTTTAACTGGTCCTCAAGGTGTAAAAGAGCATCATCAAGACATTTTAAATGAAAAGCAGATAGCTGTCCTAGAGGGACCGCTTTGTCAATGTGAGCTTTGTAAAGAATATACTGAGCCAGCTCTGGGCTAAAACCGCTAAAGGATTGTACGAGAGCTTTTGAAATGGGTGTTTGCTCATGAGCCTCAGCTTGAATGGCATGCATACCCTTTGTAAACAGTGTTTTTGAGCTTGCAATAGGGGCGAGCTGCATTCCAGGAATAACAGGCCTCACACGGCTCATGTCATAGCTCACACGCTTTAAAGCGTCAATGATGGTGTTGTCTTCTTTTGTTAGAATGACATTGCTATGCTTACCCATAATCTCCACGGATAGCTTCCTTATGGTTTGATCGCCTAGCTCGGTCTTGCACTCTAGGGTAAACATTAAAACACGTTCATATGGGCTTTGCTCAATGCTTAAAACACGTGCACCTACGACGAGTTTTCTCATAAGCATGCAAAACATAGGTGGCGTGTGTGGGTTATCTTTTTTGTGTTGTGTAATGGTGATATAGGGTAGAGCGCTATCTATGGAAACAAACACCTGATATTGCGCACCTAAGCTTCGAATACTAATGGCAAGCTCGTCTTTCTCAGGCTGGTATATTTTATCAATACGTCCACCAATAAGCTTTGATTGAAGCTCGCTTGTAAGGCGGTGCATTAAAATGCCATCAAATGCCATGATGTCCTCCTTTATTTAAGTGTAATAGATACATTGTCGTAAAAAGTATACCATATTCCGCTATCTCTTGTATATTTCAATTGAACTGTGATATAATTTAATGATGTAAAAATACGGAGGTGCTCATGGTATATAGCATGACAGGATTCGGCAGGGGCGAATGTATCAACACGACATTTGAAGTGACTGTGGAAATGAAATCAGTGAATAATCGTTACTGCGATATCATTGTAAAAATGCCTAAAAAGCTCAATGTCTTTGAGGATAAAATTAAAAATAAAATCAAATCACATGTTGCTAGAGGACGTGTTGATGTTTTTATAAATTTTGAAGAAAAAGCATTTGATCATTATGATGTGAAAGCAAACTACGATATCATGGACAAGTATGTTGACCTGTATCGTGAAATGATTGCACGCTACAACATTAAGGACGATGTGTCTTTATCGCATTTAACGCGGCTTCAAGATGCCATTAATGTCAGTTACGTTGAACATGCAGAGGATGCGTATTGGTTAGCTCTTGAGCCAGCACTGGAGCAAGCCATTGAAAAGCTCGTTTCCATGCGGGCGCAGGAAGGTGAGCAGCTTAGGGCTGACATGCTACAGAAGGTAAGCAACATTAAGACGCTGCTTGATTTTATTGAAACACAGGCCCCTATTATTTTAGAGCATTATAAGGCTAGAACAAAGGAGCGTATTTCTGATATTTTATCAGGTTATCATGTGGAGCTAGATGAAGCACGATTAGCGAACGAACTGGCTATTTATGCGGATAAGACTAATATTAACGAGGAAATTGTTAGGATTCATTCTCACCTAGAGCAATTAAATACCATTTTAAACGAAGGCGTTCCAATTGGTCGCAAGCTTGATTTTCTTGTACAAGAGTTAAACCGTGAAGTCAATACCATCGGGTCAAAATCACCAGATTTTGATATTTCTAACAAGGTTATTGAGCTAAAGAGTGAAATTGAACAAATGAGAGAACAAATTCAAAATGTTGAGTAGGGGAGTTTATGTATGAACCATAAGGGGTTGCTCATTGTTGTGTCTGGACCATCTGGCGCTGGGAAAGGAACAATATGCAAAGAATTGCTGAACAGAGATGAATCTATAAAGGTTTCAGTTTCAGCAACGACGCGTAAACCGCGCAATGGGGAAACAGATGGCAAAAGCTATCACTTTATTAGCCAAGATAAGTTTGAAGCACTCATTGATGAAAATGGCTTTTTAGAGCATGCAAGGGTATATGATAATTATTACGGCACACCCAAGCAGTTTGTTGTGGACCACATTACACGTGGGAATAACGTCCTCTTGGAAATTGATATCCAAGGCGCTTTGCAGGTTAAGAAAAAATACCCAGAGGGTATATTTGTGTTTGTTTTACCACCTACGATGAAAACACTTCGTGATCGTATTGTCGGTAGGGGATCAGAAACTCCAGAATCATTGGAAAAGAGACTTTCAAGCGCATTTACTGAAATTGATTATATTAAGAATTATGACTATTTCATCGTCAACGATACTGTATGTCATGCAACAGATGTTCTTCAAGCGATTATTACAGCAGAAAAATGCCGTATTGATGGCGGAATTGAGGATATTGTTGCAAAATTTAAGGAGGAAAGTTAAATGTTAAAACCGTCAATTGACACATTAGTTGAAAAAGCAGGTAGCCGTTATTCACTCTGTATTATCGCTGCAAAGCGTGCTCGAGTACTTATTAACGGTGAAGACGATATGATGGAATCGGATATTGATAAACCTTTATCCATTGCCATTGATGAAATCATGAATGATGAAGTGGTTGCACACATTCCAGAACCACCAAAGGATAGAATTTAAGAGGGCCTTATGTTAAAAGGAAAGAACATCGTAGTAGGAATCAGTGGCGGTATTGCGGCTTATAAAGCAGCAGACGTTGTGAGCAGGCTTAAAAAATTAGAGGCAAATGTGTACGTGATTATGACAAAAAGCAGCACGGAATTCGTTGCGCCTCTTACCTTTCAATCCTTATCACAAAACTACGTGGTTACAGATATGTTTGAAGACCCCAAAACTTGGGATGTTGAGCATATTGCGCTTGCAAAGCGAGCCGACCTATTTCTCATTGTACCTGCCACAGCAAATATTGTAGGCAAGGTTGCAAATGGCATTGCCGATGATATGTTGACAACAACTGTTA
>WPCG01108446.1_pt1 | contig 11492 bp, 8 predicted proteins | sample 5403311 | NCBI WGS metagenome assembly WPCG01 (sample SAMN12869467, study PRJNA574797) | sludge metagenome | isolation source: wastewater treatment of Control | place: China:Beijing | collected 2019-05-17 | reverse complement strand
CACTACAGTCTTTATGAGGCCATTGAGGCACTGCCATTTTAAAAAAAGAACAAATGGGCTAGAGCAAATACCTTTTGCTCTAGCCCATTTATACTTATACCATTTTTAAAATAGCTCTTGCTTCATCTGGTGTTGCAACATCTCTTCCCATTTCTTTAGCGATGCGTACAATACGCTCGACCAATTGAGCATTTGACGTTGCAAGCTCTCCCTTTGCATAATAGACGTTGTCTTCAAAACCTACGCGCACATGCCCACCCAAAATAATAGCCATAACAGCAAGTGGTAATTCACTTCTGCCTACTCCAGCAACAGTCCAAGTAGATCCAGCTGGTAGTTGGGCAACCATATGCATTAAATCTTCTGGTGTTCCCGGGCAAGCCCCAGGCACACCTAATACTAAATCAAAATGAAGGGGTTCCTTTACAAGACCCTTTTTCACGAGTTTTTTTGCGTTTTCAATCATTCCGCGTTCAAATATTTCTATTTCTGGTTTTACGCCTAGTTCAAGCATCTTAGTTGCAAATGACTCCATGTACCCTTCTGAATTCATAAAAACATCTGACCCAAAATTACAGGTACCACAGCTTAAGGTTGCCATTTCAGGCTTTAGCTCTACAGGCTGCAAACGCTCTTCAGGACTATGCCAAACGGCACCACCTGTTGATGGCTGAAAGATGATATTGCATTTTGATGCGATTCTCTCTTTAATATCCGCATAAACTGCTTTATCTTGGGTTGGTTGACCATGCTCATCTCTCGCATGCACGTGAACAATAGAGGCTCCAGCTAAAAAACATTGATAAGCATCATTTGCAATCTCTTCTGGTGTTAATGGCAAATGAGGTTGTTGGTCTCTTGTTACTTCTGCACCTGTTAAGGCCGCTGTAATAATAAGCTTTTCCATACTCACACCCCTATCTTCTCTGTTTTTCTTTTGGAACAACACAGGTTCCAGTTGCTCTGCATACAACAATAGGCTCGTCTAAGACGTCACATGCGGATTCGCATATGTCTGGTCGAGGAATAATGACCTTTCTTGCCTCAAACACCATCTTTCTTGAAGCATTTCCCACGTTGATAATTTCACCAACTGCTTCAATATAATCTCCAGCATACACAGGCGCTAAAAAATCTACCTTCTCATAGCCTGCAAATAAGCCTTCGTCACCATCATGTCGAATTAACAACTCTGTGGCAACATCTCCAAACAAATTAAGCATTTTGGCCCCATCTACCAAATTGCCTGCATAGTGCGCATCATGTAAACTCATGCGCATGCGAATCATTGCGTGTGTGTTCATTGTTTCCCTCCGTGTTTTATTTTCCCTCTAACACGTCTATTCTATCACAAGGCCTTGTCGTCTGTGAAGGGATTATCACACTAAAGAAACTACGTTTTCTAAACAATCGCTTGCTAGTATTTTTGCCCAATGGTAAAATATAACATAAAGAACTTTTTGCTATGAACACTTGAGGGAAAAGCCTATTTCCCGCACCTATAAAATACGGAGAGGACCCTTATGAAAAAACGCACGTATATATATGGCATCATCATACTCCTTATAGCTGTATCAGCTTTAGGATGTCAGGGTAACAACGCCTTATTAAATGATTCAGATACCGTTATGCCTGAAGCTGACCAAAGCAGTACACATATTGAAGGCATCAGGTACACACAAAAGGGAGCCGAAGCTCTTATATACACAAAAGAAGAATGGATGCTAGTAAACGCAGATATAGGGGATAATCACATTCAACTATTAGAACCCGTAAGCAACCCCTCTATGCAAATGCTACACACACACCCTATTTCAGGCTATTTTGTTGGAAGCATTCAAAGCGGTATTCTTGAAAACGGAAAAGCAACCCTTTACTTTGTAGACAAAGAAACCGATAAGCACTTAGATTTGTTGGAAATTGACTTGGCTTCAAACGAAATCTTGTGGGACGCACACGTTGATCCACTCTTTTCAAGGGTATCTTATCAAATCTTTAGTTCAAGGGGTTTAAAGACATACGTACATTTCCTTGCGACGAACATCACACAGGAAGTCCACCTAGATCATGTCCGTTTTGCCATTGGTAGGGATGGTCGCCTAGGCGAAATCACAGAACATGCCAATGAAAAAGACCATGTACTGACATGGTTAACCGACCATAGCCTTGTCGTTGAAGCAGACCCTCAGCTTTATGACCTTGTTATTTCCAATGGCATTGTTATGGACCCAGACTCAAACACCATGAAATTTGCTTATAACATAGGCATTATTGGTGATAAAATCGTTACAATTACCCCTGCTCCTTTAGATGGCAAGGACAACATTGATGCAACTGGTCTAATTGTAAGCCCTGGATTTATTGATATGCTCGCTTTTAACCTCAATGATACAGCTGCTAAATATAAAATTACTGATGGGGTAACAACCAGCCTATCCATGCATGGATGCACCGAAGATTTTAACGCATTTTTTAGGTCCTATGCTAGTAGACCACCTTATGTAAACTATGGTGGCGCCATCTTTGCAATTAGGCTTAGATTCGAACAAGGCTTAAGTGGCGGCAGTGTACCCAACGCTTCTCAAATTGAACGCATGGCAAACCGCGTAGGACAAGAAATTTTAGCTGGTGGATTAGCCCTTGCCTTTAGTCCAGAGTATTATCCCGGAACGACCTCTGAAGAAATCGCAGCCCTTATGGCTGTTGCTGCTGAATATGACATTCCAACTCACTTTCATGGGCGTTACTCTGCCATTTCTGGAGAAGAAAGTGGCATTGTAGGTGTCCACGAAATTTTAGACTACGGAAGAAAGACAGGCGGACGCGTTCATTTTATGCATTTGCATTCTACAGGCGGCACAGGCATGATGGACGAAGCATTAGAAGCCATAAACCAGGCAAGAGAAGAGGGTGTTCGTGTGACGTATGACATATACCCTTATGATTCTTGGATTTCAAGGATCAACTGGGAACGTTATAGACCAGGTTGGCAAGAGCGATATGGCATAACCTATAGCGATTTGCAAATGGCAGGTACTTCTGAACGATTGACTCAAGAAACCTTTAACTATTATCGTTCTGTTGGCGGTTTATGTATCGCTTATGCCATGAACGAAGACGAAATCATCCAAGCCCTTTCTAAAGACGATGCCATGGTTGGATCAGATGAGTGTGTTGTAGCAGAGGTTGCAGACGATAGCCATCCAAGGGGCTCTGGTACATTTTCTAAAATACTAGGCCGGTATGTGCGAGACGAAGATTACTTTTCTTTAATGGATGGTCTAAAAAAGATGACCATCAATAGTGCGAAACACCTTGAAGGCATTTCAGAGGACATGGCCTTAAGAGGGCGTCTAAAGGAAGGGATGATTGCAGATATCACCGTTTTTGACTACCGTACCATTATGGATCAATCAACTGTTGAAAACCCTGCTACCCCTTCTATTGGTATTCACTATGTCATCGTATCTGGTGAAATTGGACTAAATGAAGACGGGCTTGTAACATCAGTAAGAGCTGGAAAGCCTATTAAGAGTAATTTTAAGTAAAAAAGCTGGAGTAGGGTTAATCCTCTCCAGCTTTTCTTTATTTTGAAGCTCTGTTCTCTTTAGCCGCTTTTATAAAATCGTTAAACAAAGGGTGCGGTCTTGTCGGTCTTGATTTAAACTCTGGGTGAAACTGAGCTGCTAAAAACCAGGGGTGATCCTTTAACTCAATAATTTCTACAAGGCGCTCATCTGGTGATAACCCACTAAATACAAACCCTGCATTTAAAAAAGCTTCTCTATAGGCGTTGTTAAACTCATATCTATGGCGATGTCTTTCATAGACTAAGGGCTCACTATAGGCCTTATGTGCCAACGAATCCGGCGAAACCTTACAAGGGTAAAGTCCTAAACGCATGGTTCCTCCGAGGTCTTCAACCTCATGTTGATCTTGCATTAAATCAATAACAGGCTCTGTTGTCATGCCATTTAACTCTGAGCTATGTGCACCTGATAGCCTTAGAACGTTACGAGCATATTCAACGACAGCCATTTGCATACCAAGGCATATTCCGAAAAATGGCGTTTGACTCTCCCTTGCGTAAGAAATTGCATTAATTTTTCCTTCGACGCCTCGATGCCCAAAACCACCAGGGACCAAAATACCATCTGCATGTTTTAAACGCTCGCTTAAATTTTCACTTTCTATGTTTTCGGAATGCACCCAATCGATATTGACGGTGACGTCATTGGCAATACCTGCATGTTTTAATGCTTCTGCAACGGATAAATAAGCGTCCTTTAGCTCCACATACTTGCCGACAAGGGCAATGTTCACAGCATGCTCCAAGGCTTTTTCCTTTTGAACCATTTCAGTCCATTCTTTTAAATCAGGTTCTACACAAGGGAGCTTTAAAAAATCACACACAATTTGTGGAAGCTTTTCTGCTTCTAGAGCGAGTGGCACCTCGTACAGGGTTTCAGCATCAAGGTTTTCTATTACACAGTCTGCAGAAACATTACAAAACAAGGCGATTTTTTCCTTCATTTCTCGTGAAATTGCATGCTGTGTACGACAAACAAGTAAATCGGGTTGAATACCAATTTCGCGAAGCTCTTTTACGGAATGCTGTGTTGGTTTTGTTTTTATCTCGCCTGCTTTTCCTAAGTATGGAAGAAGTGTCAAGTGAATGTACATCACGTTTTCAGCTCCGACATCGTACTTCATTTGTCTAATCGCCTCTAGAAATGGCAATGACTCAATATCACCTACCGTTCCTCCGATTTCAGTGATCACTATTTCTGCGCCTGTCTCTTTGCCAGACTTGACTAAGCGCTCTTTGATTTCATTTGTAATATGGGGGATGACTTGAACCGTTGCACCAAGGTAATCTCCACGTCTTTCTTTAGACAAAACTGACCAATAAATCTTTCCTGTAGTAACATTGCTGTATTTCGTTAGGTTTAAATCAATAAACCGCTCATAGTGCCCTAAATCCAAATCGGTTTCAGCACCGTCATCTGTAACAAATACCTCACCGTGCTGATAGGGACTCATGGTACCGGGGTCTACATTAATATAAGGATCGAATTTTTGAATGGTAACCTTCAAGCCTCTAGCTTTAAGTAATTGGCCTAAAGATGCCGCTGTAATGCCTTTTCCCAAAGACGAAACCACTCCGCCCGTTACAAAAATATACTTTGTTTTCATAAAACATCTCCTTTCAGCCAATAAAAAAAGAGTGAAAGACCCCCCAAAAGGACGACTTACCACTCTTGTTTCTAAGACTCAGCAGCCACCCTTATGGGTGTCTAGCTCTTATTCAATTTCAATACTAAAACAGTATATCCATTTGATTTCGCCAAGTCAACATAAATTTACTCGCTTTTTATTGTAATTTTGCTCGCTTCAAGAAGAACATCCGTTAACATTTTACCTTCGATATATACCACATCTCCGATTTTAAACTCCGACGCTTTCTGAACACTTGCATCAGAAATGGCTACAGTAATGGTTCTTAAATCAGGATCCTTAACCAGTAGCAAGTTGCTTGACCCAAAAACCTGGGTAACCGTATAAGCAATGCCCTTTTCAACCGCTTCTCTTTTTCCAAACTCGATCCGTTTCACACCATTAACGCCATGATATAGGGTGACCTCTTGATCAAGCCTAAGGTCATACACATTTAAGGTGCTTGAGCCTGCTTCGTTAATGATTTTTACCCTTGAATCTAAGACAAGGCTTTTGCCACCATTTATCGTTAGTTCAGGCTTCTTTTGAATGATAATTTGTGTGATTAAGCCTTCAGTCGTCGAAAGTGTTCCTAAGTGTTCAATCTTCGTTAACCTATGATCCTTTAATTCTAAGGCTACCAAGGTGCCCACATCAAAGCCAGCTTGACCATTCATAAAAATCACATCACTTGCAACATCAAAGGTATTTACCATGCCATTTTCAAGCAAGACCCTTACCTTTTTTGGCGCAGTTGTATCAATTTTTTCCAAAAGCTCACCTTTTACGGTGTAGGATTGGCTATAGGCCATAATACGTTTAGCCGTCGCATTAATATTAGTCCCATCGTTAATGACATAAAGCTTGTGTTTATCTGTTAAGGCATCAATCGTCGCAGCCTTTCCATCAATGGTAATGATGGTTTTGTCATCCACACGTCTAAACTCAAATTTTTTATCTGCTGTAATCATTCTAAGCGACCTAAAAGGTGTGTCACCACCTACTAAGGCGCCAATAAAGTCAAACTGTCCTTCTACGATTTGAAGCAGCTCCGTTAAATGAATGGTTGCTACATAACCATTTTTCACATTCATTTCAACGACTACTCCCGGTACGAGCTGTTCTAAGCCCACGCGAGTCTCATTATAGTACACCTCCGTTTGATAAATGTCATAAACGAGGTCTGAGCTTGAAATCATCATCGTGTACTGTGCAGCGTCTATAGATGTAATTGTACCCGTTAGTATGCGCTCTGCTGAAATAGGTGGCAAGGTGCTAGCAGGCTCCTCCTTTACGACGTCCTCGACGACAGGCGGTGTCACAGCAGGGTCAACTTGCTTGAAATGGGTTAGAAGGTTTTCTGCCATCGTCGCCATAATCGCTCTCGAAATAATGAGGTTTGGACCAAAATTGCCTTCCGTATCTCCTTTACTTGATAAAATACCGTGCTCAATTAAAAAGTAAATGTACTTTCTTGCACTTAATGTAATTTGACTTTCGTCCTTATAGGTCAAAATGATGATTTTATTAAGGTTCTCATTTTTATAAGCGTTTAATGCTTTGGCAAAAAACACAGCAACATTGACCTTCCTTGCTTGTGTCAGTTGACCGTTTGAAAGAAAGGTCTTGACCTCATCCATTTCAACAATCCCCTGCTCTAAAGCGTATGCCAATGCAGGATACACATCACTGCCATAAGGCGCTAATATTTTAGGCATCCCCATTGCTTCAAGCTGTAGGCTGTACTTATCCGTCGCCAAAGCATTTGCCTTTGCATCCACTAGCCCAGCAGATACTGCTGCACGGTAAATGACAATAATCGCTTCAACATTAGTTGTAGCCTCATTTGGTTTGAAGGACCCGTCAGCATAAGCATTCATAATGCCAAGTGCCTTCATTTGATCAATACTTGATTTTGCCCAAAAATCATCTGGAATATCATTAGAAAAGGCTATGATACTTTGTGAAGCAAGCACTATAAAAACCATTAAAAACGCGATTGTCTTTTTATGAACCATGTGTACCTCCCATTTGCTTTCAAATTATTATCTCCATTATAACATGTGTCTTGTTATTGCATTATTAAATTTTATTTAAGCCGTATCAAACAAGGGCTTTTTTATGATAAAATACCTATAATACGTTATACTAGGGGGGACTTATGTCTTATTTTCAATACGATGACATTCACATACATTATTCACAATCTGGAAAAGGGCAACCGCTTGTTTTTTTACACGGCTGGGGTGCTAATGAAAAAACCTTTCAAAAACTCATTGATGGGCTTAGTCCTTATTATCATTGTATCTCACTAGACTTTCCTGGTTTTGGTGAAAGCAAGGAGCCCACAGTACCTTGGAGTCTTTCTGACTATACCAAAATGACCCTGGCATTACTAAACCATCTCCACATTGAAAAGCCTGTGCTCATTGGACACTCATTTGGAGGAAGGGTAAGCATTTCCTTATCACAAATTATGCCGCTTGATAAAATCATTCTAATGAACAGTGCGGGTATTAAGCCCCAAAGGCCTCTAGGTTACTATTTAAAGGTCTACGGTTATAAGTGCTTTAAGGGCATTGCCAAACTCCCTTTACTGTCTTGGGCACTATCAGAGCCTTTAAAGGCATACCAAGACCGGTATTCAAGTGACGATTATAAACAAGCCTCACCAATGATGAAACAGATTTTATCAAAGGTCGTCAACGAGGATCTTTCACACCTACTAAAGCAGATTCAAGCGCCAACCCTCTTAATTTGGGGAGATCTTGATACAAGCACACCATTAAAGGATGCCGAGCTTATGGCCAGTCTTATACCTGATTCTGGACTTGTCGTGCACAAGGGAGCAGGCCATTTTAGCTATTTAGAAGAACACGATAAAACACTTGCCATCATCAAGGCATTTCTTGGAGGCACTCAATGATTTTGAATTGGATTGGTTTCACCATTTTTTTTCTAACAATTTGGATAAAATCACACCGTGATGTTCATAAATTTCAACTGAACGGTTATTATCAAGGCCAATACCTTAGGTGGACCTTCGGTCAGCTAAACCGCTGGATTAGGCCTTATGAAAGCTTCGTTCTACTTGGCATCATTCTCTACTTTGCGACGAACCATCTCGCTTTAAAAATTCTATCCCTTTTATTTGTCGTGCTGCATCACTATTTTACGCACCTTATCAAGGTTGCCTATCCGCCTGTGAAAAAGCTCGTATACACGGCTAGAGTAAAGCGCATGTTAGCCACAAATTTTCTCCTTATAGGTTTTATAAGCTCCTTGGTATTTTTCTTGCACCCTTTCATTACAAGTGCACTATTCTTGTTTTTATACGTGTTTAGCCCCATTAGTATTCTAGCAGCCAACACACTGAATACTCCCATTGAAAGGGCTGTCAACCGCTATTACATGAACGATGCTAAAAAAATACTTCAGAAAAACCCACATCTAACAGTGATTGGCATCACCGGAAGCTACGGAAAAACCAGCACAAAAAATGTCATTTACAGTATGCTTTCAAAGGATTTTAATACATTGATGACACCCGAAAGCTATAACACACCCATGGGCTTGACAAGGACCATACGTCAAAGCTTAAAGCCTATTCATGAAGTATTTGTTGCAGAAATGGGTGCAAAGGCTCTTGGAGAAATAAAGGAATTATGCGAGTTTGTTAAGCCTAGCCTTGGAATCATCACATCCATAGGGCCGCAGCATTTGGATACCTTTAAAACCTTCGAGAACATTGTAACTACAAAGGGTGAGCTTTTTCAATATTTACAACCAGGTGGCACTGCCTTCATCAACATCAGTGACCCAAACATTCTCAATCAGCCCCGTCGTGATGACATCACCTATGTGACCTTTACTGTTGAAGAAACATATCCAGAAGGCGTAGAACCCGATTACAAAATCGAGGATGTCCTCATTAGCCAAAATGGCTCTAGCTTCACACTGGTTCAAACACAAACCAAAAGAAAAATACGGCTGAACACGAAATTACTAGGCCGTCACAACCTCGCGAATGTGGTAGCTGGTGCTGCCGTTGCCATTACCCTAGGCGTTCCTATGGAACGACTTGTTCCAATGACCGCTGACCTTACGCCTGTGGACCATAGGTTATCCTTTAGAAAAGTTAACAACCTTTACACCGTTTTAGATGATGCCTTTAACTCAAATCCTGTTGGCTCAAAAATGGCATTAGAGGTTCTAAAAGGTTTTGAAGGCAATAAAAAAATCATCATCACACCAGGCATGATTGAGCTCGGCGACCAATCCTATGCACTTAACAAAGCATTTGGAGAAGCTATCAGCCAAGTATGCGATGTTGCGATCCTTGTTGGTAAGAATCAAACAAAGCCAATCTACGATGGGTTAATGGAAATGGCATACCCACAAGATAACATCATCGTCGTTCAAACCATGTCTGAGGCTTTTTCAACACTTCACACCTTTGTCAGCAAAGATGATGTTGTCTTGATTGAAAACGACCTACCAGACACATTAAACCAATAAGGAGAACACAATGATAAACATAGGTGTTTTTTTCGGTGGCCCAAGTGTTGAGCACGAGGTTTCAATTATAACCGCTTTACAGGCTATTTCACACTTGCGCAACATGCCTCGATATAGGGTTATACCCATTTATATTTCCAAAGATAATCAGTGGTACACTGGTGATTATTTGTTTGATATCGATCATTTTAAAAATCTCAAAAATGTCATCGCTGAAACTGAGCGGATTCATATGATTAAAGGGGATCGTTCAGCGTTTCTTATTAGACATCACAATAAAAAGAGGTCTGCCAAAGATGACATCCCCATCGATATGGCCTTTCCCATTATACACGGTACTGGTGGTGAGGACGGTAGCTTGCAAGGCTTTTTAGAGCATATGGATATCCCTTATGTGGGATGCAATGTGTTGTCTGCCTCACTGACAATGGATAAAATCGCATCAAAGCTATTTTTACAAAGCTCAGATATTCGTGTGGTTGAAGGTGAGTGGTTTTATACGCATCATTGGCTTACCTTTCAAAATGATATTATTGATGACCTCGAACGCAAGTTAGGTTATCCCATGATTGTGAAACCTTCAGATATTGGTTCAAGCGTTGGCGTAACACCTGCAAAAAATAGAGAAGAGCTCGTTGAAGCTATTGAACATGCAAGGCATTACGCGACGCGCCTGCTCGTGGAAAAAATGCTGATAGGCATGCGAGAAATTAACATTTCAGTGGTCGGTGATAGTGAAAAAATGAGCCTTTCTGTCTGCGAAGAGCCTGTTTCAGAGAGCGAATTTCTAACGTATGAGGACAAATATGTCAGTGGGCAAAGCAGCAAGGGCATGTCCTCTGCTAAGCGAAAGATTCCAGCATCACTGACACCAGAGCTAAAGACAGAAATTGAAAAAATGGCTGCTGAAGCCTTTATTGCCTTGGATTGCTGCGGCGTTACCCGTATAGACTTTATGATCGACTCAAAAACAAAATTACCCTATATTAACGAATTTAACACCATACCTGGGTCTTTGTCTTTTTATCTCTGGGAAGCCAGCGGAAAGGCCTTTCCAGTATTGCTTCAGGAAATGATTGATGCAGCCTTTCGAACTTACCGCCGAAAAAAAGCACTCACGCGTTCCAATCATATTAATCTCTTGTCCTTATCGGACTTAAAAGGCATAAAAAAATAGGGGGATCTTATGGAAAAAATACTCATTGTTGAAGACGATCTTCACATTCAAACGTTGCTAAAGGACTATATCAGCGCATCTGGTTATCAAGCGATTGTCGCTTCAGATGGCGAAGAAGCCTTGCTTATGTTTGAAAAGGAATCACCTCATCTTGCGCTGCTTGACATTATGCTACCAAAACTCGATGGTTTTGAGGTATGCAGAAAAATACGAAACGAGTCCAACATTCCCATCATCATGCTCAGCTCCAAAAAAGAAGACACTGACAAGATATTGGCTTTAGGCTTAGGGGCTGATGACTATGTGGAGAAGCCCTTTAGCCCGCGCGTGCTCATCGCTAAAATACAGTCTCATTTCAGGCGTGTACACGAGCTTTCAGGTCAGCCTACCTCCAATATCTTAACCATTAAAGACATAGAGCTTGATGTCAATGCACGAACAGTTACCGTAAGGGGTGAGGCTATTGCGTTTTCAGTGAAAGAATTCGAAATTTTACATTACTTAATGATTAATCGTAACCAAGCCTTATCTCGAGACAAAATTTTCGATGAAATATGGGGTTATAACGAGTACGGCGATA
>WPCG01047275.1_pt1 | contig 11495 bp, 7 predicted proteins | sample 5403311 | NCBI WGS metagenome assembly WPCG01 (sample SAMN12869467, study PRJNA574797) | sludge metagenome | isolation source: wastewater treatment of Control | place: China:Beijing | collected 2019-05-17 | reverse complement strand
GGTGGATGAGCTGCACCGGGATCTCGCGAATGCCGCCGGCGGCCAGGGGCAGCGGCGCCAGCTCCCCGGCCGCCAGCGCCGCCTGGATGCGCGTCTCCGGCAGCCAGGCAAAACCCAGGCCCCGCTTCACCATGTCGATGGAGGTCTCCAGGTGGCTGACCGTCCAGCGCTGCTCCGCCTTGAGCCAGCCGGCATCCATGGACTGGCGCAGGGCAGAGTCGCGCACCACCAGCTGGCGGTGCTTCACCAGGTCGCGCAGGTCCAGCTCGCGCCCCAGACGCTGCAGGGGGTGACCGGGGTGGGCGACGGCGAGGAAGCGCACCGTTAGCAGCGGCTCCCCCAGGAACCCCTGGGCCGAGAGGCCGGAGACCACCAGGTCGGCGCTGCCGTCGTAGAGCATCTCGATGCCGCCGTTGAGCACCGTCTCGTGCAGCTGCACCCGCACATAGGGGTAGGCCTCGGAGAACTCGTCCAGGGCCCGGGCCAGCACATCGGTGGGGAAGACCTGGTCCACGGCCAGCACCACCTCGGCCTCGAGCCCCTCGGCCAGCCGCCCGGCCACATCCTCCAGGGCCGAGGCGCTCTCGATCAGCTGGCGGGCGCGACGCAGCAGCAGCTCGCCGGCCTCGGTCAGGCGCACCTGACGCCCCACGGGCTCCAGCACCTGCACGCCCAGCAGCTCCTCGAGCTTGTGCACCGCATGGTTGAGGGTGGAGGGGCTCTTGTGGACCGCCTCGGCGGCGCGGGCGAAGCCGCCATGGTCGACCACCGCCGCCAGCATCTGCCACTGGGCCAGGGTGACGCGGGACATTTCGATCTCCTCGAATGAATGAAGCGAAAGAATGCGCTTAAGTTTCGAAAAAAACGACCTAGAATGCCAGATATTCCCTCACGGCTTGAAAGGTTTCCCCATGTCCCTCCCCTCGCTTCGTCAGGTCGACCGCCTTCAACGCAGCCAGCCCAGCCAGGATGGCGATGGCGTCAAGGTCCAGCGCATCCACGACTTCGGCGGTGGCATCGACCCCTTCCTGATGCTCGACGAGCTGGGCTCGGACCGTCCCGATGACTACATCGGCGGCTTCCCGCCCCACCCCCATCGCGGCATCCAGACCCTCACCTACGTGATCCACGGCGGCCTGACCCACGAGGACCACCTGGGACACGCCAGCACGATCCGGGCCGGCGACGCCCAGTGGATGCACACCGGCCGCGGCATCATCCACTCCGAGATGCCGCTGACCGACAGCCAGGGCCTCCAGGGCTTCCAGCTGTGGCTCAACCTGGCGGCCAGCGAGAAGATGAGCGCGCCGGACTACCGCGATGTGCGCAGCGACGAGATGCCGCGCCTGACCGCCGATGGCGCCGAGCTGATCGCCCTGGGTGGACGCTGGGAACTCGGCAGCGGCGAGACCGCGGAAGGGCCGCTGAGTGCCCTGGCCGGCCAGGCTGGCGTCGCCCATGTGCGCCTGGCCGCGGGTGGCGGCCTCGAGCTCGAGAACGCCGCCCCGACCCTGCTGGCCTATGTGTTCGAGGGCGAACTGCAGGTCGGCGATGACCGGGTGCCGGCGGGCCACCTGGCGCGGCTCGGCGACGGCGAGCGCCTCGCCCTGACCAGCGCCGCAGGGGGCCAGGCGCTGCTGCTCTTCGGCACCCCCCACCGCGAGCCGATTGCCCACTACGGCCCCTTCGTGATGAACAGCCAGGCCGAGCTGGAGCAGGCCCTGCGGGATTATCGCGACGGCACCCTTGCCGGCTGAGCCATTGCCCCGCCGGCAAGGCGGGGTTGATTTTTCCGGCGCCCCCGGGCCCAATGAATAGTTAGAAAACGCCGTTCTGGTATCTGCACCCCGCCCTGCCCCGGCAGCGCGGGGCGCTCACTGTGCGTACGTACAGGCTAGGCACGCCTGGCGCCATGGGTTATGGTTCCGATGCCTTTTTTCGCTTTTTCATCTATTCACTGGCCTTTACCCATGCTGCGAATCCTCCATTCGCTGCCCCGCACGCACAAGCTGTTACTGTTACCGGTTGCCACCATGGTCACCGTGCTGGGCGCACAGAAGATCGTCACCACCTACCAGGATGTCCAGCGCGATCATCGCACGCTGGACACCGTGATCGTTCCCCTCGAGGTCGATGCCACCCCCGGCCTTCCCTCGCTCAACTTCCAGCGCGGCCCCGTCGGCGACGCCATCGAGATGGCCAGCCAGGCGCTGGACGCCACGCGCAGCCATATCCCCATGGCCAGGCTCATCGAGGGCGATGCCCTGGACCTGGACCTGATCAACAGCGCCAGCGCCTCCGCCGACGGCGACCTGCCGCTGGCCCTAACCCGCCCGGCGGACAGCAGCGCCGAACAGGCCGCGACCCGACCCCTGCTCGACCAGGGCGCGGTGCACATGGCCGTGGTGGTGGGCACCATCGGCAGCGGCATGCTCGATCATGACGGCACCCTGGTGGCCGATGCCACCTCCTACGAGGTGGTGCCCGACGCCGAGCTGTCGCTGTTCGACGATGGCCCCGTGATCCTCGAGAAGGAGATCGCCGCCACCGAGCCCTTCGTGCCGGAGTGGGAGACCTACACCGTCCAGCAGGGGGACACCTTCGCGGTGATGGCCCAGAACCACCTGGGCCTGGGCTACAGCGAGGTCCTTCGCCTGCTCGACGAGATGCCCAGCCCCCGGGCCCTGACCCACTGGCGCAGCGGCAACACCTTCGAGTACCAGCTCGACGAGGAGGGCAAGCTGCTGGCCCTGCGCATGATGCGCAACGCCCGCGACGGCTTCCTGGTCGAGCGCGGCGACGAGGGCTTCGAGGTCGCCACCATCGAGCGCGCCGGCGAGGCTACCCAGCGTCTCTTCGCCGGCACCGTCAGCGGCAGCTTCGCCCGCTCCGCCCAGGCCACCGGCCTCTCCAGCGTCGAGGTGAGCGAGCTGACCCGAGTGCTGAGCAAGAAGGTAGACTTCCGCCGCGACACCCGTCGCGGCGATCGTTTCCAGGTGCTGGTGGAGTCCGACATCATCGACGGCTCCAGCTTCGACCCCCGTGTGCTCGCCGTGCACTACGAGGGGGAGCGCCTCGACCTCACCCTGGTGCGCAACAGCGCCGACAACAACTTCTACACGCCGGACGGCCAGAGCCTCGACCCGGCCTTCTCCCGCTACCCCTTCGAGGGCAGCTACCGCATGAGCTCCGGCTTCAACCCGCGCCGCAAGCACCCGGTCACCGGCCGCATCAGCCCCCACAAGGGCACCGACTTCGCCATGCCCATCGGCACACCCATCGTCGCACCGGCGGACGGCCGCGTAGAAAAGGTCGCCAACCACCCGGCCGCGGGCCGCTACGTCGTGATCCGCCACGACAACGGCTACCAGACCCGCTACCTGCACCTGTCGCGGCCACTGGTCAGCCGCGGCGACCGGGTCACCATGGGCGAGCGCATCGCCCTCTCCGGCAACACCGGCCGCAGCACCGGCCCCCACTTGCACTACGAGGTGCTGGTGAACAACTCCCAGGTCAATGCGATGACCGTGGACCTGCCGGAGAACAAGAGCCTCTCCGGCGAGAAGCTGATGGCCTTCCAGCGCCAGGCCGAACCGCTGCTGGCCGCCCTGGAGAGCGGCCAGGCCGGCCCGGTGGTGGCCAGCCGCCGCGACGAGGGCGACGACGAGGGCTGATGCCTCTCGCACCGCCGCCTGCGCAGCGCCCCGCCCCGAGCGGGGCGCTGCGGTTCTGACCGCCATGAAACCAGTGCCCGCCACGGAGAACCCCGGTGTCCTCGCCCCATATGCGCCGCGCCCAACCCGCCCCGCCCCCCAGTAGCCGCCTGGCCGCCTTCTTCGGCGTCTTCCGCTACAGCCGCCGCGCCCTGGCGCTGGTCTGGCAGACCTCGCGGCCGCTGACCATCGGCCTGGCGCTGTGCACCCTGGTGGCCGGCGTCCTGCCCGCGGTGGCGGCCTGGATCGGCCAGCTGATCGTGGATTCCGTGGTCGAGGCCATGGCCTATCATCGCGAGACCGGCGAGGCACAGTGGTGGCCGGTGCTGCGCTACGTGCTGGCCGAGGCCGGCGTGATCGCCGCCATCGCCATGGCCCAGCGCGGCCTATCGGCCCAGCAGTCGCTGCTGCGCGCCCTGCTCGGCCAGAAGGTCAACGTCATGATCCTCGAGAAGGCCGGCACCCTGAGCCTGGCCCAGTTCGAGGACTCGGAGTTCTACGACAAGCTGACCCGCGCCCGCCGGGAGGCCTCGATCCGCCCGCTGGGGCTGGTCAACAAGACCTTCGGCCTGGCCCAGAACGGCATCTCGCTGGTCAGCTTCGGGGTGCTGCTGGTGCAGTTCTCCCCCTGGGCGCTGCTGATCCTAGTGGTCGGCGCCCTGCCGGTGTTCCTCTCCGAGGCCAAGTTCTCCGGCGACGCCTTCCGGCTGTTCCGCTGGCGCTCCCCCCAGACCCGCATGCAGATGTACCTGGAGACAGTGCTGGCCCGGGAGGACAGCATCAAGGAGGTCAAGCTGTTCGGCCTGGAGCCGCTGCTCCTGGAACGCTACCGGAAGATCTTCGACACCCTCTACGGCGAGGATCGCCGCCTGACCATTCGCCGGGAGAGCTGGGGCTTCGGCCTGGGCCTGCTGGGCACCCTCGCCTTCTACGGCGCCTACGCCTGGGTGGTGGTGGAGACGGTGAGCGGGCAGCTCACCCTGGGCGAGATGACCATGTACCTGATGGTCTTCAAGCAGGGTCAGGCGGCACTCTCGGCGAGCCTCACCTCGGTGAGCGGCATGTACGAGGACAACCTCTACCTCTCCAACCTCTACGAGTACCTGGAGCAACCGGTGGCCCCGGAAGCGGGCACCCTGACCGAGGGCGCACACCCCGGCGACGGCATCCGCTTCGAGAACGTCGGCTTCACCTATCCCGGCGCCGAACGGCCCGCCCTCTCCGGGATCTCACTGCATCTGCCACCCGGCGCCAGCCTGGCGCTGGTGGGCGCCAACGGCTCCGGCAAGACCACCCTGATCAAGCTGCTCACCCGCCTCTACGAGCCCAGCGAGGGGCGCATCCTGCTCGATGGCAGCGACCTTGCCGAGTGGGACGTGCAGACCCTGCGCCGGCGCATCGGGGTGATCTTCCAGGACTTCGTGCGCTATCAGCTCAAGGTGGGCGAGAACCTGGGCGCCGGCGACGTAGCCGCCTTCGCGGACGAGGCGCGCTGGGAGGAGGCGGCGCGCCGGGGGCTCGCCGACGACTTCATCGCCTCGATGCCCGGGGGCTACCACACCCAGCTGGGGCGCTGGTTCAAGGGCGGCCAGGAGCTCTCCGGCGGCCAGTGGCAGAAGATCGCGCTCTCGCGGGCCTACATGCGCGAGAGCGCGGATATCCTGGTGCTCGACGAGCCCACCGCGGCCATGGATGCCGCCGCCGAGGCGGCGGTGTTCGCCGACTTCCGCGAGCACAGCCACGACAAGATGACCATCCTGATCTCCCACCGCTTCTCCACGGTGCGCGCCGCCGACCAGATACTGGTCATCGACGGCGGCAAGATCCTCGAGCAGGGCGACCATGCGAGTCTGATGGCCGCCAACGGCCGCTATGCCAGGCTTTTCCGCCTGCAGGCCAAGGGCTACGAGTAAGCGTCTCCCGCAGGGGTCAGAGCGGCAGGGGGCGGTCGAGAGCCCTCAGCAGGGCGTCGTCGCGATCGTAGATATCCGGCCGGAACACCAGCTGGCCATCCTCGTCGGGATGCACCGTCCAGTAGTGCAGGATCACCGGCATGCGCCGGGCCAGGGAGACGTTGCGGGTCTGGCCGCTGGCGATCAGCTGGCGCAGGTCCTGGCCGCTGCCGGTATCGTCGAACAGCAGCTGGGCGAACTCCAGCACCCCCTGCACGCGGATGCAGCCGGAGCTGAAGGCGCGCTGCTCCCGGGCGAAGAGCCCCTGGGCCGGGGTGTCGTGCAGGTAGACCAGGTGGTCGTTGGGAAAGCGGATCACCACCTGCCCCAGGGCGTTCCCGGGCCCCGGATCCTGGCGGATCATCACGTTGCCGGGGTTGTGCCAGTCCACCTGCCAGGGGTTGAGGCGCTGGCCCGAGGGGGTCAGCACCCGCATGTTCTGGCTCTGCAGGTAGCTCGGATCCCGCCGCACCCTGGGCAGCACATCCTCGCGCAGGATGGTGGGCGGCACCGTCCAGGTCGGGTTGACGGTCATGTGGGTGATCTCGGAGCGCAGTGACGGCGTGCGTCGATAGGGCTGCCCCACCACGATGCGCGACTGCCAGATCTCCCCGCCGGGCCGGAAGTAGCTCAGCCGATAGCCGGCGATATCCACCAGCACGAAGGCCTCGGGAAGCCCATGCAGCAGCCAGCGGGCCCGCTCCAGGTTGAGGCGGATCTGGTCGATGCGCGCCGCCACCGGCACGTTCAGTGCCGCCCGGGTCTGGGGGCCCACGGCGCCGTCCACGTCCAGCAGGTGGCGACGCTGGAAGCGCCTCACCGCGGCCTCCAGGGTGGCATCGAAGCGCCGCGGGTCCGGGCTCTCCAGCTCGGCCCCGGGGAAGACGCCGGTATCGGCCGCCATCACCTCCAGCGCACCCTCCATGGCCAGCCGCCTGCGCAGCTGCGCCACGGCATCGTCCAGGTCCCCTGCGCGCAGCACGCGAGGCTCGTCGGGCAGTGTGGGCCAGCCCCCCAGCCGCTCGATGTTGCGATAGCGGGCCAGCCCGCTGCGCAGCCGCTCGTAGGGCGCATAGGGGGGCCTGGCCTCGCCGAAGGCCTGCTCGAAACGCTCACCGTCCACGGCCCGGGAGATCGCCGCGAGATCCATCGGCGGCGCCGCCGGCGGAATCTCCCACTCCGGATCGACGTCGCGGGGGTCGAGACGCCCCCGCTGCAGGTGGCGAAGCGCCGTCAGCAATACCTCGGAGGCCTGCAGGTCGAACCGCGCCAGCTCCCGGTGCCCGGCACCGGCCTCCTCCAGCCGCCGCTGCTCGGCCACCAGGGCGTCGGCGCGATAGTCACGTGGGTCGAGGCCATCCCCCTCCAGGGTCTGCAGCGCCTCGGCGAAGGACGCCACCCGCTGACGCTCGACCCAGGCGGGGCGAGACTCCCGAGCCGCATAGAAACGACGCAGCCCCTCCGGGGCGTCGACCACCTGCCGGGCGATCTCGGCCTCCAGGGAGTCCTGCCGGACCGCCTCGGGCTCCTCGGCAAAGGCCGGTGGGAGGAGCATCACCGCCACTACCGCGAGGATGGTGACAAATCGCCGCATGTTCGACTCCTTTTATCGTTTAATTCTGAATTGGCTTTCCCTGCTTCACTCTTCATAATAGCCGCCCAGGCGGGGCCACAGGGAAGCTGGTCCCTCGAACAGCTGCGATCGCGTCGGTCCCCGTGCCGGCCCGGCCACCTCCAAGTTGATGAGGGTCATGTTTCCCATGCCACGATTTACACTCTCCCTGCTCGCCGGCGCCGCCCTGCTGGCCGGCACCCAAGCCCAGGCCGATACCTTCCTGGCCCAGGCACTGCACCCCGAGGTCCTCCAGGGGCAGAGCCTGGAGCAACGCCTGACCCGCCTGGCCCCCGGCGCCGACCCCAGGGTGCTGTCGCTGGCCGCCAATGCCCTCTCCTGCGCCGACCCCGATGCCGAGCGCCTGGCGGTGATCGACTACTCCCTCCCCTCCAGCGAACCGCGCCTGTGGGTATTCGACCTGCCCCGCAACGAGCTGATGTTCGAGGAGCTGGTCTCCCACGGCCGCGGCTCCGGTGACGCCATGGCCACCACCTTCTCGAATATCCCGGAGAGCTACCAGTCGAGCCTGGGCCTGTTTCGCACCATGAACACCTACTACGGGCGTAACGGCTATTCGCTGCGCCTGGAGGGGCTGGAGACCGGCGTCAACGACCTGGCCTACCAGCGCGCCATCGTCATCCATGGCGCCGACTACGTCAGCGAGTCCTTCATCGAGCAGACCGGCCGCCTGGGCCGCAGCCACGGCTGCCCTGCGGTGCGCCACGAGGTCACCTACCCGCTGATCGACAGCATCAAGGAGGAGCAGTACCTGTTCGTCTACTACCCGGACCCGGAGTGGCTCGAGGGCTCCGCCTTCCTGGCCTGCGACCGTGACGACCGCCAGCTGGCCATGCGCTGACTCCGGCGTGCCGCCGCAGGCACCAGGATCGGGCACGTCCGTGCCGCACTGCACCATCAGAAAGCCCCAGCCCCGCAGAACCGAGGGCCGCCCAACGAGGGCGGCCCTCGGCTTTTCTATCAAGCCAATGAAATCCAGATAAAAAATCCAGAAGTGGCAGATCACTTGCTTAATACGGATCAAGACCTGTTGGGCGTGGACCAGGCTCCGTGGAGCACGAGTGCGTCGAACCTGACCTTCAACGTCGAAGGGCTCGTTTGCTAACGCGACTGACTGATCCGCGAGGTAACGCCATGAACATTCTCAACAAGGCCAACAGGATTCGCCTGCTGGACTTCACCACTCCCCAGATGCGGGCCTTCCATTTCTCCTGGTTCGCCTTCCATATCTGCTTCTTCGGCTGGTTCGGCATCGCCCCGCTGATGGCGGTGGTCCGCGAGGACCTCAGCCTGACCCAGACCCAGATTGGCAACACCATCATCGCCTCGGTGCTGATCACCGTGATCGTGCGCCTGGCGATCGGCGTGCTCTGCGACCGTATCGGGCCGCGCAAGACCTACTCGGGCCTGCTGCTGCTGGGCTCGATCCCGGTGATGGGCATCGGCTTCGCCAACAGCTTCGAGACCTTCCTGCTGGCGCGCCTGGCCATCGGTGCCATCGGCGCGGCCTTCGTGATCACCCAGTACCACACCACCATGATGTTCGCCCCCAACGTGGTGGGCACCGCCAACGCCACCAGCGCCGGCTGGGGCAACCTGGGCGGCGGCACCACCCAGATCCTGATGCCGCTGATCTTCTCCGGGCTGCTGATGCTCGGCGTCAGCGAGACCCTGGGCTGGCGCCTGGCCATGGTGGTGCCGGGCGTGGTGATGTTCGCCACCGGCATCGGCTACTGGCTGTTCACCCAGGACAGCCCCAACGGCAACTTCGCCGAACTGCGCGCACGCGGCGAGCTGCCCGAGGCCACGGGCGAACACGGTGCCGGCAGCAGCTTCATGGCCGCCGCCAAGGACATCCGTGTCTGGGCGCTGTTCGTGGTCTATGCGATCTGCTTCGGCGTCGAGCTGACCATCAACAACATCGCCGCCATCTACTTCTTCGACCACTTCGACCTGACCCTGGCCATGGCCGGGATGCTCGCCGGCCTGTTCGGGCTGATGAACGTCTTCGCCCGCACCCTGGGCGGTATCTTCTCCGACCTGTTCGCCAGGAATGGTGGCCTCAAGGGCCGCGTGCGCTGGCTGTTCATCGCCCTGATCTGCGAGGGCATCGCCCTGGTCGCCTTCTCCCAGATGCACGTGCTCTCCTACGCCATCGGTATCATGCTGGTGTTCAGCCTGTTCGTGCAGATGGCGGAAGGGGCCACCTATGGCGTGGTGCCCTTCATCAACAAGAAGGCGCTGGGCGCGGTGGCCGGCATCGTCGGCGCCGGCGGCAACGTGGGGGCGGTGGCCGCGGCCTTCCTGTTCCGCTCCGAGGCGATCACCTACCAGCAGGGGCTCTTCTACCTGGGCCTGACCGTACTGGTGCTGGCCTCCTGCGCGCTGCTGGTACGCTTCTCGGACGAGACCGAGGCCGAGGAGGCCAAGGCGTACCGGGATGCGCTGGGCGAGGACGCCGGTGCCGGCGCCCTCTCGCTGCGCTGAGCCTGGCGGCCGACGTGGCCGCCTCGCCCCCATTACCGACCGCCGCCCGCCCGGGGCGGCGGTCGTCCTGGCAAGGGAGGTTATCCCATGACATCGGCATCACGCCTGCGACAGGCCGCCAGGCGCTGCGAGCTCGGCGCCCTCGAGCAGCTCTCCGCGGCCTGCGGCATCGTCATCGACACCGGTCGCCTGATCCACGCGCTGCAGAAGGAGCGCGGCTGCAGCGCCATCTACCTGGCCTCGGAGGGGCGGCGCTTCGCTGCCGACCGCAGCGAGCGGATCGCCGACAGCCAGTCGGCCGAGCTGGCCGTCCGGCGGCGTCTCACGGAGCTTGCCGAGCTCCCGGAGCAGACGGCCCAGGGGGCCCGGCTGCTGCGCCGCGGCGCGGAGGTGTGGCAGACCCTGGACGCCCTGGAGACGATGCGTGGCGCCGTGGCCACCCGCCGGATGACACCGGACGACGCCACGCGCGACTACAACGGCCTGATCGGCGGCCTGCTGGGCCTGGTGTTCGAGGCCGCCGATGGCGGCGGTGACACCCGCATCACCCTGGCCCTGGTGGCCCTCTTTCACCTGCTGAAGGGCAAGGAGCTGGCCGGACAGGAGCGCGCCTGCGGCGCCCACGGCTTCACCGCCGGCGGCTTCGACGCCGCCCATCGCCGGCTGCTGGGTCGGCTGCTCGAGGCCCAGACGCGCTGCTTCGCGACCTTCCTGGAGTTCGCCAGCCCCGAGGCCCGAACCTGCTGGGAGGCCGCCCTGCCGGAGAGCGACCTGGCACCGATCCAGCGCCTGCGCGAGATCGCCGGGGCAGCGCCGGTGGATGCCGCCGCGGCCGGCGTGAGCGACCCCGCGCAGCTGGGGGAGCTCTGGTTCGCCCTGACCACCCGACGCATCGATGCCATGCACCGGGTCGAGGCCTTCCTGGGCGAGGAGCTGGCTTCACTATGTGCCGAGCGCCTGGCCGCCGCGCGCCAGGCGCTGGCCGCGCCGCCGTGTGACACCGGCCCCTCGGCGCTCGACCCGCTGCTGGGCGATACCGTCGCGGCCACGCCCGGCGGCATCGACGGGCAGGCGACGGCCGAGGCCCTCGCCTCGCCCCTCAATCGCTCGCTGCTCGAGCTCGTGCGCAGCCAGACCGACCGGCTGCAGGGGCTCGGCAACGAACTGGCGAACACCCGCAAGGCGCTGCGCGAGCGCAAGCTGGTCGAACGCGCCAAGGGGGTCATCATGGCCAACCAGGCCATGAGTGAGGAACAGGCCTACCGCTTCATGCGCAAGACGGCCATGGACCAGAGCCGCAGCATGGCCGACCTCTCCCGCGCCATCCTCGACCTCGCCGACCTGCTGCCGAGCCAACAGCCGGCCCGGCACGGGCCGGACGACTAACCAGACCCTCGCCGCTTCCGGGCGGCAGACCTCTCAGGCGGCGGAGCTCTCCTCGATCAGGGCCTTGAGCTCGGGAACGCAGCTGCCGCACTGGGTGCCGCAGGCCAGCCGCGCCCCCAGCGCCTCGATGCTGGCATCCCCGTCGCGGATGGCGGTCAGGATGGTGCTCCTTCCCACCTGGTGGCAGCTGCAGACCACCGGGCCACTGTCGGCGGCACCGGCGTCACCGCCGGCCAGCAGCCGACGACGACGCGCGCCGTCCAGGGCCTCGCCCCGGGCGGCCTCGGCGAAGCGCTCGTCGAGCCAGGCCAGGCCCGGCAGTTC
>WPCG01046989.1_pt1 | contig 11503 bp, 8 predicted proteins | sample 5403311 | NCBI WGS metagenome assembly WPCG01 (sample SAMN12869467, study PRJNA574797) | sludge metagenome | isolation source: wastewater treatment of Control | place: China:Beijing | collected 2019-05-17 | reverse complement strand
GGATTACCTTCGCAAAAAACTCTAAAGGCCTTGATGAAGCGATACCATATTAAACCAGATGGGCCGCAGCTAGCACGTGTGAACTATGATGCAAATGGTCAAGAGACAAGTCAAATCCCTAAAGAGAAATTAGGTGATTTTATTAAAGAGCTTGAAGCACTTCCAGTGGCAATTGCCCAGTACCCATCACTAAACAATACCTTTTTGCACGGCATTGAAGACGAGCTAGCAATGCCCTTTAGTAAGTGGTGTGATGTCCATGGGTTTGACGTTTTAAAAACAGTTTTTATTCATTATTTTACTATTTTTGGGTTGGGTGATATTGAAAAGGTTCCAGCCCTTTATGTCTTAAAAATACTTAACTATGATAATTTAATGTCTTTTATGGAGTTGCCTGAGTTTATTACTTGGAATGAGGGTGTGGAAACTTTGGTAAATGCCCTAGCACAAGATATACCTCATATCAAGTTAAATCAACCAGTTGAATATATAGATGTGTTAGAAGATGCAATATGCGTGCACACCAAGTATGAGCAATTGCATTATGACCATGTGGTTATTGCCGCTCCCCTTGAATGCTTTTCTTATGTGTTTTCAGAGGATCTTGACCTTAAGAAGGACATTGAGAGCATACGCTATCAACATTTTAACGTTTATGCCTTTACGGGTAAAAACATCACGAAAGCATGTATATGCTTATTGGAAAACCTAAGGGCTTCTCGAAATGGACATACTGTCATATTTGATTCAAGATGGGAAACGCCTGATGGTGATGGCATGGTTATTGTATATGCTTATAGCCCCCCTGACCATTCTAAGGTTACGGCCATCCAAATGATCAAAGAGGACCTGATGGCATTTGGCATATCTGATCTTAGGTTTTATCAAGGCATGCATTGGAAGCACTGTCCATATGTCGATACCGATACCATTCAAGGTCAATTTTATGATAAGCTGCACCATCTGCAAGGGAAACATTCACTCTATTATGCAGGTGAAATAATGAGCACCTTGTCTATGGAAAACAGTATTAAGTACGCTCAGAACTTAGTGAACACATACTTTTAAAGGACGTGGTGAAATGGTTCAACTTTATGCGGATTATTTGCCTTCTCAAGTAAGAGACTTCATTTCGAAAGGCGTGGTAAAAGGGTCGACTGCTGGATATTGTAAGGAATACGTGCAAATGAATGTACTGATTATGCCAAAGGCATATGCTTCAGATTTTGAAATTTACGCTTCATTAAACCGTCAAGCATGTCCTGTTTTAGAAATTATCCCTGAGGGCTCCTTTATGGTAGAAAAAATGGCAAGACATGTAGATATACGTGATACGGTTCCTTCGTATGATATTTATCGTTATGGTGTCAAAATAGGGAGCGAAACGGATATTAGGGATTATTGGCAAGATGATTTTGTCACGTTTCTTATAGGATGTAGCTTTACCTTTGAAAACGCACTCATGAATGAGGGGATTTCCATTAGGCATATTGAAGAGGAGGTTAATGTACCTATGTACATAAGCCACATCCCAACGACGCCTCATGGTCCTTTTCATGGCAATCTGGTGGTCAGTATGCGGCCTGTTGCAGATGCGCTTGTTGAAAAAGCCGTACACATTACATCCCAGTACCCAGATGTTCATGGTGCGCCTATTCATATTGGGAACCCCTTAGACATTGGAATATCTGAGTTGTCTAAACCAGACTTTGGAGACGCTGTAACCCTTCGTTCAGGAGAAGTGCCTGTGTTTTGGGCTTGTGGTGTGACCTCTCAAATTGCCTCAAGGGCAGCAAAGCTACCCATAATGATGACGCATTCGCCAGGGCATATGTTTATTGGAGACATTAAAAATCAAAGCCTGGAATCGCCACCTTCAAAAATAGCAGCTAACCTAGAAAGACTCCTATCGACACATTTAGACACAAGAGGTCTAATGAAGGCTTTGCCTTTAACAGAGGGTTCGCTCTTAAAGACAGCCTTATCCATGGCGGGCGCAAAAACGATTGGAATTGTAACGGGCTTTTACATTCAATCCTGCCATGCAGGTGAAACGGATGGGCCGCTAGGGGCTTTAGCCTTGGCACATGCCTTAGAACAGCTTGATAAACAGGTATACCTGTTTACAGATAAGCATTCCTCACCATACTTAAAAAGTGGCTGTGCTCAGTTAAACTTAAAAGCCTTGGTGATAGAGGATGCTGAAGACTACGAAGAGGGGGCTTTTTATAGGGCTTTTCCTCTGGAACACCTTATAGCCATAGAAAGGCCTGGAAAAAATAGTCATGATGGGTATTTTTCAATGTCTGCAAATGAAATGACACATGATGTACCAGATTACGACCGTTTTTTTATCGCAGCTCGTAATCAAGGTATTCCAACATCTGCCATTGGCGATGGGGGAAATGAAATTGGCATGGGAAATATCTACGACTATGTGAAAGCACGTTTACCTTTTGGTGAAATCATTGCGTCTAAAACGTGTGTTGACTATCTTATTTTAGCTGGAATTTCCAATTGGGGTGGGCATGCGCTCAGCGTTCTTTTATCGGTTATGCACCAAAAAAAACTCCCCTATGCCATTGAATGCGAAAGAGAGCTTTTAAGTCGTATGATAGCTCAGGGTGCTGTTGATGGTGTCACCAAGCAGTGTAGCATGTCTGTAGATGGGGTGAATGTGGACGATTATCTAGAACCTATTTCTCAAATGATAGCATTGCTAGATTTTTTTTAGAATCGTTAAGACCATTGCGCCAATAATAAGCCCACCACCGATAGTACCCGAGGGGGTTATCGTCTCATGTAAGAGCCCCCAAGCCATGACAAAGGTAAATACGGGCTCACTAAGCAAAAGTAGTCCCACACTTTCAGGCGACGCGACGCGCTGGGCATCTACTTGAAAAAAAAGAGTGAGGGCAGTACCTATAAGGCCTGTCAATAAAATGGGTGTGGTGCCCTGAACGAGCATGTGTACCATAAGCCCTTCGTATAGAAGGACAAAGCAAAACGATATTAGAATCATTGTCAAGAGCTGGAACTGAACCAATGTGAAGGTGCGGATTTCTTTGGCATAGCGATCGACAAGAATGATATAAATGGCATAGGACAGTGATGATAAAATAGCGAGAAAATCGCCGAGGTTAAAACCAATGCCATCCATTCCGGAAATAAGGTAAAGACCGACAAGTGAAAGCATTACAGACACTGCGACCCAGAGTGTGGGTCTTTTTTTATGAAAAAGAAGCTGTATGAGAGGAACCAGAATAACAGCCATGGCCACTAAAAAACCTGACTTTGAAGCTGTCGTATAGGACAAGCTAAAAATGGCTAGGGCATAGGCTCCAAAGATCCAAACCCCTAAGCCCATGGACATGAGCGCATCTTTTATGCTGCTTTTAAAAAATGTAGCGGGATTTGCTAAAAATAATACGAGAAAGGCGACAGAGAACCGTCCAAGCATAAGGTGAAAGGGGTCAATAAGGTTTAAAGATACTTTGATAACGATTGTGCTTGCTGCCCAAGCAACACCGCATATGAGTAACATACTATATGCTTTGTAACGTGAAAGAGTTGGCTTCATAGTCACCTCAAAATAGAGTTTTGCAATCGTTTTCATTATAGCATAATTCTTTGTTTGATAAATCATGAAATTTACGTTAGTCTATAAGGGACAATAAATAAAAAAGAGGTGTAAGGTGATTTTATCGATTGTGTCAGGTCTGGTTGGCGGACTGGGGTTATTCCTATATGGGATGAAAACCATGGGGACAGGGATGCAAAAAGCAGCAGGTGACAAGCTTAGAAAAATTTTGGAGCTCTTAACGTCGAATCCTTTTATGGCAACATTGACAGGTATTCTTGTGACAGTGATTGTTCAAAGCAGCTCCACAACGCATGTGATGGTGGTGGGATTTACAAACTCTGGGCTTATGGGACTCTCGCAAGCCCTGGGGACAATGCTTGGTGCTAATATTGGTACGACCATTACGGCGCAGCTGATATCTTTTGATATTTTTGTTATCGTTTACCCATTAATTGGCGTCAGTGCAGTGCTTTTTATGTTTGCACCTAAGAAAATCCATAAGGCTGTGGGACAAGCGCTATTGGGGCTTGGTATTTTGTTTTTAGGTCTTCGCATCATGTCCGATGCCATGAATCCTTTGAGAAGCTACCCACCCTTCATGGAAATACTAGCAACATTTGGGCAAACACCCTTATTGGGGGTTCTTGTGGGGGCAGCCTTTACGGCCATCATTCAAAGCAGTAGTGCAACCACGGGTGTGGTGATAGCAATGACCATGCAAGGGACAATTGATACACCTTCGGCAATTGCAATTGTGCTTGGTGCCAATATTGGTACAAGCATAACAGCAGCTTTGGCAAGCATAGGCACAAACTTAACGGCAAAAAGAGCCGTTGTGGCAATTATCTGTGTGAAGGTTACGGGTGTCATTGTGGCATTGCTGCTCTTTAGACCCTTTGTTTCCTTGATATACCATACAGGAAGCACTGTAACCAGACAAGTTGCTAATGCACACACCATTTTTAATGTATTAAACGTTGTGCTGTTTTACCCCATTATGACACCCTTTTTAAGGCTTGTTACAAAAATACTTCCTGGGGAGACCAATGTAGTTGAAACAGGTACGAAATTCTTAAATAAACGTTTAATGGAAAGCCCATCTGTTGCTATAGAGGCCGCAAAGGCGGAAACGCTTAGGATGGCTCAAGTCGCGAGAGCGGCACTAAAGGACGCGCTTACCATCTTTATTCATAATGATAAAAACCTCATTGAAACAGCCCTTCAAAAAGAAGACCTTGTAGATCAGCTTGAAAAGGATATTGTGGTTTATCTCAATGAAATTGCTCAAGGCCCCTTAAGCCAAGACCAAACAGAAGCCATTTCAGATTTGATGCATATATGTGGTGATTTAGAGCGAATTGGTGACCATGCAATGAACATTATTCAAATGGCGGATATTAAAATGGAGAATAAGCTCTTGTTTTCCGAGGATGCCATCAAAGAGCTAGAAGACTTTTATGCAAAGGTAGATGAAATGATTGGTGGAGCAACAGTGGCATTTGAAACGAACAATGACCTCTTAGCACGTCAGGTGATTGAGGGCGATGATGTTGTGGATGCCGCAGAGCGCCATATTCGAAAAAATCACATAAAAAGGCTTAATAAGAAAAAATGCACCCCCTATTCAGGCGTTCTTTATTTAGATGTGATTAGCAACCTTGAGCGTGTTGCTGACCATGCAACGAACCTTGCTGAAGTGGTAACAGGCGAATTCTAATGAGAGACAATTAACAAAGTCTTAAAAAGGTATTAAATTCGATATTTCTCTATGAAATAGTGATATACTGTAAAAAAAGCTTTAGGGAGGGTGTCGATGAAAGTTGCTTTAGCCGGAAATGATCCTGTGATGAAAGAATTTGCCATAGCAGCGAGAAAATGTTTAGATGTAGATGTGGTGGGACTTTGGTCAAATGATGAAGCCATGCAAGCCTTTGGACGAGAAAGTGATAACATAAAGGTTGTTTTTGAAACCTTCGAAGCCTTATTGGCTCATGAAGGTGTGGATACGGTCTATATTGCCCTTCCGGAAGCAGAGCATGTTGCATATGGTGAAAGGGTTCTTAAAGCCCGCAAAAATGCTGTCATTGAAAAGCCTATGGCACTTTCATCAGCAGATACTGAAGCCTTAAAAGCCCTAGCTAAAGCCGAAGGGGTCTATCTTTTTGAATCGGTGTCTAATATATATTATCCAAATTTTCAACGCTTGCAGCGTATTGTATCCGATTTAGGCACTTTGAAAGACGTGCATCTGACATATGCTACCCCTAATCCTGATAGTCTTATTCAATTAAATGCCTATAACCTACATTTTGCCTACGCGCTTTTTGGAAAACCAATGTCTGTGCATTATGTGGCGAGAAAGCTTGAAGAGACTGGTGGCATATCTGATGAAATTGAGCTTCAGTTTGAAGGGTTTAAATGCCATTGTGTTGCACAAAAAAATGATTTAGGGCAATCCTTTGCTAGAATTGTAGGCGAAAAGGGGCATGTTGATTTTGAAGGACCTATGAATGTTTTTGATGCTGTAACCTTCCAAATCCAAAAGCAAAAGAGGGTCTTTTACAATTCAGAAAAAGATCGTATGGTTTATCAAATTATGCGGTTTCAAGAAATCATAAGGCGAAAAGATCTTGTTGCCCAGGAAATGATTCTCCAACAAAGTGTTGGTGTTGCTGAAATCATTGAAGCCTACGTATAGTGTATAGAGCTGTTTTCCTCTTGTGTTGTTAGGAAAATAGCTCTTTTTATGAAATAATTTTACTAAATTTGTGGATAGTGCTACAATGGTGAGGGAGGTAACTATGGCCAGTATTAAAGAAATCGCAGAACGGGCAGGTGTATCGAACGCGACGGTTTCTCGCGTTTTAAACTATGATACAAGCTTGTCCATCTCTGACGAAAAACGAAAGACTATTTTTGAAATAGCGGAGTCCTTAAATTACAAGCCACCTCGCCAAAGAAGGCAAACGATAGAAAATAGAAAAAAGGTTCAAGTCGGGTTGATTCATTGGTATGGGTTGAGCGAAGAATTGTTAGATGTCTATTATTTATCCATTCGCTTGGGCATTGAAAAGGAGTGCTTAAATCAGGGAATTGATTTAATCAAAGTATTTCGAGAGGATCACGACAGCATTCATGTGAAATTGAAGACTGTAGACGCCATCATCGCAGTTGGAAAGTTTACCCAAGCTGAAATTGATCGGTTTAGCCAGGTTTCAGAGAATTTGGTTTTTGTTGATTCGTCGCCGACAGAGTTTTTATATGATAGCGTGGTCATTGATTTTAGAGCAGCTATGAAGAATGTTTTAAAGTACCTTATAGAGACGAAGGGCTTTAGAGACATTGGCTATATTGGTGGTAGAGAGTATGTCGGAAAAGAAAGCACACCCTTAGGGGAGCGTCGAGAAAAATTCTTTAAGGAATACTTAAAAAATAAAAATTTACTAAATGAGAAGCATATTTATATTGGGCGCTTTTTACCAGAGAGTGGTTATGAGCTTATGAAGCAGGCTATTATGAATGGGCCCTTACCACGTGTCTTTTTTGTTGCAAGTGATACAATGGCCATAGGCGCTATTAGAGCAGTCTATGAAGCGGGACTTAAAATTCCTGAGGATATCGCCATCGTTGGGTTTAATGATATACCTAATGCGATGTACCTCGTGCCTCCTTTGACGACTGTGAAGGTTCATACCGAGTTTATGGGGGAAACGGCTGTGGTCATGGCGCTTGAAAAAATAGGAGGACGCGAGATACCTAAAAAGTGTATCATTCCAACAAAGCTAGTGATACGAGATAGTTTATAGTTATAAGTGAAAGCGAGGAGATGCCTCGCTTTTTTTTATTGGTAAAACCACTTATTTATTTAGTAAAAATTTATTGACAATTCTTTACGATTTGTTTACAATAAAGTTACTTAAGAACAGGGAGGAACGTATGAAAAAAGTATTATTACTACTCATGGTTTTTGTTTTAGTGTTTACAACGGTGGCATGTACAAATGGTTCTAAGGAATCGGATAGTAAAAAAATTACAATTTGGGCATGGGATCCTAATTTTAACATCGCAATTATGGAAAAAGCCAAGGATATTTATTTAAAAGATAACCCAGATGTTGTTTTTGAAATCGTTGATATGGCAAAAAGCGATCTTGAACAAAAGCTACAAACAAGCTTGGCTTCTGGTGTAAAGGATTCTTTACCAGATATCGTGTTAGTTGAAGATTATAATGCACAAAAGTACTTAAAAGCTTACCCAGGTTCTTTTGCTGACTTGACAGGGAAGTTAAACTATAATGATTTCTTACCATACAAGGTTTCACTGATGACCGTTGACGGAAAAACATATGGTGTTCCATTCGATACAGGAGCATCTGGCTTCTACTACCGTACAGATTATTTAGAGGCAGCAGGCTATAAGGCAGCAGACCTAGAAAACATCACTTGGGATCAATTTATTCAAATTGGTAAGGATGTTGAAGCGGCAACAGGCAAAAAAATGCTAGCATTTGACACAACAGATGGCGGTTTAATGCGTATCATGATGCAATCTGCCGGCACATGGTATTTCAACGATAAGGGTGAGGTTGACTTAGTTAATAACCCAGCAATCGTTGAAGCGGTTGAGACCTACAAAAAAATTGTGGATGCCAATATTGTGAAGCCAGCTTCTGGTTGGGGAGAATGGGTAGGCGCTTTTAACAGTGGTGATGTGGCATCTGTGACAACGGGTGTTTGGATTACAGGCTCTGTCAAAGCAGAGGCATCACAAAGCGGTCTTTGGGCAGTTGCACCAACACCAAGACTTAATGTGTCTTCAAGCGTTAATGCTTCAAACTTAGGCGGGTCTAGCTGGTATGTATTAGATTCATCAAAAAGCAAGGATGTTGCCATTGACTTTTTAAATAAGGTTTATGGTGGCAACGTAGATTTTTATAACGATATCTTAGCTGAAAGAGGTGCAGTTGGTTCTTATATTCCGTCTCAAGGTTCTCCTAATTACGCTGCTGCAGATGCGTTCTTTGGTGGACAAGCGATTTTTAGCGATTTTTCTGAATGGATGAACAAAATTCCGTCGGCTAATTATGGCGAAAACACATATGAAGTGGATAATGCCATCTTTGCAGTCATGCCAAATATTTTAAATGGGTCAACAAGCGTAACTGATGCTCTTGCGCAAGCGGAAGCACAAGCAAAAAGCGCCATTCGTTAAAGGGCACTTTTCCCTCAAATAAAAGATACCGAAAAGGATAGCATAGCACCATGTGCTATCCTTGTTTTTTTCAGGAGGTCACTTTGAAACGTGATGTAAAAGCTAAAAATAGAATTGCCAGCCAGCAAGAAAAATATGGGTGGTTTTTCACCTCAGCAGCACTTGTTTTAGTGGGGCTATTCTTAATCTATCCGTTTATAAGCTCATTCTTACTTGCCATGCAAAACACAAAGGGAATGGTTGGAGAATTTGATCCAATCACTAATGTGAAGCGATTGGTGGGGGATTTAGAGTTTCGTACAGCATTGAAAAACACATTTATATTCTTTATCATTCAAGTGCCAATCATGCTCACCCTTGCATTGGTATTGGCTTCCATATTAAACTCTCCCAAAACAAGGTTTAAAGGCTTCTTTAGAACCGCGATCTTTCTACCAACAGTAACCTCCTTGGTTGCCTATGCTATCTTGTTTAAAATGCTATTTAGCTACGATGGCATCGTGAACAAAGCGGTGATGCTTCTTCCCTTTATAGATCAGCCAATACAGTGGCTCACAGACCCATTTTGGGCAAAAATAACGATTATAATGGCGCTGACATGGAGATGGACGGGGTACAATATGATCTTTTATTTAGCAGGGATGCAAAACATACCACCGGAAATTTATGAAGCGGCTGAGTTGGATGGTGCAAGCAAGCTAAGACAGCTGGTAAGCATAACGATTCCATCTTTAAAGCCCATTATTTTGTTTACAGCGGTTATGTCCACAATCGGGACGTTACAGTTATTTGATGAACCCATGAACCTAACCAGTGGCGGCGCATCAAGTGCAACCTTTGCAGGGACGCTTACCTTGTCGCAATATATTTACAACCTTTCCTTTAAATATGTTCCAAGCTTTGGTTATGCCGCGATGGTTTCATATGTTATCGTGTTGATTGTGGCAATTTTATCCTATATTCAATTTAAGGTGGCGGGTGATGACAATGACTAAACTGATTTCAAATATTGCAAAATATACTTTTTTGTCCATTGCAGCATTTTTATCCTTGTTTCCCTTTGTTTGGATGATTATTGGTGCTACAAACACAAGTACGGACATTACAAAAGGGAAAATGACCTTTGGTACAGAGCTGATAACAAACATTAGCAATTTAGTGGCAACCGTGAACATCCAGCGTATTTTTTTCAACTCTCTAAAAGTAGCGGTGCTTACAACACTTTTATCAATGGTTGTGACATCAATGGCGGCTTACGGCTTTCAAATATTTCCATCTAAGCTGAGAGACCGTATTTTCAATTTTTTACTTCTTGCAATGATGATTCCATTTGCGGCGTTGATGATTCCCATGTTTAAGCTTATTGTGACAATCGGTATAGTGAATTCGCACGCAGCTCTTATTTTGCCTACGTCGGCATCTATTTTCTTGATTTTTTACTTCAGACAGAGCTTTAAGGCGTTTCCCATATCACTCATTGAAGCGGCACGCATTGATGGTGCAAGTGAAGGGTATATCTTTCTTAAAATTGTTGCCCCTATTATGAAGTCAACATATGCAGCAGCGGCTATATATGCCTTTATGATGAGCTGGAATAATTTTTTATGGCCCTTGATTGCCCTGAGAACGGATGATAAGCGCACCCTACCTTTGGTGATTTCGTCCTTATCAAGTGCCTACTTTCCCGATTTTGGTATGATAATGGTGGCCATTGTCATCGCAACGATGCCCATGGTGCTTATCTTCTTCTTTTTACAAAAACATTTTACAGAAGGAATGGTTGGCTCTATTAAATAAGGAGGCGTTATGGGCATTCAGATTAAAGAAGGGGCGTGCACAAGCTTTCATCTTTTTGGGCGTGCGTTTTCATATGTTATTGCGCTCACACCTGAGCAACAATTGGTTCAGGTGTATTATGGCCCCTTCGTACACCCATCTAATGATTTTTCAGAGTTGTTAAAGGCATCGCCAGTTGGCTTTTCGCTTCAGTTTGAATCGGGTCTGCCCTATGAAAAGCTTTCACCAGAGTATGGTACTTTTGGAAAGCATCATTTAAAGGAAGGTGCCTTTACACTAATGACCCCGCAACATGTAGGGATATATGATTTTGTCTATGATGGCTATGACATAGTAACGGAAAAACCCGATTTAGAAGGGCTTCCTAGTGCTAGAGGTGGGGATGAAACCCTTGTAATCACCTTAAAATCAGTGAGCGAACCCCTTGCCCTTGACTTGTTTTATACGGTGTATTCAGACTTAAACATTTTAGCGAAGTCAAGCCGTTTTAGAAATACCGGTGAAAAAAGCTACATGATTCCTATGGCCATGAGTGGCGCTTATGCCCTTGGAGCTGGGAAATATGATGCTTTAACCTTTGATGGTCGATGGATTAAGGAATTTTCTATCAATCGACATGAGGTTCACCGGGGAAGGCAAGTTTATGATAATCTCTTAGGGGTATCAACACATGCCTATCAGCCCTATTTGGCGATTTGTGACAGACTAGCGAGCGAAACACATGGGCATGCCTTTGGCTTTGCTCTTGTGTATAATGGAAACCATCAGATGGTGGTTGAAAAAGATATTTTTGAAGCGACAGAGGTAAAGCTAGGCATTCACCCTCATGGCTTTACATGGCAGTTATCACCAAACGAGGTATTTTATACACCCGAGGTTATCAGTGTTTTTACAGAAAAGGGTCTAGGAGGC
>WPCG01109080.1_pt1 | contig 11515 bp, 11 predicted proteins | sample 5403311 | NCBI WGS metagenome assembly WPCG01 (sample SAMN12869467, study PRJNA574797) | sludge metagenome | isolation source: wastewater treatment of Control | place: China:Beijing | collected 2019-05-17 | reverse complement strand
GTCCTCATGATTTTTGATACACTCGTCGATTAGATCAACGATCACTTGAATTTGTCGCCGCCACTCGTACATACGCCCGTTCACCCCGTTCCGACCACCCTCGATGTATTTTAAGGAGCTGGGGAGCTTTCCGCTTGATTTTACTTGCTCTCGTTTTTCCCTTTTGCGTTCGACTCCCCGGCCTGCACGATGGAAAGGCTCTTCTACTCCTCGACTTGCCGCTTCCGCGGATTCCTCAGAAAGTCCGAAAGCGCCGCGGCGAAGAGTTCCGGGGCGTCCTCGAACGCGTCGTGTCCGGCGAACGGGATGTTGAAAAAAACGGCCCCCGGAATGCGGTCCCGCAGCAGAAGCGCCTCGCCCATCGAAAAGAGCGGATCGTCGTCGCCGCGCGCTATCAGCGTCGGTGTCCGGATTTCAGCGACCGACTCCCTCGGGTACCCTTCCGGCGACTCGTCCATCCAGAGGGCGACGACCTCCCCGACTAGCTTCTCGAAATCCGGCTGCGGATTGACTTCGCGGTAGAATGCCACGGACTCGGGGAACATCTCCTCCCACATGGGGGCGGTCAGTCCGCCGAGCATCTCTCGCGAAGGGTCGTCGGCCTCAAGCCGCCACTGCGCCCCCAGGGTGAAAAGAGCGTCGACGCGCGAGCCGGGAGCTGCCGCGATGCGGTATCCGACGATGCCGCCGTCGCTGAAGCCGGCGAGAGAGAACGACTCCGCGCCGATATGGCGCACGACGGTGTTCACGTCCTCCTGGTACAGGGCGTACCGCAGCGGTTCGTGCCCGATGGTGGAGCGTCCGTGTCCGCGAAAGTCGATTCCGACGTAGCGGAACTCGGGGGGGAGAAGCCCCAGAAACGAGTTGAAATCCTTGAGGCTGCCGAGTCCGCCGTGCAGCAGGACGACGGTCCGGCCGGAAGACGCGCCGGTCGACTCGAAGTAGATGCGGGCGCCCTCTCTGTCGAGATACTGTCCGGATGAATGGTCGAAACGCATACAAATCCCTCCCTGTAGGCATACGTTCACATCCGCCGCATCGTACCATATTTCGAGGTGTTCGCGCTCCTTGCGCCGTCGTTTCGCTCCGAAGTCCGCCGACGAACGCTTTCTCCCGTATGATAGGGCGGCCGAAACCGATGAGGTCGCAGACTCTATTTCGCAGATGTTTTCCCCGCCTTCCCGCGCGACCATATTGCTCCGGCGCTCAATTCCGGGGCAGCAGTTCGGGAAGAGAGAATTTCGTCGAGAATAACGGTATACTCTGTTCGTTCACTCGTGCAGCATCTCGTCGAGCCAGTCGAAAAGCACTTGGCCGATCAGGGCGCGGTTTTCCATGACGCAGTGATTGCTCGCCCCCTCGTCCGACGGCGTGACGACCATTTTCTTCGAGGGGTTCGGAAAATTGTCCAGAGCGATCTTCTGCTGCCGCTGCACTTCCCGGCTCCGGTATTCTCCCTCGCCGACGATGATCAGAGCGGGTACGGCGACTTTCTCCGGATCGAAGGTGTTTCCCTCGTTCGCCTCGATCAGTTTTTCGGGGTGATCCATCGAAACTCCGTAGCGCCAGCAGATGCTCCTCACTACGCCGTCATGGAACGAGGTCCAGCCCGCTCGCTCCTCGGGAGTATTCAGGGCGGCGGGCATGGTGGCGAAGAGGGGACGGGCGTCGACCACCGCGGAGCACATGGCGATGGCCTTGATGCGCGGGTCGAACATCGCCGCCTGCGGAACGAAGAGTCCGCCTCCGCTGATGCCGAAGGCGGTCAGCCGTTCCGTATCTACGTCCGATCTCTTGACGAGAGCGTCCACAACGGCCTTCATCGGCACATGCGTATCCGTGCGGAAGACCATTCCCTCCATCGGGAGCATGCCCTGTCCGGGAAGGTCCACCGTGGCGAAATTGTAACCTCTGGCGTTGGCTTGGTGAGCGATATAAAAGAAGAGATCCTCCGCGAAGGTCTCGCCGCCGCCGATCATGAGCAGGGTCTTGACGGGACGGTCGCCGGAAGCCGCTTTTCGGAAGTATCCGGGAAGCTTCGTTTTTTCGAAGGGAATTTCGAAGTATTCCACCGGAGGGTCGAACAGCGCGCCGCCCTTTTGGAAGAGTTCCCGGAGCTTGCCGCCCCGCTCTTCGAAGGCCGGATTGTCCGGCAGCATGGAGACCATCGAGAGGCGATAGTAGTAGGCGGCTCTCAAGAGCTGATCACGGGCGCTTACGAGATGCCCCGCGGCAAGGGAGCTTTCTCCCCTGGCCTCGACTCGGCCGGCCAGTTCGGCCCATTCGCGCTGCCAATCGCCCGCGTCTCCGTCCCGAATGCGGGACGCGGCGTAAAACGCTTCGCCGATCTCGGCGCCTCCGTGCACCGACGAACCAAGAATCAGGTTGCCGAAGTGGAAGTCCATGTCGCCGTCCTGGAAGAAATAGTTGAACGCCGTGGCGTGCATGTCGGACACGGCCAACGGTTCCTCGGTCGAAAAGGCTGCGCGGCTCTGCAAGAGATGCGCGCTCAAAAGAAAGATGAAAATGATCATCAGCGTGCTTGCTCGATGTTTCATGGCGATCACTCCTTTTTGTATCTACAGTGTGCCATCTCCTTGCGGAGAGGACTCCCGAGGAAAACAGTCTACATCGGCAACGTCAATCTTGGGAGGGTGAATTCTCTAACCCCCCTTGAAAAAAGAAGTCTTTGCAAGGCTTGACTGTTCATATCTTTTCTGTTGTCATCTTGGAAAAGAAGGATGTGGTGAAATGAAGGACGTGATCGGCCTTGGAACGATACTTCTCTGGCAGTGGCTCACGGTGTTGAATGGGCCGCTCTTCCCGTCTCTTGTCGATATCCCTCTTCTTGGCCCGGAGGGCGGATTCGCGCTCTTCTCCCTGATTCTCTTCGCGACATTTTTGTTGCTTGCCCTGAAGGGAGGCTCTCTCCCGGAGGTATGGTTCGTTCGTGCGGTGCGTCTCGCCCCGATTCTTATGTCCGCAGCGTGGCTTCCTTGGGGTTGGCGGGGAGCTTCGCTTCCGGTTCCTCTGCTCTTTTTCGCGCTTGTTCTTCCGCCCTTCGGGTCGGCGGTGCATCTGGCGAGCTGGCAGTGGCGGCTCTCGCAGGCGTCGTTTTCGCGTCAGGCAGTCTCGTTCGGGCTGGCATGTCTGCTCCGAAGCTCCGCCATTTTCTTACTCTCATTCGCTCCCCGACCGCTGCTCCATATCGTCGCGCTGCTCCTTCCCTTCCTGGGATGCGTTCTATGGACCCTCCCGGGAGCGGTTCTTCCGCCCGACGCTTCTCGCGGCAGGTTCCATCTCTCGCCCCGGCTGGCGTTTCGTGTGGCTTCCTTCTTCATCGTCTCGGCGATGTTCCTGTCGATTCTCCTGGCGCGGGGAAGCGGCGAAGCGCTTGCGCCAAAGGCGCTGATGGATCCTTTCTACACACTGGGAGCGCTCGGAGCGGGACTTGCGCTTCTCCGCTGGTTTGCCGTCGACCTGAGGAACATCTACTTTTTTGCGCAGTCTCTGCTTGTGCTGGGGTTCATGGCGTTCGCGGCGCTCGGCGGCGGGCGTCCTATGATACCGCTTGCCCTGTTGCAGCTCGGCTTCGGAACGTTCGGCGCCTACCTCTTTTCGCTGCTGCTCTATCTTGGGGCGCGTGCAGGAAGATCGGAGGCGCTTTCGGTGGTGAGCTCGATACAGGCGGTGAACAGCGGTTCGGTTGTTCTGGGGATGCTGCTGACCAGGACGACAGGCTTCGCGGCCGGTCTGCTCGAAGTGCCGTTTGTCCTTGCTGCCAGTCTTCTGGGCGTAGGACTGCTTTTTTTCTCGGTGCTCTTTCTCCGGGACGATCCGACGAGCTTCGCGGGCTTCGATCTGCGCGGCGCTTCGGAGGAAGAGTTCCCGTCGAAGGAGGTCGGAGCGGAGCATTCGGGAGAGGAAGCGGAGTCCGAGGAGCACGAAGAAGGGGTGTTTCTGCGTTTTATGGAACAGGGGCTCTCGCTTCAGGAGATTCGGGTGGCGCTGCTTGTCGACGAAGGACTTTCGAACGAGGATATTTCGCAGCGCCTCAACATCACCGCCAACACGCTGCGGAGCCATCTGCGGAAGATCCACAAAAAGATCGGTTCATCCAGCAGGAAAGCCCTCCGCGAGGAACTTCGGAGAATGCGCGGGGATGCGTAAAACCGTGCGGATGGTGTGCGGACGTGGAGTCCCGGGATTTTCGCCGTGATCCGTCTTCGGAAGTCGAGAAACATGCCGTAGCGACGTGCAGCGGAACCTGAAAGAGGACGAACGGTAGCGCGTCGTCGAAGGCGAGTTGCCATGGATTGTTCCTGTCGATGTCGAACGCGCCGAAGGCGAGGTCTTTCCTACCTCTTCTTCAAGAACCGTCGTATCCGCTCCATGAAACAGGGCGGGGAGGCGTCGATTTCCCGGACGCGTTTCTCGATGCGCTCCCGAAGTTCCTCCATCCGTTCTTCGATCTGTTCGTCGCCGCACCGGGGCTCCCGATCATCCCGCATTGCCGCCACCTCCCTCTGAAAGTCGTTTCCGGCGGCGAGATTACGACTACCTCGCTTTTCTTAGAATCATGGTTTCTCCGTTATACTTCGGCGGTCGCTTCGTGGGGTCGGTGAGCCAGTCGGGCGCCCCGCCGAAATCAAACCCCAACAGTCCGCTCCCCTCGGGTTCTCCCGCAAGGATCTTCGCCGGTCCCGAAAGCGTTCCCATCCCTGTCGTTGGATTTCCCGGAACGGGTCCGTAGCCGACGAAAGCGGTTCCGACAGTCGTTCGAATGAAGAAGTATCCAGGATCCGTCGGAGAAGAGAGATTCAAGCTCCGTATATTCCTGTCGATGTACGGTTGAAGCAGATCGATGTCGGTGAGAGCCACGCTCGGCGTTCTGGCCTGGTCCGGATTGTCCGTGAAAAACGCCTGCGCGGCGCTCGCCAATGTGCGTAGATCGCTGATGGTCCGCGTCGCCTCCGCTCTGTCCTGACCGCTTCCGGATAAAAGCAGCATCGCTCCCGCTAAAATGCCGATGATAATGACCACGATCAGGAGTTCGACAAGTGTGAATCCGGAGCGCAGCGCCCTGCGCGTTCTTGGTCCTTTCATTCTTTTCATTGCATCGTCTCCCTTCCGACGGCGTTTTCAGCCATTGTTTCCTCCCCGTAGGAGAGTATCCAGGTGGGATTTTAGCGAATGAACCGATTTTCGAGGAGGGTGAACTTTTTAACCCCCCAAAAAAATTTGCTGATTGCATGGCTTTGTTATTTCCCATGAGAAAAATGGAAGAGGACTCGAAAGGCGCCTCGTGCTTCGGGAGTGCTTCTCCTGTGCTTGATCCTCTTCGGATGCCAGGGGAGGCGATATGATGTGCCGGTACGAATACCGGTCGACTATAATCTTGAATTTAATATGGAAGAAAGACTACGGGGAGTTTTCCGATTGCTGCAATATCCGCCCTTCAAAAAAATACACACTTCTTCATGTTATAATTTTCATCGCCGATAGGAAAGATAGCCGCGCCCGAAGCGGTATGGAGGTACGGTCGTGTCGTTTCGTGTCCATGAGGAAGCCGTTTTGGAAATCAGGGGGCTCGCGAAGAGCTACGGGAGAGTGGAGGTCCTGAAGGGGGTTTCGCTCTCTCTTTACGCCGGGGAGATTCTCGCCCTCGTAGGCGACAACGGCGCGGGCAAGTCGACCTTGATCAAGTGTCTGACGGGGACCGTTTCCCCCGACGGAGGTTCGATCCGTCTGGGCGGGAAAGACTTCGTCTCCCTCTCCCCCCGGCAGTCGATCGCGTCGGGGGTTTCCGCGGTCTATCAGGATCTCGCTCTCGTGGAGGAGCTCGACGTGGCGACGAATCTCTTTCTCGGCGCGGAACCCTTGAAGCTGGGGTTTCTCGTGGATCGTGCGCGGATGCACGAGGAGGCGGGCCGCAGGCTCGAAGAGCTGGGAATCTCGCTCCCTTCCACCCGCGCCCGGATCGCCGACCTCTCCGGAGGGCAGCGCCAGGCTGTCGCCATTGCCCGCGCGGTGGCGAGGACCATGACGAGGGAGCGCGGCGCCATCGTCGTCCTGGACGAACCCACTGCGGCCATGGGCGTCCGCGAAAGCGAGCTGGTCCTCGGGATCGTCCGGGGATTGAGGGAGCGCGGGATGGCGGTGCTCTGCGTCTCGCACAACCTCCCGCAGGTCTTTCGGATCGCCGACAGAATATGCGTCCTGCGTTCCGGCGAGATGCTCTGGTGCGGAAGGACCGAAGACATTTCGATGAGCGGCGCGATCGCGTTGATATCCGGCGTTTCACCCGCGGAGAGGGAAGACGGAGGCCCGGGGATTTGAACAGGCTTCCCCAGCCCTTCTGGATCGGCCTTTCGGTCGTCGCGCTCTCCATCTTCTTCTCGCGGCTTTCTCCCCGTTTTCTGAGCGGAGAGAACATCGTGAACATCATGGACCAGAGCAGCATCAACATCGTCGTCGCGGTCGGAATGACATTGGTGATCGCGTCCGCCGGAATCGATCTTTCAGCGGGCGGAAACGTGGCCGTCTCCGGAATCGTGATCGCCTCGATGATCAAGGCCGGTTTCGGCGTCGTTCCCACGGTAGTCGTCGCGCTGCTGACCGGAGCGATTCTGGGGCTGTTGAACGCGCTGCTCGTGGTGAAATTGAAGATCAACCCGTTCATGGCCACTCTCGCCATGATGAGCGTGCTCGGCGGCGGCGCGCTGATCGTCACGCAGGGCATTCCGATCTACGGCTTTTCGCCGGATTTCTCATGGATCGGCAGAGGAAAGGTCGCCGGTTTCCCCGTCTCCGTACTTGTGTGCGCCGTCGTCGTCTCGGCGGGAGTGTTCCTGACCCGCTTCACCAGACTGGGGATATACGTCGCCGCGCTCGGAGGAAACGAGGAAGCCCTGCGCCGGAACGGCGTGTCCTCGCACCTGTATAAATCCGCTCTCTACGTGCTGTGCGGAGCGTGCGCCGCGATCGTGTCGGTGATATTGACTTCGAAGCTGAACAGCGCGGAGCCGTTGGCCGGGTCGATGGTGGAAATGAACGCCATCGCGACGGTGGTTTTAGGAGGAACAAAAATCCGCGGAGGTTTTGCCCGCATCGAGGGGACCCTCCTTGCCGGAATTTTGATGGGGGTGATACGGAACGGACTTGTTCTTGCGGGGATTTCGTCGTACTACCAACAGTTCGTCACAGGGTTCATCATCCTTGCGGCGATTATTGTCTCGGAGCGTTCGAAGGAAGAAAAGGGGCGGAAACAATGAAAGGGGAGTTTCGGAAGATGAAGCGCTCTGCGGCGGGAAGTGTGTTGGCGTTGGTGCTTCTTTGGGGAATGGGTACGGCGGCCTTCGGCGCGATGAATCCGATGGTCGCGGAGTCGGTCGCGATGATCGAGTCGCAGCTGGGGGCGATCCCGGCGGACGGCGGGGGCAAGAAGATCGGCGTTCTGGTCATCACCCTCTCCAACCCCTACTGGACGGAGATGAAGAAGCGCTACGAAGAGTGGTCTTCCGAGATGAACGTCTCGGTGGAGATAATGTCCGCTCCGACCGAGGGGGATCTCAAATCGCAGCTCGATACGCTCGAGACGATGGTCGTCAAGGGGTACGACGCGATCATCGCAACGCCGATGGACCCGTTCAACCTGATTCCGGGCGTTCTGAAGGCGAACGAAAAGGGCATCCCGGTGATCTGCTCCGGCCCCGCCATCGACGCCAAGGCGCTGAAGGACGCGGGCGGCAGGCTCGACGGATGGATCAGCGCGACCTTCCTCGACCAGGGACGGCTCGCGGCGGAAGATATGGTGAAGAAGATGGGCGCGGAAGGCGGCAAGGTCGCGATCATCGAAGGAATTCCCGGAGCGGGGCAGAGCGAAGCGCGCAAGAAGGGCGCGGGCGACGTCTTCGCGCAGGCGGGGAATCTCCCGGTCGTCTCCGTGCAGCCGGGGAAATGGGATAGGAATCTGGCGTTCGACATCGCGACGAACCTCGTCAAGGCCACCCCGGATCTTCGCGGTATCTACTGCGCGAACGACGTGATGGCGCTGGCGGCGGCCGACGCGCTGGAAGCCGCGGGCAAACGCGAAGGAGTGCTGATCTACGGGACGGACTTCATCCCGGAGGCTCGCACCGCCATCAAAGAAGGAAAACTCCAGGGTTCCACCACTTTCTCCCAGGCGGCATGGACGAGAGGGGCCATCGTCTACGCGCTCAAACTTGCCGAAAAAGCGACGGACCTTCCCGAGCGCCTGAACATCCCGATCATGCTGGCGACGGCGGAGAACATCGGCGATTTCGAAGGCTGGAAGTAGTCTCTTTCCGATGACGCGGCGAATCGGCATTCTGCTCTGCGACACGGACAACCCTTTCTGGCGGGAGAAGAGAGCGCAGTATCTGCGCCTCGCCCCCGAACGGGGTTTCGCGCCCGAGTTTCGGGCGCCGCGTTCCGTGAACGATCCGGAGGAGCAGCGCCGGGTGCTTGAGCGGATGCTCGGCGAGGGGTACGAGGCGATCGTGATCAACCCGCTCTCCTCGACGAACCTCGCGCCGGCCGTTCGCAAGACCGGGGGGACGCCTCTGTTCGACGTGGGGCCGAAGTGCGATCCGCACGCCGTCGCCGGAGCGCCGGGGTACCACCCCGTTCCCGTCGCCGATTTCGAAGAGCAGGGGCGCATCGTCGCCGACGCGCTGCTCTCCTCCATTTCCGAACCATCGGGGTGGGCGCTTGCGCTGGGAGGGTTCCGCGATGCGCGACACTCGGAGGCGCGCTGCCGGGGGGCGTTTCACGCTTTTGCGAATGTGTTTCCGCAGCGCCGGATTCTTACCGGATACGCGGACTTCGACCGCGACGAAGCGTATGTCATGGTCCGCGGCCTTCTGGCGGAATTACCGGGTGTGCGGACGATATTCTGCGCCAACGACCTGATGGCGCTCGGCGCTCTTCGGGCCGTCGAGGAACTGGGCGGCAGAACGCTTTCGGTGGGGGGCGTCGACGCCATCCCGGAGGCGGTGGAGGCCGTGCGCGAAGGAAGGCTCTGCTGTACGGCGGGCATCGTCCAGGAGGATGTCGTCCGCCTGGTCTACGAAACTTTGGAGCGATGGTTCGAGGAGGGCGTCGAGTCTGCGCTTCCGCTTCTTCAGTCCATGCTGTACAGGAGGACACGATGATCGACACGAAGGTCGGTGTTTCCGGCGGGCGGTTTTTGGCCTTCCGGCTGGCTCCGGGAGAAGAGCTTCTCGGAGCGCTGCGGCGGATTGTCGCCGCCTACGGTATTCGAGCCGGGTACGTCGCCGGGGTGGTCGGCAGTCTGTCGCGGGCGTGCCTGCGCTTCGCGGGGCGTCACGACGGGACGGCGCTCGACGGCTGCTTCGAGGTGGTCTCGCTCGTCGGGACGCTGGACGCGGAGGGCGAGCATCTGCACATGACGATATCGAACCAGGAGGGAACGACGACGGGGGGGCACCTGCTGGAAGGGTGCGTCGTCCGCACGACGATGGAGCTGGTGCTGGGCGACCTCTCCGATCTGGAGTTCCACCGCGAATACTGCCCTCTTTCCACCTACGAGGAACTTGCGGTCATCCCGCGAACACACGATAAAGGAGAATGAACGATGAAGAACAGAACGCTGGTACTGGTAGCTCTTTGCATCGCGCTGAACATGGGACTGGGGCAGATCGCCTCGACGCTGAAGCTCCCGATCTTCATGGACTCGATCGGGACGGTGCTCTCGGCCATCCTGATGGGGCCGTGGATCGGCATGCTCACCGGGCTGTGCACCAACCTGATCTGGGGCGTGCTGACGAGTCCCGTCGCGGCGGCCTTCGCCCCCGTGGCGATGGTCATCGGCCTCGTCGCGGGCGTGCTGGCGCGCAAGGGGATGTTCCGCTCGCTGCCGCTCGCGATCGTTTCCGGCATCGTGGTGACGGTCTTCGTGACGCTCGTGGCCACGCCGATCCGCACCTACCTCTTCGCCGGAGTGACCGGCTCCGGCGCCGACTTCTTGGTCGCCTACCTGACCGCCGTCGGACAGCGTCTGCTGCAGTCGGTGGCGATCACGGTCATCTGGACGAACCTCGTGGACAAGATCGTGGCCTGCTTCGTCGCCTGGCTGCTCGTGAAACAGCTTCCGGAGCGCGTCAAGTCGCTCTTCCCGGACGCTTCGAACGTCGCCTGAGGCGCTGTGGAGCCACTGCGCGCACTTTCGGGGCCCTTGGGCTCCTTCGTTCTGTGGGGATTCTGGGTCGGGGGCTCGATGCTGCTCCCGGCCCTTCCCTTTGTTGCGGTCATGGCGGCTGTCTCGGCGGCCGCGCTCGTTCTTTGGCCGACGTCGCGGAGCAGCGTCAAGGGCGTCGCGCTCTTCATGGCGCCGCTGGCCTTCGGCTTCTGGCTGATCCACGGCGGCGTCTTCGCCTCGCTGCTCGGCGGGGCGCTCCAACCCGCGCGCGGACTGTGGGCGTTCGGACTCTGGTTCCGCATCCTCTCCGTAGTCGCGGCAAGCCGGCTCTGGATCGCCTCCGCTCCTCCCCCGCTGCTGATCCGCTCGCTTCTGGCGAGCGATCTCCCGGCGAGCTTCGCCTTTTTGCCGGCGAGTCCGCTGCTGCTGGCCGAGCAGATCAAGGCGCGGATAGAGCAGATTCAGGAGGCGCAGCTCGCGCGCGGCGTTCCGGTGCACGGCTCGTTCCGAGAACGGGCCTCCTCCCTGACTGCCCTGCTCTTCCCGCTGGTGCTGGGGTTGTTGAACGACCTTCCCTCCCGGAGCGCCGCGCTCGACATGAAGGCGTTCGGGCTGTTCCGGCGGCGGTCGAGCCTCTTCGGCGGCAGGGAGCCGCGCGTCCCGCGCACTCCGAGGCCGATATCCTGCGACGGGCACGGTGAAACGTTCCGGATCGGCGAGTCGAAGAAAGCGCTCGGCGAATCGGGTGGAGGCGATGCGTTCCGCGAACCGGCAGGTCCTTCCGAAAATACGGAGAGCCGCGGCTCCTCCTCTTCGCCGAATTCCGCATCAATCCTCGAAGCAGCTTGTTCTCCAGCAACGGCGGATGCTGCCGGCGCGTTTCCTCTCGTCGCTCTCGACGACGCCCGATTTTCCGCACCCGGAGCGGACGCCCCGCTTCTTTCGGTTCCCGCGCTGCGCCTCTTCCCGGGTGAATGGATGCTGCTCGAAGGGGGGAACGGCGCCGGAAAGTCCACGCTGGCGACGATGCTCTGCGGCGGGGTTCCCGAGCACAGAAACGGGGAGCTTTCGGGGCGCGCGGAGCTTTTCGGCGAACCGGTCGTTTCCCGGACGTGTCTCGGATGGTCGCCGGACGTGCAGTTCGTCCAGCAGAATCCTCAGCTCTCCCTCTCGGGGTGCGCCTTCACGCTCTACGAGGAGGTCGCCTTCGGTCCGGAGAACCTGGCGCTCCCGCTCGACGAGATCCGCGATCGCGTCGACGACGCGCTGGACCTTTTCGGGATAGCGCATCTCAAGGAACATCACCCGGCGACTCTCTCCGGAGGTGAGGCG
>WPCG01045027.1_pt1 | contig 11542 bp, 8 predicted proteins | sample 5403311 | NCBI WGS metagenome assembly WPCG01 (sample SAMN12869467, study PRJNA574797) | sludge metagenome | isolation source: wastewater treatment of Control | place: China:Beijing | collected 2019-05-17 | reverse complement strand
AGACTGATCTGCTGCGCCAGTGGGAGAAGCGGTCCATATCCGACCGTTTTCTCGTTGCATAGAACCACTATGCGCCTCGAAAACGGCCGAATCTGGCCTCGCTTTCCCACTTGGCTCGCGACGATCGCTCAAGCCCGACAGACTGCTGGGGCGGCGGGAACTCAGCGGATCATGTCGCGCCGTTGCCACACGGTGAGCTCCGACACCGTGTGCTGGAACTTGCGCCGTGTCTCGCGGATCACGAAGGGCACCCCGAGTGGCCCTTCGACGAGTTCGAAGTGCGCGCCCAGCGCGTCCTTCAGGCCGTCCAGCGTGGTGTATGACTCGCCGTCCTTCTTGAACCCGCCCACCCACTCCTCGCGCCTGGTGTGCTCTTCCAGCCAGGTATAGGGCGATGCCAGCACCAGCAGGCCGCCAGGATTCAGGCGCTGGTGGATCTGGGCGAGGAAGCGGCGCGGGGCGTACAGGCGGTCGATCAGGTTGACGGCGAGGATGAGGTCGTAGCCGGCGAACACCGGCTTCAGGTTGCAGGCGTCGCCCTGCCAGAAGGCCACCTTGGGAGCAACTTCGTTCAGGTCCAGCGCATCCAGCCGGCGTTCCAGGTAGAACACCAGCTCGCCTTCGTCGGGCAGGGTGTAGCGCAGCACGCCGTGCTCCTTGAGGTGCACGCCAGCGTTGATGAAGCGCGCAGAGAAGTCCACCCCTTCGACCTCGTCGAAGCGGCGTGCCAGTTCGAAGCTCGCCCGCCCGGTCGCACAACCGAGGTCGAGCGCGCGCCCGGCCCTGCCGCCGTGGTGGCGCTCGAAGGCGTCGATGGCGATGCGCGCCACCGCCTGCGGGAAGTTGGGCACGCCGAAGTACTCGTCGCCGTAGTGGAACTCGGCGTACTGCGCGAGCAGGGTGTCGGTCTCGTAGAGCGAGCCGGGTTGCTCCACCGGCGCGTCGCTGACGATGTAGCGGAAACCCGCGTGCTGGAAGAAGTGGCGGCGGAAGGCGTAGCGCGAGAGGTGGCGCGCCTCGTTGCCGGCGGAGATCCACGCCCCGCCCTTGATCATGTTGTGGCGGTTGTCGAAGGTGGGGGTGGTGAAGTCGTCGTACAGCGGGTGCACGCGGAAGCCGTCGAAGGGGTAGGTGGGGGTCTCGCACCACTGCCAGACGTTGCCCACCACGTCGAAAAGCTCGCCGTGGGGAAAGCGGGTCACCGGGCAGGATGAGGCCCAGTGGTCGAGATGCAGGTTGGCCGCGGCCGGGGCGTCGGGCGGTAGGTCGGCGAGGCCGGCGTGGTCGTACAGGCGGTGCCATTCGTCCTCGCCCGGCAGGCGCACCGGCAGGCCGCTTTGGAGTGCTTTCCAGCGGCAGAAGGCGCGCGCCTCGTGGCAGTTGGTCTCCACCGGCCAGTCCCACGGCATGGGCACTTCCTCGGCCACCAGGCGCAGCCGCCAGCCGGCGCCGTCGGGCACCCAGAAAGTGGGATGCCCGGCGCGCGCGTAGCGCCGCCAGGCGAGGCCTTCCTCGTCCCACAGGCTGTCGTCGGTGTAGCCGCCGGCGTCCACAAAGCTCATGAACTCGGCGTTGCTGGTCAGGTACTTGGCCGCGCGGAAGGCGGGAATGTCGGCCTCGTGGTGGCCGTACTCGTTGTCCCAGCCGTACCAGGGATCGTCGAACCCGCGCCCCAGCCGCACACGCCCGGCGGGAATGTCCACCAGCGTGTTTTCCGGCGCCGCGCCGTGCTCACGGCAGGGCGGCCAGTCGGTCTGCGGGCGGACGTAGCGCAGCGCGTGCTGGCGCATCAGTACCGAGGAGGTTTCCAGGTGGATGCGTTCGTGCTCGATGCCCATCAGCACCGCCCAGAAGGGATGGTCCCAGCCGATGGGCAGCGCCAGCGGGGTCTCGCGGATCACCCGGTCGACCATCGCGCGCACCTTGCGGCGGTAGTCCCACACGGCCTGCACCGGCGGCCAGTCGTAGTTGGCGTCGTCGAGATCGTCCCAGCTCATCTCGTCCACGCCGACCGCGAACATCGATTCCAGCTTCGGGTCGATGCGCTGTTCGAGCAGGCCGGCGAGCACGAACTTGTTGGTGAAGAAGGTGGCGGTGTGGCCGAGGTAGAAGATCAGCGGGTGGCGCAGGCTGATCGGCTTGCGGTAATAGGCCTCGTCTTCGGCGAGGAGGCCGAACAGCGATTCGTAGCGCTCGAAGGTGGCGTGGAAGTAGCGCAGGATCTCGGCGCGCTTCGCTTCCGGGTCGGTGCCGTCGAGGCGCGGGGTGCGGGGGAAGAGTTCGCGGGTCATGGCAGTGCGGGCGGGTCCGGGAAGAGGCATCCTGCGCCAGCCCGGCGCGCACATCAAGCCTCACGAGGCCTTGCCGGAATGGTGTCGGCAAACTTTACATGGCGCTGTGGCCGTCTTCCGGCACGGCAGGAAAAACCATTCAGGATGAGTGGTTTATCGTCATAAGCATAAATCTTGCTAGATTTCGCGCTGCAAAAAAGACTTACAAGTTCAACACAAGGAGAACGCAGTTCATGCAACAGCAGATGAAGAAGCTTGCCCTGGCGATGGCCCTGGGCCTCGGCGCTTCCGTTGCCAATGCGGCAACGGTGGTGCTTTACGAGGATTTCACCGCCGGCATGCCGGCCGGCTGGACCACGCAATGGGCCTACGCCTGGGATGGCAGTGGCAACGGTACTGCAGCCCGCAACGGCAGTACCAATTACACCGCCTGGTTCCCCGACGGTGGGGCGCTGTTCTTCCAGCGCGGCACCGGCAACACGCCCACCGGCTGGCGTTTTGCCGCCACCCCGCTGATGGACCTGACGGCCGGCGGGCTGCTGTCGTTCACCCTTTCGCTGGGCAGCGCGACGGGGACCGATGGCCCCTTCGAACGCCAGGACAGCAACGAGAACGTCGTCCTGCGCTACCGCGTCGACGGCGGTGCCTGGACCAATCTCCACGTCTTCGCCCTCAACGATCCCGCCTACAGCGGCGCCAACCGCTGGTCGCTGTTCGAGTACAGCTGGGATGAGGCTTCCGCACTGGCCGGCAGCGCCGTGCAGTTCGGCTGGTTCCAGGAGCGCCACTCCGGCACCTATTTCGATACCTGGGCGATCGACAATGTCAGCGTGAGCACGCTGGCGTCGCCGCCCGTGACCGGCACGGTTCCCGAGCCCGGCGTGCTGGCGCTGCTCGGCATCGGTGTGCTGGGTTTGCTCGCCGGTACCCGCCGGCGGGCTTGAGTCTGGCCCTGGCGGCGGGGTTCAGCCCCGTCGCCAGGCGCTGAGCAAGCCCGCATTTCTCACCCTGGCACCCGCAGTAGGGGCGGTGTGAGAAATGCGGGCTAGGGTTTCACGGCCGCCACGCGGGCGGCGTGGACCGCCGCGGCGATGCCGCTGCGGTCCACGCATTGGCGCGCGATGGCGCCTGCATCGACGCTGCGGACGCGGTCCAGCGCGTTCAGCCAGGCCGCCGTGGCGGGGTAGTCCTGCTGTTCGTGGCCGAGCCGGCCACGGGCGTCGCAGGCGCAGGCGGCAAGCAGCTGTTCGAAGCGCTGCGGGCGGCGCAGGGCGTCGCTGCGTTCAAGGATCTTGACGATCGTTTCGGCGCGCAACTCGTCGATGCGCGGGATGATGCCGTGCTCGCGGGCGACCAGTTCGGCCAGTTCGCGACATTCCGCAGGGGCCTTGAGACGTTCCGAGACTTCACGCGCGCGCCGTGCGCTGCGCGCTTCGTGACCATAGTGGTGGGGCAGGATGCCGGCGGGGGTGTCGCCCTTGCCGAGGTCGTGCAGCAGGCAGGCCCAGCGCACCGCCAGCGGCTGGGCGCTGGCGGCAGCGATGTCGATGACGCGCAGGACGTGGTCGCCGGTGTCGATCTCGGGGTGGTGGCGCGGCGGCTGGGGTACGCCGAAGAGGCGGTCGAGCTCGGGCAGCAGGCGCGCCAGCGCGCCGCACTGGCGCAGTACGCGGATCATCCGTGACGGGCGTTGTTCCATCAGTCCGCGGGCGAGCTCCTGCCAGACGCGCTCCGCGACCAGGTGATCGACCTCGCCCGCCTCGACCATCCGGTGCATCAGCGCCTGGGTTTCCTCGGCTACCGTGAAGGTCGTGAAACGGGCCGCGAAGCGGGCCACGCGCAGGATGCGCAGGGGGTCCTCGGCGAAGGCCGGGCTGACGTGGCGGAAGCGGCGCGCGGCGAGATCAGCCTGCCCGCCGTAAGGGTCGATGAGGGTGCCGTCGCGGTCGCGGGCGATGGCGTTGATGGTCAGGTCGCGGCGCAGCAGGTCTTCCTCCAGCGTCACTTCGGGTGCGGCGTGGACAACGAAGCCCTTGTAGCCGTGCCCGCTCTTGCGCTCGGTACGGGCGAGGGCGTACTCCTCGCGCGTTTCGGGATGGAGGAAGACGGGAAAGTCCTTGCCCACCGGCAGGAAGCCCTGCGCAGTGAGCTCCGCGGCGCTGGCGCCGCCCACCACCCAGTCGCGGTCCTTCACCGGCAGGCCGAGCAGTTCGTCGCGGACCGCGCCGCCGACTACGTAGCAGCGCATCAGCGCGCGCGGCGGGCGTGGTCGCGGAAGGGGTAGTAGTGGCTGCGCAGGGCGGCCTGGCCAAGCCAACCCGGCGCCACCGCTTCGAGCGCCGTGGGCTGCATGGCGAAGGGCAGTGGCGCGCCACTGGCGACGTTGTCGACGCGCATCGAGCGGACATTGTCGCGGCTCATCAGCGGCGTCGGCGCCAGCTCCATGAGGCGCGCCTGCAGCATTGCCAGGCCCTCCGGCAGCGGGATGATGGGGCGCGGCTTGCCGACCAGCTCGGAGACGTATTCGACGAGCTCGCGCAGGGTGTAGGCCTGCGGGCCGGCGAGTTCGAAGACCTGGCCGTGGGCGTCGCGCTCGCACAGGCAGCGCCACACCACGTCGGCGACGTCCTCAACCCATACCGGCTGGAAGCGCGTACCGGCACCGGCCAGCGGCAGCACCGGGAATACGCGGGCGAGATCGGCGAAGAGGTTGAGGAAGCTGTCGCCGCGACCGAAGATCACCGAGGGGCGCAGGATGGTCCACGCCGCCGCGGCGGTGCGGATGGCGTCTTCGCCGGCAGCCTTGGAGCGCTGGTATTCGGAGGGGGCATGGGCATCGGCGCCGAGCGCACTGATGTGCACCAGTCGAGCCACTCCGGCAAGTGTGCAGGCGGTGACGAGCGCCCTGGGGAGGTCGACATGGGCGCGCTGGAAGTCCGCTCCCCACGGCGAGCCAGGGCGCGAATGGAGGACGCCGACGAGGTTGACCACGGCGTCGGCGCCGTCCACCAGGGTGCCGAGGGCGTCGCGGTCGAAGACGTCCATCTCCACCACCTCGACGGTGGGCAGCAGCAGCAGGTGGCCGCTGCGGCTGCGCCGCCGTGTCGGCACCACCACGCGCACGCCGGCGGCGCTGAGACGGTTGGCGATGGCGCTGCCGACGAAGCCGGACCCGCCTACAAGGACAACGCGCTGGGGATTCATCTGGACTCCGTGACGATCGCTGGTGAGTTAATGAGTGATTATCGCAAATCGCGCCCGCCGGTGGCTGTACATCGATGCGGGGGCGTCGCCGTGTGGCGTGCGCAGCGTTACCTGTCCCGGGGCGTTGCCGGCGCCGGGAACCGGCAATGTGGGGCGGCATGACGTATCTGCATGACATTGACACTGCCGGGGGCGGCTGACAGACTTCCTGCCTTGTCGCTTCCCTTTCCTTCCTGCGGTGATCTGCAGCATGCGTGTTCTCGTTCTCAGCGTCTCCGCCGGTGCCGGCCATGTGCGTGCGGCCCACGCCCTCTGCGCGCAGGCGCAGGCGCTGGAGGGGGTTTCGGCGACCCACATCGACGTCCTCGATCTCGTGCCGGCGGGCTTCCGCAAGGTCTATGGCAGCGGCTACATCAGGCTGATCGAGAAGGCGCCGCAGCTGTGGGCCTATCTCTACGACCGTACCGACCATCCGCGCACCGAGTCGTGGTTCGATGCCCTGCGCCGTCATGTCGAGCGCCTCAACACCCGCAAGCTCGACGGCGAGATCGCCGCGGCCGCACCGGATGCCATCGTTTGCACGCATTTTCTCCCCGCCGAGTTGCTCTCGCGGCGGATTGCCGCCGGGCTGCCGACGCCGCCAGTGTGGGTGGTGGTGACCGATTTTGACGTTCATGGCCTGTGGATCCATCCCCATCTCGCCGGCTATTGCGTGGCCACCGAGGAGGTCGCGGCGCGCCTCGCCGCGCGCGGGGTGCCGGCGGCGCGCATCCACGTCACCGGCATTCCGGTGATGCCCTGTTTCGGCACGCCGCCGGCGCGCAGTGTTGCCGCGGCGGAACTGGGTATCGACGGCGCACGCACGACGGTGCTGATGATGGCCGGAGGGGCCGGCGTCGGCGGCATGGAGCGCCTGGTCGAGGTCATCGCGGGGCGCTTTCCGGCGCTGCAGCTCATTGCTCTCGCGGGCCGCAACGACGAGCTGCTGGCACGCCTCGGCAGACTCGCCGCGCGCTATCCCGGGCAGATCCTGCCGCTGGGCTTCACCACCACCATCGAACGCGTCATGGCGGCAGCCGATCTGGCCATTACCAAGCCAGGCGGGCTGACGACTTCGGAATGTCTGGCGATGCAGCTGCCGATGATCGTGGTGTCGCCGATTCCGGGTCAGGAAGAGCGCAATGCCGACATGCTGCTGGAGTCCGGTTGCGCGCTGAAGGCGGTCGATGAAGCCGCACTGGCCTACAAGCTCGGACGTCTGATCGAGCAGCCGGGACGCCTGGCGGCGATGCGCGAGTGCCAGCGCGCCGTGGCGCGTCCGCAGGCCGCCGCGGACGTTCTCGCCGCGCTGGGGGCGTGATGAAGCGCTGGTTGGCGCTCGCCCTGCTGGCCGTGGCGGCCGCCGCAGTGTTGCCGCTGTCTGCCGGCGAGGGCGACCGCATCGTCCTCTATCCGGCGTATGGCGATGGCGACACCTGCATCGTCGAGGGGCGCGTGATCGCCAGGCGCGCGCACGCCGAGGTCGGCGACGACGACGGCCGGCTGCGCAACCTGCGCCGCAACCTCGGCTGGCTGATCAACGATGAGCGCAAGGGCGTGGCCGTCGAAGTGGAGCTTGGCGGGCACCGCCTGCAGACGCGGAGTGACCGTGAAGGCTACTTTCGCGTCGATGCCCGGCTGGCGCTGCTGCCGGGCTGGCATGAAGTGCGTGCGCGCAGCGCCGCGGGTGAAGGCGCCGGTACACTGCTGGTGGTGTCGCGCGAGAACGTCCTGGGGCTGATCTCCGACGTCGACGACACCATCCTGGTCTCCGAGGTCACCCGCAAGGCCCGCCTGCTCGCCAACAGCCTGCTCGCCAACGCCGCCCAGCGCGAGGCGGTGGCGGGGATGGCGGCGCTGTACGCGCAGACCCTGGCGACCAATGTCGATCCGTCCAGCGCGCCGCTGTTCTACCTGTCGGCGTCGCCGCGCCAGCTCCACGAGCCGATCAGCGATTTCGTCGCGCGCAACGGCTTTCCTGCCGGGGTGCTGATCACCAAGCGGGTCACCAATGACCGCAGCAGCGAGCCCCTGTTCGACCAGTTCGCATACAAGATCCGCCACATCGAGGACATCCTCGCGCGCCTGCCCTGGGTCCGCTTCATCCTCGTCGGTGACGACGGCGAGCGCGATCCGGAGGTCTATGAGTGGTTGCAGCGCCACTACCCCGAGCGCATCGCCGCAGTGTGGATCCGTCGCGTCGCTCCGGGTGCCGACGACATGCCCTTGCATGACGCCCAGCAGGATCTTGCCGCCTTGCTCGGCGGAGTGGACATGGAGCCGGCGCCGTGACATCTGCCGCTGCTGCGTTTCCCGTGTACAGCCCGTCGGGACGGGTGTCCTCGCGTGTGCTGGGGCAGTTGGTGGTCGTCGGTGTTCCCGGGGTGGCGCTCTGTGCGGGCCTCTACGCGCTGTGCCTGCATTACAGCCCTGCCGCCGTGGTTGCGGTGCTGGGGCTGGTCTTCTGCAGTGTCTTCACCGGTGTGGTGTGCTGGCTGACCGTGCGGCGAGGGCATGTACGCTCGCCGCGCTTTGCATTCTGGGCCGGGCTGGCGCTTGCAGCCTTCGGTCTGTGGGTGCACTGGTGTGTCTTTGCCTATCTGGAGTTCCAGCATGGCAAGGCGCTGGCCTTGCATCTTGTGCGCTCGGGGCCGCATGGCTGGTGGGTGTTTTTCGATGCGCTGGCGGAGGTTGCGGTGCAGGCCAGCCCGCAGCGCTTCATGGCCGGGTGGCTGCCTGCGGCGTGGGCTGTGGAAGCCTTCCTCCTGCTGTCCATCCCCGCTTCCCTGAGCCGGCTCGCGGCCACCGAGCCGTACAGCGAGGTGGCGCACCGCTGGGCGGAGAAGACGTGCACCGGTGAGTTGTGGTGGGCTGGCGGCTTGTCCGCGATGCTTGGCACGCGCCTCGCCGAGGAAGGGGTCGGGTTTCTGCTCTCCCATCCGCGGGCCGTTGAGCTTGGCGCGCCGGCGGCATCGTGCTGGTGGACGATCCTGCTCGAATGTTCGGCGGTCGAGGAGGATCCGGATGCACGCTGGGTCAGCGTCTTCGTTCTCACCCACCAGCGTCGCGACAACGGCAGGATCGCCACCGAGCGCACCGCAGTGCTCGCCGACTGGTGCGTGAGTGCGGAGGACTACGCGCGGCTGAGCGCCCATCTTGATGCCCCCGCCCCGTCAGCCGATGCGGAGCCGTCCGCCGGGGGGGAGGAGGACCGCGAGTTCGCCACCGCGCTGGCCGACTTCGAGAACGATGCCTTCGAAAGCGCCTTGCTGCGCGTGGAAGGCCTGCTGGCCAGCGACAACGCAGCAATGCAGGCCGATGCGTGGCGTCTCAGCGCCCTGTGCCTGTCACGCATGGGGCAGTGGAGTCGCGCATACGACGCCTACCGGGTGCTCTTTGAGCGCCACCCTGATGCGCACACTGCCCTGCAGCTGGCAACTACCGCGGTGATGTGCGGGGAGGTGGCACGCGGGGAGCAGTGGTTCGTCACCGCGGAGGCGCTCAATCGTGCAGAGAACGCCGTGCCCTGGGCGGACATGCTGATCAGCATCCTCTCCGCCTTTGCCAGCACGGCGCAGTGGCGGGCCGGATTGCCTTACCTGGTGAAACTGCGCCAGCTCTATGAGTGCAGCCAGAGTACCGACGACACCTTCCTGTTCATGCAGCGGCTGCCATTCCTGCAGTCGTTCTTCGACAAGAGCCTGCCGTTCGTGCGTGCGGCGATGGACGAGGACGAGGTTCTGGCGTGGTATGCGGTCATGCGGGGCCATCTCGACGATGGCGGCAGGCGGCAGCTCGACGCCTGGCTCAACGGCCTGCGCGCCGGCTGTCGACCGCAGTGAGCGCTGGGCCTCAGCTGCCGCTGTCGGTGCGCGGCGCGATGGTGCCCAGGCGGGCCTTCAGCGACTGCGGGCGGCCTTCGAGCAGGGCGGCGTAGATCACCGTGTTGGCCATCACCTTCTTGACGTAGTCGCGGGTTTCGTCGAAGGGGATGGTCTCGGTATAGATCGCCCCTTCCAGCGGGCGTTCGTCGCGCCAGCGCCGCGCGCGGCCGGGGCCGGCGTTGTAGCCGGCGGAGGCCAGTACCGGGTGGTTGTCGAGGTCGTCGAGGATGATGCGCATGTAGCTGGTGCCGAGCAGGACATTGGTGTCGGGGTCGGTGAGCATGCGCTGGCTGTAGTTGGGCAGGCCGATCTTGCCGGCCACCCACTGGCCGGTGGCAGGCATCACCTGCATCAGGCCCTGGGCGCCGGCGCTGGAGCGTGCGGGGGCGATGAAGCGGCTCTCCTGGCGCATCAGCCCGTACACCCAGCTCATTTCCAGCCCCTGGCGCTGCACCTGCGGCTCGATGACCTGGCGGTAGGGCGTGATGAAGCGCAGTTCGAAGTGGTCGCGGTTGTTGGCCAGTTCGGCGGTGTTGATCGCGCGGTCGTAGATGTCGTGGCGCAGGGCGAGCTCGGCGGCGGCGACGAGGAAGGCTTCATCGCGCCCGCGCAGTGCCCAGTTCCACTCGCGCTGGGCGTCGAAGCGCATGTCGAGGCGGTAGAGGGCGAGCGCGCGGCGCAGCGCCGGGTCGTTGTCGGCGCGCCCGCGCGGGGTCTGGCCGGCGCCCTGGCGTGGCGGCAGGGTGAACAGGCGGCCGAGTTCCTCGCCGGCAAGCATGCCGTAGAAGTGATGCTCGCCGGCGATGCGCTCATAGAGTTCATTGGCGAGAGCGCCATTGCCCTGGGCCTGGTGGGCGCGGCCGAGCCAGTAGATCCACTCCGCGGAGTCGCGCTCCGTGGCGGGCAGGGCCTCGATGCCCAGGCGCACACGCCCCCAGTCGCCGTGGCGGAGCGCCGCGCGGATGCGCCAGGCGCGCTGCTCGGCGCTGAGCGGGATGGTGCCGGCGGCGTCGAACCAGTCGAGGGCCTGGCGGGATTGCCGGTAGGCGGCACGCAGGGCGAGTGCGGCATGGGCGTAGGCGATCTGGTCGGCATCGAGCTGGGCGCGCAGACGCATCAGGTTGACGTAGGCCGCCTCGGGGTTTTCGCGCGCCAGCCGGGCCAGCGCCACCAGTACCAGTTCGCGTCCTTCGCGGCGCGCGGTGAGGCCCGCAGGCAGGCGGTCGAGAAAGGGGCCGGGGTTGTCGAGGGCGCGGTTGAAGCTGGCCAGCGCCGGCGTCTCGCTGGCCGGCAGCCATTGCAGGGTGGTGCGTGCAGGGGCGGGGTCGCGCAGTTCGACTTGGCGGCGGATACGCCACCATACCTGCTCGCTGCTTACCGCGCCGCTGCGCGCCAGGGCCTGCAGGACGGGGTTGCAGGTGGCGTGGTTGCCGACCTCTTCGGTCCACAGGGCTGCGGTTTCCGCGCTGACGGTGGCGTCGCCGGTGCGCAGGCGGGCATGCCAGGCATGGCAGCGCAGTTCGGCGTCGGGGCGCTCCAGCGCGGCGTAGAGGCGCAGGTAGGCGGGCCACTGCTCGTCCTTCGCCAGCCGACGCAGCCAGTCGCCGCGCAGGCGCTCGGCGAGCAGGGTGCCGGGGTGGAGGCGGAGGAAGGCTTCGAGCTCCGCCACCGGTGGTGGGTCGGGGCGGGCGAGCTTGTTGAACAGCAGCCAGTAATGCACGTAGGCATCGAGCTCATGCGGTTCGCGCTGGCTGGCCAGACGTTCCAGGGTGGCGCGGTCGCCGGTGCGCAGCGCCTCGCGGGCAGCGAGAATGCGCGCGTCGCCGCTCTGCGCCTGTGCCGGCCCGCCGAGCAGTACGCTGCAGGCGAGCACGAACCCCCACACCCAGTTGCCCATCGCTTACCATCCTCCCCGAGAAGCCGCGCAAGTTACCACAATGAAATCCATCGCCGCGCCTGTTACATCTGACCCCGCCGCAGCCCGCCGCGCTCTGCGCGCGACGGCCATCGCCGCCCGTGAAGCCCTGCCCGAAGAGACGCGGGAGGTGCTCACCGGGCGCCTTGTCGCACACCTGGAGCGCCTCTTCGACGACCTCCGGCCGGCTTGCGTGGCCTTCTGCTGGC
>WPCG01073888.1_pt1 | contig 11543 bp, 8 predicted proteins | sample 5403311 | NCBI WGS metagenome assembly WPCG01 (sample SAMN12869467, study PRJNA574797) | sludge metagenome | isolation source: wastewater treatment of Control | place: China:Beijing | collected 2019-05-17 | reverse complement strand
TGCACACGGTCGACGTCCACTTCGATCTTCTCGTCCGGACGCAGGTGGTCGACGCGGGCGATCAGGCTCTGGCCGACGATGATGTCGCCGAAGGCGATGATGTAGGCGATCACCGCGGTGGGGATGGCCAGCATCAGCAGGTCGAAGCCGGGGAAGCCGACGGTGAAGGGCAGGTAGTTCCAGATCTCGCCGAAGGCCGGGGTGGCAATGCCCCACTCGATGGCCGGCAGCGGATATTCGCTCACCGCCCAGCCGATGCCCATGGCGATCAGCATGCCGGGCACCATGCCGTAGCCGGCGACGATCTTGGCCCAGCGGTGCTTTTCGGTCCAGTCGCGGAAGGACAGCGAGAACAGCACGTAGGCGGTGACCAGGCCACCGATGCCGAGCGAGATCGGCGTGTTGTAGGCGCGGCCGCCCTGGCTGATCTCACCGGACAGCGCGGCGATGCCCGCGCCCAGCAGGATGCCGGCGCTGATCGACTTGGGGATGTTGTTCACCAGCTTCGAGCCCAGGCGGGTGACCGCCATGAACAGGAAGATGAAGGTGACCATCAGCTGCAGCGCGACCAGCGCGCGGATGGCGTCCGGGCCCGGTTCGAACTGGCCGATGAAGAGCAGCACCACCGGAATGGCCGGGGTGATCCACCCCGGTACGAAAGGCACGCCCAGGAGGTTGGGCAGCATGAAGCCGATGCCGCACACCACCACATAGGCCAGCGCCACGTCGTAGGGCAGGCCGAGGTACTTCTGCAGCAGCGGGATCATGCCCATGGCGACGACGAACATCACCAGGGCCTGGATGGTTTCGGCCACTTCCCAGCGGTAGTGGATGAAGGGCAGGCGGATCTTGAAAGGTCCGGCCGGCCAGTAAGGGTGCTCCTCACCGTGTTGGCGTTTCAACAGCACTTTGCTTTCCTCCAGGTATGGTTTTTTGATGATTGACTACGGGTAAAGCGGGTCAGTCGATCGCCGAAGCCGACTGCGCCTGCTGGCGCAGCACGAACTTCTGGATCTTGCCGGTCGAGGTCTTGGGCAGGACGCAGAACTCGATGTGCTTGGGCACCTTGTAGCGTGCAAGGTGGGCGCGGCAGTGCTCGATGATGTCGTCGGCGGTGACCTGGGCGCTGTCCTTGACCTCGATGTAGGCCGCCGGCACCTCGCCCCACTTCTCGTCGGGCTTGGCGACGACCGCGGCGGTCATCACCGCCGGGTGGCGATAGAGCACTTCCTCGACTTCCAGCGAGGAGATGTTCTCCCCCCCGGAGATGATGATGTCCTTGGAGCGGTCCTTGATCTTGACGTAGCCGTCGGCCTGCATGACGCCGAGGTCGCCGGTGTGGAACCAGCCGCCGGCAAAGGCCTCCTGGGTGGCCTTGGGGTTCTTCAGGTAGCCCTTCATGACGATGTTGCCGCGGAACATCAGTTCGCCCATGGTTTCGCCGTCGGCGGGCACGAAGTCCATGGTCTGCGGGTCCATCACGGTGATCGCTTCCTGCATGTGGTAGCGCACGCCCTGGCGGCCGTTGCGTTCGGCGCGGCGGTCGATGGGCAGCGCGTCCCACTCCGGGTGCTTGGCGCACACCGAGGCCGGGCCGTAGGTTTCGGTGAGGCCGTAGACGTGGGTGATGTCGAAGCCGATCTTCTCGGCCCCCTCGATGATCGCCGCCGGGGGCGCGGCACCGGCGATGAGGCCGGCGACGCTGTGCTCGATGCCGGCACGCAGGCCGTCGGGAGCGTTGATCAGCATGCCGTAGACGATGGGAGCGCCACACATGTGGCTGACCTTGTGACGGCGGATGAGCTCGAAGATCAGCGCCGGGTCGACCTTGCGCAGGCAGACGCTGAGGCCGGCATTGGCCGCCAGCGTCCACGGGAAGCACCAGCCGTTGCAGTGGAACATCGGCAGCGTCCACAGGTACACCGCATGTTGCGGCATGCCCCAGCTGATGATGTTGGAGGCGGCGTTGAGATAGGCGCCGCGGTGGTGGTACACCACGCCCTTGGGGTTGCCGGTGGTGCCGGAGGTGTAGTTGAGGGCGATGGCGTCCCACTCGTCGGCGGGCAGCTTCCAGGCGTAGGCCGGGTCACCGCCGGCGAGGAAGTCCTCGTACTCGATCTCGCCGAGGCGCTCGGTGCCGGGGTACTCGGGATCGAGGGCGTCGATCACCAGCGGCTTCTCGCCTTCCAGCAGGTCGAGGGCGGCGCGGATGGTGGGGGCGAACTCGGGGTCGGTGATCAGCACCTTGGCTTCGCCGTGGCCGAGCATGAAGGCGATGGCCTCGGCGTCGAGGCGGGTGTTGAGGGTGTTGAGCACCGCACCGGTCATCGGGATGCCGAAGTGGGCCTCGAACATCGCCGGCACGTTGGGCAGCATCACTGCCACGGTGTCGCCGCGGCCGATGCCCCGCTGTACCAGTGCGCTGGCCAGGCGGCGGCAGCGCTCGTAGGTCTGAGCCCAGGTGAAGCTGCGCTGGCCGTGCACCACCGCCGCGCGCTTGGGATAGACATAGGCGCTGCGTTCGATGTAGCTCAGTGGCGACAGCGCCACGTAGTTGGCGGCGTTGCGTTCCAGCCCCTGGTCATAAACGGATGTGCTCACCTCTTCCTCCTCACTCTGGTTGCCCTTGATGCTTATCCGTGCAGCCACCGCCTGGGCGCAGTAGCCGCACTCAACCTGAAAAAATGGCAGAGGAAGTTGTCGGGATTTGCGCGAAAATGTACGCAATCTTGTCCGTGGCGCTGTGTCCGGCGTCTGCCGGCGAGGTGAGCGGGTAGAATCCCGGTCTACGTATTGACCACAATGCCGGAGCTGTCTTTTCCCATGCCCCTTGCGGCCGCAATGCAGTCCTCCATCGCCGGCCCCGCCGCCGGTGTCGACGATGCCGTTTTCCGTTCCATGGTCGGTGCGGCCCTCGACCTCTTCGACCAGGGCGTCACCGTCTTCGACGCCGGTCTGCGCCTGGTGGCGTGGAACCGCCGTTTCGTCGAGCTGCTCGAGTTTCCCGCGGCCCTGCTGCAGACCGGCACGCCCTATGAAGAGTTCGTGCGCTTCAACGTCGCGCGCGGCGAGTACAGCCACGATGGCGAATGTGCGGGGGACCGGCCCGAGGCCGTGGTTGCCGCGCGCATGGCTGCGGCGCGGCGCTTCGAGCCCCACCTGACGCGCTGGGTGCGCCCCAACGGGCGGGTGCTGGAGCTGCGCGGCCAGCCCATGCCGGACAATGCCGGATTCGTCACCTTCTACGCCGACATCACCGCCCAGCAGCATCGCCAGGACGAGATCGCGCGCGACAAGGCAACCCTGGAAGCGCACATCCAGCGCCGTACCGCCCAGCTCACCGCGGCCAACGCCGAACTCACCGCGGCGATCGAGAAGAATCGCGAGATCACCGTGGCGCTGCGTTACAGCGAAGGCCGCCTGCGCCAGATCACCGACACCATTCCCGCCCACATCGCCTATTTCGACAAGGCCTGGGCCTATCGCTACGCCAACCGGCGCTACGCGCAGTGGTTCGGATGGACGCCGGAGAGCATTGTTGACCAATCCATCCCCACGGTGATCGGCGCCCGCCTCTTCGACCAGGTCGCCGAACCGGTGCGCCGCGCCCTTGGCGGCGAGGAGGTGAGCTACGAGTACACCCTCACCGCCGCCGACGGCAGCGAGCGCCATGCGCGCAGCACCCTGGTGCCGGACTTCAGTCCCGCCGGCCAGGTGCTGGGCTGCTTCGTCCATGCGGTGGACATCACCGAGCAGCGCCGCACCCAGAGCGCGCTCGCGCAGGCGCAGAAGATGGAGGCCATCGGCCAGCTCACCGGTGGCCTGGCGCACGACTTCAACAACATGCTCACCGTGGTCAGCGGCAACCTCACCGAGCTGCGCGAGAGCCGCCGCGGCGATCCCATCATCGCCGAATACGTCGAGCCGGCACTGCAGGCTGCCAGCCGCGGCGCTGCGCTGATCCGCCGCCTGCTCGCCTTTGCCCGCCAGCAGCCGCTGTCGCCGCGGCCGGTGGAGGTCAATGAGCTGGTGCTGGGTCTGACCAGCCTGCTGCGCCGTTCGCTGCCCGAGAACATCACCATCCACACCTGCCACGGCGAGCCCGCGCCGCTCGCCCTGGTCGACCCTCACCAGCTCGAAAGCGCGCTCCTCAACCTCGCCCTCAATGCCCGCGACGCCATGCCCAACGGCGGCGAGCTGCGCATCGACGCCGGTATCGAGGCGCTCACCGGCACCGCGGCGGGCGATCTCGAACTGCCGCCCGGCGACTACGTGCAGATCAGCGTCAGCGACAACGGCGAAGGCATGGATGGCAGCACCCTGGCGCGAGTCTTCGAACCCTTCTTCACCACCAAGAAGGCCAGCGGCGGCACCGGCCTGGGGATGGCCATGGTGTATGGCTTCGTCAAGCAGTCGGGCGGCGGCGTGCGCATCCGCAGTCGCCAGGCGGTCGGCACCACGGTGGCCTTGCTGCTGCCGTGCGCCGAGCCCGGCGACGGCGCCGCGGGGGAGTACTGCCCGGCGGCGGGCGACCCGGCAGGCTGGCTGCGCGGGCGGGTGGTTCTGCTGGTCGAGGACGACCCCGACGTCCGCCGCGTGGTGCGCAAGCAGCTCGCCGGACTCGATTGCGCGGTACTGGAGGCGGAAAGCGGCGAGGAGGCTGCCGACCTGCTGGAGAGCGTGCCGGCGATCTCGCTGGTGGTTTCCGACGTCGTCATGCACGGCAGCATGGACGGCCATGCGCTGGCGCGCTTCGCGCGCGGCTTCCGCCCCGAGCTGCCGGTGATCCTGATGAGCGGCTACACCGATGCCGCCGGCAGCATCAATGACGACCTCGCCCTGCCCATCCTTGCCAAGCCCTTCACCCGCGAGGCGCTGTATGCGGCGGTCAGCCGCATCGCGCCGTTCATGCCCGGAGGCCGCGACCATGGGGACTAGTGCCGGGCTGGTGTACATCGTCGAGGACGACGAGGCGGTGGCCAGGCTGATCCGCAGCGCCCTGGAGAAATACGACTTCAGCGTCGACTGCTTCCCCTCCGGCGCGGCGCTGCTGCGCCAGCTGCAGCAGCGCACGCCGGGGGTGTGCGTGCTCGATCTCGGCCTGCCGGACATGGACGGCCTTGAAGTGGTGCGCCAGATCCGTGCCCGCCACGCTTTTGGCCTGCTCATCCTCACCGGTCGCGGCGACACCTATGACCGCGTTGCGGGGCTCGAACTGGGCGCCGACGACTACATGGTGAAGCCCTTCGAGCCGCGCGAGCTGGTGGCCCGCGTGCGCAGCGTGCTGCGCCGCTACCAGCCGGTGGCCGCCGCCGGGGACGGGCGGCGGGTGGCCGAGTTCGCCGGCTGGTGTTTCGATACCGCCACCCACGACCTGTGCTCGCCGCAAGGCGTCACCGACACGCTAAGCCTGGCCGAGGCCACCCTGCTGCGCAAACTCCTCGAACGCCCCAACCAGATCCTCTCGCGCGAGCAGCTGCTCGACGGTCGCAACCTCGACGCCCTCGACCGCAGCATCGACCTGCGCGTGTCGCGCCTGCGCAAGCGCCTTGAGGAGAACCCCCAGCACGCGCGCCTGATCAAGACCGTGTATGGAGCCGGCTACTTGCTGTGCACCGAGGTAGTGTGGCGCTGAGCCGGTGCGCTGCGACCCCTCCGCGGCTGCTCAGGCGGCGGGTCCGAGCAGGCCGTGCTGGCGCAGGTACTGCTGGATGATCTCCAGGCGGCTGAGCGCATCGTCGAGTTCGAGCAGGGCCTGACGCGCGCGCTGCGGAATCGGCAGCAGCTCGGCGTAACGCGCGCCCACCCAGGCGGCGTCGTCGAAGCGGTGGGGCGCCGGCAACGGGTTGCCGACCTCGCCGGCGATGAGGTCGAGCAGCGGCAGGATGTCGGCCTGTGCTGCCGGCACCGCCTGCGGCGCAGGCTCGGCCAGCCAGCGCACGCGGCCGCGGAGCAGGCCGTCGCGCTCGACCTCGTGGTCTTCGATGCGGAAGCGCCGCCGGCCGCGCACGACGATGGAGAGCACACCCGGTTCGCTCATCTCCCACTGCTCGATGCAGGCTTCGGTGCCTACCGTGTGTGGCACCGCCGCCTCGCCGACCTCGCTGCCGGCGGCGATCAGACAGACCCCGAAGGTGCTGCCCTCGCGCAGGCAGCGTGCGGTCATGTCCATGTAGCGCGCCTCGAACACCCGCAGCGGCAGCAGGCCGTCGGGGAAAAGCACGGTGCCGAGCGGGAACAGCGGCAGGGTGGAGCTCTGCTCACTCATCGGTGGCCGCTCCCCAGCGCGGCTGCAAGGCGTGGGCGACGCCGAGCTGGTCGAGGATGCGGGCGACGACGAAGTCGACCAGATCATCCACGCTGCGCGGGTGATTGTAGAAACCCGGGCTGGGCGGCAGGATCACCACTCCCATGCGCGCCAGGCGCAGCATGTTTTCCAGATGGATCACCGACAGCGGGGTCTCGCGCGGCACCAGCACCAGCTTGCGGCCTTCCTTGATGGCGACGTCGGCGGCGCGCTCGATGAGGTTCTGCGCCAGCCCTGCGGCGATTGCCGCCAGTGTGCCCATGGTGCACGGGCAGACCACCATGGCGTCGGGGGGGCTGGAGCCGGAAGCCGGCGGTGCGAACCATTCCTCGCGTCCGAAGACCTGCAGGCGGCCGTCCTCGTCCTTGAAGCGCGCGCGCAGCATGGCCTGCACCTCGGCCGGGCGCGAAGGCAGCTCGATGCCCATCTCCTGGCGCGCGACGACCTGCGCCACCTGTGAGTAGAGCAGCCAGACGCGGCAGCCGGCGGCGAGCAGGCAGTCGACGAGGCGCATGCCGTAGGGCATGCCGGAGGCCCCGGTGAAGGCGACGGCGATGGTCTGGGTCATGTCACGGGCGGCGGATGGCGGAGGCCATAGTGTTGCACGCCCGCCGGTGGAGCGGAAGCGGCGCGGGGCGCCGCCGCCGTGCTCAGTGCAGGTAGTCGCTGATCAGTTGCCAGCGTCCGTCGCGGATCTGCGCCAGGCGGCCGTGGCGGTTGCCGAGGTGGTCCTGCGCGGAGAAGCGGTAGCGCGGCCCACCGAAGATGTCCGCGTCAGTGTGGAGGTTCTCCAGGGCGGCGACGAAGCTGGCCGTGCTCAGCTCGGGGCCGGCACGTTCGGCGGCCTGGACGAAAAGATCGGCCACCGTATAGCCCATCGCGCTCCACACATTGGGGGCGGCACCGAAGCGCGCGCGGTAGCGTTCGATCCACGCCGCCAGCGCCGGGCTGGCGCCGTCGGCGTAGGGGTGGGGGAGCACCGCGACGCCGTACAGACCCTCCACCGCGGCCCCGCCGAGTTCGTGGGTCTGTGCCGAGTAACCGGAGGCGGTGACCAGCATGTCGACGTTCCAGCCCGTCTTGCGGGCCTCGGCCATCGCTGCGACGGTCTCGCGCACCACGGTCGCGAGGACGACGAAATCGCAGCCGGCTGCGCGCAGGCGGGCGACCTGGCTGGACAGGTCGGTGGCCCCGCGCTTGTAGCTGGTGCGCTCGTGCAGCACCTGGCCGACCTCCTGCAGGCCGGCCTCGACGCCCTTCATCACTTCCAGGCCGTAGTCGTCGTCCTGATAGAGCAGGCAGCTGCGGGTGTAGCCCTTGCTGTCCACCATGTGGCGGGTCGCCGCCGCCATGTAGTCCTGGTAGGGCGCGAACATCTGGAACTTCAGCGGATGCAGCGGCAGGTAGGTCGATTCGTGCGGCGAGAAGGGGAACAGGTGGGGGCGGCCGGCCTCGACCACCATCGGCATGGTGGCCATCACCACCGGCGTGCCGAGGTTGGCCAGGAAGGCGAACACGCGGTCGCGCTGGATGAGCTTGCGGGCGGCGAGCACTGCACGCTTGGGGTCGTAGCCGGCGTCTTCGACGAGCAGGCGCAGGCGGCGCCCATGCACGCCGCCGGCGGCGTTGGTGTCCTCGAAGCGCAGCAGCATGCCGTCACGCACCGGCGAGCCGAGCATGGCAATGGGGCCGGAAAGATCCTGGATGCTGCCGACGCGGATCTCGTCGCGGCTCACGCCGGGACTCTGCGCCCCCGCGGCGAGGCTGAGGGCACACAGCAGGGCGGCGGCCAGATGGCGGAAAGGGAACATCGCGCGTACCTCGAAAGCAATAGTGCGTGGACGCATCTTAGCGTAATTCATAATTACGGTGTCGCGGAACGCAGGCTGTGTGCAGTCATGGCGGGCGGGATAGTTTTGATCGATCAATGAATTAGTAACGTACTGTTGGAGGTAATCGCTGCGCTCCGGGTAATATAAAAAAATAACCAAAAATGGTGAAAACAATGAAAACGCATGGAGTGTCCCTGGCTGCTCGCCTGGCCCTCGGTTTTGGCATCGTCCTGGCGATGATGATCGGCCTCACCGCCATCGGCATTCGCGAGGTAAGCCTGGTTGATGACACCTTGACCCGCATCACCGACGTCAACGCCGTCAAGCAGCGCTACGCAATCAACTTCCGCGGCAGCGTGCACGACCGTGCGATCGCCCTGCGCGATGCCACGCTGGTCAGCGACGGCAGCCAGCTTGCCGCCGTGCAGGCGGAGATCGACCGTCTGGAGCGTTTCTATGCCGAGTCCGCGGCTGCGCTGGATGCACTGCTGGCCGGCGAGCGTGAAGGCGAGCCCGGTGAGCGCGCCACCCTTGCCGCGATCAAGGACGTCGAGACGCGTACCCTGCCACTCATGGCCGCAGTTCTGGCCGCTGCACGTGCCGGTGAGCGCGAGCGCGCGCAGGGTCTGCTGCTTGCCGACGCCGGGCCGGCTCTGGGTGAGTGGCTGCAGCGCATCAATCAGTTCATCGATCTCCAGGAGGACAAGAACCAGCTTGCCACCGCCAGCGCACGTGCGGCGACCAGGCGCTTCTCCTGGCTGATGGTGGTGCTCTGCGCCGCCGCACTGGCGGTCAGTGCGCTGGTCGCGTGGCGCATCATCGGCGGCCTGAAGGCGACGCTGGGCGGTGAACCCGATGTCGCCGCGCAGGTGGTCACGCGCATCGCCGAGGGTGATCTCGCCTCTGCGGTCGACGTGGCGCCGCCGCGCAGCATGCTCTCTGCGGTTGCCGGCATGCAGGAAAAGCTGGCCGGGATGTTCCGCGAGATGGCCGAACTGGCCTCCGTGCTATCGACCAAGGCGCAGACCGTGGGCGGGGATTCGCGCGCCGCGCATGGCGCTGCGGGCCGCCAGGCGGCCCTGTCCGCGGCCGCGGCGGCAAGCATCGAGGAAATGAGCGCGAGCATTGCCGACGTCTCCCAGGTTGCCCGCCGCGGCGAGGACAACGCTGCGCGCACTGCGGCACTGTCGCAGGAGGGCGGGGCGCTGGTCGATGCTGCGGCCACCGAGATGACGCGTATCTCCACGACCGTGCTGAACTCGCTGGAGATGATCCGCCGCCTGCAGCAGCGCTCGGAGGAAATCGGCAATGTCGCCGGAGCGATCGACGGCATCGCCGACCAGACCAACCTGCTCGCCCTCAATGCGGCGATCGAGGCCGCACGGGCGGGCGAGAGTGGCCGCGGCTTCGCGGTGGTGGCCGATGAAGTGCGCACCCTGGCCGGACGCACCGGCCAGGCCACCGCCGAGATTGCCGCCATGATCGAGCAGATCCGTGCCGATACCCGGCAGGCGGTTGCCGCCATGGAGAACGCCGCGCCGCTGGTCGAAAAGGGCGTCGAGCTGGCCCAGCGCACCAGTGACATGCTCGGCGAGATCCAGCGCCAGGCTGCCAGCTCCCTGCAGGATGCGCAGGAACTGGCGCACGCCACGGCCGGGCAGGCCGCTGCGGCCGGGGAGATCGGCGGCAACGTCGAGCAGATCGCCGCGATGTCGGCCGACACCACACGGTCAATGGAGCACAATACCCATTCCGCAGAGGAGCTGGAGCGCATTGCCCAGCGCCTCAAGGCCTACGTCGGACGCTTCCGGCTGCCGTGATCGTGGTGCACGCCGGGGCCGCCGTTGCGCTGGAGAACATGAGTACATACACCCTGCTGTTTGCCTTCGCCATCAACGGTCCGCAGCGCCTGCGTGCGCAGTTCGGTGCCAGCGCGGCCGCTGCCGCCCTCGGCGAACTTGGCGAGGCCATGCCCGCTCTTGCCGCGCGGGTGCTGGCCGGCCATCTCTGCGTGGAAAGCCACCGCGACGATGCACAGGGGCGCTGGTACGGACGCTTCCGTCCGGGGGCCGGCGAGCTTCCCCGCGATCCCGCCGAACGTTGCGCGAGCGCCATGGTGGCTGCCGGCAAGCTGACGCATGAGCTGATGCTGCGGATATTTGGCGGCGGCAGTGGGCGGCAGCTCGACTTCGCCCTTGTCGTAACGCCCTGCGAGGAGGATGGCGGTGAGCGCTGGAGCGCGCGCGCCGAGGCCGCACTCGCCGCCGGGGCGGAGGCTGCGCGCGTCGATCCGGTGGCGGTCGCGGAAGTGAGGCGCATCTTCGCCAGCGGCGCGCTGCGCACCTTGCTGCAGCCCATCGTGCGCCTGGCCGACCGCCGGGTAGTGGGATACGAGGCGCTCACCCGCGGCCCTCCCGGCTCGCCTCTGGAGCGCCCCGATCGTCTCTTCGATGCCGCCCATGCTGCCGGGCTGGCAGTGCAGATGGAACTGCTGTGTGCCGAACTGGCACTTGCGCGCACTTGCGGGCGCATCCCGGAAGGGCAGTTCCTTGCCATCAACCTGGGCCCCGCGGCGCTGGCGCAGGCCCCTGCAAGGCTGGCACTGGGCGGGCGTCGCGAGGTGGTGATAGAACTGACCGAGCACTTGCCGCTCGATGAGGCGGAGGCGCTCGCCGCAGCCATCCGCGCCCTCCATGAAGCGGGGGGCGCGCTGGCGCTCGACGATACCGGCTGTGGCTATGCCGATCTGGACAGCGCGCGGGCGCTGCGCCCGCAGATCGTCAAGTTGTGCATCACGGTGATCCGCAATGCCGGCAGGTCGGCGCAACAGCTGGAGGAAATCCGCCGTACCACCGCCGAGCTGCATGCGCTGGGCTGTCGTGTGCTTGCCGAGGGGGTCGAGACCGAGAGCCAGCACGCCGCGCTGGCCAGCTGCGGCATGGAGCTGGCGCAGGGCTGGCTTTACGGCCGTCCGCAGCCGCTGGAGGCCGTCCTGCAGTCCCCCTGAGGGTTGCCTCGCGGCGTTCAGGGTCTGGATGCCGGGCCGCACAGGCCCTGCGGGCGCAGCAGGATCATCGCCACCAGGACGATCCCGAAGAGCATGGCCTCCAGACCAGCGGTGTGGGCGACCGCCGCAGGCAGCAGGTCGCGCAGCACGGCGATGGCCTGCGGGATGGCGACGATCACCAGCGCTCCCCACCAGGCTCCGGCGAGCGTGCGTACGCCCCCGATGAAGGCCAGCATGAGCAGCTCGAAGGACAGCAGCAGGCCGAACTGCTCGGGGCTCAGAAAGCCGATCCAGTGGGCGTAGAGGGCGCCGGCGAGGCCGGACAGCGCGCCGCCGCAGAGGAAGGCGCTGCGCTTGGCGCGCAGCGGATCGATGGCGCTGGCGGTGGCCGCGCCCT